>ODAI013441317.1_pt1 | contig 32400 bp, 32 predicted proteins | sample 1539321 | NCBI WGS metagenome assembly ODAI01 (sample SAMN02144231, study PRJEB22623) | gut metagenome | biome: sheep rumen | host: Ovis aries | place: New Zealand
ATCGTATCCGAAAGCAACAAAAATGTCCTTTACCGACAGCACGGGAAAGGACAATGATAATTCATTATGAATCAATTGCTATTCCTCGGCGGGACTTACGGATGAACCTGCCTGCTGTCTTTAGAATACGATATATACTGTTAAATTCACAGCTTGATTATTATAGCATATTTTTTTGGAGTTGTCAAGGTTTTATCAGAAATTTTCTGAAAAAAATTTTCAGAAAGCAGTATTATCATTGTTGTGCGCTTATTATTGTTTTAAGATTTTTCATCTTTTACTAATATATATATATATATATATATATCAATAAATTGAATTTAATTAAAAATATCTTGACATTTATAAATTTCTGTGTATAATAAAAGTGAAAATATCCCGATTTTCCTGTGTTTTCTGTATATGGAACGACCGGGACCTATCCAGGATATTTGACATAAGATACATTCATTTAAAAGGAGGGTATTAAAATGAAAAAGCATATTACCGGCATCGTTACGGCTGTTTCTTTAATAGCTGTATCCTCACTCACAACAGCTCTATGTGCAATGGGCAGCAGTAAGGACAATAATATCACAGAAGGTCCTGTAATGTATTACGATACTGAAATGAAAAAGCCTGTTGAACATTCTGATGTTGATTACGACGTTAATGAAAGCGGTCAGACATACGGAAGCGGACTCTATGCCAACTATATAAGTGACCTCCCGGACCTTATTGCCGTTGTTGGCGACAGCGGCAGAAACGGTTATGTTTACGCAGAAGATTTTATAGGAGATGAGCCATCTTCACCGGAAGAAGCTGTCCGTTTAATGGAGGCAAAGAAAAACGGTACCTATAAAGCACCTGTCCTCACAGTCTATGATTCTGACGGAAAAACAGTAATAGATACATTCACTGAAAACTAATATTTCACAAGCCGGAAGCGAATTTCGTTTCCGGCTTTTTAAGGCAACACCGCACAAAGACCGCCTGACGTCTTTGTGCGGTATTGCCTTAACATTTTTCCTCCGGAAAGCATACTATATACCGGAGGTGTGTGAATTGCAAAGTGAATTCTTCCTTGCAGTCATAGTCAGCATTGATACATACCTCGCAGCGGCGGCCTACTGCAACTCTGGTATCCGTATCCCTGCAATTTCTGCCGGAATAATTGCTTTCTGCGGTGCCGCCGTTCTTGGTATTTCCATAAAATTCGCATCCGTCCTCGGTCTTTTTCTCCCTGCCGGGCTCCTTCATGCGGGAGGTATCGCCGTTCTTTCATCCATAGGGACTCTCACTATTCTGAAAAGTCTGCTGAGGATGATGACACGCAGATTATCTGAAAGCGGTGAAATGTCTCTGAAAATAGGGAAAAGTCCGCTGATGATAAAGCTATGTCTCGACGTTACTGCCGCTGATGCCGACCACTCGAAAGTACTGTCTCCCGGCGAGTCTGCTGCTCTTGCACTGGCCGGTTCTCTTGACTCAGCCGCCATTGGTCTGAGCTGCACCGTTGCAAGTCCGGGATGGGCGGCTGTTTTTGCCTTTCTCTGTGGAGCTGCCGCACTTTTCCTGGGAAATCTCACCGGCAGACGTGTTGCCGCTCTCAGGACTGACCTCTCCTGGGTCGGCGGTGTGATGCTCATTATCTTTGCTTTTGCTGCATAAAAAAGACGTCCATAAGGACGTCTTTTCTACATATCGTATACAACTATCTCCGCCGGGTCGAACAGTCTGAGCTTTCCGAGTCCAGCCGAGACCAGAAGTTTCATTTTACCTAAAGTATATACTCCCTTTGAATAGCGTGGAAAAAACCGCCTTTCCGGAGAAAGTATCCCTTTTCCGAGGAGCCTTACTACTCCTCCGTGAACGTGACCGCTGAGTGTATATTCAGCTCCCCACTTCTCATAGCTCTCAGCAAAAAGAGGATTGTGTGCAAGCAATATGACCTCATCTGACGGACAACTGCCAAGTCTTTTTTCAATATCTTCAGCACTTACCTGGTCAAGGTCTCTGTATCCTCCGTTCTTTTTGTAAACGGTATACTGTTCACTGAGACCGTATATCATGACCTTCCTGCCGGACTTTTCAAAGCTGATATGGCTGTTTTTCAGGAATATCACATCAGTATTGCCCAGCATTTCCCTTAGCTCTGCCCTTTTTCTTTTAGAAAGGCTCCTCTCATGGTTGCCGTATATCATCACTGTGGGTGCTATGGCACAGAGCTGGTCTATGGTACGTATTGCTGTGGTGAAGTCAGTTTCCGTCCTTGATACAAGGTCACCTGTCAGGAATATTATGTCGGGTGAGAGCTCCCGTACCTTTGATATGAGCCGGGAATTATTCCTCCCGAACTTTCTCTTGTGGAAGTCACTGAGATGTACTGCACGTATATTTCCGCCCAAGTCCTCATGACGGACGGTCAGCATACAAATATTCTCATAGGCCGCCCATAAGGCACCTGTGGCAATTACTTTTGGTATAATTCTATTCACTATCAGTCCTCTTGGAGTCTAACTTTTTGAGTATCGGTATGTCAATGATTGCAAATATAAGCAGATACACCGAGGTGAATATCATCCTTCCGGCATATGTACCAACGACCTCCGCCGGCGAGCCGGTGTAGTCCTCAGCAGGGTCAAAAAGGCTCAGATGCGGGTGGGAAAGGTATATCCCAAGGGTCAGCGCTGTGCTGAACAACAGCGGCACTATAACTGCCCATATAAAGCAGAACCTCCGGGAAAAATTCCCGTGAAGTCCTGCGTCAAGCTGGACAAAATGGTACATCATGCAGAGTATCAGCGGTGTCAGCAGATTGAATCCCCAGCCGTAGCCTGCTTTTTCGTAGAGATACCAGATGAACCACTGCATGAAAAGGCTCAGTGACGCCGTCATAAGAGCTGTGAAGGGACTTGCCTTGTAGCTCAGATAGCGGGACTTTGAGTCATCACTCATCCTCGTTATCCTCCGGTCCAGCCTCGATTATTACCTCATTCTGCTCTTCCAGTGCAGCCTCAGCTTCGGCCTGTTTTGCCTGCTCGTCAGTGAGCTGCTCTACTTTTTCGGTCTCTGCATTGTCGTCATGCTCAGCACGGGTAAAGGCCACTACGTGAGCTCCCTCATTTACTCTCATCACACGGACTCCCTTTGCGATACGTCCCATGAGACGGATGTCGCTGGCCAGTATCCTTATGATGATGCCGTCACTTGAAACAAGTATAACGTCATCGCTGTCATCAACTATCTTGATGCCGCAGACGTGTCCTCTTATATCGTCTACCTTGTAGTTGGTAAGACCGTAACCGCCTCTGTTCTGGATACGGTAGCTATCAAGGTCTGTCTTTTTGCCGTAGCCATTTTCAGTCACTGTCAGCAGAGCGGCGCCGGGACGTACCCTTGCGATTCCGACTACATAGTCTCCGTCACGGAGCTTTATTGCCCTTACACCATGAGCGGAACGTGACATTGACCTGCCCTTTGACTCCTCGATACGTATTGCCATACCGTTTCTTGTAGCTACAAATATCTGCTCGTTACCGTCTGTCATGCGGACTCCGGCTATCTCGTCGCCATCGTCAAGGCCTATGGCTATGAGTCCGTTCTTGCGGACGTTCTTGTAAAGTGAGAGGTTTGACCTCTTTATCTTGCCGTTCTTTGTGACCATTGTGATGAACTTGTCTTCGCTGAAATCAGTGGTCTTTATCATTGCGGCTATCTTCTCGCCCTCTGTAAGGGGAAGGAGATTTATGAGGTTAAAGCCTCTGGAGGCCTTTGAGCCGTCTGGTATCTCATAGCATTTCAGCTTGTACATTATACCCTTGTTGGATATGAACAGGATATTGTCATGGCTTCCGCAGATGAACATCTCCTCTACAAAATCCTCTTCACGCTGTTTCATACCTGTTATACCACGTCCGCCGCGGCGCTGGGTCTTGTACTCAGTTACTGGCATACGCTTGATATAGCCGTTATTTGTAAGAGTTACAACACAGTCCTCTTCCGGGATGAGGTCCTCGATGTCCACTTCACCGCTTACATTTTCGATGTCTGTCCGGCGCTTGTCACTGAACTTCTTGCGTATAGTATTGAGGTCCTCAAGGATGATAGCGTAAACTCTGTTTACGTCTGCGAGGATGTCCTCATAGTCTGATATTTTAGTGAGCAGACCATAAAGTTCATCAGTTATCTTCTGTCTTTCCAGACCTGTGAGCTGTCCGAGACGCATCTGGACGATAGCCTCAGCCTGTTCCTGGGAGAGTCCCTTCTGGTCCTCAACATGGAGACCGTTGAGGTCATACTGAGCCCTGTCAAGGAGTGCAGACATATCCACGTCCTTGAAACGTTCTATCATTGTCTCCTTAGCTTCCTGGACGGTGCTGCTGGAGCGGATTATGTTTATTACCTCATCGATATGGTCTGCTGCCAGCACGAAGCCCTGGAGGATGTGTGCTCTTTCAAGAGCTTTCCTGCGCTCGTAGCGGGTCCTCCTCTGGATGACCTCTACCTGGAAATCAAGATAGTGCTGGAGCATCTGCTTCAGTGTGAGTATCTTAGGCTCGTTGTTGACCAGAGCAAGCATGATTATGCCAACTGTATCCTGGAGCTGAGTCAGTGCAAAGAGCTTGTTGAGGACGATATTCGGTACTGCGTCCTTTTTCAGCTCGATGACTACTCTCATACCCTCCTTATCGGACTCATCACGGAGGTCGTAAAGTCCCTCTATCTTCTTGTCACGGACAAGCTGGTGGATGCTCTTTATGAGTCTCTCCTTGCGGAGCATATAGGGTATCTCGTCAATGATTATGCAGTTTCTGCCCTTTATCTCTTCAAAGTGAGTACGGCTGCGGAGGATTATCTTGCCCTTTCCGGTGCCGTATGCGGCACGGATGCCGGCTCTTCCCATGATTATTCCGCCTGTAGGGAAGTCCGGGCCCTTGATGTGCTCCATGAGCTGTTCAAGTGTGCAGTCCGGGTCGTCGATGAGGAGCTGTAAGGCATCTATCACCTCTCCGAGGTTGTGGGGAGGGATATTTGTGGCCATACCTACAGCGATTCCCACTGAACCGTTAACGAGAAGGTTCGGGAAACGTGAGGGGAGCACTACAGGCTCCTTCAGACGGTCATCGTAGTTGGACATGAAGTCCACGGTATCTTTATTGATGTCGGTGAGCATATCCAGAGTAAGTCTGGCCATTTTTGCCTCGGTATAACGATAAGCAGCCGGAGGGTCGCCGTCAATTGAACCGAAGTTTCCGTGGCCGTCTACAAGAGGATACCTCATTGAGAAGTCCTGAGCAAGACGAACAAGGGCGTCGTAAACAGATGCGTCGCCGTGGGGATGGTACTTACCGAGAACATCTCCGACAGTAGCGGCACATTTCAGATATTTTTTGTCAGGAGTAAGGCCAGCCTCATGCATCGTATAGAGTATCCTTCTGTGAACAGGCTTTAAGCCGTCCCTTACATCCGGGAGTGCTCTTGATACGATGACCGACATGGCATAGTTGAGCATAGAATTCTCTACCTCATTGACTATTTCGGTATTTATTACCTTTGAATTGTCCTGATATAGCAAGTTTTTTACCTCCTGTGAGAGATTATATCGCCTCGCACATCACAGACCGGAGTTTGCTCTGTGCTTGTCGGCATATCGCATATGCGATGTGATTTTTTATCCAAAGGGGAGCTTTCCTTGTAGGAGTAAGCTGAGGCGAAGTCCAGCTTCGCTTTATTTATTCTTATCGGTATTTCTTAGGCAATACCGCACAAAGATTGTGCTGAAGATGCGCCGTGAGATTTTTCGTCAGATTGTATAGAAATTCCGCAGGCATACTGACGTATGTCAAGGGATTTCTGTGCAAGATTATGGAAAATATCCAAGCAGATTCAGTACAAAGACGTCAGGCGGTCTTTGTGCGGTGTTGCCCTTACTATTTCCAGCTCAGCCTGGCTGAATACTTCTTTCGGTACTATGTAAAACACCTGTTTTCCCTGCATGAGCAGGAAAAAACTGTCGTATTCAAGGAGACTATAGCTGCTGTCCAGAGTTATACGTGTCTTTTCGGGCAGAGGGTCCAGCTCGTCGGGTATATCCGTCAGGTCAGGACCGTCTTTTTCCTCTTTCCCGGACTCATCCTCTGTGTCAGAGGAGGTCTCCTCCTCCTCATACTCAGGCTCGCTGACTGTGGATATGTCTATATATCCCTCTGCAATGCCTATGCTGTACACCGGCTCACCGAGCTCACGGACTGTATCAGTGAGCCTTCTGCGAAGAAATCTCGGATTGTGCCACTCTCTGAAAGCAAGGGCGATACAGACCACTATCAGCAGGTACACAAGTCTGTTTTCGGGAGCCTTCACTGCCGCATACACAAAGTCTGCCGCAAGTATCAGGAAGAGTCCGGCGAATATATAGCTTTTTTTCAGCACGAACTTTTTCTGGTACTCCTTATAGGCCTCGGAAAAGAGCTCTGGTTTTATGGTATATTCCTTTTCAAGGATGTAATTCTCTTCCATTTATCCTCCAAAAAGCCGGCTCAGAAGTCGAGGTCCTGGGCAAATCTGGCATTTTTCTCTATAAACTGACGTCTGGGCTCTACCTTGTCTCCCATGAGGATGCTGAACACCTCGTCTGCCTTGAATGCATCCTCCATGCCTATCTTAACGATAGTTCTGCGCTCAGGGTCCATAGTAGTCTCCCAGAGCTGCTCAGGGTCCATCTCACCAAGACCTTTGTAACGCTGTACTTCTACATCCTTGTACTTTCCATCCTCGGAGAGCTCTGCTATGTAGCGGTCTCTCTCCTCATCGGAGAATGCGTAGTATACCTTCTTCTTGCGCTCCACCTTGAAGAGGGGAGGCTGTGCTATATAGATATTTCCGTTGCTGATGAGAGGTCTCATGTAGCGGAAGAAGAATGTCAGCAGAAGTGTCCTGATATGCATACCGTCAACATCCGCATCGGCCATGATTATTACCTTGCCGTAGCGGAGCTTCTCTATATCGAAGTCCTCTCCGATACCTGTACCAAGGGCAGTGACTACTGGCTCCAGCTTGTCATTTCCGTATATCTTGTCGATACGGGCCTTCTCAACGTTGAGCATCTTTCCCCAGAGGGCAAGGATAGCCTGATAGCGGCGGTCTCTTCCCTGCTTTGCGGAACCTCCCGCTGAATCTCCCTCGACGATGTATATTTCAGTGTAGCGGTTGTCACGCTCGGAGCAGTCTGCCAGTTTTTCCGGCATTGACGCTTTTCCGAATCCATTCTTGTTTCTTTCGGCATCTCTTGCACGCTTTGCAGCCTCACGGGCTTTGAGTGCGGAAATGCTCTTCTCGAATATGAGCTTTGCAGAGTCAGGGTGCTCCTCCATGAAGTTCATCAGCTTTTCCATGACGAGTTTCTCGACAAAAGGCCTTACTTCGGGATTTCCGAGACGTCCCTTGGTCTGTCCCTCGAACTCGCACTCAGTGAGCTTGACGGAGATTATTGCTGTAAGACCTTCTCTTACATCGTCGCCTGAGAGCTTTTCCTTATCCTTGAGAAGTCCCATTTTGCGTCCGTACTCGTTTATGACCTTTGTAAGCGCATTCTTGAAGCCTGTCTCGTGAGTTCCGCCGTCCTTTGTATGGATGTTGTTGGCGAAGGACAGGATTATCTCGTTATAGCTGTTGTTATACTGCAAGGCTATCTCAGCAAAAGAATCTCCCTGCATACCGGAGATGTATATAACATCTCCGCTTATGGACTCGTAGCCTCTTGTAGTATGGATGTGGTCTACGAACTGGCGGATACCGCCCTCATAGTGGAGGGTCTCACCTATGATATTATCCTTGTCACGCTTATCGCTGAAAACTATTTTTATTCCGGCATTCAGGAAGGCCTGTTCACGGAGCCTTTTCAGCAGCACTTCATAGTCATAGACTGTACTCTCGAATATCTCGTCGTCAGCCTTGAACATTACACTTGTACCGGTCTCAGTGGTATCTCCTATTACTTTGAGCTCCTCGTCGTAATGTCCACGCTGGAAACGCTGGAACCAGATATGCTCGCCATCCTTGACTGTGAGCTCCAGCCATTCTGAAAGTGCGTTTACTACTGACGCTCCAACACCGTGGAGTCCGCCGGATACCTTATATCCGCCGCCGCCGAACTTTCCTCCTGCGTGGAGTATGGTATATACTACGGTAGCCGCAGATATGCCTTCCTTCGGGTGGATACCTACAGGGATGCCTCGTCCGTTATCAGATACACGGATAACGTCACCTTCAAGTATCTCTACAGTTATCTCTGTACAGTAGCCTGCAAGGGCCTCGTCTATGGAGTTGTCCACTATCTCGTATACAAGGTGATGAAGTCCGCCGGGGCCTGTTGAGCCGATATACATTCCCGGACGCTTACGCACCGCCTCAAGTCCTTCAAGGACTTGTATGTCGTTTTCGTCGTAGTTATTGTTCTGCTGACTCATGAAGTTACCTCCAAATATTCTGGTTGTATATATTATTATCCCAATTTATGGGGTCAATGTCGTTAGTTAGCTACATCCCTCCGCCAGCGGCGAGACGTTTTTTCAGCGTCTCGGCCGAAAGCTGGGATATATATACCTTTTCCCTGCCGTCCTTTACTGCGATTATGAAGCTCTTAGGCATTTCATAGGTGGTATAGACACAGTTATGCTCCTTTTCTGCTCTGTCAAGCAGGAGCTTTGTACATTTCTCTACGGTGGTATTCTCTATATCGAATATCCCCACTATATCCCTCACGTCCACGGAATAATTATTCCCCACATGAAGGTATATCGCCTTTTTCATCGGTTATCCTTCCCCCGTTCATATAGAGCAGTCTGCCCTTTATCTCAGGAAGCAGCGCACTCTCGTTGGGAGTGGTCAGAAAGACCTGCATATCCTTTATCATGTCCAGCACGAATCGCTGTCTGTTCTCATCAAGCTCGCCCATTACGTCATCAAGAAAGACAACAGGTGCATCCTTTGACCTCTTCATGAATATTTCTGCCTGTGCGAGCTTCATCACAAGGGCAGCACTCTTGACCTGTCCCTGTGAGCCGAAGTCCTTTGCACTGACTCCGTTTATCTTTATGACTATCTCGTCACGGTTGACTCCGGAATGGGTGGAGCCTGTACGTATATCGTAATCTGTAGTATCCCGGAGCTTCTGGTAATACTGCTCCTCTGAGACATGGTCTGCCGGCCTTTCAAGGTCCTCCGGACGGAAAACGTTCGAGCGGTATTCCAGTGTGAGCTCTTCGCTGCCGCCGGATATGGTCTTATAGAGCCTGCCGCATATCTCGTTTATCTTTGAGACATAATCATTTCTCATATATGATATCATAGTTCCCTCACGGGCAGCCTGTCTGTCCCATATCTCCAGTACTGTCGCAGGAGAATTTCCCTGTGCTATGTCCTTCAGCAGGGCATTTCGCTGATTCATTATGGCATTGTGCTTGTTCAGATGGACCACGAATATCGGGTTAAGCTGAGAAGCTGCCATGTCAATGAAATTCCGGCGTTTTTCCGGAGAGCCCTTGACTATATCCACATCGTCAGGTATGAAGGCTATGCACTTGAACACATCGAAAAGAGCTCTGCTGCCCTTCTGCTTCACACCGTTGAGGACTATGTTCTTAGGTGCTGAGCTGCTGCGAGTCATCTCGAACTCTATCTTCTGCTCTCTTACACTGTCCCGGAGCTTTATCCTTGAGGACATCCTGTCTCCGCTGAGGGAGATATAATCCTTCTCCTTTGAGCCACGGAAGCTCTTGCAGCCGGAAAGTATCCACATTGCCTCCAGCAGATTGGTCTTTCCCTGTGCATTTGGACCCACAATGATGTTGTATTTAGGGTCCGGAGCAAAGGATATGCCTGAAAGATTCCGGAAGCCGTCTATATCAGCATAAGTTATCCTCACTCTACGACCACTTCTTGTCCGCCGAGCGATACCTTGTCACCGGGGCGTATCTTTTTTCCTCTCATCGTACATACCTCGCCGTTTACCAGCACCTGGCCGTCCTGGATGAGCTGCTTTGCCTCTCCTCCGGAGCCTGCCATAGATGCGAATTTCAGCAGGGCATCCAGCTTGATGAATTCAGTTGTTATTTTTACTTTACTATCTGCCATATCAGCGGCCCCTTTGTACCTTTCGTGTTTTTCTTTCCTTTTTTCTGACTATATTATCTCTGTCGAGGTAATAGCTTGATGCAAATTCCTTGTTCAGTGATGCAGCATACCTGAAAAGATATGGATTTTCAAGGGTGTACCTGTAGGCAAAGCCCACACTTCTCTTCAGTTTGTTCTCGATTATCTTCTCTGCTATCTTCTTGGAGATGAATTTTGAGGCAAGTGCAGCAAGTATGCCTATGACCACTATGAAAATATCTATCTTTATCCACTTGCTGTCGAACTCAAAGTCAATGAATTCCAGCAGCTCGCTTGGAAAATACTTCCATAACACAAGGAATATAGCAAGGAGGGAACCGGCAAGTATACATACTGATGATATTACTGCGGTCATCACTGAAAATATAGTTGCGCCCTTTGCGTGGCTGTATACTCTGTATATCATGGTGCTCCTCCTTTGCTGATATCTGCTCCGGACTTATCTGTCCGTTCAGTTTTTGAGCTGTATAGGCATTACGAGGAATATGTAGCTCTCTCCTTCAAGAGGGAGTATCTCTATTACCTTCATAGCGCCGTTCAGGCGGATACGTACCTTGTCTCCCTCTGCGGCTCTGAGAGCCTCCAGCAGGAGCTTGTTGTTGAATCCGATAGTTACTGTTTCACCGGATATATCTGCGGAGAGCGCATCGTTTATCTTGCCGATACCGGTCTTGCAGTTTATTTTCATGACTCCGTTGCCTATCTCGCAGCGGATAGGTGACTTGTTTTTATCGTCGATAAGGAGGGAGCAGCGCTCCAGGCAGGTCGAGAAGTCCCTTTTGTTGACGATAGCCTCTGTCTTGAAGCCTCCGGGTATGCTGAGCTTGTAGTTATGGAAAGCTCCTTCAAGGAGTCGGGATATTACAAGAACATTGTCTATCTGGAATATTATGTGGCGCTCGTTGGTGCATATAGTGCAGAGCTTCTCATCATCGTCCTTCAGAAGAGTGGATACCTCCAGCAGAGCCTTCTTGGGAACTACGAAGTGATACTTCTCCTTGCAGTCGGTGAGCTCGTTCCTTATTGCAAGACGGAAACCGTCTATTGCCACCATATTGAAGCTGCCATCCTCTATGTCAAAAAGCTCACCTGTGAGTACGGGCTTGCTCTCATTTACTGATGTAGCGTAGCTTGTCTGGTTTATCATTGAGCGAAGGATAGTCTGCTTTACAGTAAAACTCCTCTCAGAATCAACTACCGGCAGTTCAGGATATTCGTCTGCTGACATTGCCTGGAAGCTGCACTCTGTAGCGATGCATGATATTATGATAGTGAGGTTGTCATCAATATTGAAAGTGACTTCTTCTCCGGACATACGTCTTGTGAATTCGCTGAAAAGACGTGCACTTACTACAAATTCGCCTTCACCTTCAGTATTGGCAGTGATAGCTGTCCTTATGCCCATTTCGAGGTTATAAGCGGTGAGTTCCACCTGACCCTCTGTTAATTTTACTTTGATGCCTTCGAGTGCGGCTATAGTAGATTTTGGAGATACAGCTCTTGAAACATTGCTGATAGCCTCGCTGAGTTCTGTTTTATTGCATATGAATTTCATCTGATGTGACCTCCGGTATGTGATATATGAAAATATATATGAGTACTGTCTTTCTCTTGCGGACAGCTTTTAGCTTTCAGTGACAATATATGATAAGTGAGATAAAGAAAAGATAAGTAAGATAATGTTATGATAAGATAAGAATTATATATTTGTTGTTGTTGTAGAGACCGTCTAAAAGTTGAAACGGCTGTTTATCCGCTGTATTCAGCCTGAAAGTCGTCCACAGGACACTGTTGCAGAATTTGTGATTTTGTTGACGGCTCCTGAGCCTGTCCGGGCGGATGTTGAGCTGGTTGAAAATTTTCTGTTAACTTCTGGTCAAAAGTGGACAGATATGTTAAAACAGTTCCGCTGGCTCATAAGATTCCACTCCACAGTTGATTGTTGATAACAAAAACTGTTCAGACAGGAATGTTTTTCCTGACTTTTTTAAGCCGATAACTGCGGCATATCCGGACAAGCGTCCCGGAACAATGTATCAACATGGTTTTAAACAGAGTGTGGAAAACTATGTGGAATTCAATACTTTCAACAGAGTTTTCCACTTTTTCAACTGTGTGTAAAACTGCTTATGTACAACTGATTTTCAGACCTTGCTCTTGTCTCTTATGTCCTTTATGATGTCGTTGACAAGGTCCTTCAGGTTGGAATCCTTTTCCATTCCCTCGGAAATACTTGTTACTGAATATACTATAGTAGAATGGTCTCTTCCGCCGAATTCTGTTCCGATAGATGCAAGAGGCATCTGTGTTATCTCCCTTACTACATATATAGCTACCTTACGGGCTATTGATATCTGTGCAGAACGCTTGTTGGAGCGGATGTCATCTGCTGATACACCATATACCTCGGATACCTCGGAGATTATCTTCTCTACTGTTATCGGGATAGGCTGCTCGTCTGTGAGGACGTCACGGATGACGCTCTGTGCCATTGAAATGGTTATCGGACTTCCGGCAAAGTGATTGAGGGCTTTCAGTCTTACAACTGCGCCTTCAAGCTGACGTATGTTGGACTTCAGACGGTTTGCCATGAATTCTGCAACTTCGCTGGGCATTTTCAGTTCTAAAAGCTCGGACTTTCTGTTGATGATAGCAAGTCTGGTCTCGTAGTCAGGAGCAGAGATGTCTGCGATAAGTCCACCTTCAAAACGGGTGCGGAGCCTCTCTTCAAGAGTGAGCAGCTCCTTAGGCGGCTTATCTGAGGTGATGACTATCTGCTTACCCTCCTGATGGAGCTTATAGAATGTATGGAAGAATTCCTCCTGCATACGCTCCTTGCCGGCAAAGAACTGTACATCGTCTATGAGGAGGATGTCAGCAGTGCGGTACTTGTCCTGGAAATTGGAGATATGGCTGGTATTCAGGGCATTTACCAGGTCGCTTCCGAAAGTCTCACTGGTAACATATACTATATTGAATTCAGGGGGATTTTTTCTTACCTCATTGGCAATCGCTGTGATGAGGTGGGTCTTGCCCATTCCGGAAGGTCCGTAAATGAAGAGTGGGTTGTAGTCCGGAACTGACTTCTCTCCGCAGTTTTTGGCTACAGACTTACTGCAGGCAAGGGCAAACTCATTGGAGCGGCCCTCGATGAAGGTATCGAAGGTATAGTCATAGTTTGCAAATTTATAGGACTGCTCCAGCTCTGCGTGTTTCTTTTCAAGCTCGTCGTCAGTAGGGATCTTCACTTTTTCAGATTCACTGTTCTCCACCTTGATGACAAGGTCTATATTAAATCCAAGGACGTGGAGAAATGCGTCTTTGAGTATATCTACATATTTTGTTTCTATTATAGTCTTCTGGAACTCTGTGGGGACGTTGAATATTGCCTCTGTAGGTGTAAAGCTGATCGGGCGCATCTGATCTATCCATGTGGTAATGCCTATTTCTGGTATTTTTTCGTTTTCAAGGCAGTATTTCTTCACTTTATCAAAAACTTCCTCAAATGAATTCATGATTTACCTCCGTGCAAAAATTATGGAAAGCGAAAAAAACACAACACTCTCCTATATTAATATATAGTATATTATAACATAAGAATGTTTAAAATGCAAGCGGTTTTATATATACAGGATTTAGAAAAAACGGTCTTTCTCAACACGTAAATTGACATATTGTTGAAAACTGTGTTGAATCAACTCCCCAATGGTGAAAAAAATTGATAAAAGGCTATAGCTTTAAGAGTGTGAACTGTTGAAAATATATGATGATAATAGTTTTAAACATAGTTTTTCTACATTTCAACATACATAAAACGACGTTCTATGTGATGATTCAACATTTCAGATAGGTTTCCACATAGGTTTTCAACAGGATGTTAAAAGTGTATCCGATAAGTTTGATGCAAAACAAGGGTACTCAGTATTTCCAGAAACTGCGGTTTATATAGATTTGCTGAAAAAATATGGGGCCCGTTCCGGCTTATATTGTGGAAAAATATGAATTTGATTTTTTTTGCAGGAAAATTTAAAAAAGCTCTTGACATATCCATTTTTTTATTATATAATGTTTAGGTGCAATGCAGAATAATGCATATCGGGATGAGGTCCACGTGACCCTTCCTTAACATATCACTTGAGAAGAGAGGAGGACTTCGTAATGAAAAGAACATATCAGCCTAAAAAGCTCCACAGAAAGAAGGAGCACGGTTTCATGAAGAGAATGTCTACTAAGAACGGCAGAAAGGTTTTAGCTCGTAGAAGATCTAAGGGCAGAGCAAGATTAACTCACTGACGAGGCTGACCACAAAATTCTAAAATTTTGTGGTCTTTTTTGTTAGTATAGTATGCTTATGGTATTTTTATGCTTTATACTGAAATTCTGAACGATAATAAGGACTTCCTTAATCTCTATAAAAAGGGAAGATATTCCGCATCCAGATACTCCGTTATATACGTAAGACCTAACGGCAGACCCTTTAACCGGCTCGGTATAACCGCAGGCAAAAAGGTCGGGAATGCTGTATCAAGAAACAGGGCTAAACGCCTTATCCGCCTGGCATACAGACAGGCGGAGGTCTCACTTCCTGTGGGAATGGATATCGTCATAGTGGCAAGAACTGCCATATGCGGCATAAAGTCACAGGAATACTGCGGATATATGGAGAAATACGGCTGTGCCGAGATAAACAGGATGTTCCGCAGCTTCAAGACGGCGGACCGTATAAAATGAGATATATCGCTCTTGCACTGATAAAATTTTATCAGAAATGTATATCACCACTTTTTCCGGCTAAGTGCAAGTACTACCCAACGTGCAGCAATTACGCTCTTGGAGCGTTTAAAAGATATGGTTTCTTCCGGGGCTTTCTTCTTGCCGGCTGGAGGATACTTCGCTGCAACCCATGGTCAATGGGAGGGATAGACCCTGTACCGGATAAATTTACGTTCAGACCCAAGAAGATAGACTACTTCGCTATTCATGATAATGCCGGCAGCATACCTGACGACAATGAAATGTAAGAGGGATGAATATTGAACGCACTTTATGATATTATAGGTATCCCCTTCGGATACCTCATGCAGTTTATCGATTACCTGGTAGGAAACTATGCTATATCTATCATAGTCTTTACCATCGTAACCAAAATTATCTTTCTGCCGGTCAACTATAAGACCCAGAAAAATGCAGCACGTATGCAGCTGCTCAATCCGAAACTTGAAAAACTGAGAAAAAGTTTCTCAAATAATCCTCAGAGACTCCAGGAGGAACAGCAGAAGCTCTATATCGAAGAGGGTATCAACCCAATGGGAAGCTGTCTGCCTGCATTTATACAGATGTTCCTTGTATTCGGAGTCATCGACGTTGTGTATAAGCCTATCACCCACATCCTGAGAATTCCTAAGGACGTTAGAAAACAGGCTGCTGACATCGCTTCAAAGCTCCGTGTGGAGGACATCGGCAAGAAGGGCTCATTTAAATTCAGTGACCTGAGAAGTGAGCTCTATATCAGAGAAATGCTTGAAAAGTTCCCGGACAAATTCGAGGGACTGGGTGCTAATTTCTCTGAGAGAGTAAGCGAATTCTACGACAAGTTCACCTTCCTCGGTGCTAACCTGGCTAAGTATCCCTCTCTTCACCCTGATTCATGGAACAGAGAGACTATAGTTCTTGCTATAATTCCTTTCCTGGCTGGTCTGGCTCAGCTCATTTCTTCTGTTTACAGCCAGATACACCAGAAAAAGGTCAATCCTAACCTTCAGGGCGGCGGATGTATGACTTTCATGATGTACTTCATGCCTGTACTTTCTATCTGGTTCGCATTCAACGTGCCTGCCGGTATCGGTTTCTACTGGATATGGTCTGCACTCTTCTCATTCGTTATCACCTTCGCTTTAAATCAGTACTTCACTCCTGAGCGTACTGCTGTGATAAATGAAAAGGAAAAGGAAAAGGCTCGAATCTACGCTGAAAAGCACCCTGAAAAGAAAACATTCATGCAGAGAATGATGGAGCAGCAGGAGCTTGCTAACCAGCAGGCCGGCGGTCCTAAGAAGGCAAACGGCGAAAAGGCTTCACGTTCCGAAGTGAATAAGTACAACAGAGACAAGATAAAAGAGGCCAGAAAGAGAATGGCTGAGAAATACGGTGACGATTACGTCGATTCTGACTCGGATAACGAGGAATGATTTTAAGAACTGAGAGTTATGCTTTGATAACTGCATTATGAGTTCTGATTATTAAGGAAAATGATGCACAGAGTTGTTTTCCTTCAATTCAAGGAGGTATAAATATGACTGAAATTTTTAAGGCCGGTTCCGTGGAAGAGGCCAAGGCCCTCGCTGTAAAGAAATTCGGTAAGGACAAGCAGATAAGATTCGAGATTGTTGAAGAGGGTAAAAAAGGCCTTTTCGGACTTGGTAAGAAAGAGGCCGTTGTAAAAGCTACTGTTGCTGACGGTGACGCTCCCGCTAAGGTCGCTGCTGCATCTAAGCCTGTAACAGAGGTCAAGGCTCCAGTAAGGTCTGAGGCCGCTGTTAAGTCTGAGGAAGTAAAGCAGGAGGCTAAAAATGCTGTCTCCGAAGCTGAAAAAATAGTATCTGAGGTAACTCCCACTGAGAAAAAGCCTGTCGCTGTTGCTGAGGTCAAGCCTGCTGAGGTATCTGCTGCTATTGAAGAAAACGCTGACGAGCAGGAATTCTCACTTGATAACTTCACCCTCATCGAGGATGAGTCACAGGTACATCCTAAGGTAAAGCTGGCAAGAGATTATATCACAAGTATTCTCAGAGCTATCGGCATTGACGCTGAGTATACCATTTATCAGAACGAGACAGGTGCTGTCATCAATATCGAAAGCGATAACAACGGTACTATAATCGGAAGAAGAGGCGAGACACTCGACTCTATCCAGTACCTCTGCTCTATCATTGCTAATAAGGGCGATAAGGATTATTACAGAATTACGATAGACTGCCTCGGCTACCGCAGCAAGAGAAAGGATACTCTTGAGCAGCTCGCTGCTAAGGTCGCTAAGTCAGTTCTCAGAACAGGTCGTTCACAGCCCCTTGAGCCTATGAATCCCTATGAGAGAAGAGTTATCCACTCTGCTATCTCAAAGATTGACGGCGTTTCTTCACGCTCTGTAGGTGAGGAGCCTTACAGGAAGATAATCATTTCTTCCAACAATCCCAGAAGAAACGACAGACGCCGTGACGACAGAAGAGGCGGCGGCAGAAGAAACGACAGAAGAGGCGGCGAGAGAAGAAACCGTGACAGAGAGGTAAATATGGAGCGCAGATCTGTTGACCTCTCCACCAGCTTTGAAAAAGACTATAAGAGACCCAAGCCTGAGGACACAATGGAGGGCGGTCTCTACGGTAAGATCGAGCTTTGATCTAAAGAATAATCAGAACAACGGCAGCTTTTGCCGTTGTTTTTTTAGGAGTGATTTTTTTGTCTGCTATTGCTGCTATTTCCACCCCGGAGGCTCCCGGTGGAATTGCTGTTATCAGAATATCCGGCGAGGATGCGATCGCTGTAGCTGAGAAGGTATTCAGGCCTGCCGGAGGAAGAAATGTCGCTGAAATGCCGGGGTATACCTGTTCCTACGGTGAGGTCTGGGACGGGGATGAGCCTGTTGATGACTGTATCCTCACAGTGTTCAGAGCTCCACACAGCTATACCGGCGAGGATACCGCAGAGATATCATGCCATGGAGGACTTTTCGTCACGAAAAGGATCCTCAGGACCGTTCTCAAAAACGGTGCTGTTACCGCTGAGCCGGGAGAGTTTACAAAGAGGGCTTTTCTCAACGGAAAGCTGGACCTGACACAGGCCGAAGCCGTTATGGATATAATCTCCGCAAAGGGTGAGCGTGAGCTCAGAATGGCCGAGGAGCTCCGTGAAGGTGCGGCCTTCCGTATGGCTGACAAGTGCTCCAAGAAGCTGATGAAAATGCTGGGAGACCTTGCTGCCTGGGCTGATTACCCTGAGGAGGACATCCCTGCCGTTGACCCTGAGAATCTTATTACCGGACTTTCTGAAGTACGAGAGGACCTCTGGTCTCTAATCAAGAACTACGACTGCGGCCGTGTGCTCCGTGACGGGATCGCAACTGCTATTATTGGCCGGCCTAACGTTGGCAAGTCTACTCTGTTCAACTGCCTGAGCGGATACGACAGGAGCATTGTTACGGACATTGCAGGCACTACGAGAGATGTAGTTGAAGAGTCTGTCAGGGTAGGAGATATAACTCTAAGGCTGTCAGACACTGCCGGTATCCATGAGACTGAGGATATTATAGAGGGAATCGGTGTGAATATAGCCGAGAAACTCATTGATTCCTCTGAGCTTGTGATAGCAGTATTTGACGGTGGTTGTCCGCTGACTGAGGACGATCAGTATTTGATTAATAAAATTAATAATAAGAAAAAACTTGCTGTTATCAATAAATCTGATGTTGAACAGCTTCTTGAAATAAGCAAAATAAAGGAAAAATTTCAACATATAGTATATATTTCTGCAAAGGAAAATCAGGGTGTAGAGAAACTGAAATGTGAGATAGAGTCGATTTTTGAGATAAATGAAATGACGATAGGTACTGTTTCTGCTTCTAATGAAAGACAGAAGAGATGTATCGAATCTTCTCTCAGATGTATTGACAGTGCGATAGACGCATTAAATTCCGGGGAACTTCTCGATGCAGTTAATGTTATAATTGACGAGGCTGAACAATTTCTTTTAGAGCTTACAGGACAGAGAATAACTAATGCCGTTGTGGATGAGGTGTTCTCAAGATTCTGTGTTGGAAAATAATGTTTCACGTGAAACAATTTATGAGGTAATTATATGACATACAAAATGGGTGATTTTGACGTTGCTGTTGTTGGTGCGGGACACGCAGGTGTCGAAGCAGCACTTGCTTCTGCACGTCTTGGATGTCGGACCGTAATGTTTACAATTTCACTGGATCAGATTGCAAATATGCCATGTAATCCGTCAATCGGAGGTACAGCAAAGGGACATTTGGTTCGTGAAATAGATGCTTTGGGCGGAGAAATGGGCAAAGCTGCCGATAAATGCTTTATTCAGAGCCGTATGCTTAATAGGGGAAAAGGTCCTGCGGTACATAGTCTGAGAGTTCAGGCCGATAGGGTAATGTATCATAATTATATGAAAAATGTCTGTGAAAAGCAGAAAAATCTCTTTATAAAACAAGCTGAAGTCGCTGAAATTATTGTAGAGAACGGTAAAATTTCAGGTGTAAAAACATCACTTGGAGCTGTTTATAGTGTTAAAGCAGTAATAATTGCGACTGGCACATACCTGAAAGGTAAGATACACATTGGTGAAGTATCTTATGAGAGTGGTCCGGATTCTGCACTCCCAAGTAAATATTTGTCCCAAAGTCTGATTGAAAATGGTGTCAAACTCAGACGCTTCAAGACAGGAACTCCATGCCGTGTTAGCCGAAGAAGCATCAATTTTGATATTATGGAGCGTCAGGACGGTGATGAAAAAATAGTTCCTTTTTCATTCAGTACGGATCCGGATAAACTCCAGAATCAGGTAAGTTGTTACGTAACATATACAAATAGTAAAACTCATGAAGTGATACTTTCAAACCTTGACAGGTCACCTTTATACAGTGGACGAATAGAGGGTGTGGGTCCAAGATACTGTCCGTCTATCGAGGACAAAATTGTGCGTTTTTCAGATAAACCAAGACACCAGCTCTTTGTTGAACCAATGGGATTATCAACAGAAGAGTACTATTTACAGGGAATGTCATCTTCATTGCCAGAGGACGTTCAGCTTGCTTTTTTACAGACAATAGAAGGCCTGGAAGATGTTGAGATAATGCGTCCCGCATATGCGATAGAGTATGACTGTTGTGATCCGATTCAGCTTTATCCGACTCTTGAATTCAAAAAAATCGGCGGTCTTTATGGCGCTGGACAGTTTAATGGAAGTTCCGGATATGAGGAGGCAGGTGCACAGGGTATAGTTGCAGGCATCAATGCAGCATTGAAAATAAAAGGACGTGAACCGATGCTCCTTGACAGAGCAAGCTCGTATATAGGAACTCTTGTTGATGATCTTGTTACTAAAGGATGCTCTGACCCTTACCGAATGATGACTTCCAGAAGCGAATACCGACTTATTTTAAGGCAGGATAATGCTGATCAGAGACTTATGCCTATTGGTTATAAAGTGGGACTTGTTTCACGTGAAACATATCAGAAACTCCTTGATAAGGAAGAAATGGTCGAAAATGAGATAAAAAGACTATATAAAACTAACATTTCTCCGTCAGAGACGCTAAATGGATTTCTTGAGTCAAAGCTGACTGCCCCTCTATCAACTGGGTGTAAATTAGCAGATCTTATCAGACGTCCACAGATTAATTATAACGATATTGCACCATTTGATACAGAACGTCCTGAACTTGATGATGTTATTGCAGAACAGGTTGAGCTTCAGATCAAGTATGAAGGGTATATTTCAAAACAACTTCAGCAAATCGAGCAAATGAGAAAACTCGAAGAGAAAAAATTGCCTCAGGACGTTGATTATAGTAATGTCTACGGACTTAGACTTGAGGCAATAGAAAAACTTAATAAAGTAAAACCTGTTTCAATTGGCCAGGCATCACGTATTTCAGGAGTATCACCTGCTGATGTTTCACTCCTTGTGGTTTGGATGCAAAAGGAGAAAGGAGTATCTGATGCTACCTGAATTTGAATTATGTTGCTCTGAATTTCAAAAAAATGGACTGAATTTAACTCATGAGATGTATGTAAAGTATGACAAATATGCAGAGTTCCTTGTAGAGTATAATAAAAACGTTAATCTGACTGCTATAACAGACCCTGCTGGAATTCTTGTCAAGCATTTCATAGACAGCGTTATTGCTTTGAAATATGTTGATATTCCTGAAAATTCTACTTTAATAGATGTTGGTACAGGCGCTGGGTTTCCTTCGGTTCCCATAAAAATATACCGTCCAGATATTAATGTAACACTTCTTGATAGTCTGAATAAGCGTATTACTTTTCTTGAATGTCTTTGCAATCTTATTGGAATCGATGCTGAATGTGTTCACGGACGAGCTGAGAATATTGCAAAAAATCCGGAATATAGAGAAAAATTTGACTTTTCTTGTGCAAGAGCAGTAGCTAATCTATCAGTGTTGAGTGAATACTGCCTGCCATTTGTGAGTATCGGCGGAGCTTTTATTTCTTTGAAAGGTCCTAATGAATCTGCTGTTGATTCTGAGAATGCTATCAAAATTCTTGGCGGAAATGTTTCACGTGAAACAATTTATAATGTTGGTCAGGAAGAAAGAAAAATCATAGTAATAAAGAAAATATCGCAGACTCCGTCAAAATACCCAAGAAATAGCAGTCAGATCAAGAAAAAATCACTTTAAAAATGTCATTTAATATTGAATTATCCGCTTGAATGTCCGTTTCAAGCGGATTTTTTTTATGGATATTATTTCCGGGACCTGTTATAATTGATTTACAGGAATTAATCCGAGTAATAATGTGAGGTTATATATATGGCAGGATTTTTAAATTTTACAAAGGAAAAAGTTATTGGAAAGGTCATAAATATAGAAGTTGATAAAATAGTACCAAATCCTAACCAACCGAGGTCTGATTTTGCAGATAACGAGTTGTTAGCACTTGCTGAATCAATTAAATGTAACGGAATATTACAGCCTCTTACTGTAAGAAAAGTTAATGATTCATATGAATTGATAGCAGGAGAGAGACGTCTCAGAGCTGCTAAATTATGCGGATTTCTTTTAGTTCCATGTATCATACATGAACTCAGCGACAGAAATTCTGCTATACTCGCACTTGTAGAGAATATTCAGAGACAGGACCTTTCTTTTTTTGAGGAGGCTTCTGCTATAGAAAAACTGATCACATACTACGGGATGACTCAGGAGGATGCAGCGTCAAAGCTGGGAAAAGCACAAAGTACAATTGCAAATAAGCTGAGACTTTTACGTCTTACAGATGAAGAGAAGGAACTCATAGTCAAATTCAATCTGACTGAACGTCATGCAAGAGCTCTTTTAAAACTCGGAAGTGCTGAGGATAGACTTAATGTACTTGAAAAAATAATCACTTATAATCTGAATGTAGAAAAAACTGAGAAGCTCATAGATGACTACATAGGCTGTCAGAAGGAGAAAGTAAGTTATAAGAAGCGTTCAAAGGTATTTCAGAATGTGAAAATGTTTGTGAATACTATAAACAGAGCAGTTGAGACGATGCAAGCAGCGGGTATTTCGGCAGATTCAAAGAAGATACAGAGTGAAAATTACATTGAGTACAGGGTAAGAATACCTATTCAGCATAAGACTTCAATATAAAGTGAGAGTGTTTCACGTGAAACAATTACAGAAAATGTTTCACGTGAAACATTTTTTTGCGTTTAACAAGGAAATTTTCAATTTTCGTATTTACAAGAGAATGTAAAAGTGGTATAATAAATCTATAAACGTTAGAAAGGAAGATTTCATGGGCAAAATAATTGCTGTTGCAAACCAGAAGGGTGGAGTCGGAAAATCAACTACTGTTGTAAATATTTCCGCTTACCTTGGTTCACGTGACAAAAAGGTCCTGTGCATTGACGCCGACCCTCAGGGTAATACGACCACCGCATTCGGTATAAAGAAAAAAACTGTCTCTGCATCGACCTATGATGTCATAACCGGCAAGACTCGTATTCAGGATGCTGTCATTCATACAGACTTTAAAAATGTGTCGATACTTCCGGCAACTGAGGACCTGGCCGGTTGTGAGATAGAGCTTGCTAATAACGAAAACAGACTCAACAGACTTAAAATGCAGGTCCTGACCTGCAAGACAGACTACGATTACATCTTTATAGACTGTCCCCCTGCGCTTGGTACAATAACTATAAACGGACTTGTAGCCTGCGATACAATAATTGTACCGATGCTTGCTGAGTTCTTTGCCCTTGAAGGTCTTTCACAGCTTGTTAATACAATTAAAATAGTCAAGAGCAACTATAATCCGGCTCTTGAAATTGAAGGCATCCTCTTTACAATGTTTGACGGACGTCTTAATGTGGCTAATGACGTTGTTGAGGAGGTAAAAAAATTCTTCCCGGATAAGGTCTTTGAGACAAAGATACCCAGAAACGTGCGTATCTCAGAGGCTCCTTCCTATGGAAAGCCTGTAATGTATTACGATAAGTCCTCAAAGGGTGCGGAGGCATATGAGCTCCTATGTCATGAAATACTCGGTGAGCCTCTGGAACTCCCGAAAAAGAAGAGAAGAGGAATTTTTACATTTAATAAAAAGAACAAATAGGAGTGATGTTAAGTGGCCAGAGGCGGTTTGAACTCCGGTCTGGGCGGCCTTGGAAGTCTGCTCAACGACAATTCAAACGAGGTGCAGATAAAAAATAAGCTCCGCACCTCCGAATTAGAGCCTAACAGAGATCAGCCAAGAAAAAATTTCAGCGACGATGCTATCACAGCTCTTGCTGATTCAATAAGAGAACATGGGATGCTCCAGCCTATTCTTGTAAGACCTCTCAGCAGCGGCAGTTATCAGATAGTTGCCGGTGAGAGACGCTGGAGAGCTGCACGTATGCTCGGACTTGAAGAGGTCCCAGTTACGATCAGGGAGCTCTCCGATGTTGAGACCATGCAGATAGCTATTATCGAGAACCTTCAGCGTGAGAATCTCAACCCCATTGAAGAGGCAGCCGGATATAATGACCTTATCGAGAATTACGGCATGACTCAGGACCAGGTAGCTAAAATGGTGGGACGTTCCCGTTCTGCAATTGCCAACGCAGTAAGACTCCTGGCTCTGCCGGAAAGAGTGCTGAAAATGCTCGAAAAAGGCGATATTTCCGCAGGTCATGGACGTGCTCTCCTTGGTTTTGAGGACGAAGAGCTCCTCATTGCTACTGCTTTGAAAGCCTCCGAAGGCGGACTCACCGTAAGGCAGGTCGAGAAGGCTGCTCAGAAGTCCCTTGAACCTGACCAGTCCAAGAGTGAGAAGTCAGATAAGAAAATAGACAACTATTTCGTTGAAATGGAGATCTCACTCAACGAAAAGCTGGGACGTAAAGTCAAGGTTGATTACGGCAAAAACAAGGGTGCTCTCATCCTTGAATTTTATGATAAAGAAGACCTTTCGGCGCTTGCTGAAAAGCTCGCCAAAGAATAATAAAGGAGTAATTAAAAAATGATCGACATTAAACTTATCAGAACAAATCCTGAGCTTGTAAAGGAAAACATCAAGAAGAAGTTCCAGGATGAGAAGATAGCTCTTGTTGACGAGGTTATAGAGCTTGACAAGAAATTCAGAGAGACTAAGCTGGAATGTGACAATCTCCGTAATATGCGTAATGTAAAGAGCAAGGAAATAGGCGGATACATGAAGAATGGCCAGAAGGACGAAGCCGAGAAGGTAAAGGCTGAGGTCGCTGAGATCGGAAAGAAGCTGGAGGAGCTTGAGCAGCTTGAGGTACAGACAGAGGCTGACATCCGTGAGAGAATGCTGGTCATCCCTAATATAATCGACGACAGTGTTCCGATAGGCAAGGACGACTCCGAGAATGTTGAAGTTGAGCGTTTCGGTGAGCCTGCTGTACCTGATTTTGAGGTACCCTACCATGTTGACATCATGGAAAAGTTAAACGGAATAGACCTTGACAGTGCCCGCAGAACTTCCGGAAACGGTTTCTACTATCTCTGCGGTGACATCGCACAGCTCCAGTCCTGCATTCTTTCTTATGCCCGTGACTTCATGATAGACAAGGGATTCACTTACTATATCCCGCCTTTCATGATAAGAAGTGACGTTGTTACAGGTGTTATGAGCTTTGCTGAAATGGAAGGTATGATGTACAAAATAGAAGGCGAGGACCTCTACCTCATCGGAACATCAGAGCACTCTATGATAGGCAAGTTTATCGATACTATCATACCTGAGGACGAGCTTCCTAAGACTCTCACCAGCTATTCACCTTGTTTCCGTAAGGAGGTAGGTGCTCACGGCATTGAGGAGAGAGGTGTATACCGTATCCACCAGTTTGAGAAGCAGGAAATGATAGTAGTCTGCAAGCCTGAGGAGTCTATGGACTGGTTTGAGAAGCTGTACAGCTACACAGTTGAGTTCTTCCGCACACTCGACATTCCTGTACGTACACTTGAATGCTGCTCAGGAGACCTTGCTGACCTGAAGGTAAAGAGCCTTGATGTTGAGGCATGGTCACCCAGACAGAAGAAGTACTTTGAGGTAGGAAGCTGTTCAAACCTCGGTGATGCACAGGCAAGACGTCTTGGAATAAGAGTAAAGGGTGCAGACGGAAACAAGTACTTTGCACATACTCTCAACAACACAGTTGTAGCACCTCCGAGAATGCTCATTGCATTCCTTGAAAATAACCTTAACGAGGACGGCTCTATACGCATCCCCAAGGCACTCCAGCCTTATATGCGTAAGGACCTCATCAAGGTACCCGAAAAGAAGTAATAAAAAAACAAGCTCCTGGTGCTAATCAGGAGCTTGTTTTTCAGGTATAGAGATTGGAAGAATTATTTAAAGGGATGTTTTTCTAATGTAAGGTACTGGTCTGCAACAGATGCGGCCTTACATAGGCATAGTGAAATGAAAGCAACACTGCTGCCAAGTATAACTCCTATAGTCAAAAGTAACATTTTTCTCACCTCTTTTGTTCTTTATTTCACACACATTTTATTTGTTTATATTATGGAGTCTGAACCTTAAAATAGTCTTAAAGAATACTACAAATTTCAAATTTTATTTTTTATATTACTATATGTTTATTTTATATCCTTATATGTTCTGTTATGCATACTGTCTAATTCCTCGTCAGCTCTGGACGCAGCAGTACACAGGCACATTGTGAACACGCCAACAGTCCCGCCGAACATAGAGCCTAAAATAAACCCAAGCATATCATCACCTCAGTAATATTATGCCGCATTTATGTGGCTTTAAACAAAAAGACAGCCGGAGCTGTCTTTTTTATTTATCTGAATTTTTCAAGTCTGTAGATGCTTTCTTCGTCAGGCTCTTCATATCCGGGTTTGTGGTCGTATCCGAATTTTTTATAGAAGTTTACCGCAGTAATTGATGATGGTATTTCGATTCTCTTAGCTCTCAGGAAGAATTCATCCTGTTCAAGGATATTTATAACAGCTCTGCCTACGCCTTTACCCTGCATATCCGGGTCTACAAATACAGTGAATAGGCTGCTCTCGTCATCCTTGCCCCAGTATGGGCCGATGCCTCCGCATCCAATGATATGTCCTTCATCTTCTGCAACGTAAAAATGGAGCCAGCCTGCACGCTCTATGAGCTTATCAGCGCTGAGGGAAAGTACACATTCCTCCATCATTTCAGGAGTGTAGTCCTTTACATTGCTGATACGCAGAGTCCGGGCAATCATTGCAGCAGTTTCCTGTGCGTCATTTGCTGTGAATCTTCTTATGTTCATAGTCATACCTCCTGAAAAATATTTCTTCAATTATAGCATAGGACGCAGTATATGTCAAGAAAAAACCGGAGCAGAGCTCCGGTTTGTAATGTTTATTTTTCGAGGAGAGCGATTATGTCCTCTTTTGAACGGTAGCCAACGGCTCCTGCTGTCACAGCGCCGTCCTTTACGACTACTACAAGCGGTATGCTCTCAACTCTGAATGCAGCGGCAAGCTCAGGCTGCTCGTCCACATTTACTTTTCCGACCTTTATCTTTCCGTCATACTCATCAGCTATCTCCTCGATTATAGGGGAGAGCATCATACAGGGACCGCACCAGCCGGCCCAGAAGTCCAGAAGCACGGGCATACCCTTGAAATTTCTTACTTCCTCGTCGAAATTTTCCTTTGTTATAGTTATCTCGTTCATGGTTCAGTCCTCCTTGGATTTATAGTAGAGCATACAGTGGCAGAATCCCTCAAAGTCCGGGTCAGCTATCTGGTCACGGAATTCCTTGCACATACATTTGTTTTCGGGAGTTTTTGCAAGCCGGCAGGGACAGTATCCGTCTTTGAGCTTGAGTCCTTCTTTTACTCTTGCTACGACTTCCTTGTCGGGGTTGAGAGTTATTTTCATAATAAACTCCTCCTTATCAGCGGAAAAGTCCGCTGTTTATTTCATGAGTTCCTCAGCGAGAGCCTCTATCTGAGCAATATTTTCAGCCTTGACTGCTGATTTGATAGTTACAGTTGTGTCAGTCCATGTGATATTCTTTGACTTCTCAAACATAGCCTTGATGACCTTAGCTGCTGTAGGAGCCCAGCTTCCGTTCTCGATGATACCGATAGTACGGTTCTGGTAGTTTCTCTCTGTGAGGTCAAGGATATAGTGCTTCATGAATGGGAAGATGTCAGCGTTGTAGGTAGTAGTTGCAAGTACCAGCTTTCCGTAGCGGAAACCGTCCTCGACTGACTCGGCCATATCTTCACGGGCAAGGTCTGCGATAGCTACCTTTGGGCAGCCCTTCTCGATGAGCTTGTCCCTGAGGAGTTCAGCAGCCTGCTTTGTGTTGCCGTAAACGGAAGTATAAGCGATGAATACTCCCTCACTCTCCACGCCGTAGGATGACCAGGTGTTGTAGAGTCCAAGGTAGTAGCCCAGGTCCTCTTTGAGGATAGGTCCGTGGAGAGGGCAGATAGTCTGGATGTCCAGAGCAGCAGCCTTCTTGAGTACAGCCTGGACCTGTACACCGTACTTGCCGACAATGCCGAAGTAATAGCGGCGAGCCTCGCAGGCCCAGTCCTCATCAACATCGAGAGCACCGAACTTGCCGAAAGCGTCAGCGGAGAAGAGCACCTTGTCAGTGCTGTCATATGTGAACATTACTTCAGGCCAGTGTACCATAGGAGCGAAAACGAAACTGAGCTCGTGATTACCGAGGGACAGCTTGTCACCCTCCTTTACCTCCAGCTTGCTGTCGCCAAGGTCAAGACCGTCAAAGAAGTTTGACATCATTGTGAAGGTCTTTGCGTTTCCGACTATCTTAGTGCCGGGATAAGCCTTGATGAAGTTGAGAATATTAGCAGAATGGTCAGGCTCCATGTGCTGAACGATGAGATAATCGGGAGTGCGGTCACCGATGACCTCCTTCAGGTTAGCGAGCCACTGGTCAGTGAAGTTTTTGTCAACGGTATCGAAAACAGCTATCTTCTCGTCGAGGATAACATAGGAGTTATAGGCCATGCCATTTGGGACGTCGTACTGGCCCTCGAAGAGGTCGAGCTGGTGGTCATTGACGCCGATATAGTAAATGTTGTTGGTTACATTGTTCATGATAGGGTACCTCATTTCTTAGTATTTGCAATAACTTACGAGATAATTATAACATATATTTCCTCTGGTGAATAGTGGCATTTGCAACAAATTATAATATTTTTCCTGTAGCATTTGACAATAAAAGAAGACCAGCAATTGTAAAATAGCCAAACAAATATCACTCCCCCGGCAGACGAAAAACAGGCACAGGGGGCCGGGGGAGTAGTCAGAATATACAAGGGGAGAGGGGAGTATTGAAGGTCGAGTTGTGAAATATTATCTTTATGTGCTGATAATATTATCCTGTGTCTGAGCTATGATGTGTCTCTGGATTTTTGTTTATCCTGCCCACTTGACTCACGGAAATTTTCGTGATATAATATTTAGGTCGTGTAGCGAAAGCGTAAGTCCGGATGAATTCGGGCTTACGCTTTTTCTTTTTGACGGTTGTGGCAGCTTTCCATAAAGTCTCCAAAAAAATATCCAAGGAGAATGAAAATGGAAAAAGACAGTTCACTCAAAAAAATGTCGGAGACCCACGTCAACAAACTCATGCTCTCAATGGGCATACCAATGATAATATCAATGGTGCTCCAGGCATTCTATAATATTGTTGACAGCGCCTTCGTGTCAAATATGAAGTCCGGAGGTGAGGATGCTCTCAATGCACTGACTCTTGCATTCCCGGTACAGATGCTCATGGTTGCAGTCAGCATCGGTACAGGTGTGGGAATGAATGCACTGCTTTCAAAGTCACTGGGACAGGGTGACAAGGAGAGAGCGGCAAGAGTTGCAGGCAATGCGGAGTTCCTCGGAGCAGTGATATATGCAGTCTGCCTTATCTTCGGTCTGCTTGGAGTGCCGTCATACATCTGCTCCCAGACATCAGACCCTATAATAACAGACATGGCAGTGAGCTATCTGAGGATATGCTGTACCATGTCTGTGGGAATAGTATATTTTTCAGTTTTTGAAAAGCTCCTCCAGGCAACTGGACTTTCACTCTATTCAACCATAGCACAGATAGCAGGAGCGGTCATAAATATTATTCTTGACCCTGTTCTGATATACGGACTTCTTGGACTGCCTGAGCTTGGAGTAAAGGGAGCTGCCTATGCAACAGTGATAGGTCAGGTATCATCCTTCCTTCTGGCACTTTTGTTCCACATCAAATTCAACAGTGCAGTGGAAAACGGACTGCGGTACATGAGACCTTCCGGCAATGTTATAAAAGCCATATACTCCATTGGACTCCCAGCAATAATCGCACAGGCACTTATGTCAGTGATGACCTACGGACTCAATATGATACTCCGATTCAGCGGTAATATGGTAACAGCCTATGGACTATACTACAAAATACAGCAGTTCATACTTTTTGCAGCCTTTGGACTCAGGGATGCCATAACTCCCATAGTGTCATTCAGTCACGGAATGAGAGACAGGAAGAGAGTGAATGCCGGGATAAAGTACGGAGTAATGTTCACACTTATAATAATGGCCGCAGGACTTGTCGGACTGGAGCTCTTTGCTTCCCCTCTGGCAGGAGTGTTCGGACTTTCAGGTGAAACTGAAAAGCTCTGCGTAAGTGCCATAAGGATAATTTCAGTGAGCTTTGTATTTGCAGGACTCAATATAGCATTTCAGGGAATATTCCAGGCACTTGACAGCGGACTGGAGTCTCTGGTAATATCTGTGCTGAGACAGATCGTGCTGGTACTTCCTGTAGCCTACGGATTCTCGCTGCTTGCCCGTGATGATATGGATAAGGCATGGACAGTCTGGCTCACATTCCCAATTGCGGAGTTCATATCAGCGGCAGTATCACTGGTGTTTATGAGGCGGATACGAAAGAACAGGATAGAAGTGCTTTGAAATCAGCAGGAGGCAGGCATTCCGCCTGAGATCAAAAGCAAAGGGCGCACTATGTGCGCCCTTTTTCTGCTCTCTTATAACTCATATCTCCAGCCCGAAGCTGATGGACAGTGCAGTATTGACCTTGTTCATGGAACGGAGGTCCAGCTCTCCCATTTTGTCTTTGAGCCGTTTCTTGTCGATGGTTCTTATCTGTTCGAGAAGGACGATGCTGTCCTTTGCCAGACCGCACTTATCCGCCTGCACCTCTATGTGAGTTGGCAGATGAGTTTTATCACGCTGACTGGTAATGGCCGCCGCTATCACAGTAGGACTGTGCCGGTTGCCAACGTCGTTCTGGACTATAAGTACAGGCCTGACACCGCCCTGTTCAGAACCCACAACGGGACTGAGATCGGCATAATAAATATCTCCTCTTTTAACAGTCATAATGCTTATCTCCCGGATATATATAAATTTTGTATCGCTGTCAGTATTATTGCCCGTTCTTACGGGATATATACATCTGCAATATATTATATGCATCCGGGTAGGATATGGTCAGACCTGAGAGGCAAGGTCCGGAAAGATGCTGAGGGAACGTTTCAGGATGCCGTTCATAAGTGCAAGTGCGATGCCGTAATTTGTGAATGGGACATTCTGGTCCTCTGCGGACTTTCTGCGGAAAGTCATTTCACGCTCATTGAGCATACATCCGCCGCAGTGGATGACAAGTGCGGCATCTGAAAGGTCCTCCGGGAACTCTCTTCCTGAGGTCAGGCGGATGTTCAGTTCTTTTCCGGTAGTTTTTTTCAGAAGAGCCGGCAGCTTTACGCTGCCTATATCGCCGCACTGTCTGTGGTGGGTACAGCCCTCAGAGATGAGAACGGTGTCGCCGTCTTGGAGCTCTTTTATAGCTGCAGCGCCTTTAACGGCAGTTTCGAGGAATCCCTTGTATCTGGCCATGAGAATGGAGAAGGAAGTCAGCGGTATATCATCCGGGACTGTTTTGCTGACCATTCCGAAAGCCTGGCTGTCAGTGATGACCATTTTCGGTTTCTGAGAAAGACCGCCGAGTGTATCTGCAAGCTGGAATTCCTTAGTGAAAACAGCCATAGCGTCAGCGTCCAGAACATCACGAAGAGTCTGTACCTGTGGCAGTATCATTCGTCCCTTTGGAGCGGCTGCATCGATTGGAGTTACCAGCACCACCATATCTCCGGGGGAGAGAAGGTCTCCCACAATGCGCTTTTCGGCCTGGAAGTTCTTTGCGAGGGCGGCTATTTTTTCTTTAAGCTCATAGATATTCTCTCCGCTCTGAGCACAGACTGAGATCTCATTTTCTTTCAGTCCTGACAGGGGAGCTATGTCAGATTTATTGTACACCACAATGAATGGGATATCCTTATCCCTGAAAATACAGACCAGCTCATTGTCTGCGGGAGATAGTCCCACTGAGGAGTCAACTACCAGCACAGCAATGTCAGTGCGGTTGAGTATCTGGCGGGTCTTTTTTACACGGAGCTCTCCGAGAGCGCCCACATCGTCAAATCCGGGAGTGTCGATTATGACTACCGGACCAAGGGGAAGGAGCTCCATTGCCTTAGTTACCGGGTCAGTGGTAGTGCCCTTCACGTCGGAGACTACGGAGAGCTCCTGTCCGGTGACAGCATTCACCACGCTTGACTTGCCGGCATTTCTCATGCCGAAGAATCCTATGTGTATTCTCTCTGAGGAGGGAGTGTCGTTTAAGCTCATATTTATCATTCCTTTTTATTGTTCAATAGTTATCGTATGATATTTGTTCAGTGGATGCCCGAAGGGCGCCCCTACAAATGGAAATTCTGTTTTACAACAGTGCTCCCGTAAGCGAAAGCGTGAAATGTTGCAGCGTCACGCTGCAATTTCCTATCTATTTAATCATTATAGCACAGACACTGTGTTTTTTCAATACAAAAAGGGAGGCCGCTCTCGGCCTCCCTTACAAATATTTATAAATCACTGACCTCAGATGCGTGCAACGCCTGTCTCCTTAGCAGCCTGAGCAACAGCCTTTGCAACAGCCTGAGCA
>ODAI013117088.1_pt1 | contig 32391 bp, 33 predicted proteins | sample 1539321 | NCBI WGS metagenome assembly ODAI01 (sample SAMN02144231, study PRJEB22623) | gut metagenome | biome: sheep rumen | host: Ovis aries | place: New Zealand
TGAACGCCTGATACTTCGTCAAGTCTCCTGACCGTGCGCCAGCACGGTGTCGTCGGCTTTCCTTGTATCCGACGTCCCTATCTTGATCTCTCTGCTCAAAGTGTTTTTTAGAGGTACCCTTAATTATTGACATTAACTACATGTTTTATTCTCTATAATAATATATAAATATCTACAAAATAATTTACGGTCAGAGTGTGTCTGAACTTTTGAAATAAAAAGTTATGCGTTTATGCTGTACCCTATGTATTTTATGTTAAAAGCGGTTTGCGGCTTTTTGTTGCAATTGCTATAAAAAAGATATATAATATTGTTTGATGTGACGAAAAATAAAAATTTTTTTAAATAATGTAACAAAACGGCTACTCCATTCGATTTATTGTTGAAGGCGCCTTACACAGAAGGGGGGATAGGAATGACCGATAACGAGCTTGACAGATGTATGCGAAGATTCTATACAAATGTTTACACCGTTGCGTTATGCCACTGCAAAAATCCGTCTGATGCAGACGATATAGCGCAGGAAGTTTTTCTCGATCTTTACACATATCGCGGAACATTCACCGGAGATGAGCATATCAAAGCGTGGCTGTTGAGATGCGCCATAAACAAGAGTATAGATCTGACTCGATCTCACTGGTATATGTTCTCACTTCCGCTTGAAGCCGCAGATTATAAAACGCAAAGTGATATTGTCGGAAGCAGTAATTCTGAACTGCTGAAAACTATAATGAAGCTTAACCGAAAGATCGTAGAAGTGCTGTATCTGCATTATATTGAAGCGTATTCTATTTCAGAGACAGCGGAAATACTTGACATCAGCGAAGCTGCGGTACGGACACGCCTATCCCGTGGAAGAAAGCAATTGAAGAAATTGCTCGACAGTGAAAGGAACTGATAATATGGATTACAAAGAACTCTGTAAAAAAGCCTTTTCCTCTGTGAGAGAAACATATCCTTGTTCCGATCACGAAACGGCATTTAAAAATGTCAAAGAAAGGGCGAAGAATATGAAAGCAGATCAAAATATACGACAGGCGAATATAAGAGAAATTCCCGCAGATTACTCTATACCGAAAAGAAGCACGAAGATCATTTACGCTGTTGCAGGCATAGCAGGAACAGCCGCAGTTCTCGTTGGAGCGATATTCGGGCTTAACTGGCTTAACGAGCATGGAGGACTGCGCGAAGTAGGAATCGAGAGCAGTACCGGCGCAGGGTATAACAAAGATGCCGCTTGGTCTGTGAACACTGAGCCGGCGATAACTACAAATGCGCTATATTATAATGATGTGATAACGAGTGAATTGCCGGACATAAGCGAAGATGATCTTGGCGCTGAAACTACAACAGCGACCGCACCGTTTAACGACGATACAACAGCTTCGGCAGACAACGCAATAAGCAGTATATCATCAGAATCCGGCGAAACGACTGTATCCAATACTTCGATATCACCAGTGAATGATGATATGACCTCATCAGAGCCAAATGAAAATTCTTCTACAACAACTACTCAGGAACAAGTTGCCAATGGACCGTTTATCGGAACCGGTGATAACGATGTACAGCTTCCACGCGTCGTACCAATGATCTCATCTTACGGAGATTCATCATATTCAGATGATATAGCTGTAAACAACGGATATTATGTAATGTCAGAGTCACTTGAGGGCGCACTTGAAGAGTACCGTGATACAGTGAATTATCGTGTTTTTGTCGAGCTGTTCAGAGATGGCACAGCCATAGACAGCGGCAGTCCAGAGGCGCAGGCAGAGATAACACGGCTGGGAGACGCGGGGTATATCGTTGCTTATGAGACATTTTTTGACGGCAGTGCAGAACACTATTACTTTACGCTCCACGCGAAATATGATCAGATAATTGATTTTTCGGTCAACGCGGAGCTGGGCTACTTTCTCTCTCTGTACGGGGAGCATTTTGATAATGCGGCTGATGACCCTGTTGTATTCAACTCTTCCTTTGACGATGGAGTGTCTTGAAAGCAATGAATGGCAAAAGAGGAGAACAGAATGCAGTTTGACAAATCCAACGCAAAGGTACTTCTGACAGCAAGCTATCAGAAGTCCTTTGCGGCAGCAGTTCCTCTGCACCCCTTTATTCGGCAATACTGCCTCAGGTGTGACAGTGTGACAATGTGACAAAAAGGACGAAAATCCGTATCACGGACTGATAATGCTCCTTTATGTTGCCGGCCATATAATAAATGACGGAGGAGTCGATCTCAGACACCTGTGCAATCGGGCAGTGTATGTAAACAATATTGATATCAGCAAATACAAAGATAAATTTAAAGATGCCTCCTTGTATGTATGAACTGCAAGCTGTCTGGCTACTGCTATTATTATATGATTTGGCATTTTGCTTGTCATGTGCAGGTGCCGGACGAGAGCCTTTCTTCAAGAGATATTACAGCCTCGCAGAAAACCGACTGTCTCAATGTTATCAGCGGCGGGGCGCCTTCACGTATCCTCATGGTTCGTCTTATTTCCTTAGGTATAACGACTCTTCCGAGATCATCTATCCTTCTGACTATTCCGGTTGCTTTCATATATTAAATTCCTTTCAGCTCAATAAATTTACGGAAGCAATTCGCTTCTTTAGAAATATTATCTGCGTCAATTGAAATTTTATACCGGCAGGATTTGTTTTATTTTTGTGATAACCTTATGGCAATTCAACACAAAAAAACTGAGGTACAGCCTATGAAAAAAAGCATTAAGGCAATACCGCACAAATAGACGTACAGCGCTTGCTTGCAGAATATTCCGTCATCTTGCACAGAAATTCCTTGACTTGCGCCAGCAAGCTTTCGGAGCCTTTTCTCGTCTTCGACACGGCTGCCACATTTTCTCTTTTCAAAGCGGTTTTTAGAGGTACCCTTAAAAAAATACTTGACAAAATAGAGTAAATCTGTTATAATGTACTATTGTATAAAGGCAATGACGGAAACAGTAAGTCACCTGTGAAATCCCCAGCGAGCCGCAGACGGTGTGAGTGCGGTGAAATTAGCGTTTGACAGAAGATCATTCCCGAGCCGCAGCGACCAAACCTTGAGGAGTAATTGCTGACGCAGCTCCGGCGTTATGTGGAGAGTGGGTGACAGCCCATACGAAACAGGTGGTATAGCAGACTGACCGGTCTGTCCTATTTCGGACAGACCGGTTTTATATCGGAGGTAAATTTCTGTATGAAAAAAAAAATAACAGTCCTGATAATATCGCTTATCGTGATCTCCGGGCTGACTTTTCTCGGCGGAATGCTCAGATCGTTGGATCAGTTGTGGCTGAGAATAATGCTGCTGGCGATCATTAATCTGTGTAACGGTGCAGTCGCCCTTATTGCAATGAAGATCACTGATATGAAGCCGGATTTTGATATAAAGAATATCAGACAGTACGGCATCGGGATACTCATTGCGCTTTGCCTGTCTCTTGTCATTGCGTTTATACCTGCATTATGTGGGTTTTCACTCGTGGGCCAGCACTCGGATTTTTCGTGGTTCAGCATCATATATAATTTTCTGAACTACTTCCTTATAATCGGACCGGTCGAAGAGATGATATTCAGGGTGTATATTCAGGACACAATGATCTCATTCTTTAAGAAGAACAAGTATGCGGGCGTTGTCATTGCAGCGCTGATTTTCGGAGCGTGGCATCTGATAAACGGCTCGTTGGTGCAGATGATGTTCACATTTGGCATAGGTCTTGTCTTCGGTACGTGCAGATATCTTATAAAGGACTGCAAATACTGCGGACTTGCAGTAGGTCACGGTCTGTATGATTTCCTTAATGTGATAGTAAGGATATACATTGCCTGACCGCAGTATAGCCTATATAACTGTAATCTATAATCAATAAATATATATTCCGGAGGTAAATATGTACAAGAAAGTCGAAGGCGATCTTAATTTCGTCGCAAGAGAAAAACAGATCAAGCTGTTCTGGAAGGAGCACAATATCTTTAAAAAAAGTATTGATATGCGCTCAAAGGCAAATTCATACGTGTTCTATGACGGTCCTCCCACTGCAAACGGAAAGCCTCATATCGGTCATGTCCTCACAAGAACTATAAAGGATATGATACCGAGATACAAGACCATGAAGGGATATATGGTACCGAGAAAAGCCGGTTGGGATACACACGGACTTCCCGTTGAGCTTGAAGTGGAGAAGATGCTTGGTATCGACGGAAAAGATCAGATCGAGAAATACGGTCTTGAACCCTTCATCAACAAGTGCAAGGAATCGGTATGGAAATATAAGGGAATGTGGGAGGATTTCTCCGAGACAGTCGGCTTCTGGGCTGATATGGAGCACCCCTATGTTACGTATCACAATGATTTCATCGAGTCTGAATGGTGGGCTCTCAAGGAGATCTATAAAAAGAACCTGCTCTATAAGGGATTCAAGATAGTTCCTTACTGCCCTCGCTGCGGAACACCGCTCTCTTCTCACGAAGTGGCTCAGGGCTATAAGACGGTCAAGGAGCGTTCGGCTGTCGTAAGATTCAAGATCAAGGACAGGGAGAACGAATATTTCCTCGCATGGACGACAACCCCCTGGACACTTCCGTCGAATGTTGCACTGTGCGTGAACCCGGACGAAAAATACTGCAAAGTGAAGGCCGCCGACGGTTACACATATATTATGGCTGAAGCGCTGCTCGATTCCGTGCTCGGAAAGCTCGGGGAAGAGGGAAAGCCAGCTTATGAAGTGCTTGAAAGCTATACAGGAAAAGACCTTGAGCGCATCGAGTATGAGCCGCTTATGGATTGTTCAGGAAAAGCTGCCGAGAAGACAGGGAAGAAGGGTCACTACATCGTATGTGACAATTACGTTACTATGTCCGACGGTACAGGTATCGTTCATATCGCACCCGCTTTCGGTGAGGACGACTCGCGTGTCGGAAGAAACTACGATCTGCCTTTTGTGCAGCTCGTTGACGCAAAGGGCTGCATGACAGCCGATACAGACTATGCAGGATTGTTCGTAAAGGACGCTGACCCGAAGATACTCGTTGATCTCGACAAGGCAGGAAAGCTGTTCGATGCTCCGAAATTCGAGCATGAATATCCTCACTGCTGGAGATGCAATTCTCCCCTGATCTACTACGCAAGAGAAACGTGGTTCATTAAGATGACCGAGATGCGTGACAGACTTATCGCCAATAACGATAAGGTGAACTGGATACCTGAGAGCATCGGTAAGGGACGTTTTGGTGACTGGCTGAAAAATATCCAGGACTGGGGCATTTCAAGAAACCGCTATTGGGGAACCCCTCTCAATATCTGGGAATGTGAGTGCGGATGCCGCCACAGCATCGGTTCTATCGCAGAACTGAAGGAGATGTCCGACAACTGCCCTGAAAATATCGAGCTTCACAGACCTTATATTGATGAGGTAACAATAAAGTGCCCCGAATGCGGAAAACAGATGAAGCGTGTTCCGGAAGTCATAGACTGCTGGTTCGATTCGGGTTCAATGCCGTTTGCGCAGCATCACTATCCTTTTGAGAACAAAGAGCTGTTTGAGCAGCAGTTCCCGGCTGACTTTATTTCAGAAGCCGTGGATCAGACGAGAGGCTGGTTCTATTCGCTGCTTGCGATATCGACTCTTCTTTTCGATAAAGAGCCGTTCAGGAACGTTATAGTTCTCGGTCTTGTTCAGGACGAGAACGGTCAGAAGATGTCAAAGTCAAAAGGCAATGCGGTAGATCCGTTCGAGGCACTTGAAAAGCACGGTGCAGACGCTATCCGCTGGTATTTCTACACAAATTCTCAGCCGTGGCTCCCGAATAAGTTCCATGACAAGGTGGTCATAGAAGGTCAGCGCAAGTTTATGGGAACGCTCTGGAACACCTATGCGTTCTACATCATGTATGCCGACATAATCGGTTTTGATCCGACAAAATATACTCTCGATGTAAGCAAGCTCTCCGTAATGGACAAGTGGCTGCTGTCGAGAATGAACACAATGATAAAGAACACCGACGACAATCTCGCAAACTATCGTATCCCCGAAGCTGCAAAGGCAATGCAGGATTTTGTCGATGAGCTTTCAAACTGGTATGTCAGACGCAGCAGAGAGCGTTTCTGGTCGCCGGAGCTTACCGAAGATACCGTAAATGCGTATATGACACTCTATACCGCGCTTACAAATGTGTGCAAGTGCGCAGCTCCTATGGTTCCGTTCATTACCGAGGAAATATATCAGAATATGGTGCTCAGTGTTGACAAGAACGCTCCCGAGAGCATACATCTCTGTGATTATCCGAAGTATGATGAGAAGCTGATAGATGCCGATCTTGAAGCGAAGATGCAGGAAGTCCTCGATATAGTCGTACTCGGACGTGCGGCGAGAAATGCCTCCAACCGCAAGAACAGACAGCCTCTCGGCACAATGTATGTGAAGTCCGACGCAGCGCTCGACGTATTTTTCACTGACATAGTAAAGGACGAGCTGAATGTCAAGAATGTCGTATTCACAGATGATATGGCAGGATTTGCTTCCTACAACTTCAAGCCGCAGCTCAAGACGCTTGGTCCGAAATACGGAAAGAATCTCGGCGAGATTAAGAACGCTCTTGCGGATATTTCAGCAAACCGCAGCGGCGAAGCAATGGCTGAACTCAACAAGAACGGCGTGCTTAAGCTTGAGATCTCCATAGGCACAATAGAGCTTACTAAGGAAGATCTTCTCATAGAAGCGCAGCAGAAGGAAGATTTCTGCACGATGTTCGAGGGAAGTATAACCGTTGCGCTCGATACCGCACTTACTCCCGAGCTTATCGAAGAGGGTTATGTAAGAGAGATCGTCAGCAAGATACAGAATATGCGTAAGGACAGCGGATTTGAGGTAATGGATCACATCAACGCAAAGTTCAGCGGCAATGACAAGCTTATTGAAATAATTATGAAGAACTCAGCTTCGATCAGCAGCGATGTCCTTGCAGACAGTATAACTGTCGGTGATACCCCGAACAGCAAGGAATGGAACATCAACGGCGAGAATATCAACATCGGTATAGAGAAGGTGTGATATCACCTTCTTCTTCCGGATGAAAAAATACCGCACAAGGCATACGATGCTTTGTGCGGTATTTTTCGTAATATCTTTAGGGTACCCTTTATAGTGCAAGGCTTTCAAGTTTCGGGACGAGTTCAAGAATGTGATCTCTGCAAACATCTGCGAGAGCCTTTCTTCGTACCTGACTGTCTCTTGTCAGGCTGTTGTATATACGGACGCAGCCGATGAGCTGTGCTTTTCGTGTTGCTTCTGTGATCTCTTCTTCGGTCCTGCCTTCAAGGTATCTGTGGATCGACATATCCCATATATGTATGGCTCTTTCGTAAGGTATTCCGAGAAATTCCATGGCATTATCGTGATCGGGCTCGGTATATTGGCAGTAAGTATTGAAGATGCCGGCAAATTCAAGGATAGGATCACCTGCGGAGAGCGTGTCCATATCTATAAGAAGAAGTTCTCCGTTCTGTATCATGATATTCTTTATCTGAAGATCTCCGTGGATCATATTGTCTGTATCCGGAAGACCTGCGATAAGACGCTGAAGTTTTTCGTTGATCTCAGGCGGAAAACTGTTTTCAATATTTTTTGCGTTCTCCATTATCTGATCTTTCATATAAGGCAGATCTCCGTGTTTTACGGAAGTTGAATGTATCTGCTTCATCAGACCGACAGTTTTTTCGATCATCTCATCTGTTCTTGAAGGTTCTTCTATCATCACCTGCGCGAAGGATTCCGCGTCCAGCAGCTCGAATACAGATCCGAACTGATCTCCGACTTTTACGATATCATAAGGTATCGCGGTCGGCAGTCCGAGTACGAAAGCGCGCTTTGCAAGCTCACGTTCACGGTTTATATCCGATACATCGGTCCCTTTCTTGTAAACTTTCACCACAGTGTCCGGCGCTATGCGGAACACTTCACCTACAGCACCTCTTCCGAGTACTTCGCAGCCTTCGACAGATATAGTGCGGTACGCCCTTTCGATATCAAACAGTTCAACGAACCCTGTTATTGCGAATATTTCATATATTTCAAGTCTTGCACCTATGATCTTAAGGTTTTTATAAGTCCTGCTGAGACGCATTATCACACGAAGTCCTGCGCTTGAGATATAAGTGAGTCCTTCTATGTCTATTATTACTTTATTGATCTCTTTTCCTTCGATAATGCTGTTGATCTCTGATTCTGTACTTGCAGAGCTGTTGCTGTCAAGGCGTCCTGTCAGAAAAAGGGTGATAGTATTATCTGTATATGTGGATCTCATTTTTCTCCTCCATGTATTCCACAGTATTACAGTATTATTATATCACAAACAAATAATAATGTCAAATAAAATCGAAATGAAAAAGCCTTCCCCGTATTATACGGGGAAAGCATGTAAATTTACTGCTGAGTGTCATCAGGATTTTTTCTTGCTTCTGTCTATTCTTTTGTTGAGTGTTCCTATAGCTCTTTCCGGACAGACAAGAACACACAGATGACAGCCTACGCATTTGCTGCCGTTAAGCACGGGCTTTCCGTCATCTCCCTGCCTTATGGCACTGTGACCTCCGTCGCTGCATGATATTGCGCATCTGCCGCAGCCGATACACTTACTGTGGTCAAATTTAGGAAACAGCACGGTGTCACGTTCGAGAACATCGGTCGTGTCGCTTACTGAATCAGCCGCAAGACCGACGATATCCTTAACGCTGTCGTATCCTTTTTCGGCAAGATAATAATTCAGTCCTGATGTGAGATCATCTATTATGCGATACCCGTACTGCATTACCGCGGTGGTTATCTGAACTGAGCCGGAACCGAGAAGAATGAATTCCAGCGCATCCTGCCATGTTTCGATACCGCCCATTCCGCTTATATGCATTCCCGACAGATTCTTATCTCGTGCAAGCTCGGCTATGAACCGCAGAGCAATAGGCTTCACAGCATTTCCGCTGTATCCGCCCAGTGCGGACTGCCCGTGTACTGACGGAGCAGCAACCAATGTGTGGGGATTAACTCCCGTGATGCTCTTGATCGTGTTTATAGCGGCGATTCCGTCCGCGCCTCCGCGCATTGCAGCTTCGCCGGCGGGTATCACAGAAGCAACATTCGGCGTGAGTTTTGCGAGTACGGGGATATTGCAGCCGCGCTTTGCTGCCCGTGTAAGCTGTTCGACCAGCTCAGGTATCTGCCCGATGTCCGAGCCAAGGCCGTCTTCTGCCATATTAGGACATGAGAAGTTAAGTTCCACCGCATCGGCACCGTTTTCTTCGCACATACCTGAAAGCTCTTCCCATTCAGCCTCATTTCTTCCCATGATCGAAGCAAGAATGAACTTTGACGGATAGTTCTGCTTAAGTCTGCGGAATATCTCCATATTTTCTGCAACGCTGTGATCTGACAGCTGCTCGATGTTCTTGAAACCGATAATCTCGCCGCTGCTCCCTTTTATTGCTGAAAAACGAGGTGATGCCTCATGTATGTCGAATGCGCATATAGTCTTGAATGCGGCACCTGCCCAACCTGCCTCAAATGCTCTTGCGCACATATCGTATGTACTTGCGACAACCGATGAAGACAGCAGAAACGGGTTTTCAAGCGGTATGCCGCAAAGCTCTGCCCTGAGTCTGTTATTATCAGCCGGCGCGGCTATTTCTGTACTGGGTCTTACTTCGTCGTACAGACGTGAGATCAGCTCTTTTATCGGCACCTTTCCGGGTCTGACACAGGCTTTCTCACACGGAGCCGTACATCCGATGCAGGGATTCTCCTGCGGCAGCTTTGCGGCAGTGCATCGGCTGTTGTCGAACCATATCCCTCTGAGCGCCTTTGCCGGTATTCCGGCAGGACAGCTGCTTTCACAGCGTGCATTTCCGCAGAGTACGCAGTTCACTGCTTCCGAACGATATATTTTCTTTTCAAATGTCATACAGATCACCTCTTTATCGGTTTCACGTATTGCTTGCTTCTTTTTTTATTATTATACACTATTTTTGATGATTTGTCTTTACCTAATCCGCAAGATCATAAAAAAACGTTTACTTGCACAAAAATGAACATCATGTTATAGACATTTTGCCCACTGCGGTATTGCCGCAATGCCCTTATAGGTATATATGAATATCATGGATTTCACTTTATGTGAATAATGTCCAAAAAACAGCGTGAAAATCAGACATATCTGAAAAAACTATTGACATATCATAGGATATCTGATAAAATAAAATAATATGGGTATCTATGTCTAAATCAGGATAATATGGTATTTACGCATATTGCAATATGCCGGAATATGCTCAGCCGCATTCTCACGAACGGCTGAATTATTGCAAAGAAATAAAAGAAGGAACGACAATGAAGAAAATCGTTATTATATGTGCCGGGGACTTCGGGAGAGAGCTTACCTGGCTGATAGAAGGCATTAATGCCGCAGGACCTGCCTATGATATCATCGGATTTCTCGATGATGCTCCGGATAAGATAGGTAAGACTTTCAACGGATACGAGTGTCTCGGAAAGACAGATATGCTTGCAGAACTGTCCGAAAAATATGATGTATGCGCGGTAATCGCCACACAGGACAGCCGGTTCAGAAGAAAATTCGCTGAGGAAAATCCCGGTTTCGATAAATGGGAGACTCTGATACACCCATCGGCAAATATCTCCCGTACTTCTAAGCTCGGAAAGGGCTGTATCGTATGTGCGAACTGCAATATCAGCGTTAATACGGTGATCGGCGATCACTGTCTGTTCAATCTGGGCGTTACCATAGGACACGACTGCAATATAGGCGATTATGCGTCTGTAATGACAGGAACGGTCATATCCGGTCATGTGACGGTCAAGCCGTCCTCGTATTTCGGGACGAACAGCACAGTCGTCCCCGGGATAAGCGTAGGTGAAAATTCAAAAATAGGAGCGGGTTCTTTAGTAGTGCGGAATGTCAGGGATAATGTGACAGTAATGGGAGTCCCCGCAAAAACAGTAAACATTGTGCAGTGATCTGCCGCAATGAGGTGAGGGAGTGACAGAAAATGCAGATCCTGAATATCAGCGGAGTACATATAGACGGTATTTCGGCGTGTGTGCCGGAAAACAGGATCGATAATGAAGCTTCGCTTCGTGAGATATACGGAAATGATGCAAGTCTCATCATAGGCTCTACCGGTATAAAGACAAGATATACCGCAGCCCCGGGGACCTCCTCCTCAGATCTTTGTATAGCCTGTGCCGAGGATATTCTCAATGCTTCCGGAACTTCTGCCGATGAGATAGGCGCAGTAATATTCGTTACCTTCACTCCCGACAGGCTGATGCCGTTCAACGCTGCGATAGTGCAGGATAAACTCGGGCTCGGAAAAGAGATCCCCGCATTCGATATATCGCTTGCCTGTTCGGGATATACTTATGGACTATATATTGCATCGACATTCGTGAAAGCCACCGGAAAGAAAGTCCTTCTTCTTGACGGAGATATACAGAGCGCATATATGAGCGGATATGACAGATCAACAGTGCCGGTAATGGCTGACGCAGGCACGGCAACGCTTCTTTCACCCTGCAAGTCTGATGCTGAGTGGAAATTCACATTCTATACGGACGGTTCCGGAAGGGACAGTCTGATGATACCGGCAGGTGGTTCAGCTGCACCGATCAAGCCGGAGGATCTGGAATATATCCCTTCCGATGACGGGGGAAAAAGAAGAAACGCAGATATCTTCATGGACGGATTTGCGATATTCCGGTTCATAGCAAGCGATATCTCTAAGTGGCTGCTGAACTTTATGAAAGATGCAGGTGTAACGGCGGGCATGATCGACTCGTTTGTGCCGCATCAGGCTAATATGTATATGATAAAAAAGCTTTCAAAGAAGCTTGGATTCGACTGGGATAAAACATGGCGGTCGGGGGACGAGGTCGGAAATTCCGCCTCGGCAACTGTGCCGCTGACGATAGCATTTGACTGCCGCGACAGACTAATATCGGACAGGGAGAACAAAGTGCTGATCTCCGGGTTCGGCGGAGGTCTTTCGGCAGGTGCGGGGATAATAACACTTGACCCCGGCGCTTATTATCACTTCTTTCAGTATTTCGGAAAAATGCTGAAAAGAGCTTAAACCGGGAGGATATTTAATATGGAGCGATTTATAGATCTGGTGGCTGAGATATTTGAAGTTGAGCCTGAGGAAGTTGCCATGGACACGGTATTTCGTGAGGAACTTCCGGATTTCAGTTCGCTTGTGGGATTTTCGCTTATAGTAATGATGGAAGACGAATACGGTGTGAAGGTTCCGGTCGGAGAATTTCTTGAATGTAAAACGGTCGGTGATCTTTACAGAAAGTGCGTGAAAGAATAGAGTGTGGGTATAATGGAAAAAGTACTTGTCACGGGCGTATGCGGCGGTATCGGAAAATGCACTGCCGAAAAGCTGCTTGCCGGAGGTTCGGCTGTCATAGGCGCGGATATTGAGATAAGCGAAAGCATCAGAGAGACAGCAGAAAAATATCCCGGAAAACTGTTTTTGTATCAGACAGATCTTACCGATACAGACGGGCTGGCAGAATTTGTAAAGCGCATAGTCTCCGTCCATGGTCCGGTAAGCGGATTTGTGCATTGCGCGGGATTTGACAAGATGATGCCTCTTCATCTTTCAAAGGCGCGGGATATCGAAGCTCTGTGGAAGATCCACGCACTTGTGCCGATGCTCATTACTGCGGCTTTAAGCAAGAAAAACAATCACACTGAAAATGCCGCTGTGGTTTTAATAACATCGCAGTCGGCGCATGAGGGCGCAATGGGGCATTCAGCTTATGCCGCAGCGAAGGGAGCGGTCGAGGGATTCCTTGCTCCGGCTGCTGCCGAGCTTATGGAAAAGAATATCAGAATAAACGAGGTTTGTCTTGCTCCTGTTAAGACACCAATGTCGGAGAGCTGGACGAATAAGCTTACAGATGAGGGAAGAAAAAGACTTGCCGAAAGCTATCCGCTTGGGCTCGGAGAACCCGAAGACGCGGCTGAGCTTATATGCTTTCTGCTCAGCAGTGAGTCGCGCTGGATAAACGGGCAGATAATCACCGCGGACGGCGGACATTCAGTAAGAAAGGTCTGACCGGCGCTATTTATGCGGTCCGGAAAAGAGGAGAACGCAGATGAAGGAATTTTTAAAATTTGTTGCCGGAGTCATGGAGGTCGATCCCTCCGAATTGAGTGAAGATACTGCTTACGGCGAATATGAAAAATGGGATTCTCTGATGCACATACGACTTATTATGGAAACTGAAGAAAAGTATGATATCGAGATACCGATAGATGAGGTCCCCGGAATAAAAAATCTGAAGGATCTTTACAGATATACAGATAAGTGACGATATGGGGTTCCGGTCTGAATGGAGGGGAGTATGATGCGGGTTGCTCTTCTGTCAAATGTGACTGTCGATCTGCTTGCGGGAATGCTCGGAAAAAATGCAGAAATATATGTTCCGGCAGGTTATGACACATGGCAGCGTGAGATGACAGACCGTTCTTCCGGATTATACGGATCCGGACCCGAAGCGGCGGCAGTCCTGCTGCACGCTGAGCAGTACAATAATGTGTGGAACGATGAGACAAGGGGCGGACAGCTTATCGGCGAGTGGTGCAGTGCGTTCAGGGCATTTGCTGAGACGCTTCCGGGAGTACCGCTATTTGTGTCATCTGTTGATATATGCGGAATGAAATGCTCTTACGGTGCTGAAAAGATACTTAGCGCTCATTTTGAAGATCTGCTGATACAGAAAGTGCAGGAACTTCACAGCGAGGGTCACGCGGTCTATATCCTGCCTGTCAGAGAACTGATAGCCGATATCGGGCGGAAGAATTTCTATTACCCGAAGATGTGGTATCTCGGCTCGATGCCTTATTCGGCGAAAGCTCTTGCGGGGATATCTGAGCTTATTCTGAGATATGTTTCCGCATCGGGCGGACGGAGAAAAAAATGCATCGCTCTCGATCTTGACAATACTCTATGGGGCGGAGTCATCGGAGAAGACGGTGTAAACGGAATTCTTCTTTCGGATCACAAAGAGGGCGCAAGATTCAAGGATACACAGCGCCTTCTCAAAAAAATGAAGGAACAGGGAGTAATGCTTGCTGTGCTTTCAAAGAACAATCCCGAAGATGTCATTCCGGTCTTCGATCACCCCGATATGCTTATCAGGCGTGAAGATATAGTTGCAAGCCGCATCAATTGGGAACCAAAATATCAGAACATAAGACAGCTTGCGGAAGAACTGAACATCGGACTGGATTCGTTCGTATTCCTTGACGACGATCCTGCCGAGCGGGAGCAGATGAAGGCGGAGTGTCCCGAAGTCACGGTGGTCGAATTTCCGCCTGATACGTCTCTTCTTCCATATGCGGTGGAGAAAGTCTATGAAGAATACTTTCTTTCTCTTGATATAACCGGAGAAGACAGCAGAAAAACAGAAATGTACATAGCAGAGAACCGGCGCAGGGCAGAACGTGAGCATTCAGCAACTCCGGAGGATTTTCTGAAAAATCTCGGAATGTCCATGGATATCCGCTTTATGACAGCCGAAGATGAGCAAAGGACAGTACAGCTCATTAACAAGACAAATCAGTTCAACGTGACAACAAAGAGGTATTCTCAGGAGGAGATACGCAGGCTTTCGGAGCATGAAAGCTGCGATATCATCACGGTACGTATGTCGGACAAGTACGGGGATCAGGGACTGGTCGCCGTAATGATACTTGAATATGAGAGAAATGAAGCCGTTATCGACACTTTTCTTATGTCGTGCAGAGTAATGGGCAGATGCGCTGAGCTTGAGATCATGGCGCAGGTAAGAGGAATGCTTGAGAAAAAGGGTATAGGTATCATCAAGGCTTCGTATATAAAAACAGCGAAGAATGCTCCCGTAGCTGAATTGTTTGAGAAGCTCGGATTTGACGCAGTTGATGTCTCCGCAGAACGTAAGATGTACAGGGCGGAAGTGAGCGTGCTTCCTCAGTCTTCGGGAGTATTCAAAGAGGTAAGATGCAGCTTATGAAAACAGATCATATCGGATATGCGGTAAAGGATATAGAAAAAGCAAAAAAGACTATGGAAGTACTTGGCTATACCGTAGGAGATACGGTCGGGGACAGGGACAGAAACATATATTTTTCTTTCTGTGAAATGGACGGTCAGCGTGTCGAACTGGTAGCACCGATGTCGGAAGGTTCGCCGGTTGACGGCTATCTTGCAAAATCAGGTCCGATGCCTTATCATATATGTTACAAAAGCAGTGATCTCGATGGTGATATAGAGCGGCTTAAAGCGAACAGATTCAGGGTATCCGTTCCTCCGGCTCCGGCGATAGCTTTCGGAAACAAGAGAGTCGTTTTCATGTACTCGCTTTCGGTCGGACTGATCGAGATAGCGGAGGAATAGTTATGCCGCTGTCAAAGTATCTGAGACTGCCTCTGTATGAGGTGAGAGGATATCCGAAGGAATGCCCGGAGAAAGTGCAGGAGCTGTTTTCGCGAGCTTTTAAAGGCAGGACGGAATCCCTTGAAATGCTGCGCTGGCAGATGGAGGATAATCCGTGTCTGAAAGAGCGTGCAACTTCTCTCTGGAAAGGCGATGCACTTGTTGCGTACAACGCGCTTACTCCTCACCCGGCGTTTCTGCGCGGCAAAGAAGTTTATGCTGCTGTCAGCGGAACGACAATGGCGGACGAGCTTTACCCCGGCTGCTCAGTACAGCTTTTCAGAGAGTGTGCGCAGCAGAACAGGGATATCGCGGTGATCGTGGGATTTCCGAACCGCAATTCATTTAATATAACTGTAAAATATTCGGGTCATCACTATGTCGGTGATGTCGCGTTCTGGACTGCCGCAGCACGCAGAGAAGATGTTTCCGGAAGTATCAGGGAGTTTTACAGCTTTTCGCCGGAGTATGAGAGTATCAGCCGCGGATTGTCAGAGTCGCACGAGCTTATACAGACCCGTCAGAAGGATTTTCTTGACTGGAGGATCTTCAAAAAGCCGGAGACGGATTACAGATGCTTTGAATATAAAAAGAGCGGTTATATCGTCACTGATATCTACACCGAAAATAACGTAAGACAATTGCAGATAGTGGATATTATAGCCGATTCGGAAGATGTGATGTATGAGCTGCTGAGATTTGCGCTTGATTTTGCCGCAGAGCAGGCTTGCAGCATGGTAAAGCTGTGGTTCACATCTGAGCGGTACCGCAGGGTTCTCGAAAGCTGCGGATTTGAATACGGTGAGCACCCTTTCCCGATGACTGTGTGGGATAGTGACCTGGATATCTCCGGGTCATACATTACTATGATAGATTCGGATATTTTTTAATCAAGAGGTCAGATAGAATGGAAGAAGATGTACTTCCTAAGGTAAAAAGATCCTTTTATGCTGTTGTTGTCAAGAGAATACTTGATATTGTCATAAGCTCAGCGGCATTGATAATACTGTCTCCGCTTCTGCTGACCGTTTGTGTGCTGGAGCTTATTTTTCACGGAAGTCCGGTCATATACCGCACCAGACGTCCCGGAAAAGACGGCAGGATCTTCAATATGTATAAATTCCGCAGCATGACGAATGAGCGGGGAGCAGACGGACTGCTTCTTCCCGAGGATAAGCGTCTCACAAGGTTCGGACATTTTATCCGCAAGTTGTCGATAGACGAGCTGCCGGGTCTGATAAATATAGTAAAGGGAGATATGAGCATAGTCGGACCTCGTCCGCTTCTGATAGAATATCTGCCGTATTATAATGCACGTCACGCCATGAGACACGCTGTACGCCCCGGACTGACGCTTGAAAGGATCGACGGTACGGACAGCGGTACATGGACTTGGCGTGAACAGTTTGAAAATGATATATGGTATATAGAGCATATAAGTTTTATTACAGATGTCCGTATGCTGTTTGCGATCGTAAAGGCTGTTTTCAGAAGAAGCGAGAACAGGGCGAGCGACACGAGAACGCCGTTTGACGGTACAAATCTTGATGAGACAAGGGGAAGAAACGAGCTTGGCATCGAGAAGCATTTCGACAGTCTGGAGAAAAAGGACTGAAAGGAGCTGCACCGGTGAGGTGCTGTCATAACTATGAATGTATTGGTATTTGCGCCACATCCGGACGATGATGTGCTGGGCTGCGGCGGAACTCTGAGCAGATATGCTGCCGAAGGACATGATGTATATGTGTGCATAATGACAAGCGGTTTTCCGCCTCTTTATGAGGAGGATTATAATAATGCACAGAAGAACGGCTGGCCGCATATACAGTATCCCGATATCATGAAAGCACATAAGATACTGGGAATAAAGGAAACGTTTTTCCTGCAATTTCCGACAGTGCAGCTGGAGACGGTTCCGCGGTACGAGGTGAACTCAAAGGTGTGCGGGCTTGTGCGCAGTCTGACTCCGGAAATCGTATATATCCCGCATTTCGGCGATCTGCACAAGGATCACCTTATCACATCAGAGGCTGTAATGGTCGCGGTAAGACCCGGAGGTGAGAATACCGTAAGATATGTTTATTCCTACGAGACACTTTCAGAGACAGAGTGGAACGTTTCGCATGTATCAAACAGTTTTATTCCAAATACCTTTGTGGATATCAGCGGAACGCTTGATAAAAAGCTTGAAGCAATGGGCTGCTTTTCAACACAGCTGTGCGAATTTCCGAGCCCCAGATCATTAAAGGCGGTTGAGGCTCTTGCGGTGCTGCGGGGATCAACAATGGGAGCGCAGGCGGCGGAAGCGTTTTCTTTGGTGAGAGAGTACAGGAGATAAAAATTTATTTTTTTGATATGGTGCGGTGAAATGAGGATCATAACATTCGGGATCTTTTCCGATAAGCTGTCAGGACAGGATACATTCCTTCTGAATATGAATGAACACATGAGATCGGTGAAGATGGATTTCGTGGTAGTGGGTTCCGACTGCATACATAAGGATATCATAAGTTCTCAGGGGAGTGAACTGTACTATGTTTCGGATTACTGGAAGGATCCTGTGAAATATATCTCGGATTGCAGAAAGGTTTTGAAGCAGAACAGGAAAACACACCCGATAGCTTATTTCAACTTGTTTTCAATGGTGCATATAATTCCGGTCATCATTGCAAAGATGCTGAAATATAAAGTTGTTCTGCATTCGCACAACAGTGATATCCCGGATAAAAAAGCACTGCACAGACTGAACCGCTTTTTGTTCAGCAGCAAAAAAGGCTTCACCCGTTTCGCCTGTTCTGAAAAAGCGGCACTGTTCATGTTTGGTAAGAAGCGGGTAAAAGATACTATCATTATAAAAAACGCGATCGACACCGGGCACTTTATGTTCTCGGAAGAAGCGAGATCTCAGCTCCGCGCAGAACTCGAAATCGGAAACAGAAATGTTTATGGTTTTGTCGGAAGACTTGATAGTCAGAAAAATCCTCTCTTCCTGATAGAGATATTTAAGAGGATCTCCGAGCGTGATAAGGATCCGGTATTTCTTATAGTCGGTGAAGGAAAACTGAAAGATGAAGTAATTGAACTGATCGGAAAATATTCTTTGCGTGACAGGGTCATACTGCTCGGAAACCGCAGAGATGTAAACAGGATATACAGCTGTATGGATCTTTTCCTGCTTCCGTCAAAATATGAAGGCTTCAGTATCGTGCTGGTGGAAGCGCAGGCATCAGGACTGACGTGCATAATATCCGAGGGCGTGATGCCGGAAGAAATAAGGCTGACAGAAGGCGGTGTCAGGTTTGTATCTCTTGAAAGCAGTGCTGATGTATGGGCTGATGAAGCGGTAAGGTGCATCGGAGAAAGCCTCAGCAGAAAAGATCGCAATGATGAGGTCAGACGATCGGATTATAACATAGAAAAAGAGGCAGGTCGTCTCGAAAATTTATTCCTACATTTAAGGTAAAGAAAACATGGAGATTTTAGCGGTTACAGGATATAATAAAGCGCTGACAGATGTTCCTAACACAGAATGTATATATAGTATTTTGAACGAACTGTCCGGGATAGATGATGTTAATGTAACGGTCGCCGGAGATGTTATGACCTCGGAGGAATCAGAAAAAAACTGGAAAACTCACCCGATCATCGCATTACGCCGCATAGCAGGGTGGCCTGTAAGAGATCCCGGGGCTGCCGACCGATGCTATAAAGATGTTCTGGAAAAAATGAGGGAAAAAAAGTACGATGCGATGATCGCATTCCTCAATCCTTATGAAGCGGTCAGGACTGCTGTAAAAATAAAAAGAAAATATCCCGGAATGCTTTTCATTATCTATGAGATAGATCCGATAACAAACGATATAGATATGAATATCGGGCTCGGAAAAAAACTTCGTTCGCTTGCAGAACGTTCCGAAAAGAAGGCGTTTGAAAGTGCCGACCTGATAATACACATGAACAGCAACAGGAATAAATTTGATCGCGCTGAATACAGTGAATTTTCACAGAAGAATGTTTATGTCGATCTTCCGATAATAAATGAGATAAAAAAATATGAGGGAGCCGGATCAAGCGGCGGTGATGAAATAAAGGTAGTTTTTTCCGGAAGGCTGAGCAGCGTGTATCGTTCTCCGGAATATATCCTGAGAGTGTTTGAGAAGGCTGAAAAAAATACAGATCTTAAATTGTATTTCTATTCACGCGGTGACTGTCAGAAGAGAATATCCGAATATGCGCATGAGCATGATTTTCTGTCTGTTAATGATTATGTAGATGCATCAGAACTTGACAGGATACTCAGGGAAGCGGATTTTCTTCTTGACATCGGAAATAAGATGTCCGATATGCTCCCGTCAAAACTATTCAATTATATAAGCTACAGAAAGCCGATAATACACGTCTCATCGAAAGAGAACGATGCCTGCGTACCGTATCTTGAAAGATACGGAATATACACTGTCATTGATGAAGGTGATACTGTGGAGCATTCGGCTGATAAACTCACTGAGTTTGTTTCAAAGAATAAAGGAAGACTTGCTGATGAAGCGCTGACAGAAAAAGAATTTTACACGAACACTCCTGCGTACAGTGCAAAAGTAATTGCCGAGCAGATAAAAATGAGATGTCAGAAATGAAAAAGATCCTTTCTATAAATGTTGCAAATTACGGAAGCACCGGAAACATAATGCGCGGTATCTCAGAGCTTGCCGAAAAGAACGGATATGAGTGCTGGCAGGCGTATGCACCGGACAAAATAAATGCCCCCGGACTTGAACGGGATATTGTTGTTGCATCTTATAATATCCGGCGTATAAATGAGCGTTATGCACGATATACGGGAATGAGAGGGTATCAGGCTTATTTCTCCACAAAACTTTTCCTGAAAAAAATTGACAGGATAGCTCCGGATATCATTCATCTGCATAATCTGCATAATAACTACATTCACGTCGGATTGTTGTTTAATTATATAAAAAAGAATGATATCAGGGTAGTATGGACTCTTCACGACTGCTGGGCATTTACCGGCAGATGCCCTCATTTTGAGATCACCGGCTGTGAAAAATGGATAAGCGGCTGTTATGAATGTCAATATCCGGCAAACGAATACCCTTCCGCAAAGAAAGACAGGACAGCCGAACTCTGGAGACGAAAAAAAGAGTCGTTTTCCGGAGTAAAAAATATGACACTTGTAACACCTTCGGAATGGCTTTCCCGACTTGTAAAACAGTCTTTTCTGAAAGAGTATGAGACTAAGGTGATCAATAACGGCATAGACCTCGGTGTTTTCAGACCGACAGAAAGCGATTTCAGAAAAAAACACTCTCTTGGGGACAAATTTGTGGTGTTGGGTGTTTCTTTCGGTTGGAATAAGAGAAAGGGAATTGATGTATTTGCAGAACTTGCTTCACGTCTGGACGAACGGTTTGCGATAGTTCTTGTCGGTACCGATGACCTTACAGATAAGATGCTTCCCGGAAACATCATAACAATACACAGAACTGACAGCCAGCGCGAGCTTGCTGAGATCTATTCTTCTGCCGATGTTTTTGTTGATCCGACACGGGAGGACAATTTTCCGACGGTTGTCATGGAAGCATTAGCCTGCGGTACTCCCGCAGTTGTGTTCAATACAGGCGGCTGTCCTGAGATAATCAGTGAAAATTGCGGATATGTTGTGGAAAAGGACGATATCTGCGATCTTGTGGATAAAACAGTGAAAGTATGTGTGGATAAACCGTTTGACAAAGAAGACTGTGTCACAAGAGCAGAGTCTTTTGACCGTCAGAATAAATTCAAGGAGTATGTTGATCTGTATAACTCAATATAGGTAGAGTAAATGAACAAGGTTGTAAAAAACGCCTCATGGATAATTATATGCCGTGTCATTCAGGCTGTGCTTGCACTTATAATTTCCATGATGACTGCGAGATATCTGGGACCTTCAAATTATGGACTGCTGAATTATGCAATGTCTGTAGTGTCATTTGTGATCCCGGTCATGAAGCTTGGGATAACAAACATACTTGTGCGTGAATTTGTTGACGAGCCCGAAAAAGAGGGAGAGATCTTAGGTACATCAACAATTCTCAGCCTGTTGTCTTCGTTCATTTGTGTTGCCGGTGTCAATATTTTTGTGGGGATCGCAAATGCGGGTGAAACTGATACGAGAGTGGTATGCGCACTGTACAGCTCAATACTGGTGATGAATGTTTTTGAAGTGTTCAACTACTGGTTTCAGGCAAGACTTCTGGCAAAGTACAGCTCGGTGATCGCACTTATCGCGTATGGGATCGTGTCGGCATACAAGATATGGCTTCTGATAACAGAAAAGAATATTTACTGGTTTTCGGTTGCAAATACTCTTGACTACCTGATGATCGCGGTGGGGCTGATAGTAGTCTATACCGTAAAAGGAGGGCAGAAGCTGCGGTTCAGCAAACAGCGTGCAAAGCGTCTGTTGTCGGTCAGCGGTTTCTATATAATTTCTGATCTTATGATAGTCATTTTTGCGCAGACGGACAGAGTAATGCTTAAAGCTATGATAGACAATACCGCAACGGGATATTATTCCGCCGCGATAAACTGCGCGGGAATGACGCAGTTTGTCTTTGCTGCAATAATTGATTCGATGCGCCCGATGATCTTTGAGGGAAAGAAAAGATCAGATGATTCATACAAGCGTGATCTGACCCTGCTTTTTTCGATCATTATTTACCTGTCCTTAACGCAGAGTATAGCGATGACACTTCTGGCACCGCTGATAATAAATATACTTTACGGAGCAGATTATGCTGCGGCTGTACCGGCACTTCAGATAGTAGTCTGGTACACTACATTTTCATATCTTGGTTCGGCGCGGAATATATGGATACTGTCAGAAGGAAAACAGAAATATCTCTGGCGGATCAATCTTTTCGGTGCTGTCGCGAATGTGCTGCTGAATGCAGTTCTGATACCTTTTCTCGGAGTGAACGGAGCCGCGCTCGCTTCGCTGATAACACAATTTATGACAAATGTAGTTACCGGATTCATTTTTGCGCCGATACGCGGAGTCAACGCGCTGATGCTGAGAGGAACAGACCCTCGTGTCCTGATAAATGCACTGAAAAAATTAAAGAGATGAATTTCTTGGAGAATCAAATGGAAACTGAAAAGTACGAGCGGCTGTCTGTCGAAGAACTGAAAAAGATCCAGCTTGGAATTCTTGAATATGTGGCAGATTATTGCGAAAAAAACAATATCAGATATTGGCTGGATTTTGGTACGCTAATTGGCGCAATACGGCACAAAGGGTATATCCCGTGGGACGATGATATCGATCTGGGAATGTTAAGAGAAGACTATGATAAATTTATTTCTGAATTCAATATAAATAATGATTCAAAATATGAAGTTCATTGCATTGAAAATGATCCGGGGTATTTTGTGCCTTATGCTAAAGTATATGATACAACAACAATACTGTTTGAGCCTGATGAAAAAGGACACAAGCTATGTGTAAACATTGATATTTTTCCTCATGACAATGCACCGGATGATGACGAGGAAGTAAAAAGGATGTATGACATACGTGATCGGCTCAGAGAAAAATATCTGATAATTGATTACAAAGATAAGTTTACAGGAAATATGATAAAGAGATCGGCTAAACATCTCAGAAGATTTTTGTATAGCATAATTTATAAAAACAGTATTAATATAATTGCGGATAATTCTAAAAGATATAAAGACACTATGACAAAAAGAGTCGGAAATTTTACAGGCTATTCAAGAATTGCTTGTAACAGGCAGATATTTGACAGCTTTACAGATGTAGAATTTGAAATGAAAAAATACAAAGCGCCGATCGGTTATGATGAATGGCTTAGGTCAATATATGGAGATTATATGGAATTGCCTCCGCCTGAAAAGCAAATTACTCATCACCGCAATATATCTTTTAAAAGGAAACAGGAAAAGTAATAAATGATATATACATCATGCTGTTTGTACGGTACAGTTATGGATAAGAATGAAAGGAACTGATCTATGAAAAAATATCATATAGGATATACCTGTGGAGTGTTTGATGTATTTCATGTAGGGCATCTTAATCTCCTGGAAAGATGTAAAAAAATGTGCGATTATCTTATAGTCGGAGTCTGTGATGATTTATATGTCAGAGAGATCAAAAAACAGATTCCTGTGTACTCAGAAAATGACAGGATCCGTATTCTTAATGCTCTTAAAGTTGTTGATGAAGCCGTTCTGGTAGATATAGAAACAACCAATGATAAGCTGATCGCCTTAAAAAGATTCAATTTCGATGTATTGTTTTCCGGTGATGACTGGAAAGGCACAGAACGTTATTTAAAGACTGAACAGCAATTTGCGCAATTAGGTGTACATATCGAGTATTTCCCATATACAAATGGGATCAGTACCTCTATGATAAGAGAATCTCTCGGAAATAACAAAATAAAGGAATAAAAAATGACTGATAATTTAGCAGAGACATTAAAAGAAAAAACATTGCTTATCACCGGCGGTACCGGCTCATTCGGCTCTGCCGTCCTGAAGCATTTTATCAATACCGGTATCGGGCAGATACGTATTTTCTCGCGCGATGAAAAAAAACAGGACGATATGCGGCACGAGCTTCAGGCAAAATATCCTGAGAATTATAAAAAAGTCAGATTTTATATAGGTGATGTGCGTAACTACCGATCGGTGGCTGATGCAATGCCCGGAGTTGATTATATTTTTCACGCTGCGGCTCTCAAGCAGGTCCCTTCGTGCGAATTTTTCCCTATGGAGGCGGTCAGGACGAATATCGAGGGAACCGACAACGTTCTTCACGCAGCTACAGAAGCCGGAGTTAAGCGTGTAGTCTGCCTCTCCACGGACAAGGCTGCTTATCCGATCAATGCAATGGGAACTTCAAAAGCAATGATGGAGCACGTTGTCTTCGCCAATGCGCGTGTTGCAGCCGAAATGGGAAAAACCGTCATCTGCTGTACACGATACGGAAACGTAATGTGCAGCCGCGGTTCTGTTATACCGCTTTTCATAGATCAGATAAAGTCAGGAGCTCCGATCACCGTTACAAATCCGGCAATGACAAGATTTCTCATGAATCTTGACGAAGCGGTAGAGCTTGTGCGTTTTGCCTTTGAGAATGCAGCTCCCGGCGATCTGTTCATACAGAGATCCGACGCATCTACTATCGGTGATCTCGCAAAGGGAGTCCAGCGGCTTTTCGGAGATACCGGAACAAACATCATAGGTACCCGTCACGGTGAAAAACTTTATGAGACTCTGATGACAAGAGAAGAACGTCTGCGTGCAGTGGATATGGGTAACTATTTCCGCGTTTCAGCAGATGACCGCGATCTCAATTATGACAAATATTTTGCTGAGGGAACCGTAATGACCGGGAACGAGGAAAGCTATACAAGCCACAATACGAATCTTCTCGATGTTGACGGCGTTGTAAAAAAGCTGCTCACCAATGATTATGTAAAAGAGCAGCTCGGAGAGGTATGAATATGGCAGAATGGCAGAATAACGGCAGAATAAAGCTGATGATAATTGCAGGCACCCGTCCGGAGATAATCCGCCTTTCCGCGGTCATCAAAAAGTGCCGCAGGTATTTTGATACTATACTCGTTCACACAGGACAGAACTATGATTATAACCTGAACGGTATCTTTTTCAGGGATCTCGGACTTGACGCTCCCGAAATTTATCTTGACGCGGTGGGCGCAGATCTCGGAGAGACTATGGGCAATATCATCTCTGCGTCTTACAGGGTCATGGCTGAGATGATGCCTGATGCAGTCCTTGTTCTCGGAGATACGAACAGCTGTCTGTCCGTTATCGGAGCAAAACGTCTGCACATACCGATATTCCACATGGAAGCCGGAAACCGCTGCAAAGATGAATGTCTGCCGGAGGAGACCAACCGCCGCATTGTGGATATCATCTCTGATGTGAATCTTGCGTATTCGGAACACGCAAGGCGTTATCTCGCTGACTGCGGACTTCCGAAAGAGCGGACTTTTGTTACCGGTTCTCCCATGGCAGAGGTACTTGCCGAAAATCTTGAGGCGATAAAAAGATCTGATATACATTCACGGCTCGGACTTGAAAAAGGAAAATATATCCTGCTTTCCGCGCACCGTGAAGAGAACATCGACACAGAAGTAAATTTCACGTCGCTGTTTTCCGCGATAAACAGTATGGCAGAAAAATATGATATGCCGGTGCTTTATTCCTGTCACCCACGCTCAAAAAAACGGCTCGAATCAAGCGGATTCAGGCTTGATAAACGTGTGATCCGGCATGAGCCGCTCGGATTCCATGACTATAACTGTCTTCAGATGAATGCGTTCTGTGTAGTATCCGACAGCGGAACCCTTCCGGAAGAGAGCAGCTTTTTCGCGTCGGTCGGAAACCCCATTCCCGCAGTCTGTATCCGCACTTCCACAGAACGTCCCGAAGCGCTTGAAAAGGCTTGCTTCATACTGTCGGGAATAGATACAAAGGGTTTGTTACAGGCAGTAGATACCGCTGTAGAAATGATAAAAAACGAGCCGGACGGCGGTGCTGTGCCGGTGCCGGACTACACCGACCTGAACGTGTCCGGAAAGGTAGTTAAAATAATCCAGTCGTATGTAGGAGCCGTGAATAAAATGGTGTGGAGAAAAGATGTATGAATATTCTCATAACAGGTGCGGCTGGGTTCGTTGGACGTAATCTGACCGAGAATCTGAAAAATATCCGCGACGGAAAGAATCGTACCCGTCCGCTCATAAAAATAGATAATATTTTTGAATTTGACAGGGAAAACTCTCCCGATGATCTCGGCAGGTTCTGCCGTGACTGCGATTTTGTGTTCAATCTTGCCGGTGTGAACCGTCCTTTGGATACGAAAGAGTTCAAAGAAGGAAATTACGGTTTTGCCGCACATCTGCTTGACACTCTGAAAGAGCATAATAACAGATGCCCCGTGATGCTCAGCAGCAGTATCCAGGCATCGCTGTCGGGACGTTTCGGAACATCTGATTACGGCATTTCAAAACGTGACTGTGAAGAATTGTTCTTCCGTTATTCACAAGAAACAGGTGCAGACGTATATGTCTATCGTTTCCCGAATATAGTCGGAAAATGGGTGCGCCCGAATTATAACAGTGCTGTCGCTACATTCTGTCATAATATAGCAAATGATCTTCCGATAACAGTAAATGACCCGTCGGTCGAGCTGGAACTGCTGTTTGTGGAAGATCTTATAGAAGAAATGTATGATGCGCTTGAAGGTCACCCTCACCGGTGCAATTTCAACGGTGTTATGTCAATTGCCGATGATGACGGAAAGTATTGCTTTTCTCCGGTAACTCACAGAGCATCGCTCGGAAAGATCACAGAACTGCTCTATGCTTTCCGCAGACAGCCTGAGGATCTCATAATGCCGGCGATACCCGAAGGTTCGCTGGAGAAAAAACTGTATTCGATGTATCTGTCATATCTTCCGAAAGAAAAAGCCGCGGTCGATCTTAAAATGAACCGCGACGAGAGGGGGAGCTTTACCGAACTGCTCAAAACCGCAGATCACGGTCAGTTCTCCGTGAATGTCACCAGACCCGGCGTTACAAAAGGTCAGCACTGGCACAACTCAAAATGGGAATTATTCATTGTTGTCAGCGGACACGGACTGATACAGCAGAGAAGGATCGGCACCGACGAAGTGCTGGAATTTGAAGTAAGCGGTGAGAAAATTCAGGCGGTCCATACTCTTCCCGGCTATGCGCACAATATCATCAATCTTTCCGATACCGATGATCTGGTAACTCTTATGTGGGCAAACGAGATATTTGATCCCGACCACCCGGATACTTTCTCGGAAAAAGTCTGATTAAAAGTTAATCGGAAAACAGATATACGGTTGTATCATCGTATGGAAAAATGCCGTCAAATAAGACGCTTTTTCCGGGATCGCAGTAGGCTGTATAACCGTCTCCGGCAACGAGTTCAACTGCATATTGCCCGTTATACTGCATCGTGTAGGTCTGCTCACTGTCCGAACCGCTGTTACGGATCACCGTAAGAGTTTTAGTTCCGGTGCTGTCATCGCTGTATGCCTGCTCCGCCATTGCCATGACCGCTCTCATAAAATCAGGCTCGTTTACATCGTACTGTACAGAAATTAGATAACGTGTTTCTTTCTTGTCATTCACAGTCAGATAATCGCGATGCATCGTCACGATATTGTCGGACAGACCAAATACATATTTATGATCTATATTTGCACCGCTGTATTCCGAAGCGCTGAGTCCGAATTTTTCAAGGGCATCGTTCACATATTCCTTTTTGCTTCTGGTGAGCATTACCGCAGTTCCGTCTTCATTGTCGGTGATATCCGTTATATATTCCCTTTCCGTCATCTGAGAGTCAAGCAGATCTGTGGTATCTTTAACGAACAGCTCTGCTTTTTCTTTGTCTGTCATAGCATACCAGCAATATTTCATGACCGGAGATCCGCTCTCGTCGTAGTCGAGATACCACCTTCCGCCGTTGAAATATACGTCGGCGTTATGATCTCTTGTCTCAGGCTTCAGGTATTCGTAGAAATAAACTCCGTCCTTTATGAACATAATGTAATCGGGGTATTGCTGACCGTCATAGTACACGCAGACATAACAGTTTTTGTATATTCCGACTGCATTATCAAAGCTCTTGTTTGCATCATACAGCTGATCTATGGTGACTTTTATATCGCATTTATCGGGATCGAAAACAGGTTCAGTCTCAGAACAGCCGGATATGAGCAGTGCCGCAGCGGTCACGCAGGCAGCTGCTTTCAGAACTTTTTTCTTCATTTTAGTGTCCTTTCGTAAAAAGCGGCAGACACTTTACTGCCTGCCGCCGTTAAACTGTTTACGCTATCCCTGTCCGGTAGATCTCTTCCGGTTCGCCCGCTATATAGTCCTCGAAGTACGAATCGAAAATATCCTGCTCATAGTTGAGGGCGCTTTGCTTTGTGAAAAATCCGCTCTTGTTGAATTTTGCAAAATAGGGAAGGTGGAATCTTACTGCGTACCCGGTCTTGTCGTTTCCGGTAAGCTCTGCATAGTAGAGTGTGCTTTCTGTTTTTACATTTTTATGGGTAACTTCACCCGGTTTATATACCACCGATATGTATGTATCGCCATCGGCGGTAAATATCATCGTTGTCTTCATAACTTATCTCCTTTACATATACCTTGTATGAACAAACTGATTTCTGTTAATATCTGTAGAATATATTGTATTTATCTTATTCTGTCTTTCGAGCGTATTATAACACGGTGCATTGTAATTGTCAACGGGTAAAAACAACATTTCAAAAAATTGACACCTTTTCTGTAACTTTTCACAATAACAGGTCAAAAACGCAGAATATTACAGTTATTTTGCATTATCACGTAACCGATTACACCACGAACGGGTGGATCAGACAGCTGAACAGTGTCGGAAAATTCCGTATTCCGTAACATCTTGTGCTTCAGTAGATATGGTTCCGGAGAGAATACAGCTGTATATTGATAGATATATGAACTGATTTGTGCAAAATGCATAAAATGATATCTGAGATATGACTTATAGTAGGCATGTTGTAGAATTTTTGTTACCGCATAATTCATACTTGATTTTGATGTGTCAAAAGTTGTATAATAGTATGGGGGAATCCGAAGTGCCACGGTTTACATAGTAAGCCTGCTGTACGATTTACTCACGTCAGTAAAGCCCCGGAGACTGTGATCCCGCATCTGAAGATACCCCAGATAAGGAAAGGTAGTGTGTCTATGAAGACAGATGTTTACAAATTTCAGAAGGCTGTTACCGATATCGACAGTATAAGCGGACTTGCTTCAAAGATCTCCGCATATAACGGACTTGACAAGAAGCAGGAACTGAAACTTAGCCTTCTGTGTGAGGAGCTTGTAGAAATGCTCCCGAATCTTCTTATTTATGGAAACGGCGAGTTCTGGATCGAAAACCATAACAATGATTATGAGATCCATGCACTGGTCGAGGCCGATTCGCTTCTTTCAAGCACAGACAGAGAAGAGATACTTTCGGTGTCAAAAAGCGGAAAGAATGCAGCTGCTGTGGGCATAATGAACAAGATAAAGGCGGCAGCAGAGGTAATGATCGCAAACTATGCCCAGACAGCCGGAACATCCGGAATGAATTACCCAGAGGCAAATTACGCATATTATGATATGGGAATGTATGTTGACCCGATCGGTTATTCAAGTGAGTGGTCCCTTGAAAATTACAGATCCGAGGCAAAGAATGACAAAGAGGCATGGGACGAGCTGGAGAAATCCATTATTGCAAATTTAGCTGACGATGTTATCGTAGGCATCATAAAAGGCAAGGTAGAGATCATCGTAAAAAAGAAATTATGATCTGCATTTTCGTGTTGAAAACATACGCTTCCGGAAAGCGGACTTGTATGAAACTGCACTGCAATATGCATTGACTGATATTTTGTTTTAAAAAGGTAATAAACGGGTTATAATCCGTAAATAATAAGACCATAAGGAGAAAATTAAAATGAGCAAATTGACAATAACAAAACAGAAGGAAAACGACACACTGAACATAGCTGTTGCAGGAAGAATAGACACTGCAACTTCTCCCGAATTTGACACAGAAACAAAGTCTGAGCTTGACGGTATAAAGAAGCTGGTAATTAATTTTGAGCAGGTTGAGTACATATCTTCATCTGGACTCAGAGTTCTTCTTTCACTGCATAAGAAGATGATTGCTAATGGCGGTGAACTCATAATCAGTAAGCCTACCGAAATGGTGCTTGAGGTATTTGATGTAACGGGATTTGCAGATATGCTCAACATTGAGCAGTGATCCTTCACACACTTGAATAAAGAAGCGGACATTCTCACACTCGTGGGAATGTCCGTTATTTTATCAAAAAAGCATTTGCACGAATTGTGAAGAGACTTTTCAAGTTCCGTTTTAACGGTATTCGCCTTTGCTCCTTTCGGCGTTCCGAAAGGAGCGGGGTTTGGGGCGGAGCCCCGATCTGCATATTCTCGAGCGCAGCGACTGATCTCGAGCGCAGCGTTTTGCCGAAATTCTCAAACGGACATCTGTCAGTCCTTGACCGTCTCTCCGACCCAGTCGATTATTCCGCCGAATTCATATACATTATCATATCCGATGTCAGCGAGCTTCTGAGCAGCCTGCTTGCTTCGCCTGCCGCTCCTGCAATAAACAAGTATCACCTGATGGGTGTCAGGCAGTTCTGCCGGCATTTCACTTCCGATCGATTCGTTTGGTATGCATATTGCCCCGGGGATATGACCTGATCCAAACTCGTCCTGCCTGCGCACGTCAACTATGATGCAGTTTTCATCAGTGCTCATTATCTCTTTTGCCTTGTCCTGAGTGATCTGTGTGTATGTCTGAGATGCGGCTTCTGTTGTGCTTCCGGCAGCATTGTCTGCCGTACAGCCGGACAGGGCAGTAACAGTAATAATGATCGCAGCAATTATCAAACGTTTCATTTTTCTGTTCCTCCATAAGAAATGTGTCCTCAATAACTGCCTTCGGACGAACAAATGGCTTCAAGCTGCGCTATGAAGCCATTTGTTGGCTGATGAGCAGACATTAAGAATTTATTGGTCTGCGGTATGTCTGTAAATCGTGCGTCATGAAATGTTAGTTGCAATACCTATTGATACGCAGTTGTCGAGTATTGCTTTCAGATCAGTGCCCTGAGAAGCTTCCCAGCGCCGTACCCCTTCCACCGTATATCGTATCCTGCCGTCCGGCAGCTCAGTCTCGGTGTAATGATCCTGATAGAAAACATCTGTAGAGACAGTCCTGCCGCGAAGGATTCCGCGGCATTCCGCAAGACCGCACCCGGGAAAATTCACATTCCATATCTGATTCGTTCCAAGCGGTTTTACGAGAAGCTCCGCTATGATCTCGTCAAGATATCTGTCTGTAACTTCGTGATCTCCTGACGCGCTTTCGGAAAACGCGATAGTATGTATTTTCTGGAATGCGGCTTCAAACGCAGCACCGGCGGTTGCGGAATACTGTATGTCGGAGGCGAGATTATAGCCGTGATTTATTCCGGAGAATACATGATCGGGACCGCCGGGAACTATATTCAGCACACCTATCCTTACACAGTCTGCGGGCATACCGTCACAGGCGAATGCCCTGACTCCGCGTACCGGAAAATCCGCTTTCCACGCTTCGACGCTGTGGCTGAGGGAAATGCTGTGAGATGCTGCGCTTCTCTGACTTTCGGGAGCAACTACCCATACTTCGCCATATTTTCCGGCAGCTTCGGCAAGACGCGCGATACCGTCGGAATTTATTCCGTCATCATTTGTTATCAGTATTTTTTTCATGTCAGGTCACCTCTTCAGACACCGTGGAAGTACATGCTGAGCATCGTAGTATGCCGATGCCTTTGAGATTATTCTTTCCGAGACAGTACGGCTTTTTATTTTTTCGTCCATGAGTATCAGGCATTCAAGCCTGTCATATGGAATTATATCGAACACATAAGTCTCCGGGACTTCTTCTTCACGCCAGTAAAGATCACAGTTCAGTGCGTATATCATTACACGGCAGTTATATTTCAGAAGAAACTTGTTAAGTTCCTCAAGAAATGTGTGAAGCTGGTTGTCGTAGATCCTTGAAGTGCATACCGCGATTATATTTTTACCGTTTATCATTGTTATCACCGCCATATATTATATATTTAATCACTGTTCACAACTTAAGCGAAAAAGAAAGGTTTACGTTTATGTCTCCCCCCCCCGAGGCGGGGGGGGCAAAAACAAAATTTTTTTTTTGTTGTTGATTGTGGGTTGGCA
>ODAI012093480.1_pt1 | contig 32389 bp, 23 predicted proteins | sample 1539321 | NCBI WGS metagenome assembly ODAI01 (sample SAMN02144231, study PRJEB22623) | gut metagenome | biome: sheep rumen | host: Ovis aries | place: New Zealand
CAAATTTCTTACTAAATTCATCCGTAGCACAGAAAATTTCTGTAATTTTGTAGTCGGTAATCATGAGTTTATTCTTTTGTTTTACTTTATAAGTGATTGGAATTCAGATATAAAGGTACAAAAAATATCTCAGATTACCAACTTTTTTTGCGACTTTCTTATCCCGAACTGACGTAACTTATTCTCTCTGAACCAAAAGTCTCGCGCGCGTATAGTTACGTAACAGAAAAACTGCCCGCACCTCTCACACCTCTTACACCTAGGCCGGGTGCGGGAGGTGTGGGCAAAAAAATGATAGGCCTCTATATACGTGCGCGAGGAAAAGTTGCCTGATGAGGCTCCATAGAATTGCAGGAAGGCTCCATAGAATTGCAGGAAGGCTCCATAGAATTGCAGGAAGGCTCCGTAGAGTTGCAGGAAGGCTCCGTGGCAATGGATTCTCTAGAGAATTCAGTGCTGTGGAAGGTGTTGCCGGTTGCCGGGGTGCGCCATCGGATTGACAGGAGCCTCTACGGGATGAAGATCACCTTTTCAGCAGGGGCAGGAAGACCTCTGGCCTGTCGAGATTCACCATGTCGGCCCTGCGGTCGATGACCGTCTGAAACTGCGAGGTGTCGTCTTCCTGACAGGCTGCCATCACCCGGATGCCGTGGCTGTGACAGTAAGAGCGGAACTCGTCGGTGATCATCTCCGGGGCAATCTCCACATAGGAGGGGGTGCAGACGGTCTGCCAGTATTTCAGTCGGTCGATGTCAGCGGCATTCACCTTGATCTTCATCTCCGGGGCCAGGCTGATGAACTCCCGCAGCATCGCCTCGTCGCCAAACCAGAAGAAGCTCTTGTCGGCGAAGCCCTTCTCGCGCACAAGACTGACCAGGGCAGGGATGGGTGTGCCGCGCTTGACATCGAAGAAGACATGGGCACGGCCACGGAGATGGTCGAGCATCTCGCCGATCGTGGGCACCGGCGTTCCGGCATACTGCTGACTGAACCAGCTGCCGGCATCGAGCCGGCGGACATCCTCTGCGAGCATATCTGCCAAAAGGCCCTTGCCGTTGGTGGTACGGTCGAGCGTCTCGTCGTGGAGGTTGAAGAGCACGCCGTCCTTCGACTTGCGGACATCCACCTCGATCCACTTTGCGCCGTATGCCAGGGCAGAGTCCGTTGAGGCTATCGTATTCTCCGGTGCCAGGGCATTGGCACCGCGATGCACCACTATCTCAATGTTCTGGGCAGCCACAGCGGTGACTGCCCAGATAATCATAGAGGTGAAAAGTATTCTTAAATTAATAGCCTGCATTCTGTGTCCACTTTGGATTCAGGTCGAGCATACTGCCGTTGATGGGGAAGATACGGCGCGTCTTGTCGAAGTTGGCCGTGGGGAAGTCCTTGTAGTGGGGGAAGTACTCATCCTCGAAGTGTCCGAAGCGGATCATGTCGGCACGGCGCAGGTTCTCATCGAAGAACTCACGGCCACGCTCCTCGTAGATCTCCTCCAGTGAAGGATTGTGATCCAGCAGTTCAGCATTGACGTATGCCCGGATCTGGTTCACCAGGTCCTTGGCCTCAGAAGAGCTGCCCTGGCGGGTGAGTGCCTCGGCCTTGGTGAGCAGAATCTCGGCATAGCGCATCAGGGGGATGTCGTTCGACTGGTTACGGCCGTTGGCGAAGTCATTGCGGGTGACGTGCCACTTGGTGTTGCGGCAGCCCTGGCGCCAGCCTTCGGCGTTATCACCAACGTTGATGGTGAAGTCCTTCTCCACGAGGTTGATGTTACGGCTGATCACGAGGTCGGCACCAGTCTTGTCCTTAGCTACCTCGGTAGTGGGGAGCAGGGTAGTCGGGTCGACGACATAGACCTTGTTCTCGTCCTTGCCGGTGTCGTAGCGGTAGTCGTCGAGGTTCTCCGACAGACCGAGGATCAGCTTGTTGCGCTCGTCGCCCTTCAGGTTGAAGAGCTTGACGAACTCTGGCACCATCGTCACGTAGCCACCGCCCGAGTTGGTCAGCTGCTCACCATAGTAGCTGGGCTTCATGTTCTTGATGTCCTTATAGGAGTGAGAACGTCCGTACTGCATACCCGTGGCCTGGGTGGTGTGGTAAGGCATCGCATAGATGAAGTCCTTGATGGTGCCGGCCTCTACGCGCTCGGTGTTGTCGGAGGCGAACTTGAAGCGATAGGCATCAGGGCCGAGGGCGAACTTGCCCGACTTGATGATCTCGTCGCAGACGGCGATACAGTCGGCGAGCTTCTCATTGGTGGCAGTGGCTGCATCGTAGTTCTCCACGGATGAGGCGGTGAACACGGGCCAGTTGATATACAGGCGGGCCAGCAGGGCCTGGGCCATATACTTGTTGGGCTTGCCATAGTTCTCGCCAGTGGTCTCGGTGGTCAGCTGCGGGATGATCTCCTTCAGCTCGCTCTCAATCCAGCGGGCCACGTCGGCACGGGGCTGGCGGGCTTCGAGGTCAATCTGGTCTGCCAGCTTGGAGTCGTTGATAGCCACATCGCCCCAGCAGTCCATCATGATATAGGTGAAGTAGGCACGCATGGCACGGGCAGGAGCCTTGTAGCTGTCGTCGGCCTCACTGTCGATGACCTCGTTGGCCTTCACCACGCCGGAGGCCAGCACGGTCATCCAGTCGATAGAGGCATCGGCATAGTTGAAATTGTGGAGGCTGGGGTGGGCGTAAGCACCGTTGTCATACCAGTTACCACCATACGACACGGCTGTGTATTCATCACTTGAAAGGGCCAGACCCTCCATATAGCGGCGCCCGAAGCAGTCGCGCATCTGGAAATAGATGCCTGAGAGCTGAGCCTCGAGGGCAGCCTCAGTGGCTGGATAGGAGGTGTATTGCGACTCTGGGGTAACATCCAGATTAGTACAGCCGACAGTCAGTGCGGCGAATGCGGCTGCAAATAGTACCTTGATATTTGTCTTCATATTCTTCAATTTTTCAATTCTTGAATGCTTCAATTCTTAAAAGTTAGCCCTGATACCAACCATGATGGTACGTGTGTGAGGATAGTTGCTCCAACGGTAGTCGACACCGGGAGACAGTCCGCCCATGTTCACCTCAGGATCAAGACCCTTGTAGCCGGTGATGGTGAACACGTTGTTGCAAGTAGCATATAGCTGTAGGCTCTGGAGCCAGTCGTCGAGCTTGTCGAAAGTATAGCCGAGCGAGAGGGTCTGCAGACGGAAGTAGTCGCCCTTCTCAAGGTAGCGGTCAGAGGGGATGTTGCTCAGGTTGTCGTTGACGGAGCGGTCGGTGATGAACTCCTTGAGCACGTTCTTACCGCCGGCGAAGAAGTCGGGTGCAGTATAGTGTGCACGTGAGCCGTTATAGATCTTGTTGCCGAAGACACCTGTGAAGAACATGGTCAGGCTCCAGTTCTTGTAGGAGAATGTGTTGTTCCATCCAAGGTTCAGCTTGGGCTGAGCGTTGCCTGCGATATAACGGTCGCGGCGGTCGTCGGGAGCACTGGTGGTCTCGTTGGTGCGGTTGCCGTTCTCGTCGAACACATAATAGGTGGCCTTGCCGTCCTCACCGTAGCCTGCGAAGGCGTGGAGGTAGAAGGTGCCGAGAGGCTCGCCTTCCATCACGCGCTGGCTGTAGCCGTTGGCTGACACACCGGCTACCATCGGGTCGCCCTGGGTGAAGTAACCCACCTCGAACTTGTCGTTCGACAGCTTGTTCACCTTGTTGCTGTTGTGCGAGAGGTTCAGCGTGGTCATCCAGTTGAAGTCCTTCGTGCGGATGGCATCGAAGTTGATGGTGAACTCAACACCCTTGTTGGTAATCTCGCCCACGTTGGCTGCGATATTGTCGAACGGATAGATAACGGTAGATACGGGATAGTTCCAGATCAGGTCCTTGGTCTTCTTGCTGTAGAACTCGATGCTACCGTTGATGCGGTTGTTCAGGAAAGCATAGTCGATACCGACGTTGAACATGCCGGTGGTCTCCCACTTCAGGTCGGGGTTAGCCAGCTTCGTAGCGCCGAGGATGGCCCAGCTGTTACCGCCATAGACGAAGGTAGAGCCGGTAGCGCCGTATGTGGCAACAGCAGAGTAGGCACCGAAGCCGAGGGCATTACCAGAGACACCATAGCCGAGGCGGAGCTTCAGGTTGTCGAACACCTTCTGATTAGCCATGAAGGGCTCCTCAGTGATATTCCAGGCTGCGGAGATAGAGGGGAAAGTACCCCAGCGGTGATCCTTGCCGAATACGGAAGAGCCGTCGCGGCGGATGGTAGCTTGCAGCATGTAGCGGCTGTTGTAAGAGTAGCTGACACGTCCATAGAACGAGATGTTGCGGATGGTCTCCTTCGTACCGCTCTGGACGGCGGGCATACCGTCGATGGTTCCGGCGTAGGTCAGCTGGTTCCACTTCAGGTAGTCATCAAAGAAGTTGTGCACTGTCAGTCCGAAACCGTCGTTGTTTTCCTTCTCTTCCCAGGTGTAACCAGCCATCAGGGCCAGTTTGTGAACCTTGGCGAAGGTCTGGTCGTAGTTCACGTAGGTCTCGAAAGTCTGATCCTTGCCGAAGTACGTGTTGCGGGTAGCATCGCCGTTATAGGCATTGTAGGGCACAAGCTGCGTGTCGTGCGAATGATAGGCACTGTAGGTGCTCTGGTAGTTGTTGAACGAGTAGTTGGCATTCCAGTTCAGGCCGTCGATGATGTTCAGTGTAGCCTTGGCCACGATCTGATTGCGCTTCCAGATGGTCTCGGAAGTGTCCTCATTGATCATCGAGACGGGGTTGTAGTTGGCAGAGCCGTCGCCTGTAGACCACTTGCCGTCGGTCTTGACGGGGATGGTGGGGTTGAAGTAGTTCATGGCGTCGAGCACAGAAGCACCGGTGTCACCCATGGGCACGCCGACGTGCTTGCCGTACATGGCATTCAGACCCAGGGAGATCTCCAGGCGCTCCTTGAGAATCTTCGAGCTGATCAGTGAGCGGACGTTGGCACGATACATGTTTGAGCCGTCGATGACACCCTGGCGGTTCATATAGTTGATGCTGGCCATATACTTCGTCTTGGCAGAGCCGCCATTGATAGCCACGTTGTGGTTGTGGCTGACACCTGTGCGGAGCACCTCGTCCTGCCAGTCGGTGTTGCCGCTCTTGTCGTAGGCGTAGTCGAGACCATTCTTGCTGACGTAGCTGCGGATGTCGCTGGCTGAAGCAATGTCGAGCTTCTTGGCAATCTTGTCGAATGCCACGTAGCCGTTGTAGCTCACGTTGGTACGCTCGGTCTTGCCGCCGCTCTTGGTGGTGATGATGATCACACCGTTGGCAGCCTTCGAACCGTAGATGGCCGTGGCGGTAGCGTCGCGGAGCACGTCGATCGACTCGATGTCGTCGGGAGCCACCATCGAGATGTCCACGCCGGGGATACCATCGATGACATAGTAAGGCTGCATGGCAGCACCATCACGGAGAGAAGAGGCACCACGAAGTGTGATGGAAGGAGTGCCATTGGGGTCGCCGGAAGTCGTCACGGTCAGACCAGCCACCTTACCCTGCAGCATGGAAGCGGGGTCAGAGAACACACCCTTGTTCAGGTCTTTGGCCTGGACGGTGGTGATGGATGATGTCACGTCCTTACGGCGCATGGTACCGTAACCTACGACAACCACTTCGTTCAGCAGTTTGTTGTCTTCCTGCAGCGTGACGGTCATGCCGTCGCGGGCAGCCAGGGTCTGTGCCGTATAGCCCACGTATGAGATAGCGAGCCTGGCACCCGATTTCACCGACAGCGAGAACTTACCGTTGATGTCAGTCACTGCACCATTGTTGGTACCAGCCTCCAGCACGCTGACGCCGATGAGTGGCTCACCGTTGGCGTCGAGTACGGTTCCCGACACCTTGTTCTGTGCCATCATCACCGTACTGCACAACAAAAAGAGCGCGAAGAGCATCGCTTTCCGGGCTCCCTGTTTCAGATTTAGGATCTTTTGCATAAATCAATTATTATTAGTTAGTATTAAAAAGTTAATTATCAATTATCTCAAAGTTCTCCGTTACCAAGGGCACTTTGCCTTTCAACAGTTCCGAAGCATCGACGCTGATGAAGCCCTCACCCCGGCAGGGGCGCTTGTCTATCACGCAGGGGGCCTGACCCCTTGTGAGGTTGATACGCACATTGTTGAAGAAGATGTCCTTCACCTTGCCCGGCTCATCGCCGCCGATGAAGCAACCGTTAGGGCTGGTGGCGGTGATATGGTTGAAGTAGATGCGGCTCACCTCGCCGCAGCGGCCCTCTATCTGCCCCTTGGGGAATCGCCAGTTGGCATCCTTGTGGTTGCCGTTGGCTCTGGGATAGCTGGTCACGTAGATGGGTTCGGCCTTGCCCCACCACACATCGCTCCACAGGCGACAGTCCATCTGGATATTGCTGAAGGTGACGTCGGTCACCGTGCCCTCGTCGCGGTTCTGGATGCCCAGTCCACGGTTGGAGGCGGTGATGATGCAGTTGTCGAAGAGCACGTTGTAGATGCTGTCCATGTTCTCCGAGCCAATCTTGATGGCGCACGAGCGGGAGGACATCACGCAGTTGGTCACCACGATGTCATGGCACGAGCCATACTGCTCGAACTCGCGGCGGTTCTTCAGACAGATGCAGTCGTCGCCCGATGTGATGTGACAGTTGGAGATACGTACGTTCTTCGAGTGGTCCAGGTCGATACCGTCGCCATTGCGTATCTTCAGGTTGTTGAGCAGCTGGATGCCGTCGATGACGGCCTCGTCGCAACCGATGAGATGTACCGTCCAGTAAGCTCCTTCGCGGATGGTCACGTCGCGGATGGTCACTCCCTTCACGTTCGTTAGCGTCAGCACATGCGGACGGGGGTCGAACGTCTGGTCTTTCAACGGTTTCAGTTCGTAGGAGTCATTGAGCTCGGCACCCATGAAAGCGATGCCGTTGCCGTGGATGGTGCCCTTGCCGGTGATGCTGATGTTCTGGGCATCCTTGGCCCAAAGCCAGAGCATGCCCTCGCCGCGATTCTCGCCAAAGGCACTCAGGTGGTAGATGCCTTCGTCGGGGTTGGCCTTCAACGTGGCTGTAGCCTCCAGGTGCAGTTCCACATTGCTCTTCAGCTCTAATGGCCCCGTCATGTATGTATGGTTACGGGGCAGCAGCACGCGCCCGCCTCCCTCCTGGCTACACTGGTCGATGGCTTTTTGGATAGCTGCGGCATCGTCGGTCTTGCCGTCGCCCTTGGCACCGAATGTCGTCACGTCATATATCACTTGAGCATGGATAGTGATAGCGGTCCACACCAAAAAACTCCATAATAGTGTTCGTTTTGTCATTACGAGTTAGTAATTCTTAAGTTTTAGGGTGCAAAGATAGGAATTTTTTCGAAACTAACAAAACTTTTTCGATTTAAATCATTACCTTTGCCAACGTAAAAGGCTAAAGATAGCAAAAATAGAAAACAAAATGAAAGATATTTGCTGCATTGGACATATTACGCGTGACCATATCGTCACCCCCCGTCATGATGCTTATAGTGCCGGAGGCACAGCTTACTATGTTGCCTGGGCGCTTCAGGCCCTTCCACACGATGTCGACTTTCAGCTGGTGACGGCTGTCGACAGCGAGGTGATGCTGGAGGTAGAGAAACTGCGTCAGGCAGGCATTAGCGTCGCTGTTTTCGACAGTCCCGACAACGTGTTCTTCGAGAACCGCTATGGCGAGAATATGGACAACCGTACCCAGCGCGTGCTGGCCAAGTCGGCTCCTTTCACCGTCAGTCAGTTGCAGGATATCGAGGCGCGGGTGTTCCATCTGGGCACGTTGCTGGCCGATGATTTTGCGCCTGAGGTAGTGGAATATTTGGCCACAAAGGGCGATGTGAGCATCGATGTCCAGGGATATCTCCGTGAGGTGCAGGGCGAGCAGGTCGTTTCGTGCGAATGGTCCGACAAGCTTCGCCTTCTGAAACACACAGCTATCCTGAAGGTCAATGAGTGGGAGTGCCAGACACTGACAGGTCTTTCAGTGCCATACGCTGCTGCTGAGCAGATCCACGACTGGGGTGTTCGCGAGGTCATCGTCACCCTTGGTGGAGGCGGTAGCGTCGTCTATGCCGATGGCCATTATTACGAGACACCTGCTTTCCCGCCCCGCCAGCTGGTGGATGCCACCGGTTGTGGTGACACCTATAGTGCTGGCTATCTCTATTGCAGGGCTCGGGGAATGGACTATAAGGACAGTGCCCGCTTCGCTGCTGCCATGTGTACCTTGAAGCTGGAGCACACTGGTCCCTTCTCCCATACCATCGACGACGTCATGAAGATAATTGCTTAGCCACGTCTGTTCGTTGTTATTCCATAGGGATGCTGACGTGCTCGCCCTTCTTCAGTTCTCCTTCAAAGTCGCAGACTGTCTGTTCTTGTGTTTGGCTATCCTCTCCTGCTATTGTCACCGTGTGCGGATTCACTTTGATACGATAGCTGTCTTTTTGGGCATTAATCATACAAAAGTTGACTTGAGCACGATTGTCACAGTCGGCAGAATACTGCCCATCGGTTACAAGACGAAATACAATCGTCCCATCCTCCTCAGTATCCATCATGACATCAAAATTCTGATAACTGCAGGGTATACGATAATACCAGTAGTGGCCATACAACTGATGAAAGCCTTCATTGTATGAAAGTTCAAGCCGGGGCTTGTCGTAAGGCATCTGTTCTGGATTATACTTCGATTGGAATATGCTCGTCTCTCCCAGCGTTTCTGTATAGGTGAATCCTTCTTCATTCGCCTGGAGTAGGGTACGACGATCTATCTCCACCACGTGATGATCTACAAACGACACGTCGCCCAGTTCCTCATTGTTTAGTTTCACCCGGAAACGGTCGCCCTCGGTGTCGTAAAGTGTGAAGTAGACGTTTACAGGGCAGGTGCAGTTGGTGGCAATACCATCCCCTAGCTCTTCGTGCGCCTCTATCAGCAGGTTACTGCCTTCCTGATGGCACTTTACGATGACATCCTTCTCGATGCCGCAATTCACCTCAAAGCTTTTCAGCACTCCTGTGATGGTACTGCCTTCCTTTGTCAGCTTTAAAGTTGGATTGTCTATCACTCCAGCGACATCGCCAGAACGAGTTCGGGTGCATGCCGTGTTCGATACATCTCCTACATACAGTCCGTCACTGGTGGAACAACCTGCCAGCACTGCTGCCATCAATGAAGCAATCAACAAATTCTTCTTTCTCATTTCTTTCAATTAATTGGTTCTACAAATTTAGACAATTTAGCCGCAATTCCATGCGTCCAGGTTTATTATTTAGGGTTATTTAACGAAAATTTTTTCTGTTGTAACTATTCCGTCTAAGAATCCCTGCACAATATATATGCCAGGTTTCCAACCAGAAGTGTTCACTTCCGTAGTTCCATTTACGACTGTATCTTGATATATTAGATTTCCAGAGTTAGCATCATATATCTTCAATAGCCAATCGTCAACTATAACGGCGCGGTTACCTGTTACTTCACCTCGGCAAAGTGAAATCGAATAAGTACCATTGCATCCGATCACATTTAGCATATTATTTAAACTGCTAGAACTCTGAATGTGAAGTGTAAATTGGAAAATCTTTTCAGTAACTGTATTCACGCCCGTTATCGTTACGACTTTGGCAGTATTATCAGTTATCTTCGGGAAAACAGCGGTAATAGTTCCGTTTGAATTCTTTGTCCATGTAGATGGCATATATCCTGATAAAGAAAATGTTGCATCTGCAAAGTCTGTAGACGAAAGCGTTAGTGTACAAAGTTCAAATGCCCCAGTGTGCCCATTGTCACCTACCACGTTTGTGATTGTTGGATAAGTTACACCATTTATCGTGCAACCCTGTTGATAAATAGTGGCATCAAAATCTTTTGAAGTAGTAACATGCTTATACCGCGTTGCGACAGTGACATTATTGCGCTTAATTGTCGCTATTAAGTTGTCGCATATATACTTGTCAGCCAAGTTACTTACCAAACATCGCCTTGGATTAGAGGTGTCCTGATAAAGCATATTATTGTTGGAAGAATTTGCAAATGTCCAAGTTACAGAACAGTCATCGGGAACGTCAATCTGGTAAATATTAGTTCGCCAGAAATAGCTATTACCTTCTATACCAGGATAGTTAATACTACTGCGATATGGTCTGTAATTATGCTTTGTTATAGTCACATTGCATCTTGCAGTCACATTCTGGAAAGTATATGAACTGACATTATCGACAACATTGAAATAACTCTCTCCATTGTCAACACTTGTCAATGCTATTGTGCAGCCAGCTATACCTCCTGTAGAAACAATAACACTGCCATAATTATCAACACTCACTTGAGCATTTGAGAAAGTCTGTGGAACCGCAGTATATATAGGCATTTCAGGATCACCTAAAGGATTAATGGCAAATTGCAGATATCTATAGCCATCCGTCTCACTACTGCTGGCATTATCTGCCAACCTCATTTTTGAGTGTGCTGCCACTGCACCATAATGGTACGGCGCATCTGTTGGCTCACCTGTAAGCAAGGAGTTGAAAAAGAACACATCATAAAGCAGTGATAATGCAATGCCACCATTTGTGTATCGAAGCCCCCAACCAGAACTTCCATAGTAGGCTAAAGCCCCATGAGGAGAATTCATAAATGATTTGCTCAAGCAGTCGTCCAGATTGAATGCATTTGTATTACATGCCGTTGTTGCTACTATCGTCCCGCTTATATTATGGCAACCAGAAGCATCATCTGAATTAAAATAGCCAGATTTTAAGTCCCAGTACGAACTACTGCCATGACAATCCATATGGAGAAAATGATAGCCACTATTTATGAGTTGTACAAAATTCTGTTTTGTCAGGGTGTTATAAGTTGTCAGATTTGTATATGTCTGACTTACATCATTATATAAATAATGCCGAGAGCCGGTCCAATAATTGTCAATATAATTGCTACAAGCTTGTTCATCCCAATAATAAGTACTGGTAGATCCATAATTTGTACCAGCAAACAACATTTTATTAACGTATGACGGACTGAATAATCCATTACCTTTTTCGTACTGAAGCACCTTTTGGGTGAAATATTGGACATCACTTGTTGTTCTGACCGGAGCTCTGGTCAAATAGACTTGAGGTTCAAGGTCTATCAAGTCAGCATATTCACCAGCAATACCGTTTCCATTGTAATCCCATGTTGGAGACAAAAGTGAATAGGTTGAATAATATAGATCTGCTATAACATTTTCCGTCACGACATCTCCATGTTCAGTATATTTTGCCTGACAAGATTTAACTGGTATAACTGTTGCATCTCCACCTAACAAGACATACTTCAGGCCGCTGTAGGTACTCATGTAATTAATCCACCTCCTTATTTTATCCTGATCATTGGTCAATCCACTAACGATCAAAGATGAAGAAATATCATCTAACGTGTACACTTTTGCTCTCAGACCTTTCTGTATCTTCCACTCGAGTAATTCTTGGAAAGAAGACTTAAGGGATTGAGAAGTAATGATAGCATAATCTACCATTCCATTATTTATTGTATTGCTCTGTGATCTCAACAAAGAAGAGTTGGCACTATTTGACTCAGGATAGAACTGTTCCATCTCCTCTGAGTTATATAGTAATGCTTTAACGATGTTCTTTTTCTTTGAATCATATTTTGATTCTTTTTTCGTCACGTTCTGTCTCGGGAACGATACTCTAACTTTCGAAGCAAAATAAAGATTTTTTGTTTTTGAATCATAGACAAAAGGGGTTATCTTAAGGTACAAGTACTCGTACCCATATTTAGAAAAGTGTTCTGAATACATTATAGGAGAATCAACAGAAAAGGTAGAAATCCTTACTGAATCCCCCATATTATACTCCCCTGTGGGTTGAATTAAAGGATTACCTGCAATGCAAACATTTTCGAACAATAGTTCTTCTCTTTTATCGACATTATACTTTTCAGCTGCCGTTCCTGCAGGGCGAAGAATTCTATATGTAAAATATGGTAATGCAGGCGCATTTGTGTTATCAGAATAAAATGCCCCAGTTTTAAGGGAGTTTATATGAAGGACACTATCTTTTAGATGAAATCTAAAATCTGTTTTGTCGAACTTGAAAGTGTAGCTATGTTGAGCAAAAAGCACAACACAGGATATAGAAAAAACAAAAATTGCGACAAATCGTTTCATGTTTTTACTTTTTAAAGTATTATATATCCCCTATAATAATAGGTATCAGCAACAAGACGGATTTCAAAGTCTCCAGAAAGTGTAGAGGGAAGAACAACCTGTGTTGTGCCAGCGGGAATATAAGTGTAATAGACTACGACATTGTTCCTATCATGGAGTTCTATGGTATAATCGTCCACTAAAGAAGGCAGAGTAAGAACATTTTCATCCTGAGTGATGTACCACGGACGAGGAGGTGCATAGGTGCTGCCACCAGCAGCTCCACCATGCTTAATAATTTGCATACCGATGTTGTTATGTTGGCCGAGCACAGAACCGCTTCCCCCAACCATTAGCATCATTAAAAGAAAATATTTTTTCACAATCGCAGTTTTAAATTAAACATAAAATTCACTACTGCAAATTTATGGGAAATACGAGAAACAAACAAAGAAAGAACAGAAAAATGATTTCACAAACTTATGTGACTCCATTTCACAAACTGTCCTTAGAGACCAATTTTGCCGATTTCATCGTCAAAATCTTCACTTCCGCCCTCTTTCTTAAAAATTTTCTGCAAAAGCCTTTTCCTAATATTAGAGACATAGGAAGGCGAACACCCTTTCAACTTAGAAATCTCAATGGGCAGCAGTTTTACACGAATCATTAGACATATATCATACTCCATTTCTGATAATGATACGCCATCTATATTCAGAACACTTGAGAATGTTGGTATCTCTTGCTCAACCAGTGTGCGCAACTCATGCCAATCATCAAAGGTTGGATATTGAGGCGGGATGCTGTTGGCCTGTTTCTTCAGTCGGCGAGTAATCTTCGCATTCCTCAGACGATAGTCTAAAGCAAAAATCCTTAATTGACGATATTTCGTCATAAAAACAAATCCGAGCAGCAATACTGATACTATAATTAAAGTAACAACCAACCATGCTATTTGTGCTTCCATTCTTTCTTTTTTTGCAAGATACTTATGATGATTATAATCATAGGAAGCTTGGAATTTCTGGATGTTTTGCATCTCGGAAAGAGAATAGGCGGAATCGTTCAACTCATATCCAAGACTAGCATATTTAGCGATAGAATCTGGAATCATTCTTCTTTCATAGACTTCCTGCAAGCCCTTGCATCCTGCTATTTTACTATTCAAATCTTCTCCTTCGATAAAAGCTCTTCTAAACATGAACTCTGCAGAATCTATCTTTTGTGAATACAAATAGTATTTACCTTTTAAATAATAAAATATCTCTTTCCCTTTTGCTATATTTCCATTTTTATCTATGAAAGTTGAATATGACTCATAAATATTAATACAGGTTCTAGCCTTTTCAATTTCTCCTTTCCGAAGCAAAGGAATTATCTCACGGCTTATAACTTGGCTTGCCCTGTCAAACCTTTCTATCTCTCCGAAAAGAGATTCGGCTTCTCTGGTAACAATTAGTATAGAATCATCATACTGTAGTAGATCATAAGCATCAGCCTGTTGAGCATGACACTCAATGGCTTGTAAAGAATCATTTGCCTTCCTTGCATAATATTCAGCTAGGCGCAGATTGTGAAGCTGGCTTCTCGCTTGAATTTGTTCATAATACACAGCGGCCTTCTGGGCATAAACTCGGCTCAGTTTTGCAAAATCACATTCAACAGAAGTAGTATCCACGCAGTCGACGGCTTCATTATAGGCCTCGAGTGCCCTTGGCAGTTCGCCCAGACAAAAGTAGGTACGCCCCAGCATATACTTGGCACGCATCCGTTCATTGCTGTCGCCATGACGGTCAAAGTACTCGACAAGCGACTCGGCCAGCGTATCGTTGAGGAGAGGCTGGCCACTTCGATTCACGGCTTCCAACTCCTCCAACTGACTGAGCATTTCGGCCTTGTTGTGGCTACAGCCAAACAGCAGGGCAACAACCCAAAGACATATCAGGCAACGGAACAGACTTCTCATTCAGATTTTAATGACAAGGTACTATTGTTTACATAAGGCGCATGGCGCTTACGTATCCAATCAAACTCCTGCACGCGCATGGTGTAGCTCCTCTCTCTCTTCTCTGTCTCAGCCATATCTGTATCTCTTTATTGCTATTCGGCCACAAAGATACGAATAAAAAGCAGAAAAAGCAAGATTCTCTCCTGCTTTTCTGCAAAAAGGGGTATTGATGCTAGAATTTATAGTCGACGCCGAGACCTACTACATTGTTGGTGCGCGAGTAGATCTCTGTGCCGTAGCTCGTGGGCTTCTCGTAGTCGGAGTAGAGACTGATGAAGTAGCCTGCATTCAGGCGCAGCTTCTCCGTGATGTTCCATGCTCCGCCGAGACCGATGCTATAGCTGTCGCAGGCGAACGAGGTGTTCTGCTGATAACCGTCGCTCAGGCCGTAGTCGGTACGCTGGCCGCCGATGCTGACGGTGAATTTTTCGTTGATGTCATATTCTACGCCAGCCAGTATCTCATGGGTGCCCCGGGTGAGCTCCTTCTGACGGTCGCCGCTCATCTTGGCATTCTTGTCGTCGAAGAAGTGGTATTCCAGCGTGGCACGCAGCTTGTCGGTGAAAGCGTAGCCAGCTGCCACGGAGAGCAGGGCGGGCATGTCGTAGCGGGTGGTGGCTCCATCGGCGTAGGGGGCGGTGTAGCCTGACAGCTGAGTGCTCAGGGCCGTCATCTTGGCCTGTGCAGCAGCAGGATCCTGGGCCATCATGGCGATGAGGTTGGTGCCCAGTCCGGCATCGAGTACGTTGGTACTGTTCTCTGTGCTCATTTTGGTGCGGAACTCATAGCGGGCTGCCAGTGTGAGCCCTCCCTGGTGGAAGTTCAGGCTGATGATGGGCGTGAAGCCCCAGCCCTTCTGGTCTACGTCAAGCAGCAGCTTGGCCAGTTCGCCCAGCTGTGGGTGGTTCTCGGCGCGTACGTGGCCCCGATAGTAGCCGTCATAGTAGTTGGCGCGCAGGCCTACGGCTGCCGAAAGGAAGTCAGTCAGCCGGTAGGTGAAGTTCAGCTGTCCGCCATAGATATATTGCTTGCCCTTCATCTCCGAGTTGAGCGTGTACTGTCCGGGGTTGATGCCGTTCTGTGCCAGCATCCCTTGCAGTAGCATGTTGAACATGGGCACACCTTGTTTATATTCCACGAAACCGCCACTGCCCACGATGCCTATCATCGTGGAGAGAGCCCAGCGGTCTTTCTTGTAACTGGCGAAGAGGGCAGGTACGATGGGGGCCGATGCCTTGCCCTCGTACTTGGTACCGTTGACTTCGATGTTACGGTATTGCCACGGCTTCTGGAAGTTGAGTGAGAGTTGCCAGCCCTCGTATCCCCATGCCAGTCCGGCGGGGTTGGAGTAGGCGGCATCAATGTCGAAAGTAGCACCGCGAGCCATCATGCGGTCGAAGGCGATGTGGTAGTTGGTGTTGGTCATCAGGCCGCCAGCAAAGGCGACGGTAGTCAGGCTAAGGGCCGTAACTATCAGGAGGAGAGATTTTTTCATATTCTTCTGCTTTGGTTGATTATCTGGCTGCAAAGTTACGAATAATATTTGGAATAACAGAAAAATCGACGAAGAAATTGCGTAAAACGAACAATTTGTTTGCGGCTATGAATGAAAAAGGCTGTTATAGGCTTGTCAGATTCGGAATAATTAACTACCTTTGTTGCCAGTTATTAGAGACGCAAGAGGCAGATGATGAATCAGGCGACACGCGACTTTATTCGCCGGCATGGCCAGGACGACGTGCGACAGCTGGCACTTCGGGGGACCAAGGACCCTGAGGTAGACCTTCCCTTTGCCCTCGAACAGATCAGCGGACGGCAGAAGGCACTGGAGAAGATTCCCAGTTGGGCAGCGCTTGATGGCATCGTCTATCCGCCTCACCTCTCGATGGAGCAATGTTCGTCCGAACAGACGGCACGCTACAAGGCAGAGCTGGCAGGGCGAGGACAACTGATGGCAGACCTGACTGGAGGATTCGGCGTGGATTTCGCTCTGATGGCTCCAGCCTTCGAGCATGCTGTCTATATAGAGCAAAATCCGCAATTATGCGCCATTTCATCGGAGAATTTCGCCACGCTCGGTCTTAGGAATACCGAAGTGGTATGTGGCGACGGAATCGAATATTTACACAGTATCAGTCAGGCAGACCTCATCTTCATCGACCCTGCCCGCCGCGACAGTCATGGGGCTCGTACCTATAGCATTGCTGACTGTACACCCAACGTGCTGGAGGTGATGGGAGAGCTGCGGGAAAAGGCCAGGTGCGTGATGCTGAAACTCTCGCCTATGCTTGATTGGCGGAAAGCGGTGGCTGATATCGGAGGGGTGAGTCAGGTGCATATTGTATCGGTGGATAACGAGTGCAAGGAGTTGCTCCTGTTAATAAATAGTGAACGGTTCCGCGTGGTCTGTGTCAATTTGTCGTCGACTAACATTCAACGCTTCGAGTTTGATGCTACCGACACTGTTCCACCCCCAACTATTCACTATTCACTATCCACTATTCACTACCTCTTTGAGCCGAACGCCTCGGTGATGAAGTCAGGCTGTTTCGGTCTGTTGGCAGAACGGTTCGGTGTGGGGCAACTGGAGGCTAATAGTCATCTTTTTGTCAGCGACAGTGATGTGGAGGACTTTCCTGGAAGGCGCTTCGTCGTAGAAAGTACTTGTTCGTTGAACAAGCGCGAGCTAAAGTCTGCCTTGACAGGCATCGAACGAGCCAACATAGCAGTGCGCAACTTCCCAATGACTGTCGACCAGCTGAAACGGAAACTGAAACTGAAAGACGGCGGCGACATCTACATTTTCGCTACGACGGTGCATGGAGAAAGACATCAACTCTTTATTTGCCGTAAAATAGGTTAAATATTTTGTTCGTTTCGCCCTTTTTCCTTACCTTTGCACCATCAACAACCGCATAACAACAATGTCATCAGTAGAAATTCGGAAAGTCAATACCAAGAAGGACCTTGATGCCTTCATCCAATTCCACTACGACCTGTATCGTGGCAACGAGTACGATGCCCCCAACTTGTACAGCGACGAACTGCATACGTTGAGCAAGGATCGCAATGCTGCCTTCGAGTTCTGCGAAGCCGAGTATTTTCTGGCCATTCGCGACAATAGGGTGGTGGGGCGTGTAGCAGGCATCATCAACCATAGGGCCAACGAGCGCTGGCAGCGGAATGCCGTGCGCTTCGGATGGATAGACTTCATCGACGATACCGATGTCTCAAAGGCTCTCCTTGAGGCTGTGGCCAACTGGGGTCGCACGAAAGGTATGACGGAGATTGTGGGGCCGCTGGGCTTCACCGATATGGATCCAGAGGGAATGCTCATTGAGGGCTTCGACCAGTTGGGTACGATGGCTACCATCTATAACTATGATTACTACCCCCGCCACATGGAACAGTTGGGCGGATGGACAAAGGACAATGACTACGTGGAGTTCAAGCTGACTGTGCCCGAGACCGTTCCTGAGAAATATAAGAAGGTGGCCGAAATGGTGATGAAACGCTACAACTTGCACCCCATGCACCCCAAGCGCAAGCAGGTGTTCGGCAAGGAACAGTATGGCCGTAAAGTGCTTGATGTGGTCAACAAGACCTTCGGCAATCTCTATGGCTACTCTCAGATGACGGAGGCGCAGATCGACGAATATCTGAAGATGTACTTCCCCATGCTTGATATGAACCTGCTCTGCCTCCTCGAAGACTGGAACACCCCTGACCATGACGTGATAGGCGTGGGCATCTCCATCTCGTCGATGACACGTGCTCTGCAGAAGTGCCGCAACGGACGACTGTGGCCCTTCGGATGGTGGCATTGCCTGATGGCCCTGAAGTTCCGCAAGGCCGAGTGTGTCGACCTGATGCTGGTGGGCATCCTGCCTGAATACCAGAAGAAAGGGGCCAATGCGCTGCTCTTCTACGACCTCATCCCTTGGTATCAGAAGTACGGCTTCAAATGGGGCGAGACCAACGTGGAGATGGAGTCAAACAATCAGGTGCAGAGCCAGTGGGGACCGTTGAACCCCGTCAACCATAAGCGGCGACGCTGCTACATCAAGAAACTCTAAAACGACTATGGCAGAAGATATCAATAACAACATCCAAGAAGAAACCGTAAACTATGACGAGGGTAACATACAGACCCTCACAGGACTAGAACACATCCGACTCCGTCCAGGTATGTACATCGGACGCCTCGGCGACGGCTCATCAGCCGAAGACGGCATCTATGTGCTCCTTAAAGAGGTGTTCGACAACTCCATCGACGAGTTTAAGATGAAGGCTGGCGACCGTATCGAGGTGAACATCGAGGATAACCTGCGAATCTCTGTCCGCGACTATGGGCGAGGCATCCCTCAGGGTAAGCTCATCGAGTCGGTAAGCATCCTCAACACCAGTGGCAAGTTCGACTCCAAGGCTTTTAAGAAGTCTATCGGACTGAATGGTGTCGGCGTTAAGGCCGTCAATGCGCTCAGTAGTCGTTTTGAAGTGCGTAGCTACCGTGAGGGCAAGGTGCGCAAAGCCGTCTTCGAGTGCGGCGAACTGAAAAGCGACGTCACCGAACCCTCAGAGGATGAGAACGGCACCTATATCTTCTTCGAACCCGACAATACCAAGTTCGTCAACTATCAGTTCCACGATGAAATCGTGGAGAATATGCTGCGCAACTATACCTACCTGAACATCGGGCTTACCATCATGTACAACGGGCGGCGCATCCTCTCCCGTCACGGACTGGAAGACCTGCTCAAAGACCGTATGACCAACGATGCCCTCTATCCGATAGTCCACCTGCAGGGCGACGACATTGAGATAGCTTTCACCCACGCCAACCAGTATGGTGAGGAGTACTACTCGTTCGTCAACGGCCAGCACACCACCCAGGGCGGTACCCACCAGAGTGCCTTCAAGGAGCATATCGCCCGAACCATCAAGGAGTTCTTCGGCAAATATGAGTATGGCGACATCCGGACGGGTATCGTTGCCGCCATCGCCATCAATGTCGAAGAGCCCGTGTTTGAGAGCCAGACCAAGATCAAGCTGGGCTCGCTCTCGATGTCGCCCGATGGGGTGAGTATTAATAAATATGTGGGTGACTTCATCAAGCAGGAGGTGGACAACTATCTGCACATCCACTCCGACGTGGCTGAGGCTATCGATAACAAGGTGAAGGAGAGCGAGCGGGAGCGCAAGGCGATGGCCGGTATCACCAAGATTGCCCGTGAGAGGGCCAAGAAGGCCAATCTGCACAACCGCAAGCTGAGAGACTGCCGTATACATTTCTGTGATGTGAAGGATAACCGCAAGGAGGAGTCGTCTATCTTCATTACCGAGGGCGATTCGGCCAGCGGCAGCATCACCAAGAGCCGCGACGTGAATACGCAGGCCGTCTTCTCATTGCGTGGCAAGCCCCTCAATTCGTTCGGGCTCACCAAGAAGGTGGTCTACGAGAACGAGGAGTTCAACCTGCTGCAGGCAGCTCTTGACATCGAGGACGGGCTCGACTCCCTCAGATATAATAAGGTGATAGTAGCCACCGATGCCGATGTCGATGGTATGCACATCCGCCTCTTGATCATCACCTTCTTCCTCCAGTTCTTCCCCGAACTCATCAAGAAGGGCCACGTCTACGTGCTACAGACCCCGCTCTTCCGAGTACGCAATCGCCGGACGAAAATCAAGAACAAGACAGTGATTGCCGATGCCGATGCCAAGGCTGACGGCAAGAAGAGTGACTTCATCACCCGCTATTGCTACAGCGAGGAGGAGCGCCTGAAGGCCATCAGCGACTTGGGGCCCGAGCCGGAAATCACACGATTCAAGGGTCTCGGTGAAATCTCACCCGAGGAGTTTGCCGGTTTCATCGGTCCGGACATCCGCTTGGAGCAGGTTACGCTCCACAAGACCGATCAGGTGCAGAAACTCTTGGAGTATTACATGGGAAAGAACACGATGGAGCGCCAGAACTTCATCATCGACAATCTCGTCATCGAGGAAGACCGTCCTGAAGAGGAGATGTAGGTTACAGACCGAAATCCCCCTTGACGCTATCCAGTATCCGCAGCAGGTCATCGACGGTTTCTGCGCGGAGCATGGCGATGCGCGTCTGGCGGAAATTGGGAATACCTTTGAAGATAGGTGTCGCAGCGAGGTGTCTCCTGGTATGGAGGATACCACGCTTTTCGTCTATCCGCTCCACATTGATGCGGAGCAGTTCTTTCAGCACATCGAGCTTCTCATCAAATGTCAATTGCTGACGACTGAATATCCAGGGGCATCCGAAGGTGGCCCGGCCTATCATGACCGCATCCACGTCATAGGTGTTGAAGGCACGGTCGGCCTCGTCGAGTGAGGTGATGTCGCCGTTGCCGATGATGGGGATATGGATGCGCGGGTTGCGCTTCACCTCGCCGATGAGCGTCCAGTCGGCAGTGCCGGTATACATCTGGGAGCGCGTTCGTCCGTGGATGGTCAGTGCCTGGATGCCACAGTCCTGCAACTGCTCGGCCAGCGTGGTGATGATGAGTTGCTCGTGGTTCCAGCCCAGACGGGTCTTCACCGTCACGGGCAGACTGACGGCATCCACCACCTTCTGTGTAATCTCCAGCATCTTCGGGATGTTCTGCAGCATACCGGCTCCGGCTCCCTTGCCAGCCACCTTCTTCACCGGACAGCCGAAGTTGAGGTCTATCAAGTCCGGACCTGCCTGCTCCACAATCTTTGCTGCCTCCACCATCGCCTCCACATCGCGACCGTAGATCTGGATGCCCACGGGGCGCTCGCTGTCGCTGATGGTCAGCTTCTGGATGGTCGACTTCACATCGCGTATCAGTGCTTCGGCCGATACGAACTCGGTGTATACCATGGCTGCACCGAAACGCTTGCAGAGCGTGCGGAAGCCGATGTCGGTGACGTCTTCCATCGGTGCCAGGAATACGGGGCGCTCTCCAAATTCTATGTTTCCTATCTTCATTGCGGGTGCAAAGGTACGAATAAAAAACGAGAGTACCAAAATATCCTGATACCTACAGATAGTCCTGCAGACGCTTGAAGGCAGGGGTCAGTAGCGTGGTCTTCACCTCCTGACCTGTATTCGAACGGAAAATGCAGAGATGCAGCTTTGACAACAACTGACTGATATTGTGGATGTTGACCAGCGTACTGCGGTCGGCCCTGACGAACGTTTCAGGGCTAAGCATCCGCGATAGTTTGCCCAGACTGTAGAGCACGGTGTGGCTGGAGTGGAAGGTCACCAGCTGCGAGTAGTTACCGTCGGCCTTGAAATAGGCTATATCCTTTACATCCACCACAATGGTGCCGCTGGCCGTGCGCAGGGTGAGACGCTCTTCGCCCGTTCGCTCCGTCAGCTTCACGATGTCCTGCGCCAGCTTGGCGGGTTCTGCCTCGATGGCCTTCCGACGGATGGCGTCTATCTGTTGCTGCTGCTGTAGCTTCTCTCTCTGAAGACGGATCATGCGCTGACGGTTGCGGCGCTCCTCATACCAGCGGGCCGCGCCCCAGACGGCCAGTGCTGTCAGCAATAGTCCTGTCAGCCATACCCACCAGTGCTGCCACCAGCAGAGGGGTGGGGCGATGTAGGTGTCTTGCTCGTCGTAGGCCAGCAGGTCGGCGGGCTTGAATGATGTCATCTGTTCCACGCCTGGCAGCCATACCGTGCCGTCTGCCGTCTCGGCCATCTGTGTCTTCAGGGGCTCCGTCATCGTGAAGCCGTTCAGGTGGTTGAAGAAGTGCAGTTGGCTCACCTGGCCTTCCTTGCTGAGCCGGCCCACGAAAAGCCCGTCGATGGCGGCTGCCACCAGATAGTCCTGCGCGGTGACGTAGATCGAGCGTACCTCGTGACCTGACAGTTGAGGCATCTGGGGATTGAGCGTCTCCACCTTATTGTTATTGATGACGAACACCGAGTCGGCCGAGGCGAAGAAGATGTTGCCCCGACGGTCGGCTGTTAGTGTGGAGATGATAAGCTTCTGACTGCCATATCCAACCTTAGTCACCTGGCGGTCTTTCGTGATGCTGAAGAGACCCGAGCTGCTGCCTATCCAGAGCCGTCCCCTGCCGTCCTCCGCCCCGCACCAGGGATGTAGGATTTCCGTTGTCAGCGTGTCGAGGGTCGCAGTGGTCGTGTCGTAGGCGAAAATGCCGTTACGACTGCCCGTGATGAGCCGTCCCCATGCCTCGCCCACAAACTGATAGCGGCCAGGGGGCAGACGGAGCCAACGGAGTTTAGAGTCGGAGACACTGGCGATGTCGCCATTTCCTGCCATATAGACCGTCTGACCTATCCTGACGGCATTGGGCGCAAAGAACTGCTCCGGGTCGTCGCTCAGCAAGCGTGAGCCTACAAGCACCTTGCCGTTGAGCGTGCCCATCACCATCTGTCCTGCGCCATTGTCGGCGATGGCCCTGACAATGTCGCTCTGGTCGGTAAGTTGATAGTTGGTGAAGCAGCGGTTGAAGAAGCAGTAGACGCCCTGATACGTGGCCACCCACAGGCGGTCCCAGCGGTCTACCAGCACATCGCGTATCAGGTTGATGCCCGAAAAGATCTGGCTGACGGCAGTTCCGTCGTAAAGGTAGATGGAGTGCTCGTCGGCTATTATCAGATGGCCTGAGCGGAGTACCCTCACCGTGAGGCCATAGCTGGCTGCCGACCAGTCGGCCTGTGCGATTCGCCCTTTCCCTATTTCATAGATGCCATCCGAGGCGAAGGCCAGTAGCCCGGCCTCGGTACGCAGCAGGGTGTAGACATCTTGTCTGGCAGACAGTCTGACGGCCTTCCTGCTGTCGCGAGCCACCTGATAGAGCCCCCGCTCTGTAGGGATTAGCATGCCGAGAGAGTCGATATAGAGTTTGCGGTCGGGTGTCATCTCGTCGAGCAGCTTGCCCGTCAGCAACGGTTCGAAGCCCTGAAGCGTCATCCGGCACAGTCGCCGGTGTTCCTCCAGGCTGTCTTCCAACAGCACGTAGCCGTTAGGCAGGCTGCCTGCATTCAGGTTGTTCAGCAGCCAGTGTCCCTGAGGGTCGAGCGGCTGCGGCTCCAAATCGTCGTAGCCAACAGTCCACTGACGGAAGAATCCCAAGGCCCGCACTTCGTCGCCTACCTCTGCGAAACCAACGATATTTATCCGTCGTGCCTTGAGGAAGGGGGTGAACTCCCGGCCGTCGAAACGTACGAAGCCCGACAGCGTACCTATATAGATATAGCCTCGCGAATCCTGCCACAACCGTTCGGCCTGCATCTGGGGCAGTCCGTCTTGTATGGTGTAGCGGCGGAAGGTCAGCTGGCTCGCCGTCTGAGCCGTTGCCATAGTCCACAGGCAGAGAAAGAGCAGCATCAGCCGCATCCGAGTCATTGTCTTTGCTAAGTTCATTTCCCCAAAGTGATTGATACCATGCAAAGTTACGGCAAAAGTCCGAGCCGTGCAAGCTTTTTGCAGGAATAATTTTCATCCCCTCCGAGTTCGTCACTCAAAAAGGGTAGTTCATCAAAAACGTGGCAAATTTAACGGATTTTCGATCTCCCTTTCGGCTGTTTTTCGTAACTTTATCCCGCTAAACCAATCATTATGTGTATGAAGAAAACATTACTCACTCTGCTGGCAGTCCTTCTGCTGACTGCCGCACAAGCCGCAGCACAGGGTCCGACGCTGGTGCTGCACCACGCCGACGGCAAGACCTCGGAGGTGGAACTCTACACTATGCCCAGCATCCAGTTGTTGGCCGACAAGATGGTCATCACCGTGCAGGGTGTCAGTCAGGAATATGCGAAGACCGACGTGGTGCGCTTCACCTTCAAGGGCATCGGTACTGGCATCAGCGATGTCAGGCCCGAGGCGCGCTACCGTGTCGACGAGGATCGCATCACGTTCTATGCCGTCTCCTCCTCCGACCGTATCGAGGTCTACAATGCCAGCGGCGTCCGCATCCCCGTGATTCTCACTCCCAGCGGCCACGATGCCGTGCTCTCTCTGGCCCAACTCCCCCAGGGCGTCTATCTCATTTCACTCAACGGAAGAACCTTTAAATGCATACGGCCATGAGACGCTTATACCTTTTTATAATAATGGCTCTTACAGCCATCGCTGGCTTCGCCCAGCAGCCACAGACGGGCGACTATATTTATGTGTATGAGAAAGACGGCAATGTATTGTCGTTCCTTCGCGAGGAGATTGTCGACATGGGCTACTCCAACTTCGATACTCTCGGCGTGACCCACGACGAGGTGGTCTCGCAGATTATCTCCCTCGGCGAGGAGGCCCATATCATTCCCCTGGCCGACATCGACAGCATCAGTTTTGTCACACCGGCCACGGTCTATCAGCCTGGAGTCATCCGTATTGAAGAAGGACTGATGGACTATGTGGAGCGTATTGACAGCCTGACCATCTACTTTGCCGCCAATACTCCGAAGAACCTGCTGCCAAAGGTGGGTGACAAATTGGTGTCGCTGGAGATTAACGACAGGGTAGATGCTGGCTTTGCGGGCAAGGTGGCAAGCGTCAGCGGTACTACGGTAGTGTGCGATGCCGTAGAGTTGGGAGAAGTCTTTGAGACCTACTACGAGACGGCCGTCATGGAGAGTCGCCCTGAGGATGTTGAGAAAGCCCGTACGAGGGCCATTGACTTTAACCGGGACATGACCTTCGACTTTCCCACCTACACACTTAACTTCGGCCAGGAACTAACGGCCAACGTGATACCCATGTCCTCACTTGCCATCAAGGATGGCATCAAACTGGAAGCAAGCGTCACCCCAAAGGCTCGCATCAAGATATCGCTCATCGTCAACAAGAATCAAGGCACCAATTTCAATGGGTCGGCTGACTTCTCAGCCTCCTTCCAGGAGAGCATAGGACTATATGGCGGCCTGGAGAAGTCGAGCCAGTTTGGATATGAGATCTTCAAACAGCCTATAGGCCGTTTTATTAAGTTCTACTTCAAGCCTGGTGTCTTCGTGGACAAGAGCGTAGAGGTTTCCATCACCAACCAGTGGGAGCAGACGTGCGGCTTGGGCTTCTCGTTCAGTTTCACAGAGAAGGCCAAGAATCCATTTAAATTCAACATCATCAACCATGAGCCGACGGCCTCCTACGACCTCGTTGGCTGTCTCGACGGGCGCCTGGCGGCTGGCCTCTTCACCGAGATGGGACTCGCACCCAACATCCCGATTTTTGGTACCAAACTCCTCAACATCGCGCTGCACAGCGAGTTCGGAGCCGAGATTATTGGTCATGCCGTACTCTACAACGAAGAGATAAAAAACGCCACCAAGGAGACTAAGACCTACGAGAAGCTCAAGGCCAGCAACATCCAGGTCAACAGTTTCGTTCAGCACGAGGTGCAGAAGCATCTGCTTACCGTTGACCTCATTGGTCCTGTTGCCAGCGTCTCGAAAACTTTAGCCCAATGGGACCTGGTACCACGCTTCACTAATTTGAACGCAGAACGTAAGGACGATGTCATCAGTGTGACGTTCGATGTAGAGAAGAATAAGTATGACTTGGTGACTCCCGTTGATTTTGGCGTGGCTATCTACAATAGCGACAACGAGATGGTAGGCTCTGACTATCTGGGAAACTTCTGGAAGGGTTCCGATGGTGGCACCTTCACCAATTTTTTCAAAGATCTCAGCAGGAATGAGGAATACACTGTCAGCCCCATTATTAAGATTTTAGGCTTTGAATTGCGTTCTTCGCTATCAGCGAAGATTGACAAGGAGGACTTCCCTGTGCGCATTGTCAGTTTCGAGCAGACGGGCTCTGGCTACTCTTCAAAGCAGGGTTACGAGTACGAGGGAAGGAAATACTATTACAAGTTCAACGCCACTACTACTGTGGAGATTAACCCAGATACCAAGAAGGTAAAAGACTGGGGCTATGTCTACCATGACATCTACGGCGTGGACAAACTCATTTCCTGTGCAAACCTCGGTAGCAATCCCTATGCTGATACTCGTTACGCATATTATTTTAACGACTCAGAGCGAGACGTAGAATTGATACCTTATGTACAGTTTGAGGGAGAGACGGATATCATAAAGGGTGAGCCATCCACCTACCACGTAAAGTATATCGCTGCAGGTATTGTGGGCTCCTGGTATCTGGAACAGCCGCTCCTCACTGATACAAAGTTCTATCTGATCAGTACGTTCGATGACGAGGGTAAGTACACGCAGATTATGCTTGAATATCCGCCCTCGTATTCTTCAGAACCTAAAATCTGGACGTGGAGCACTGAGATGGAGGGCACCTATGAAGTGAAGGACAGCAAAGTTGTTATTAACTATAGTAGGATAGGAGGGCAAAGCATTAGTTTTTCGGAAGAGTTTGTATGGAGCAGAGTGGGCAATTACCTCTATTGGAATGGCGGTTTCGACGAGAACTACATGATTTACTGGCCGAAGGTAGATTCTAAGCTACAACAGATCTGGGACGGGGCCACCAAAAGGTAAAGTGTCACATCAGGGTCAGGAGACTTTGTGACATCGCTCCTTTCCAATCTCATAAGCCGCCACCCCGTCCTTAGCGACGCGGGTGGCGGCTTTGCTGTCAAATAAACCTCCCAACGTTTGGCCGTTTCAGAATTAGTTCGTATCTTTGCATGTGAAAACCAATAGTATTCACTTTAAATTGTAATGCGTATGGAACAACAAAAATCAAAAATTTATGTAAAATTGGCAAGAATGTTTGGTAGTGTGGAATCTTTTAACTACTTTTGCCGATAAGTACGAGACGTGAGCGGGCTAAGGTCCCAAATGTGCAGTTGAACAAGCAACTCGTAGAGATTGAGGAAGCGTCAGCAAAGAAAGAGCGTTTGAGGGAGAAAAAGAGAACTCTCAATAAGTGGGCAGGCAATTTCTTCACAGACATGGCAAAGCTGGTCTTTGCAGGTGTAATAATAGGTGGCATCTTTGAGAATGTAGAGAAGCCGTTTCTCTTGTACGGAGCAGGTTTTACGTTTCTTGTGCTGTTTTTGTATATAGGATATAGTTTTATAAAGAGGATTTGATATGGGTACTATAGCATTTATCGTTGCAACAGGGATATTCCTTGTGCTTTTTGCATTCTTCATCACATGGAAAGAGAAGAAAGAAGGTCTTGCGGAATAGCCCAGGGTATCCCCCTGTCATGCGAGGGTCAGGAGCCTTTGTGACATCGCTCCCTTCTAATCTCCTAAGCCGCCACCCCGTCCTTAGCGACGCGGGTGGCGGCTTTGCCTTAGCGTATATCCAAAATGGAAATAGTGGTCGTAATTCTATAGAATTATTTCTCAGACAAATTTTGTTGAAAAATGCAGTTTGCCTACATAATTTGATATAAGCATCAGGTTTTCAGATATTTATCTTATGTAGGCAAGCGATTTTTCAGAGGGTTTGCCTACATAAATAGGTCTATTTTAGGAAATTCCACTACATGTCTTTAGGGCTTAGGATATTGTTTCCGCTATGTTTTCTACCGAGAAACAATTTGTTTCTCTCTGGGAAACAGCTTGTTTCTCAGTAGGAAACAATTTGTTTCCATGGCTTATGTTATTGCGAAACAGCCTTATAACCAATGGTTTAGTCTACATTTAAGTCATTTGTACATGTAATTTTAGCCAATTTATGTAGGCAAACCGATTTTGAAACCATTTGCCTACATAGTCTAAACAGCTGCTAATCAAAATAATACGTTATTTTATGTAGGCAAACTTAATTTTTCATCTTTTTTTGTTTTCGCATATTGTATACTATCACATAATAATGAAAATAATTGATATTATATTTCGGCATCAGACTTTTCGCGTATTTCTGCACCAGTCAAATTTTTCGACATCAAATATCATGAGTAGGAAGAATCGCGTTGAGGGCAGTCGAGTTCGTCACGAAAAGCGGGCAGTTCATCAAAATCTTGGAAGAAATATCGGATTTTCGGCCCTCGGTTTCAAAAAATATTCGTAACTTTAGGCCGTGAAATTGGAATTATTAACCCTATAAACTTGTAACATTATGAAAAAGGTATTATTGATGGTTGTGGTGCTCTTTGCCAGCATGGCAGCAAGTGCACAGGTGTATGTCGGCGGATCTCTCGGATTTGCCAGTGTGAAACCAATTGGCGGTGGCGACTCTGAGACCACCTACAAGATTGTGCCGGAAGTCGGCTACAACATCAGCGAGACGTTTGCCGTCGGTGTGGCCCTGGGTTATCGCAAGGGTAATTGTTCGCTCGGCAATGCAGGTTATGCCCAGGATGTGACCACCGAGGTGTTCGGCATCACTCCATACGCCCGTTATTCACCAGTGGAGTGGGAGCCTGTGAAGCTTTTCTTCGACGGTGGCATCGGCTTCGAGAGTCTGAAGGATATGGGCAGCAATTTCTCAGTGGGTATCCGTCCGGGTGTGGCTGTCACCCTCTCTGATCAGATCAGCTTCGTGGCCCACCTGGGATTCTTCGGCTTCGAAACCTTCAGTCCCTCGGGCAAGTTGAAGGATTCTGGTGTGACGAAGAGCGGTAGCGCTTTCGGTATCGACCTTGACAACAGCATAGACTTCGGTGTCTACTTCAACTTCTAGAATATAGGTGATAAATATAGATGATCTGCCGGGGAGTGGGCAGCCTGCATGCTCCCCGGCTTTTCTGATGCCTCAAAAAAATGGCAAAATATTTGGTGGATTCAGGAAAAGTTCGTACCTTTGTCGCCAGTTAAATGTTAAACTTATCATAAATGCTATGGAGCAGCTGCTGCATTATGTGTGGAAGCATAAGCTATTCCCGCTAAAGGAACTGGAGACGACGGACGGCAAGTTCGTCGAAGTGATTGACCCTGGACTGTACAACCGCAACGCAGGTCCCGACTTCTTCAACGCGAAGGTGAACATCAACCGTACGCTGTGGGTGGGCAACGTGGAGATACACGACAAGTCGTCGGACTGGTATCTGCACGGCCACGACAAGGATCCGCACTACGACAACGTGGTGCTCCACGTGGCCGGCACGATCGACACCGACGTGAGAAATACCCGTGGAGAGTATCTGCCACAGTTGCAGCTCGACGTGCCGGAAAACGTCAGACAGCACTACGAGGAACTGCTGAAGACCGACAGCTATCCACCTTGTTATAAGGTGATACCCTCGCTGACCTCGCTGATGATTCATGCCTGGATGGCAGCGCTCCAGACGGAGCGCCTGGAGCAGAAGACGGAGGCCATCCGCAGGCGGGTGGAGCAGTGCAACGGCTCGTGGGAGGACGCCTACTTCGTGACCCTGGCCCGTAACTACGGTTTCGGCATCAACAACGATACCTTCGAGCAGTGGGCCCGCAGCATCCCCTTGCAGGCCGTGGGCCACCACCGCGACGACCTCTTCCAGATAGAAGCCATCTTCATGGGACAGGCAGGGCTGCTGGAACTGGAGGCCGTGCCCGACTACTACCAGCAGACGGCGCTCAACGAGGGATACTTCGCTCGTCTGCGCAACGAGTATCTCTATCTGGCCCACAAATTCTCGATGAAACCGATAGATTTTCATCTCTGGCGGTTCCTTAGGCTGAGGCCGCAGAACTTCCCGCATATCCGCATCTCGCAGTTGGCCAGTCTCTACTATCAGCAGAAGGCGGGACTGAGTTGCCTGGTGGAGTGTGCGACCATCGATCAGCTGAAGAAGCTGCTGAGTTCGCATGTCACGCCCTACTGGGAGACGCATTACACCTTCGGCTCCACCAGTTCGAAGAACGAGAAGCACCTCAGCTACGGCTCGCTGAACCTGTTGATGATCAACACGGCCATCCCGATGCTCTTCGCCGTGGGGCGGCATCAGGGCAAGGAGGTGCTATGCGACCGTGCCTTCGACTTCCTGGAGCAGCTGAAGGCGGAGAACAACTATATTATAAGAATGTGGCAGCAGGTGGGTCTGCCTGTACAGACGGCAGGCGACTCGCAGGCTCTTATCCAGCTGAAAAAGGAATACTGCGACAAGAAGAACTGCCTGCGCTGTCGCTTCGGCTATGAGTACTTGAGGAGGAGTGAATAGTGAACAGTGAATAGTATGAACGAGGAATTATTCTATGCGATGGCGCTGACGCGCATCAGCAATTTCAATTATGCGACGGCACTCGAACTGTATCGTACCGTGGGTAGTGCCCAGATGATATACGAGCATCGCCTTGAGATAGGCGACGTGGTGAAGGATGCCTCGCCCAGACTGATGGAGGCCCTGAAAGACTGGAGCGAAGCGATGAGGCGGGCTGAGGCTGAGCTGCAGTTCATGCAGGACCATCAGATACGGGGACTGACGCTCGTCGACGACGACTATCCCCAGCGCCTCACGGAGTGCCCCGATGCGCCGATAGTGCTCTACTATCGCGGCAATGCAGACCTGAACCAGGCGAAGGTCATCAATATTGTCGGTACGCGCCAGATGACGACCTATGGCGGCGACCTGATACGGCGCTTTGTCAGCGACCTGCGCAGCTACTGCCCGGAGGTGCTCATCGTCAGCGGACTGGCCTACGGCGTGGATATCTGTGCCCATCGCCATGCACTCGCAAATGGTTATCCGACGGTGGGCGTGCTGGCTCATGGGCTCGACCAGATCTATCCTTATCGGCATCGCGAGACGGCAGCACAGATGCTTACCCAAGGCGGACTGCTCACCGAATTTATGTCGCAGACCAATGCCGACAAGCCCAACTTCGTGCGTCGCAACCGTATCGTGGCAGGCATGTCGGATGCCTGTATCGTGGTGGAAAGTGCAGCTAAGGGCGGGGGACTCATCACGGCAGAGATCGCCCAGGGCTACGGACGGGCCGTGTTTGCCTTCCCGGGCTCTGTGGGCATGTCCTACAGCGAAGGTTGCAACAATCTGATTCGCGACAATGTGGCAGCGCTGATCTCCGGCACCGACGATTTCGTCAAGGCGATGGGGTGGGAGTCGATGAAGGATATGCCCCTCTGGCTTACGCCGCCTCCCCGTTCTGCGGGGAGTGCTCAAAATCCCGACCTCTCGCCAGAGGAGTCGGCCATCGTGAGTCAGTTGCAGGAGACCAACGACCTGCAGTTGAGCATCCTCAGCGTGAAGGCAGGCATCCCCATCGGCCAGCTGACGGCCCTCCTCTTCCAGTTGGAGATGAAGGGCGTCGTCAAGCCGTTGGCAGGCGGGATGTATCATTTGTTGGCGTAGTAATTTGGTAGTTTGTCTGAAAAATATTATCTTTGCACCCTGTTATGAATACGAAGTATATTTTTGAGACCAGGATGCAGGTACGCGACTATGAGTGCGACATCGAGGGCATTGTCAACAATGCCAACTACCTGCACTATTGTGAGCATACCCGTCATCTGTTTCTGAATCAGTGTGGACTGAGTTTCGCCGATATGCACGAGAAAGGTGTCGATGCCGTGCTGGCAAGGATGACGATGCAGTTCAAAACCCCGTTGAGGCCCGACGATGAGTTCATCTCCCGTTTAGGACTGACCAAGGAGGGCGTCAAATACGTGTTCCACCACGACATCTTCCGGGCCAGCGACGAGAAGCTCTGTTTCCGGGGCACTGCCGAACTGGTGTGCATCGTCAACGGTCGTCTTGCCAGTAGCGAGGACTACGACCGTGCCTTTGCGAACGTACTGCAGTAGGGACTTCAGCATGTGGCCCTCATGCACATTGTGGCATATCAGGCTTCAGCGATAACCAAACATAGTCGTCATTTTCCTCTAAATTGTAAATGCCACTTTGGTTGTGGTGTTTTTGAAGTGCATTTCTCACATCCTCTGGGCTAGCAGAGGCTTGTACTCGAGCACGCTCCTTGTCAATTCTGATCTGCGTCACGATGCCGATTGTCAAATACATTCCCATAAGCAGATTATTATAAAGTGATACTTTTGCCAAGATATAATCAGAGAGCTTCTATTTCTTTTGCCGTCAATCCTGTCACCTGGCTGATGGTACTGATATCGATGTTCAGTTGCTTCATCTTGCGGGCGTTTTCCAACCTCTCCTTCCTGATGCCTTCTGCTTCGCCTTCCGCCCTGCCTTCCGCTCTTCCTTTTAGTATGCCATCATTGAAATTGGCCTCAGCGAGGACGTGCTCGCGGTTCACCTGATCCCAGAACCGCTCGTAATAGTAGAGCTGCCCCTCAGTCATGGCAGACTTCTCGACGATGGCCAGGGCTTTGCGAATCTGC
>ODAI013530780.1_pt1 | contig 32389 bp, 31 predicted proteins | sample 1539321 | NCBI WGS metagenome assembly ODAI01 (sample SAMN02144231, study PRJEB22623) | gut metagenome | biome: sheep rumen | host: Ovis aries | place: New Zealand
AAATTATTTTATATTTCCGAAAATTGAAAAAGGAACAGAACCGTCTTGGTTTGGGCTTTTGCTAACCGTAAAACAAAATAATAAATTTACGAAACAACAACTTGTTGAATATTTGGAACAAAACGGAGTAGGAACAAGGCAGCTTTTTGCAGGGAATATTTTAAGACAACCGATGATGACGGAAAATAATGTTCCTTTAAAGATAGGCAAATCTCCTTTGTTGATGTCAAACAAATTAACAGAAAAAGAATACAAAAAGTTACCCAATACGGAATATATAATGAAAAACACTTTTTGGGTAGGTGTATTTCCTGAACTCGGTAAAAAAGAAATGGATAAAATTTCCAAGTTGATTCATAAATTTATCAAGGGACATATTAAATAGAAAAAGGATTAACCGAATGAAATTTACAGAGTTAAATTTAAAAGGTGCATATTTAATTGAACTCGAAGATTTTAAGGATGAACGTGGTACATTTGCTAGACAATTTTGTAAAAAAGAATTTGCTAAACATGGCATAGATTTCAATATATGTCAATGTAATATTTCAAAAAATTATAAGAAAAATACTATTCGTGGATTGCATTATCAAAAAGAGCCTTTTTTTGAACCTAAAATTGTTTCATGTTTAAGTGGTAGTTTTTATGATGTTATTGTTGATTTAAGAAAAGAATCACCGAGTTACTTGCGATGGAGTGGTGTTAATATAACTTCAGACAATAATAAAATGTTATATATTCCGCCAATGTTTGCACATGGCTTTCAAACATTGGAAGATAACACGACTGTCTATTATCAACTTGGAGATTTTTTTAAACCGGAATATTATACGGGATTAAGATATAACGATCCTAAACTTGATATAAAATGGAAAAATTTTGGTTTTGAACCTATTATTAACGAAAGAGATAAAAATTATGAATTGTTGTAAAAAAATTCTAGTTACAGGCGCTACCGGACTTATTGGAAAAGAACTTGCAGAACCCCTTAAAAAAGCAGGATTCGATATTTTTGCAATCACAATAGATGAAAATAATCCCAATAATGGAATCCATTGGATAAAAGGAAATTTATTTGATGAGAATTGTATAAAATCTGTGATGGGACAAATTAAACCCGAGTATCTGTTGAACTTGGCATGGTGTACGACGGGAGATTATTTAAAATCAGATATCAATTATAAATTTTTAAATTCAGGAATCAATCTTTTAAAGTATTTTAAAGAAAATGGAGGAAAAAGGACTGTTTTTGCGGGAACTTGTTTTGAATATAAATTTAAAGATTCTCCGTTGAAAGAAACAGACGAACTTGATGTCGAAAAAACAGTTTACACTTTTTGCAAAAATAAACTCCATGAAATAGCAGAATATTTTTGTAAACAGAATAATATAAGTCTTGCTTATGGAAGAATATTTTATGTTTATGGCAGAAACGAAGATAAAACAAGATTGACAGGAATGATTATTGATAAACTTTCAAAAAATGAGGAAGTTATAATAAAAAATGGGTACCTTTGTAAAGATTATATGTATTCAAAAGATATTGCCGGAGCTTTTGTTTCATTATTAGATTCTAATGTAGAAGGTTCGGTAAATATATGTACAGGAAAAGCAATTTCAATTCATGATTTTGCTTTGGAGATCGGCAAACAAATGGGAAAAGAAAAATTGGTAAAGTTTGAAGATGAAGCATCAAATCAACCACCAGTTATTGTTGGAGATAATTCAAGATTAGTAAACGAGATAAAATATAGTGTTAATTATGATTTGAATAAAGGGATAAAGGATCTTTTAAGAGGTTAATGGGAAAGGTTAATGGATAAGGAAAAATTAGAAATTATAATTATAACATATAATAGATATTGTTATTTGAAAAGAACAATAGAAACTCTTTTGTCACAAGACTCTCCTGTTCGAGAATTACAGATTACAGTGTTGGACAATAATTCTAATGATGATACAGAGAGATACATATTGAATGTTCAGAAAAACTTCTCGAATATAAGATATGTTAAAAACAAATATAATGTCGGCCTTGCTGGTAATGTTGTAAAAGCGGTAGAGTTAGTCGAAAAAGACTACTTCTGGTTGATAGGTGATGATGATAATTTTATTTGGACAAATTGGAATGAAGTGGAAAGTGCAATTAATAACGATAATGATATGATATTTACTGCAACTAAATCTTATGAAGATGCAGTAAAAGATGTATTTAAACGTTTTCCTCGATTTAAGAAATCGAAAAACAGAGAGTTAATAACAAAAGGAATTTTGATTGCACAATTTGTATTTATATCATCATCAATTTATAAGAAATCTTTAATTGACGATACTGTTATTAAAAATTTATATGATGGGGTATATACTATTTGTCCACATTCTGCTTTGTTTTGCAAAGTTATAAATGAAAATTTGAATTATTATGTTTTAAAGAATGGACCTGTTGCTATATATGGATATGATGGAAAAACGGATGTGTCTTATAGTAGGGGGTATTTAAATGAAAATTTATATCCAAGAGTTGCAAAACTTTCTTTCTTTGCTGGTGTGGGAAATGCATTATGTCTTTTAAAAGATAATAAATTAAGAAATTGGACGATGGAATATTTTTTAACATATAAATTATCGATAATAACACATTTATTACATCTTGTTAAAAACGATTTAAGTATAAAAAATGATGGAATCTTTTTGTTTAATATTTTTGATTTGTTTATTATATTGCCTTTAGGTCAAAAGATAATTCTTTTTATTCTTTTTTCATTAAGATTAATGTCATATATAGTATCAGTGGTACTAATAAAAAAAGATAACGAAAACAATTTTTATATAAGATTATTAGGGGTTAAAATTAAAAAAAGTTGGACAAGATTTTTATAGCATATAAATATGTAAATTTAAAAAATAACTTCTATAAAAAAGGGAAAAAATGTTAAATAAACCATTAGTATCCGTATTTATACCATATTATAACGATAAAGAATTTTTAAAACATTCAATAGAATCTGTATTAAGTCAAACTTATCAAAATTGGGAACTAATATTGCTGAATCATGCTACACAAGACAGTTGTAGGCAAATTGCTCATTCGTATAATGATGTAAGAATAAAACATATTGATATGCCGTATAATTTGGGATATGGCGGATCAGGCTTTTTATTGAAAGAAAGTTTAAAAATTGCAAAAGGGAAATATGTAAAATTGTTTTGTGCCGACGATGTTATGGTAACAGACGGATTGGAAAAACTTGTTAATTATATGGAAGAAAATTCTAATGTTGATTTTGCATTTGGTAATGTTGAATATATCGATTATAAAGGTAAAGATTTAAAGAAAAATTGGTTTGAATCAAGAGAAGGATTTAATATAAACATAAAAGAAGTTGAGTTGATAAAAAAATATTCTGAATTTATAGGCCTTTTGCCATATATAGGTTGTATAATAAAAAAAGAAATACTATTTAACATAACAATAAATACTACTTTTATCTATATGTTTGATTGGTCTTTGTGGTTGGAATTGCTATGCGCGAAATATAAAATAGGTTTTTGTAACGAAATTGTAGCCAAATATAGATTCCATACCGGGCAAGTATCTTCACCAAGTCAACACTTAAATGTATTCTATTTAACAACTTTTGAACGAGCATATTTTTGGCATATATTTCAAAAAATTCAAGATATTGAAACTGCAAAAAAAGTTTTCTGTGACAGCAAATATGTTGATATGTTAAAAGAAAAGAAAGATATTCCTTTTTTTGTTGCACAAGCTCTTTTAAAGAATAATCAATACTGCATCTATGCATACTCATATGTATCAAAATTGTTAAACAACGAACAAACAAGAGAATATTTACAAAAAACTTTTAATTACGGTATAAAAGAACTTAGAAAAGATTGCATGGATAATTTTACTGTTAGAAAAGTTGCCATTGAAAATAGACGAAAAGTTTATATGAAGAATGTTGGAGAGCTAAATTTTAAAGATTTGATATTTCTGTTTTTTTATAAAATCTATTTATTCTTTACTTTTACTTTAACAAAAAAGAGAAAAAACAAAAGCTTATAGTAACAAAAAAATGAAAACAATATTATTAACCGGTTCAGGCGGATTCATAGGCAAGAATTTAAAAGAATATTTAAAATATAAATATAATCTTTTAACTCCTCGCAGCTTTGAACTTAATTTAACAAATTCGAACGAAGTTAAAAAATATTTTGAAGAAAATAAAATCGATTTTATAATTCATTGTGCATCGGTCGGCGGTGTAAGAGATGTTCAAGATAAAAATACAACCATTGAAGATAATCTTGCAATGATTGATAACATTTTAAAATATAAATCCGATGATACTCGAGTTATTTTGTTCGGTTCCGGTGCAATGTACGATAAATCAAGAAATTTACACAAAGTTAAAGAAGAAGAAATAGGTAAAGTTATACCTGAAGATTTGTATGGTAGATCGAAAATGTTGATTGCTGAAAAAATTAAGGAAAGAAGAGATTTTTTAATGTTAAACATTTTCGCTTGTTACGGATACGGAGAAAAAGAAACCAGATTTCCTACCTATGCAATTAAAAGTGTTATTGACTGTAAAAATATAGAAATAAATCAAAATGTTGTTTTCGATTATCTTTGGGTTGAAGATATGGAAAAAATTGTTTATTACTTTATAGAAAACGATGCTAAAAACAATATAATAAACATAACACCATCGCAAAGTATAAGTCTTTTGGAAATAGCCGAAATAGTTAATGCTTTTGAAAATAATAAAGTAAATATAACTATAAAAAACAAAATTATGAATAATGAATATACCGGTGATAATTCTGTTTTATTATCGGAAATACAAAATTTAAAATTTACCGACATTAAACAAGGTTTAAAAAAATTATATAATTATTATAAACAAATAAAATAGAATAGGATATAAAAATGAATAATTTAGAAAAGAGAATGGTTCACACGTTAGAAAATTTAAGGCAAGAACACAATGTTATCGGTGTTAAAGCGGAATTTGAGGCTGAAGGCACAAGAATGGAAGAAGCTTTAAGGTTAAAAGAAGTTGTAACAAAAGCGGGCCTTGAATTAACAATAAAAACAGGCGGATGTGAAGCTATAAAAGATATGTATGATGCAAGAACTATAGGTGTGAACACGATAGTTGCTCCGATGATAGAAACCGCTTATGCTGCAAAAAAATATGTTCAAGCAACAAAATTTGTTTTTCCGGAAGAAGAAAGGCAAGACATATCTTTCTATATGAACATAGAAACAATAACCGGTTTTAATAATTTGGAAGATATATTAAAATCGAAAAATTCCGGTGATATAAGCGGTATAGTTTTGGGTAGAGTAGATATGACCGGTTCCATGGGATTAACCAGAGAAGATATCAATTGTGAAGAAATATTTGAAATTGCAAACAAGATGGCTGCATTGTGCCAAAAATATAATAAAAAGTTTATTATCGGCGGCGGGGTGTCTTTCCATTCAATGCCGTTTTTCAAAAAATTACCTAAAAATTCTTTATATAAATTTGAAACAAGAAAAATAGTTTTCGATGCACAGAAAGCATTTGAAGATAAAAACATAGATAAAGGAATTTTAAAAGCTGTAGGTTTTGAGTTGATGTGGCTTAAGAACAAAAGAAAATTCTATGAAATGATATATAAAGAAGACGAAAAAAGAATTACAATGCTCGAAGACAGATATAAAAAGTTAATAGAAGAAACCGGAGTAAATGTTGAAGCGATTTAATGAGTACGACAATTTTATTTTCGATTTTGACGGAACTTTGGCAGATACCGCAGATGAAGTTTTATCTTGTATAGAAAAAGCTTTTAACAAATGCAATGTTTCTTTTGATAAAGAGAGATTAAATCCGTCCGTTATGGGACCGTCTTTAGCGGAAATAGCAAAAATAGTAAAGCCCGATTTAACGGATGAAAATATTGTAAACAACATAGTTTCGGAATACAGAAAAATTTATGATTATGATGAAAAAGATATAACGAAATTATATGACGGTATTAGGGATTGCCTGTTATATTTGAAACAAAATAACAAAAAAATATTTATTGCCACAAACAAACCGAAGATTCCTACATTGCGATTAGTAAAAAGTTTAAATATAGATTTTTTCGACGATGTTTATATGGTAGATAAATACGACGATAAAAAATTGACAAAGCAACAAATGATAGAAGAGATAGTTTCAAAATATAATCTGCCAAAAGAAAAAACTATAATGGTTGGCGATTGTTTAAGCGATGTTGAAGCTGCAAAGAAAGCAGGAGTTTTATCGCTTGTTGCTTTGTGGGGATACGGAGCAGATAAAAAAGCATTGAAAGATAAAGCTGATTTTTGTTTAGAGAAGATAACAAATGATTAAATTGTCCGATTATGTAGCTAAACGATTAAAAGAAGTTTATAAAGTAAAAACTGTTTTTATGGTTTCCGGCGGCGGTGCCATGCACTTAAATAACAGTTTCGGTAAATATATTCATTATGTTTGTAATCACCACGAACAGGCATGTGCGATTTCTGCGGAAGGGTATGCAAGAGTAAACAGAGAACTTGCGGTTGTAAATGTTACAACAGGTCCTGGGGGACTTAATTGTTTGAACGGAGTATTCGGACAATGGACAGACTCTGTTCCCGTTTTATATGTTTCCGGGCAAGTTAAATATTCAACAACGACGGCAAGTTGCCCTAATATAAAATTAAGACAGCTCGGCGACCAGGAAGTTGATATTATAAGTGTTGTTAAACCGTTAACAAAATATGCCGTTATGGTTACCAATCCCGACGAAATAAAATACCATTTGGATAAAGCAATTTACGAAGCGACTCACGGAAGATTCGGACCTGTGTGGCTTGATATCCCTATGAATGTCCAATCTGCTATGATAGATGAAAAAATTTTAAAAGAATTTAAAGAACCTAAAATAAAAAACGAAAAAATAAATATAGATAAAATAATTGAAAAAATAAAAAAATCCGAAAGACCTCTTATTGTCGCAGGTCACGGTATAAGATTGTCGGATACACAAAAAGAATTTTATAAGTTAATTGAAAAATTAAAAATTCCCGTTGTTACAACATTTAACGGCTTTGATTTGTTGGAAACAAAAAATAAATATTATATCGGGAGAATAGGTACTGTGGGGCAAAGAGCCGGAAATTTTGCATTACAAAATGCCGATACGATTTTATTTTTAGGGACAAGAAATAATATCAGACAAGTAAGTTACAATTGGGAAAATTTTGCTAAAAATGCTTTTAAAATAGTTGTTGATATTGATAAAGACGAATTAAGAAAGCCTTTTGTAAAACCGAATTTAGCAATAAATACCGACTTAAAATTTTTTATGCCGCAGCTTTTGGCAAAAACAAAAAATATTAATTCTTCAAAGTATTTGAAGTGGTTAAGTTTTTGCAAAAACTTAAAAAACAAATATTGCTTTGAAAATTATAAAGAACAGAAGCAAAAACCGAATATAATAGAACCTTACCGTTTTGTTTATACATTAACAAAATGTTTAAAAGAAAGAGATATTTTTGTTATGGCAAACGGTTCTGCTTGCGTATGCGGTTTTCAAACGGCAGTAATTAAAAAAAATCAGAGATTTATCTTGAATGGCGGAAATGCATCCATGGGTTATGCATTACCTGCAAGTATAGGCGCAAGTTTATCTTCAAAAGGACGAAATGTTATTTGTTTGGAAGGTGACGGTTCGATAATGATGAATATACAGGAACTTGAAACCATAAAATATAATAAGTTACCGATAAAAATATTTGTTATAAATAACAGCGGATATTCTTCAATAAGACAAACTCAGAGAAACTTTTTTAACGGTAAAATGACAGGTTCCGGTACAGATAGCGGAGTAAGTGTTCCCGATTTTACAAAAATAGGGAAAGCCTTCGGACTAAAAACAAAAAGAATAAAAAATCCCAAAACAATGGAAAAAGAAATAAAAGAAGTTTTAAAATTTAATGGTCCTGTTTTATGTGAGGTTATGGTAGAAAAAGAGTATTCTTTCTTACCGAAACTTTCATCAAAAAAACTTCCCGACGGAACAATGGTATCACCCACACTTGAAGATATGTTTCCTTTCTTGGACAGAAAAGAATTTGAAGAAAATATTATAAATCATAAAATATAACAATGAATAAAAATTTTGCCGATAAACTTTTTATTGAACTAAACAAACAACAAGTTTTTTCTTTTGAAGATATACAAAATTTTCAAAAGAAAATAACCGATGAATTTGTAAAGGAAAAATGTATAGATTATTACGGGTGGTTCAAAAATAATTACAACAGTTTGGAATATTTTTATAACTTGTTGGAAGATGAAAAAGAAAAACAATTGTACTTAAAGATGATAGTTTCAAAACTTTTGGGCCCCGTATATGTAACCGAACAAGAAAAAGAAAGATATATTCATTCACGAGATATTTTTGATAGTTTATTGGCAGATAATTCTATCAGACAATTACAATCCGTTACAAGAAAATTAAAATTTTATAATTTGTCAAAACTCGGATACGATATAAAAGTTTACGGGGCAAGAGCTTTGCTCGATAAACTTATAATCCATAAACAATATTCTTATAAAGATTGTAAAGTTGAAAATGGAGATTTTGTTATAGATGCCGGCGGTTGTTGGGGGGATACTTCATTAATATTTTCGTCGATTGCCGGTAATGATGGTAAAATTTTTACATTTGAATTTTTTGATGATAATTTGAATATACTTAAAGAAAATTTTTCTCATAATAAAGAACTTGCCGACAACATTATTTTAACCGAACAACCTGTATATAACAAATCAAACAAAATTTTATATTTAAATCATGCTTGTGCCGATATTACAACATTAACGGAAAACAAAAATAATTTGCAACAATATAAAACAATATGTATTGATGATTTTGTTGAAGGTAAAAAGATAGAAAAAACAGATTTTATTAAAATGGATATAGAAGGTTGTGAACTGAAAGCCTTGCAAGGTGCGGTAAATACATTAAAAAAGTATAAACCGAAACTTGCAATAGCGGCATACCATAAATACGAAGATTATTACGAAATACCGAAATTTTTAAATGAATTAAATTTAGGGTATAAATTTTATTTTGCTAATTATACTTTAGGTTTTACGGATACTGTTATTTATGCAAAATAAATTTGCTATAATATAAAAATGTTATTGAATTTTGAAGATATTAAAAATAATGAAGAACTTTTAACATACTTGAGATATGCCGACAGCTATTTTGAAAGTATCGGATATAAAGAGCATGGTTTATCTCATGCTATGTTTACCGCGGAAAGAGCAGCGGATGTTTTGAGACAACTCGGTTACACCGCAAGAATACAGGAACTTGCAAAAATTGCAGGTTTTTTGCACGATATAGGTAATCTTGTAGGGAGAACAGATCATGCACAAAGCGGTTCTATTATAGCAATGCATATTTTAAGTAAAATGGATATTGCCGAAGAAAGATATAACAGCGATATATTTGAAATTTTCGGGGCAATAGGTAGCCATGAAGATAAAAATATGACACCTCCAACGGAAATTGCGGCTGCTGTTGTTTTGGGTGATAAAACAGATGTAAGATATAAAAGATTAAGAAACGAAGAAAGAAAGTTTACGGATTTCCATTCTAAAGTTATAGCCGCATGTAATAATACAAAATTGGAAGTAAATAAAGATAAAAAAGAAATTTCATTAAATATGGATATTGACACAAAAATATGTTCCATAATGGAATATTTTGAAATTTTTACACAAAGAACTGTATATTGCAGTAAAGCTTGCAGTGTTTTAAATTGCGACTTTTCTTTATATATCAACGGGGACAGGTTCTTATAATGGAGTGCGGTTCATTTCAATTATTGAAAAAATCAAGTCAGTGTAATGCAAGACTCGGCAAATTATACACGACACGTGGTATAATAGATACTCCTGTATTTATGCCGGTAGGCACACAAGGCTCCGTAAAATCCGTTTCCACGGAACAATTAATACAATCAAAAGCACAAATAATACTTGCAAATTCGTATCATATATATTTAAGGCCCGGACTTGATATAATTAAAAAAGCCGGCGGTATACAAAAATTCAATTCTTGGAACAGACCTATGCTTACCGATTCGGGCGGGTTCCAAATATTTTCACTTAACGATTTCAGAAAAATAAAAGAAGAAGGTGCTGAATTTAAATCGCATATAGACGGTTCAAAACATTTTATATCACCGGAAATATCAATGCAAATACAAAAAACCATAGGTGCCGATATTATAATGTGTTTTGACGAATGTACTCCGTATCCTTCAACTTATGAGTATGCGAAAAACTCCATGCTTATGAGTTTGAATTGGGCAAAAAGATGTAAAACGGAATTTTATAAGGATGATGCATGTAATACACAGGCATTGTTCGGTATAGTTCAAGGTTCGGTATATAAAGATTTAAGAAAAGAAAGTGCTTTAAGAATGCAAGACATAGATTTTGTAGGTTATGCTATAGGCGGTGTATCGGTAGGTGAATCAAAAGAAGAAATGTTGGATGTTATAGAAAACACGGTTCCTTTTTTACCGGAAAACAAGGCAAGGTATCTTATGGGTGTAGGAATGCCCGAAGATATTTGGGATGGAATAGAAAGAGGAATAGATATGTTTGATTGTGTAATTCCTACAAGAAACGGAAGAAACGGTCAGGCATTTACGACTTACGGTAAGATAAATATAAAAAACGGTGAATATAAAGATAAATTCGAACCGTTGGACCCTGAATGCGATTGCCAAACTTGTAAAGGGTATACTAAGGCATATTTGAACCATTTGTTCCGTTCGCAAGAGATATTGGCACTTACTTTGTTATCTTTACATAATATTAATTTTATGTTAAAATTAACGGATAAAATTAGAAAAGCTTTGGTGGAAGATACTTTTTTGGAAACTAAACAGGATTTCTTCAGAAAATATTATTCAAATAAAAAATCCAACAGCTGAAAATACGGAGTATATTAAGATGTCAAAAATTAAATTTTTGTTGTTATCTGTTTTATTTTTATCTCAAAATATTTATGCTGATGGTGCGGCAGCGGCACCTGCGGCAACACCCGGCGGTGCTTTCGGCGGTTTGATGCCGTTATTAATAATTTTTGTTTTTTTCTATTTGTTTTTAATAAGACCTCAACAAAAACAAAGAAAAGAACTTGAAAGACAAATAAATGCAATAAAAAAAGACGATACAATACTTACTTCCGGCGGAATATATGCAAGAGTTATTGCTGTAAAAGAACAAGATGTTGAAGCTGAAATTTCTCATGGCGTTAGAGTAAAAATTGCTAAATCTGCAATAGTAAGTGTTTTAGATAATAATAAACCGGTTACACCGGAAGTTGTTAAAAAGTAAATGAATACGACAGAACTTAAATTTTCAAATGTAATGCTTGAAGATGTTAAGGCTAATGAAACCGTAAACAGTTTTATTCAAGCAGCAAATGATTATTTGGGAGCAATTGGCTATACCGAGCATGGTTACAGGCATGTAAGTTTGGTGTCTTCGGTTGCGGAAAGTATTTTGGCGTCGTTGGATTATCCGAAAAGGTTACAGGAACTTGCCGCAATTGCGGGATATGTTCATGATATAGGTAATGTTATTAACAGACAAGATCATGGTCAGTCTGCCGCATTAATGGCAATGCATATATTAAAACAAATGGGATGTACTCCTGATGAAGTTTCTTTGATAGTTTCGGCTGTCGGGAATCATGAAGAAGAAATCGGAGATCCCGTAAATCCGGTAGCGGCGGCACTTATAATTGCGGATAAATCGGATGTTCACAAAACAAGAGTAAGAAACAAAAATATTATTGCGGCTGATATACACGACAGAGTAAATTTTGCCGTTGACAGATCTTTTTTAAAAGTAAATAAAGAAAAAAAAATAATATCTTTAAATTTGAATATAGATACAAAAGTTGCTCAGGTTATTGAGTACTTTGAAATATTTATGTCCAGAATGGATATGTGTAGAAGAGCTGCAAAATTTTTGGATTGTAAGTTTGAATTAATAATAAATGAGAGGAAATTACTTTAATGAACAAACTTGGTTTCAGAACAGTAGTTACAGCGTTGTTAATCATTCTTTCAGGGTATTTTTTATTTCCTACCTTTGAATGGTACAGAATGAGTGACGATGAAAAAGCACAAGCAGAAAAATCAAAAGATCCTATTATCGGCAAGACATTAAATTTAGGTCTTGATTTGAGAGGCGGTACACATCTTTTATTGGAAGTGGATGCTTCTAAGTTGGATGAAACGGTCAGTGTAAAAGATGCGGTTGACAGAGCAGTGGAAGTTATAAGAAACAGAATAGACCAGTTCGGTGTTGCGGAACCTTTAATTGCAAAACAAGGTGACAGATGGATAGTAGTTCAGCTTCCGGGTATAAAAGATCCGGCAAGAGCAAAAGAACTTATCGGTAAAACGGCATTGTTGGAATTTTGTTTGGTTAGTACCGATAACGATGCATTAAATAAAATTCAAGATAAAATGAGAGAAAAAGATTTGTCTAAAGCTGAAGAAGCTTTAAACGATGAAGAAATAAAAGCTTTAATTCCGGAAGGATACTTCATTGCAGACAGCAAAGAAGACAGCAGAGTGTATTTATTGAAAGAAGCATCTCTTACCGGTGCATATTTGGTTAATGCAAAAGTTGAACTTGCTACGGGCGGATTCGGTTATCCTCACGTATCATTAGAGTTTAACAAAGACGGCGGAAAAATATTTGCAGATGTTACCGGTGCAAATATAGACAGAAATTTAGCTATCGTGCTTGACGGTATAGTTCAGTCCGCTCCTGTTATAAGGTCAAGAATTCCGGACGGAAGAGCTATAATTGAAGGAAACTTCAATGCCGATGATGCAAAATTATTGGCTACCGTTTTAAGAGCCGGTGCTTTACCTGCTCCCGTTAAAATAATAGAAGAAAGAACTGTTGGGCCAAGCCTTGGAGATGATTCTATTAAGAAAGGTTTTTCATCTGCTTTGATTGGTGTTGGAATTGTTCTTTTATTTATGCTTATATATTACGGTTTTTCAGGCTTAATTGCAGATATAGCTTTATTATTAAATTTCTTTATTCTTATGGGAATAATGTCTTATTTCCAATTCACATTAACATTGCCGGGTATTGCAGGTATTGCTTTGACACTTGCTATGGCGGTTGATGCTAATGTTCTTATATTGGAAAGAATAAGAGAAGAGTTGAATATCGGTAAAACGGCACGAGTTGCGGTTGATGCCGGATACGATAAAGCTTTTGTTACGATATTCGATTCAAACGTAACTACATTAATAGCTGCAGTATTTTTGTTTCAATTCGGAACGGGACCTATAAAAGGTTTTGCCGTTACATTAACGATAGGTTTGTGCATCAGTATGTTTACGGCTATTGTTGTTACAAAATTGATATATGATTTCTTGTTTAAAGAAAGTTTTATAAATAAAATAAAATTATAATAATTGGAGGCATACCGTGCAATTTTTTAAGACACCTAAGATAGATTTTATAGGTAAAAGATATGTAGCATTTACGATATCGATAATATTAATACTTGTTGGTATTTGTGCCGTAGCAATTAAAGGACCTAACTATGGTATAGATTTCAGTGGCGGTATTTTGATGCAATTTTCATTTGATAAAGAAATTCAAATGGATGTTATAAGACAAGGTTTGGCTTCACAGGAAGGGTTAAACTTTGAGTTGCAATCAACAGGTAAAAACGGAGTAATAATAAGAGTTAAGAAGACTGATAAATCTCAAGATGAAATGGCAAAAAACATATTATCCGTATTGCAATCCAAATATTCGGATTCTCAAATAACAACAGACAGAGTTGAATATGTAGGCCCGGCTGTAGGTAAACATTTAACAAAACAAGCAATGTATGCTTTCAGTTTTGTATTTATAGGTATTATCGTTTATGTTGCTTTCAGATTTAAATCCGCATTGTGGGGTGTTGTCGGAGTTCTTGCTTTGATTCACGATACATTTATCACATTCGGTTTAATGGTAGCTATGGATAAACAAATAGATTTAACATTAGTTGCCGCACTTTTGACTATCGTCGGTTACTCTATAAACAATACAATCGTTGTGTTTGACAGAATCAGAGAAAATTTAAGACTCATAGCAAAAGAAACTTTTGCAACAACAATAAATATAAGTATCAACGGTGTTTTAGGCAGAAGTGTTATTACATCGTTAACTGTTGCATTTGTATCCATAATTATATTGTTTATGGGCGGAGAAGTTATAAGTGATTTCGGTTTAGCATTATTTATAGGAAACATAATAGGATTTTTCTCCAGTGTGTTTGTATGCGGTCCTTTAACTTATGAATGGGAAAAAAGAAAGAGAGACAGATTTAAAAAGAATATGGGGAAAAAATAAGTTTTGATGTATAGTTTAAAATAATATTAGCTGAGGGGTTTTAGGTTAAAAATATTCAATATAATACCGAAAATTTCTCAGCTAAAATTTTTATGGAATTATAATAAGGTTTTTCATCATGAGAAAGATAAAGAATTTTAAAATCAGTATACGAACAAGGGAAATATCAAGAATTATAAGAAAACTTCTTAATACGGAAGATTTGCCGATAGAAGTTGAAGAAGCTGTTCAAAAGTCTTGTTTTGTTTGTGAAAAAGTCATAAAACCGGCAGTAGTTTATGATACTTTTTCAAAAGAGGCAATGATTTTTCCCGTTGAGTTTCAAGCTCCCAAAAAATGGATAGCCGTAAGCCCGTATATTTTGACTATAGGAAATGTTTTAGAGGAAGAATATAATAAAAATAAAGAACTTTTTGGCGAATACGGTATTCAAATAGTATCTGCAATTTCAGCGGATGCTTTAGATCAGGCAAGGAACTTTGTTCAAAAACTGTTAGCTGCGGAAGCAATTGATGAAAATTGTGAATTATCGCGAAGTATAGAATTACCTAAACAATATAATCAAGAAATTATAAATTTCCTGCCGGCAGATAAAATAAATTTGTCTTTAGACGACGATGGAAATTTTGTTCCAAAAAATTCCATGTCGGGATTGTATTATTGGATTCCCTTAAAAAAACGTGGCAGAAAATAAAGGTGTTATGAAAGAAATAAAAGAAATACTGATAAAATTAAAAACAATTTATAATAAGAAACAGCAGATAAATTTTGCTTTTTTATTTGTTTTGATAGTTATTTCCGGATTTTTAGAACTTATAGGAATATCTTTAATTTTACCGTTTATAAATGTTGTTATTAATCCCGAAATAATAGTCACAAATAAATATTTATCTTTTGTTTACAATTTGTTTCATATAAGCGACACTACAAATTTTTTAATTTTTTTGGCATTTGTTTTAATTTTGGTATATATATTAAAAAATTTATATATGTTGATTGTCTATTATTTTCAATACAAAATACTATACAATGCCCAAAAAGATATTTCTTTACAATTGATAAAATTTTATATAAATCAGCCTTATTCTTATCATTTAAATATAAATACTTCCGAGATGGTCAGAATTGTTACAAACGATACGACCCGTTGTTCGGATTTTTTGGCAAATGTATTCTTTTTATTGTCGGAATTTATTGTTTTGTTGTTGGTTACAAGTTTTCTTTTCTATATTAATAAAATTGTTACGATAGTTTTGGTTATTTTATTTGTTTTTCTGTTTTTCTGTATATTTGTTGTTTTAAAACCGAGATTAAAAGTTTTTGCCAAAAACAATCAGAAATATCATGGCGGAATGATAAAATGGATACAACAATCTTTGGGTGCAATTAAAGATATAAAAATTTTGCAAAAAGAACAATTTTTTGTAGATAAATATTATGATAGTTCAATAAAGTATTGTTCCGCACAAAAACATTATCGTTTTTTGGAACAATTTCCAAGATTATTGATAGAATCTTTTGTTGTTTCCGTAATTCTTTCGGTTATAATATATTTGTTATACGGAGGAATTGACGCTTCGACGATAATAATTCAAATGGCGGTTTTTGCTATGGCAGCATTCAGGTTGATGCCTTCAATGAACAGAATGCAAGTTGCATTGAATGCCATAATGTATTTTATGCCGTCAATAAATGTAGTTTATAGAGATTTGAAGAATACAAGAGTTACGGGATATTTGAAAGAAGATGAAAATAAAGATTTAAACATGGAAAAAGATATTTATATTAACGGTATTTCTTATAAATATCCGAATACGGAAAAATATATTTTTAAAGATATTTCTTTCGTTATAAAAAAAGGTAAATCTATCGGTTTTGAAGGTCCTACGGGAGCAGGTAAAACAACAATCGTGGATGTTATTTTAGGTTTGTTGGAACCTACCGAAGGTTCTATACTGATAGATAATAAAAACATTCATAGAAATAAAAAAAGTTGGTTTTCTAAGATAGGGTATGTGCCGCAATTTATATATCTTACGGATGATACAATAAAAAACAATATATTGTTTTATGACGATGAAAATGTCAATGAAGAGCAATTAAATACGGTTATAGAACAAGCACAATTAAGAGATTTTATAGATTCTTTACCTAAAGGCCTTGATACTGTGGTGGGAGAAAGAGGTATAAGGTTGTCCGGCGGACAAAGACAAAGAATAGGTATAGCAAGAGCTTTATATAAAAAACCGGAACTTTTGGTTTTAGACGAAGCTACTTCCGCTTTGGATAACGATACGGAAAAAGCCGTTATGCAGGCTATAGAGCATCTGTACGGAAAAATTACTATGTTGGTAATAGCACATAGACTTACAACCATAGAAAAATGTGATGAAATTTATAAAATAGATAAAGGAACAATAGTTAAGGTTAAATGATTTTGTTATAAAACGACAAAAATACAAAAAAAGATTTCTTTCCTTCCGAGAAACGGAATATTAATATGATACCTAAAAAAATTCATTATTGTTGGTTTGGCAAAAAACCGTTACCGAATATTGCAAAAAAATGTATTGCAAGTTGGAAAAAGTATTGTCCCGACTACGAAATAACAGAATGGAACGAAAACAACTTTGATATTAATTGTTGTAATTATACAAAAGAAGCTCACAAAGCAAAAGAGTATGCTTTTGTGTCCGATGTTGCCAGATTATATGCTTTAATAGAGTACGGCGGAATCTATATGGATATAGATCATGAAATACTAAAACCTATAGATTCTTTTTTACATTATGAAGCTTTTTGCGGGTTTGCGACGGAACAAGATATAGGTTTCGGTATTTTGGGATGTAAAAAAAATACGGAAATATTTAAAGAATTTTTATCTTCTTACAATAACATACACTTTATAAAACAAGACGGTAAAAAAGATATTACTATTGTTAATGTCAGGTTTCAAAAATTTTGTAATAAGTATGGATTTATTAACAATAATTCTTTTCAACAAATAAACGAATTATCAATTTTTCCTTCGGAATATTTTTATGCCAAGAGTTTTAGAACACAAAAAACAAAAATAACCGAAAATACATATTCTATACATCATTGTTACGGTTCTTGGAATACGCCAAAGGTAAGAATACAAAACTTTTTATTAAAAGTGTTCGGAAAAAAGATTACGAAAAAAATAGCGAAAATAAAGAATAAAATTATAGGATAAAATTTAAAAAGAATACAAAAGTTTTGCAAAAAATCTTCGGATTGCTTTTAAAACAAATGCGGTTGCCTTATATAACCGAGGATGATTTAAGAAAAATTTGAAAATTAATATTATGAATTTATTTAATATGTTAACATTGTTATTCTTTTTTGAAAATAAAAATTTTTTTACGGAAAATAATGCATATGACATCTTTTTCATCGGTAAAGAACTGAATGTTAAGCAGTAAGCAACATATGTAAAAGCATATATTAGAAATACCGTACAATATTCTTCATAAATATTTTTTTCTATTAAAGTTTTATAAATTTCTTTTATCAACTTAATTATGTAATAAGTTCTGAAATATAAAGAAGCCGTTAAAGATTCATCTCTTCCGATTCTGTAAAAATATATAGGTTCTTCATTGAATATTATTTTAGGCTTTAAAAGCATGAGCTTATAAAAAAATAAACAATCCTCACAACTTTTTAAAGTAAAAAATAAGTTGTTTTTTGTCAGGAAGTCTTTTTTGTATATTTTACTCCAAGGTCCGCAATTTATGCTTGGAAAAAGAATTAAAGCTTTATTGTTTTTACATTTTGTTGTAAGGAAAGAATATCTTTGAGGAATATATTTTGAAGTTTTATTATGATATAATACAAAACCTTCGGCAAAAACATCACAGTCGTTTTTTTCTATGCCGTTAAATAAAACTTCTATATAGTCATCTCTTACCCAATCGTCGGAATCCGCAAAAACAATATATTTGCCTGTTGCTATTCTCATTCCTTCGTTTCTCGCTTTGCTTATTCCTTGATTTGCAGGCATATTTAATAAAATAATTCTGGAATCTCTTTGTTGATATTCTTTAATAATCTGCAAAGAATTGTCCTGAGAACAATCGTTAACCAGTATTATTTCGATATCTTTAAATGTTTGATTAATTACACTATCAAGACATTGTCTAAGATATTTTTCTACATTATATACCGGAATGATTATTGATACTTGAGCCATATGAAATTTCTCTTAAAAATTTATTCTTTCCTTTTCAATAACGAGAGGTCTGTTTTGTATTTGAGTGAGTATTGCATGCAGATATTCTCCTAAAATACCTATAAAGAACAATTGAACGGAAAAGAAGAAAAATACGGATATTAGAATAGGTGCTATACCTGCTGGCAAATGATACCAAAACAATAATTTAAAAATTAAATAAAATATCGCTAAACAAAAGCTTAAAATCGATAATAGAAAACCGCACATTGTAGCTATCCTTAACGGAACTTTCGAATAATTGGTAAACGCCAACATTGCCATATCATAAAGTGTATAGAAAGTGTTTTTTGTTTTTCCTTTTTCTCTTTTATTTTGACAGAACTGAATACATACTAATTCATATCCCAATTCGCAAACAAGTCCTCTGAGATAAGGATAAGGTTCATTTAAGGATTTTAATTTATTGATAACTTCTTTATCGTATAACCCGAAACCCGTGCAATGTTCCAATAGTTTTGTGCCTGAATCGTTGAACAAATTTAATAATTTGTAATACCATGTTCTTATTACATACATTATTTTATTTTCTTTGCTTGCGGATTTTTGTCCTAAAACCACTTTGTAACCTTGTTCCCATTTTTTTATAAAATCAATTATCATTGACGGAGGTTCCTGTAAATCGGATGCTATAGATATAACAATATCTCCGTGTGATTGCAACATACCGTAGTATGGTGAACGAATATGACCGAAATTTCTTGTGTTTATTATAACTTTTATATGTTTATCTTTTGCCGCAAGTTCTCTTAGTTTATTAACGGTATTATCTGTTGAGCCGTTATCGAGTATGATTTGTTCGTAATCATAATTGTCTTTAAGAGTTTCGCATGCTTGTTTTATTTGGTTACAGAGCTCTTCAATATTGTCTTGTTCATTGAAGGCACTTGAAACTACGGATATTAATTTTTTCATTATTTTCTCCGCAAAGAATACTTTTGATATTTTATCATTAAAATCTTACGACTTCAACTTTTTTATGTTTTATATTATGTTTTAAAATGGTATAATCAACGAAAATTAAGATAATATCTCTGACAGATGAAAAATTAAAATGAATTTGAAAATAAACTTACAAACTTTAAATCAATTAAGCATAATTTATGTTTCTTTACCTTTATTGATATTTTTGGCTACTTGGTTAAAACCTTATATCGCGACAGTGGCATTTGTTTTGTTTATATATGCCTTGTATTGCGGATATTTTAAAAATAAAGAGTTTAATTGTAAAAATTTATTAAACAATAAAAAAGTATTTATAATTGTACTCGTAACGGCTTTACTGTGGTGCTATTTTTCGGGAATAGGCGGATTTTGGTATCAAAGTAACGATCATCATTGGAGAAATGCAATTTTCAGAGATTTAATAAATCATAATTGGCCGGTCTATTACAACAATATCAATGTTGCACTTGTTTATTATATAGGTTTTTGGTTACCGGCGGCACTTATAATAAAAATAATATCTTTCTTTCAACCTCTTTCCAAATACTTATCTTTTTTTATAGGAAACGAATTATTGTTTATCTACGGTACAATAGGACTTTTTTTAATTTTTGTTAATATATTGTTTGCTTTAAAAACAAAAAAATACAGTAAAGTTTTCCTTGGAATATTTATATTTATTCTTTTTTCGGGAATGGATATAGTTGGGGTATTAACACCCGTATTTTATGATACTTCTTTTTCTTTTAAGGATTTACATTTGGAATGGTGGTCTTATATAGGACAATATAGTTCAAATACCACGGTTCTGTTTTGGGTTTTTAACCAGGGGATACCTGCTTGGCTTATAACACTAATGTTTTATAATAATAGAAAAAATATCGAAAATTACGGAATACTCGCTTTGTTATGTTTTTTTTGTGCTCCGTTACCGTTTATCGGTCTTTCCGTATTATTGATATCATACTTTATAAAAAATTTGTTTACGGAATACAGAAAAAATAAAATTTTAAATTATTTAAAAAGAACTTTTTCCGTTCAAAATACAGTAGCTGTAATATTTATAACACCGATAATATTTTTATATTTTATTTCCAATCTTACCGCAAAGGCAACGATTTCCGGAGGTTTGGGACATCATCATACACCTTGGGCTTTTTGGATGATAGTATGTATGTTTATATATTTTATATTATTGGAAGCAATGGTTTATCTTTTACCGATATATAAACAATATAAAGGAACAATTATGTATTATGTCGTTTTTATTTTTTTGTTATTGTGTCCCATATTGATGTCCGGTAAAAAAGTTGATTTTTGTATGAGGACACCGATTCCGATGTTTGTGATATTATCGTTGTTCGTTATGAGATTTTTGTTTAGAACGTATAACTTCAAAAAATATAAGATAAGATATTTGTTTTTATGTTTATGCTTGGTTTTAGGCAGTGTGACACCGATATTTGAATTTTCAAGAGGATTTATAATCGTTTCCGAAAACAAAACCGTATTTGAAAGTGCGGATCAGTTGAAAAGTTTGGAAAATATTATAAGTTATGATTCGTACGGAAACATAAGAAGCGGAAATTTTGTTGCGGAATTTCCGGAAGAAAAAATATTTTTTAAATATTTGTCTAAGCAATAATTCATAGATTTTTAATTAACTTTTTTGTATAATAACCGACAGGTATTATAAAGTATACTTAATGGAACTGCTGCCATCGTCTAGCGGTTTAGGACATCGCCCTCTCAAGGCGGGGATCACGAGTTCGAATCTCGTTGGCAGCGGTTTAATTTTTACAGAGGAAAAAATGTTAGATATTAAACTATTCAGAGAAAACATTGATGTTGTAAAAGAAGGATTAAAAAAAAGAAATCAGGATATCAATTTAGATCAACTGATGGATTGGGATAATACGAGAAGATCTATAATTACGGAGATAGAACAGTTCAGATTAAAAAGAAATACCGATTCCGAAACGGTGGGAAAGTTAAAAAGAGAAGGAAAAGAACCCGAAAAAGAATTGTTGGAAGAGTTGGAACAATTAAGAGCAAGAATACAAGAAAAAGAAAAATTTTTACTTAATATAGAAAATCAAATAGAAGATTTTTTAATGAGAATTCCGAATATTCCCGATGAAACTACTCCTGTCGGAAAGAGTGATAAAGATAATGTTGTCGTAAGAGTGGTAGGGGAACCTCCGAAGTTTTCTTTTAAGCCGAAACATCATTGGGAAATAGGTGAAAAACTCGGAATATTGGACTTTGAAAGAGCTTCAAAAATTTCAGGTTCGAGATTTTCGTTGTTGAAAAATGAAGGATGTGCTTTGGAAAGAGCAATTATCAGTTTTTTTCTTGATACTCACAAACAAAACGGTTATCAGGAAATTATGACTCCCTATTTGGTAAACAGAGCTTCAATGAGAGGAACTGGACAGTTGCCGAAATTTGAAGAAGATTTGTTCAGATGTCCTGACGATGAATTATATTTGATACCTACCGCGGAAGTTTCCGTTACAAATTTACACAGAGATGAAGTTTTGGATGAAAAGCAACTTCCTGTAAAATATGCTTCTTATTCCGCATGTTTTAGAAGAGAAGCCGGTTCGTATGGTAAAGATACAAAAGGTTTAATAAGAAATCATCAATTCAATAAGGTGGAATTGGTAAAATTTGTTAAACCTGAAGATTCCGCAAAAGAGTTGGAACTTTTGACTAACGATGCCGAAAAAGTTTTGCAGTTGTTGGGTATTCCGTATAGAGTAATGGCTTTGTGCAGCGGAGATATAGGTTTCAGCTCAACAAAAACTTATGATTTGGAAGCTTGGATGAGCGGTGAAGGTATGTACAGAGAAATCTCTTCCTGCTCTAATTTTAAAGATTTTCAGGCAAGAAGAATGAATTGCAAATATAAAAATACTGCAACAAAAAAGAGAGAATTTGTTCATACATTAAACGGTTCGGGAGTTGCGGTCGGCAGAACTTTTGCAACAATTTTGGAAAACTATCAACAAGAAGACGGTTCGGTCATAATTCCCGAAGTTTTAAGAAAGTATACCGGTTTTGATATTATAAAACCTAAAAAATAATTTATGCTTAAAAACAAAAAAGGGCAGGCATTTACAGAGGCTGTTTTTATTTTTCCTGTAATAATAGTCTTGATATTTTCTGTTGTTTGGTTTGCGAGAGTTCTTTTAACATGGCAACAACTCGTTTCCGCAACAAGATACGGAACGGATATGATAGCAAATACGACTTTGTCCGGTGAAGATATAAAAAAAGATATTAAAAACTATTTGACCAACAAAATGATAGAAGGCAGAAGGTTGGATACGGATAAAATAAAAGATATAACCGTAGATATTAAAAATTATAATGCTATCGATTACAACAATATAACGGATTTATCGAATATTTCGAACATTGTTCAAGGTCTGTTTGTTCCGTCAAACGAGTTATCAACCGTATCAATATCTTATTCTTATGATTTGCCCAAAATAATGAATATTGCAGGTATGGATGAATTTATTATAAAAACAAAACTGTCTGTTCTTGCAGGCAGCGGTTGTAAAAATAAAATACATAAAAGAAAATAATTTTCACGGGGGAAAATATGTTAAGAAATAACAAAGGACAAGGAATGGTGGAATATATTCTCATAATCGTTTTGGTTGTTATTGTTGTAATTGCAGGTGTAAAAATGTTCGGCGGTAAAGTAAACAGTATGTTTCAAGATTCAACACAGAAAATATCTACCGAAGCTAATGTAAAATAAATATGAAAAGAAATGTTATACTTATAGCCGTATTGGCACTGTTTTCGGCATTGTTTGCAACTTTATACTTGTACGACACGGGACAGCAAAACAAAAGTATGTCCGAAGAAATTAAAGTTGTTGTTGCCAATCAAAGAATAGAACAGGGACAAATTATAACGGATTCGATGATAAAGGAAAAGATTGTTCCCAAACAATATGTTCAACCTAAATATATATCGGAAATAAAAGATTTTTATGTTGACGGAAAACCTGCATATATATCCATAGTTCCTTTTGAAGAAGGGGAACAAATAACATCATCTAAAATATCGTCGTTAATATCGGGATTCGGCTTGGCAAACACCATACCCGATAACAAAAAAGCAATAACGATACTTTTTAATAATCAGGAAATAAACGGAATAATTACTTCCGGAAGTAAAGTTGATTTAATATCGATTATAGAATATGAAAATAAAAATCAAAGACTTGAAGAAGCCGCGTGTGTGGTTGCTCAAAATCTTTTGGTGTTGGCAGTCGGTAACGATATTATAGGTTCTGCAAAAAAATCTGCGGAAGAAGTAACCGTTTCCGTAAATATTCCGGTAACGATGGCTGTTTCTATGGAAGAAGCACAAAAAATAGTTTTGGCACAGGAAAAAGGAATATTGAAAGTTGTTTTAAGAGCTTCTTCCGACGATAAAATTCAACAAAATAAAACAGTTAAGATAAATGATATTTGTGAGAATGCCACGGCAAATACAAAAATACAATCCGTAAGACAGCAGAATACCGAAATGCAAAAAAGACAAAAAGAGTTAAACGAAATAATAAATAAATATTCTCAAAAATAATGAATAAATCAAAAATAATATCCATTCTACAAACAAACAAGTCCGTTTATGCAACTTCTTTGGCAAGAGGACTGTCTGCCGTAAATACTTACGATAATAAAAAAAATATTGTTGTTGATGTAAGACGACACAGCAACATAATTTGGGCTTATTACGGTAAAAAAAATATAAAATTTTTGGATGATATATTGAATGTTGCTTTGAATCTTAATGTGTCTATGTTAAAATCATATTTCGATACGAATAACGATATTGTTTGTGTGAAAAATATAACAACATTACTCAACGGTAATTTGGACTTTATAATAAAATCTTTATCGAAAATATATGGTAATATTTTTGTTGTTTATGATAACAGCGAAGGTTTTCATGATTTCTTATCTTTGAGTGATATTGTTTTATGTTTGCTTGAAAAAGAGCCTGTTTCTCTGTCAAATTACCAAAAAATATATTCCGATATAGTTATAAATAAAATCAAAGATATAAACGTTTTCCCGGTAATATTAAAAACCGATATTGATTTTAATATTGATGAAAAAGAAGAAAATTTTATTCCACAAAACTCAATATTTATTAACTTTGATTCCGATACGGAAAAAGAAGTTATCGATAAAAACTTTATGTTTAATGACGGAAAAAATGCTTTCGTTGACGGCATAAAGAAAATTATGGGGAAAATATCACAATGCACCACCGAAGGTAATAATGTAATTGATATAGCCGCAGGTTCGAATAAATATAATCTTTTAAGAGAAAAACTACATAAAGATTTAATTGAAAAAATGAAAGATTATTCTGATGAAAGCGATAAAAAAGTTTTATCGAACATAATCATGGTAAATGTTAGAGAACTTGTTTTGAAATACGGAATAAAACTTAATAATGAAACCGAAGAAAAAATTATAAAAGAATTGATTAATGATATAGCGGGATTCGGAATTTTGGAAGATTTGTTGACGGATGAAAATATTACCGAAATAATGGTAAACGGTTGTGATAATATATATGTTGAAAAAAAAGGTAAGATAGAAAAAACGAATATTAAATTTGAGAATGTTGAAAAACTAAAAAATGTTATCAGCAGAATTGTTGCGCCGATCGGCAGACATGTTGATGAATCTTCTCCGATAGTCGATGCAAGACTCAAAGACGGTTCGAGAGTAAATGTTGTTATATCCCCGATATCTTTATATGGGCCGGTATTAACAATAAGAAAATTTTCAAAGCATAAATTATCGGGACAAGAACTTATAAGTTTCGGCTCGTTAAACGAAGAAATGTTGAATTTTTTAAAAACTGCCGTTAATGATAAAAAAAACATTTTAATCTCGGGCGGAACAGGTTCCGGTAAAACCACCTTATTGAATATATTGTCTTCTTTTATAGATTCAAAAGAACGAATAATAACAATTGAAGATTCCGCCGAACTTCAATTGCAGCAGGAACATGTTGTAAGACTTGAGTCAAGGCCGAAATCTTTAGAGGGAACATCGGAAATAACGATAAGACAACTTGTTATAAATTCTTTAAGAATGAGGCCGGACAGAATTATTGTCGGTGAGTGTAGAGCTGCCGAAACATTGGATATGTTACAGGCGATGAATACCGGTCACAGCGGTTCAATGACAACTGTTCATTCCAATTCTTGTTCGGATGCGATATCCAGACTTGTTGTTATGTCTTTAATGGCGGGTTTTGACTTACCGGAAAAATCTATAATTTCCATGATAGTGTCGGCATTGGATATTATTGTTCAAATAAAAAGATATCCTGACGGTTCAAGAAAAATATCTGAAATTTCCTTGTTGGAAAAAACGGAAAACGGCGAATATAAATTGGTTCCGGTTTTTACCTATGATAATCATAAAAATATTTTCATAAAACACTTATGAGTTTAAACATTGTATATCTATTACTTTTTTTAATATCTTTTTGTTTATTGGTTTTTTATTCAGCTTTATCGTTAAAATCAAAAGACACTGCACTTGTAAAAAATAAGAACAAAAAACAAAGCAAAAAAAGAATTTTGTTGCTTATTATTTGTTTTGTTTTGATATCTGTTTTGCTTAATGTAATATATGCAATAATAATAACCGTTGCGGGAGTTTATTGTTTTTGGCTTTTTACCGAAAATAAAAAACAAAAATATAAAAAGGAAATAGATAAACAGATATTGGAAACAATAAGACTATTTAGAAATTCGGTTTCGTCCGGAGAGAATATAATTCAAGCAATAGAATCTGTTTCTTGCCAAATAAAAGATCCGTTATCATCAGAATTTAAAGAAATATTGAAGAAAGTCGAGTTAGGTATCGGTTTGGATAAAGCTTTAAAAGATTCTACGGATAAAATTCAAAATGAACAATATAAATTTTTTATGGATTCTTTAAAGATATCTCATTCTACCGGTATAAAAATTTCCGATATACTTTCAAAAATAGAACAATCCGTTTCTAAAAAACTTTATTTAGCGAACAAAGTTGATGTTCTTACTTCTCAGGTGCGTTTTTCAGGAATGGTTATAAGCACGATTCCGTTTTTTATAATTTTTATAATTTATTTTATCGAACCGGAAATGGTATCGATCTTGTTCTCTTCCGTTTTAGGTAATATCATATTGCTTGTTTGTGTTATTATGATTTTATCCGGTTCTTTTATGATGAAAAAAATTGCGGACATAAAATTATGATGTATTTAATATTAACATTTATTACTTTGACTGTTTTGTTTTATATTCTTTATTTTGCAATAAGTATGTTTGTATCGGGTTTTTATGCAAAACAAAATTTTTATGGAAGTGCGGATAATAAAAATATTTTTTTAATATATATTTTGAAAATGTCAAACATGTTGCAGCCGATATTAAAACTCATTAAAATAAAACTGTTTGTCGACTATATTGCGAAACTTGACAGTATGTTAAAAGTGTTTGATTTTAATGATATGAAAATAAATTCATACAATTTTGTTTTTATACAACTTATATCAATGCTGGCAGGTTGTTTTATATCGGTGATAGTTTTCGGCTTCGATATGTTATTTATGATATGTTTCGGATTATTGTTCTTGATATTGCCGTATCTGAAGATATATGAACAGTATAATAAAAAAATTAATGAAATAGTGAAACAAATACCGGATGTTTCAAATTTATTGGCAATAATGGTTTATTCCGGAATAGATTTTAACGGAGCAATCAATAAAATAGTAACGATTTTGGAAGGACATTTTATAAACGAGTTAAAAGATATTATTAAAAAAATGTCTTTGGGAATAGACACAAAACAGGCTTTTAAAGAGTTGTCTGAAAAATATAATATTGTTCAAATAGATACTTTTGTAAAAGCGATAACAATGTCTTTGGATACCGGAACAGGTCTTACCGACAGCTTGAATAAAATAGCTCGGCAAGTGTCCGATGACAATGTCGCAATAGCCGAAAAAAAAGCACATGAAGCTCCGGTAAAAATGTTGTTACCTATGACAATTTTAATATTGCCCACAATATTCATTCTTCTTTTTGCTCCGTTTGTTATATCTTTTTTTAAATCAGGCTCATTATTTTAATTGATATTTCTTACTGCTTGTATTCTTGTTATATCGGTAAATTTAATGTATAATATCGCCAATTATACACATTTTGGAGAAATCAATGAAAATTACTGTTGCCGGAATAGGATATGTGGGTTTATCGCTTGCTGTATTGTTGGCTCAAAAAAACGAAGTTATTGCTGTTGATATTCTTGATGAAAGAGTAAACGATATAAATAATAAAAAATCTCCCATTAAAGATAAAGAAATAGAAGATTTTTTGACAAACAAAGAGTTAAATTTAGTTGCAACTACCGATGCTCGAACAGCATATAAAAATGCCGATTTTGTCGTTGTTGCCACGCCAACAAATTATGATGAGAAAAAAAACTTTTTTGATACATCGTCGGTAGAAAAAGTAATAAAGCAAGTAACGGACATTAATCCGAATGCCGTTATAGTTATAAAATCCACAATACCTATAGGTTTTACACAAAAAGCAAAAGAAAATTTTGCTACCGATAATATTTTGTTCAGTCCCGAATTTTTAAGAGAGGGTAAAGCTCTTTACGATAATTTGTATCCGAGCCGTATAGTGATAGGAACCGATTTAAATAACAAAAATATTCTAAGTAAAGCGGAACAGTTCGTAAATTTATTAAAACAGGCGGCAATTAAAGAAAATATCAATGTACAATTTATGTCTGCTACGGAGGCTGAATCCGTGAAGTTGTTTGCCAATACGTATTTGGCGTTAAGAGTAAGTTTCTTTAATGAACTTGATACTTATGCCGAACTTAAAGGTCTTAATTCAAAAGCCATTATTGACGGTATATGTTTAGATCCGAGGATAGGCAGCCACTACAATAATCCGTCGTTTGGATATGGCGGATACTGTTTACCGAAAGATACAAAACAATTGCTTGCAAATTACAAAAATGTTCCGCAAAATATAATTTCCGCTATAGTAGATTCCAATAAGACAAGGAAAGATTTCATTGCCGAACAGATTGCTTCTAAAAAGCCAAAAACCGTCGGGATTTATCGCTTAACCATGAAAACAGGTTCCGATAATTTCAGACAAAGTTCGATTCAGGGTATAATCAAAAGATTAAAAGCAAAAAACATTGATATTGTGGTATATGAACCTACAATCAGGGAAAAGATATTTTTAAATTCGGTAGTTGTTAAGAATATAAATACATTTAAACAAGTTTCCGATGTTATAATAGCAAATCGTTACAATAGTGAGCTTGAAGATGTAAAAAATAAAGTTTATACAAGAGATTTGTTTTTTAGGGATTAAGTTGTTATTTGAATGAAAATCATTGACAAAATTGATATATTCTTCTATAATTTTAAAGTGTGAAAAAGTTGTGAAAATCAACTTTTCATATGTGTATATAAAAGGAGTTTTTGATGGTATTAGAAGTTTTACGAAAAAAGTATCTTGGAGAAGTCCTTTTAAGTAAGCAGTATGTCACAAAAGAGCAGTTGTCGGAGTGTTTGAAAGAGTCCTTAGAAAAAAAGAAGAAAATCGGAAGTATTCTTTTAGAAAAACAATATATTTCCGAACCGCAATTATTGGAATGTTTGGCGGTAGCCTTAGGTGTTGAATATCGCGAGTTGTCGGAAGTTGATGTAGAACAAAGAGTTCTTGATTTAATTCAAGAAAAAATAGCAAGAAAATATTGTGCTGTTCCTTTGGAACTTAACGGAGATATGCTTGTAGTTGCGATGGCTGATCCCGCGAATGTTGTTTATAAGGATGAGCTTGCAAGAATTACCAATAAGAAACTTTCGGTAATCTTGGCATCCGAAAAAGATATTTTATCTTTCATAGAAAGATTTTATGTAAGAAGTTCTTTAAGTAAAGAAATCGGCGAAAATGAAATACAAGAGGCTGAAGAGGAAGAAGAATTAACCGATGATATTGAAGAGTCGGATTCGGCTCCGGTTATTAAGTATGTGAATTCGATTTTCTTTGATGCGATAACCAAGAAAGCCAGTGATATTCATTTGGAACCGTTCGAAAAAGAAATTTATTTGAGAATGAGAATAGACGGTATCTTGCAACAGATGCCTGCTCCTTCTAAAAAATATTATCCGGCTATTGTTTCCAGAATAAAAATTATGTCGGATCTCGATATAGCCGAAAGAAGATTGCCGCAAGACGGTAAATGCAGAATAAAAATTTCAGATCAGAAGATAGATATAAGAGTCTCGATAATACCGACTATATGGGGTGAAAAGATAGTACTGAGAGTCCTTGCTAAAAACGTGTTTGGTTTGGACATAGAAAGAGTAGGGTTTAGCCCTCAGGAATTAGCGTTCTTTAAAGAAGCAATCACGGCTCCATACGGAATGATACTTGTTACCGGTCCTACATCAAGCGGTAAAACTACAACTCTTTATTCCGCTTTAGGGCATATAAATACGGCAGATATTAACATTATGACTGCGGAAGATCCTGTGGAATATGAGTTGAAGGGAATTAATCAGTGCCATGTCAGAGCGGATATAGGTTTGGACTTTGCAAGAATTTTAAGAACCTTTATGAGACAAGACCCTGATGTTATACTCGTAGGAGAAATCAGAGATACCGAAACGGCACAAATAGCAATTCAGGCCGCATTGACGGGACATCTTGTATTTTCAACTTTGCATACCAACGATACGGTAAGTACAATTTCGAGAATGGCTTTTATGGGTGTTGAATCTTACCTGATGGCGGATGCTTTGAATTTGATTATAGCGCAAAGATTGGTTAGAACAATTTGCCCTAATTGTAAAAAAGAGGTAACTCTTCCGGATGAAATATATCAAAAATTGGAACTTGATAAGTCTTGTAAAGTTTATGAAGGACAAGGTTGTAAGTTCTGTGACAATACCGGTTACAAAGGAAGAACGGCAATATTTGAAATGTTAAGAATTACAAAAGATTTGAAAGATGCTATTGCCAGAGGTGCTACCGATGTTGAATTAAGAGATTTAGCTGCAAAGCAGGGAATTATTTCTTTAAGAAAAGCCGCTATTGCTAAATTATTGGAAGGAAGAACAACGGTAGAAGAAGTATTTAATGTGAGTATGGCAGAAAAATAATTTGTGAGGTGTTTTGTAAATGCCTAAATTTAAATATAAAGCTAATAATTCTTTGGGGTTAAAAGTTTCGGGGTCCGTTGTCGCATCCTCGGAAAATGCGGCTCTTTCCGAGTTGAGAATGAAAGGCTTTTCTCAAATATCTTTGTCGCAAAGTGCTTTCGGCGGTTTCCTTGCAGACTTGGATGCAAAGTTAAAAAAGAGTACCTCAAGTACAAAAGTTTCTTTGTCGGAATTGGCGGTTGTTGCCAGACAGTTGTCTACATTGGTTAATGCCGGTGTTAATGTGTTGGAAGCCGTGTCCGATGTTGCCGTTATGGTTCAAAACGCATATTTCAGCAGCGTTTTATTAAAAATATCCGAAGATGTAAGAGGCGGAAGCAATTTCTCTGATGCTCTTGCAAAATATCCTAAAATATTCGATAACACTTTCGTTTCAATGGTTGCCGTAGGTGAAAAATCAGGTAAATTGGCTAAAGTTTTATCCGATTTGGCTACACATATTGAAAATTCAGTTAAATTAAGAAGAAAAATTAAATCTGCCGCATCGTATCCTATGTTTGTAGGCAGCTTTTTCCTTATAGTTTTTTGCGGTATAGTTTTTGTTTTAATACCGAAATTTGAAGAAATGTTTGCTTCTTTCGGAGCGGAATTGCCTTGGGCAACTCAAGTTGTTATTGATGTAAGTCATTTCGTGGTGGATAGAATTTTATACATTGTGGCACTCGGCGTATTGGCTTATATAGCATTTAGAATATGGACTAAAAATCCGGAAGGATTGAAACAGTGGCATAAATTGTTTTTCAAAATTCCCAAATTTTCTCCGATATATACAAAAATGGTTTTTGCGAATTTCTTTCAAACTTTGTCTACGCTTATAAAGAGCGGTGTCGATATTGTTTCTTCAATACAAATTGCGGCAAATACGGTAAATAATACATACTTAAGGTCTATATTGGAAGATATAAGAACCGCAATAGTCGGCGGAAATTTCTTCTCGGCTGAAATGGATAAGCATATTTTGTTTCCTAAAATGGTCGTTAGAATGACTGCCGTAGGTGAAAAAACCGGTCAAATGGAAGAAATGTTTTTGAAGATTACGGATTACTACCAAGATGAAGTTGATGCTGCTGTTGCAAGTATAAGTGCCATTATAGAACCTGTATTGATTGTTGGTTTGGGTTTTATGGTGGGTATATGTGTTATAGCATTGTATTTACCTATATTTAATATGGCAAATGCTATGGTAAACCAAAATGTTTAAAAAGGGTAAAAATTTTATGAAATCAAATGTAAAAGGTTTTACTTTTATTGAAGTTATGATTGTTGTGGTTATCATTGGTATTTTGGCTTCCGCATGGTTTTTTACAGGTAAGGGACATATGAAAGTAGCAATGGCTAATGAGGGAAGAGCTTTAATTGATAAAATAGTTGCACAGGAAAAAATTTATAGAGTTCAAAATTC
>ODAI010862956.1_pt1 | contig 32380 bp, 40 predicted proteins | sample 1539321 | NCBI WGS metagenome assembly ODAI01 (sample SAMN02144231, study PRJEB22623) | gut metagenome | biome: sheep rumen | host: Ovis aries | place: New Zealand
AACTTCTCCAAGTTCTCACGTTTCCCGCCTCTGTCTATGCCGAATCCTTCTGCCATTTTCTTCTTCGTTTCCTGTACTACTGTTTTTGTTACTTCCTATTCTACGGCTTTTTTCGGCTGGAACTTTAAAGAAATTTACAATATGTTACATTCATCTCAAATTAGATAATTACTTTACATTAAGCCTTGCTTTATTTATAATTTTTTTAGATTTATGAAAAGATATTAAAAGGTGAGATATATGAGCAAATATTTACTGGAAATTGGTACGGAAGAATTACCTTACAGGTTTATACCACAAGCAATTGAACAGTTGCAAAACGGATTTGAAACTTTTTTAAATAACAATAAAGTTGCGTTTGAAAAAGTTGATGTATACGCAACTCCGCGCAGACTGGCAGTCATTGTTTCAGGTTTAACCGAGAAAAGTTCTGACGAAGAGAAGATTGTCAAAGGTCCAATTGCAAAAGTTGCATACGACGAGAAAGGTAATATTACCAAAGCAGGTGAAGGGTTCGCTCGCAAAAACGGTATCAATCCGGAAGATTTGTACGTTGAAAATGATTACGTTCACGCTAAAATCATTGTTAAAGGCAAATCTATTAAAGAGTTACTGCAAGAAAATGTACCTGCAATTTTTTCAAAACTTCAAGGTGCTCACTTCATGCGCTGGGGTTACAACGATGCCAAGTTTTCTCGCCCGATTAAATGGATAGTTTCTATTCTGGATAAAGAAGAAGTTAAAATAAAAATTATTGATAAAGAATCTTCAAACATATCTCGCGGTCACAGATTTGCTCAACAAAGCGTTGTTATAGGTCATCCTGATGACTACGTTGAAACCATGCGCAATTGCTGTGTCATAGTTGATCAAAACGAGCGCCGCCAAGTAATTATTGACAAGGCTAAAGCCGAAGCCGATAAATTAGGTGCCGTTCCTTATTATACGGATGATTTGTTGGAAGAAGTTACTTTCATTACAGAATATCCTGTTCCTGCTGTTTGCGAATTTGATCCGAAATATTTAGATATTCCTGAAGAAGTTACTGTTACCGTTATGGCGGTTCATCAAAGATATTTTGCACTCCATAAAGACGGTAAGTTAATTAACAAGTTTATCACAATGACAAATTATCTCGGTGATGATTTTACAAATATCAAAGCAGGTAACGTTCGTGTAATTAAAGCAAGATTAGACGACGCCGTGTTCTTCTTTAATGAAGATACTAAAAAACCGCTTGAAAAATACGTCGAAGACCTTAAAGGTGTTACTTTCCAAAAAGGTATGGGGTCTGTTTATGACAAAACACTCAGACTTATCACTCTATCGAAAGATATAGCTAAAAATCTCGGTATTAATGATAAAACCATTGAAAGAACAGCTTTACTGTGTAAGGCAGATTTGACAACTCAGTTGGTATTTGAGTTTACAGAACTGCAAGGATTTATCGGTGCTGATTATGCGAGAATTTCCGGAGAAGATGAAAAAGTTTGTGAAGGTATTAAAGAGCACTACTTCCCAATTAATGCAGAAAGCGAAGTTGCAAAGGGCATTGAAGGACAAATAGTCGGTATCGTTGACAAGATGGACACTATTTGTGCAGTATTTGCCGAAGGTAAAAAACCGACAGGCTCATCTGACCCGCTAGGTGTACGTCGTGCAGCATTAGGTATCATTAAGACAATCATTTCAAGCGGCTTAAAAATTGATTTGAATGATTTAATCATTAAAACACTCTTACTGCTGCCTATCAAAACAGGTGACGGAAATGTTATAGAAAAAGTTAAAAACTTTGCAGGCTCAAGTGCAAACAGAATTTCCGGTAAAGTATTAAATGAAGTTACGGAATTCATTGTTCAGCGTATGATTATCTTCTTGAACGATAAATATTCTAAAGAAGTTCTTGAGGCATGCGCTTCAAACAAAAATCCGCTTGAAGATATTGACGATTACCTAAAACGCGTTGAAGTTGTTTCAAAACTGGATAACCCGCAGTTGAATGAAAATGCAAACCGAGTTATAAGAATTTTAAAAGAAGATTGCGACAAAAACATTGATAAATCTTTATTTAAACTTCCGGCTGAAAATATGCTTTTAGAACAAATAAACACAGTTGAAGAAACTGATGATTACAATAAATACTTAAATTCACTTATTGCAATTAATCCGTCAGTAGAAAAATTCTTTAATGATGTACTGGTCATGGACAAGGACGAAAAAGTTAAAGAAAATCGTCTTGCCCTCTTAACATTACTAAAGAAAAAATATCAAAATCTGACAGATTTTTCTAAGCTATAAGCGGCTTTTAAAGGATTGTAAATTTTTGTAAACATTGTATGTTAAAAAGTAAATTATTTTTTTCAGGATACTTTAAAATAGTACAAGATAGAAGATACACTAATTAAGTAGTAGGAACACTAAAATGTTAGAACGTTTCAAGAATTTGAAAATAGTAAAAAAACTAAATGAAACAATAAGTCCAAAGCTAAGATGGTTAAATTATGCAAACCATACGGCAGATAAAAAATCCACAGACTATATCTCAATGATTAGCGGCGTGGAAGATATCCAAACAAATTCTGACGAAAGGAGGCTGGAAGCAATGGTCAGAGAATTATTAAAGGAAGAATTCCCAAATATTGAGAATATGAAATCCTATGAACTTCTTGTTGATGCCGTTATGCACAATATCAAGAAAAAACAGCTTCAAGCCGACGAAGATACCTTCGATTTAGACTAAGGTATTAAACAACAAAAAAGGTAGCACCTCGATGGGGTGTTATTTTTTTTTGATAAAAAATGCACTATAAAAAAGCGATTGCCTCAATGTTTTGGCAATCGCTTTTTTAATAAATTATGTTTTATAATGTGTAACTAAATTCTTCCTGAATTTCTGATTTTAATCTTTCCTTACAAGATTTTAATTCTGTTTCTGCCATTTCAAGCTGTAATTGATATTCGTGCTGCTGCGCATTCAATTTTTCTTCTAATAATTTAATTTTTTCTTGTCGCTGCTGCAAAGTCTTCATAACCGGAGAATCTGGATCATAATCCGTACCAACTTTAGTTAAGTCGCTGTTGATACCCGTAAGACTCATCTTAGTCGTGGTAATCTGCTGAATTTTAAACTTTAGGTCCATAACTTGACCGTTAAGTTGTCTTAACCTGATACTGTCTGTAACAAAACCCATTTTCTTTGCTTCCTTTTTATCTTGTTTCGTTCAGATTATTTCCCTTCAAGAAGCTGTGCTGGTTATTTTCTGCTATTAATTGTTCCATTTTTTGGAACTGATGTTGGTGATAGTTTAATCGATACTGAGCCATTTTCAATTTCTTTTTCATTGTCAGGAAATCTTTTAAACCTTCTACAATATTGTTCACCAAGGCTTTTAGAGGGCTTTTTCTGATGACGAAGTTTTTTGAATATATCAAGAAATCTATGATTCTTTTTACATTCATCTCTAAAGTATCTTGAAGTGACATGTTGTTCTACTCCTATACACTTTAGATTTCTACATGTATATAAAAACACGCTTTTTGAAAATATTGCGTATTTTTAACATTTTGCTTAACATGTCTTAACCTAAAATGTTTGATTTACTGTTAACAATTTCGAAAGGATTTTTTGCATAACCTTTCACATTATTTAACGGATATTTTTCATTAAACTTTAATAATTTCGAAAAATGGGAAAAAATAGTGTAATAAAATTTTACAATTTTATCCAAAAACTTAAATGCGGGATTATCTCTCAGAATTTTATCAAACACAACTCTTACGTATGTTCTGCTGTCATTCATAATATTTTTTCTCACATTATTACAAGTTTTGAATAGCTTTACTATCGCTATCAATTGATTCTTTCAACATTTTTTTACAAACATCACCTTGGGTATCAAGCATTTTACAAACTGTTTCTATGTTTCTGACTTTGTTTGATAAAATAGCATCGGCATTTGCTGTAATATTACCCGTAATTCTTTGGTATGCAGCCAATGCTGGCGATGTAATACCCTGCATCAAATTACCCATAACAAGAGCAGGTAAACCGTATTCACCCAAATAAGGCGCTGCAGATTGCATAATACCGCCCCACCCTGAAATTACACTTGCAACAGGTAATACAATATTTCTTCCGACAAACCCGTAACCGTTTGCAGCACCTACGCCATATGCTGCGGCACTTGCGATATCAGCTAACCCGCCAACACCTGAAGCATAGCCTGTTGGAGTACCTGCCATTGACGGAGCAGTTGCTGCGCTCGTACCCCAACCGCCTATTGCGGATGCGCCACCGGTTGCAAATCCTTCTGCCCACGATATCGGGGCAGCCCCACCGGGGAAACCTGAATAATTATACAATGAATTCAGCCCAAACCCTGAACCACCGTTAAACGACGAATAATAAGATGTTCCCGGGACATTCATTGTCTCAGAGCTGCCAAACAGATTGGCATATGATGACGGTGCAAACAAACTTGCCATTCTATACAGGAAGCTTCCGGACATTCCCCAACCCGTACCTTGGCCTGTCCCTGATACAGTCAAGTCCCTCAATTGGTCATATGTTTCCCATAACAAAGCTTTCGCATCAGACCCTGCTGAGCCGAATTTGTTTGCTATTACCAAATAACTATCATTTTTGTACGACATCTCTATTTGCCTCTCTTATTTTATTTAAACCTATGATTCAAAAGTCTTGAAAGTTGATTCAATGTTCTTTTGAATTACTTTTTGAACAGCTTCCATTTCTGTTTGCAATGCTTCCTGTTCCGTATCCAATTGACGTAATCTTAATTCTAAAGTTCTGTCTTGTTCTTGGATTTTTTCCGTTTTGGCATTTATATCTTGAATACGTTTTTCATAAACTTCCATATCGTAGTGATATTGATTCATCGCATCATCATATGCAGCCGTATCGGTTTTTGTTGCAGTAGATACAGCGTATTTTGCAGAAGAATCTTCATACATAATCGACTGAATTCTACCTTCTTCATTTATATCAATAATTGCTTTTTCTTGACGTTCAACTTTTGTATTCAAATCTTGTGCAATAAAATATGTCAACTTATCTTGATTTTCAGTTGGAGTGGCCGGATTTGGTGCACTGTCATATGCTTTTTTCAAGTCTTCAAGACATGCATATCTTGTCTGCCCCTGAAAAGTCCACTTATATATATCAGTCACATCAGCTTTTGAGAAATTACTATCCGCCTGATCTCGACAAATTTGATCATATGCAGCTTTATCAACAGTATCTCCGGGGTCATAACTTCGCAAAATTGAGTTGCCTACATATTTTGGAATATCATCTTTTATGTAGTAACTTGCTAAATTGCCGTTTAAAACAGCTGCATCCAAATCGGTTGTTGTAGCGAAGTGAGTATTACCACCACTTACATACACCATTAATGAATCCTGTAATTTCCCCAACTCAGGATAATTACCAAGTAAAGTATCATATGCTTTAGCAGATTCCGTACCTGCAACATATTCAAACTTTTGTACCGCAGTACCATTTACGGTATAGCCGCCGTCAACAGTCTGTCTGACAGTAGCCTTTTCATATTCTTTGACTGCATTTGAACCCATCATAACTTGAGGATTTATTAATTGATTTTTTATACCCGTATAGATATCAGCGTAGTGGAAGTGGGTAACCATATAGTTATAATCCGGATCATTTTCTAATAAAGACATATCCGAAATTGTCTCGGTAATATTTCCGTCCTGATATGTATACTCTAATGTTGTAAAGTCCTGTGTGCTAGGCGCAGTCGGAACTTCAAGAGCCAGCAGCTCGTTAAAGGTATTTGCACTCTTCATAGCTAACGCAGTACGTGCCTGGTTAACCTGCTGTCCTTCATATTCTACATTGGTTTTTCGTGCTGTTAATGCAAGCCATCTGGCTTGTGATGCTGCCATACCCATAAGCGGCTCTCCTTCATATATAAATCTTTTTGAACTACTACATTAACTTCTATAATGATGATTTTTTAAAAGTCAATATAACCTATAATATATTATACGACAGGTTTTGGGGTTTTCTTTAGATATATGGAATAAAATCAATTATTTGAATGAATTTTTATAACGCAAATACTACATTATATATAGACACGAAAAAAATCCCGCAAACAAATTTGCGGGATTATAATTTAGTTTATGAAAAACTTACTTGTTCATAGCTTGAGCGACAGCAACGGCACATGCAACAGTAGCACCTACCATCGGGTTGTTACCCATACCGATAACGCCCATCATTTCAACGTGAGCAGGAACAGAAGAAGAACCTGCAAATTGAGCATCACCGTGCATTCTACCCATAGTATCAGTCATACCATATGAAGCAGGACCTGCTGCAACGTTATCAGGGTGAAGTGTACGACCTGTACCGCCGCCTGAAGCTACTGAGAAGTATTTTCTTCCGTTTTCAATAGCCCATTTCTTATAAGTACCTGCAACCGGGTGTTGGAATCTTGTCGGGTTAGTTGAGTTACCTGTAATTGAAACATCAACGCCTTCTTTAATCATAATAGCAACGCCTTCTGAAACATCATCTGCACCGTAGCATCTTACTTTTGCTCTCTCACCGTCAGAGAATGGAGTTTCTTTAACGATTTTTAATTCACCTGTCTTATAATCGTATTCTGTTTCAACAGAAGTAAATCCGTTAATTCTGGAAATGATATAAGCGGCATCTTTACCTAAACCGTTCAAAATAACTCTTAAAGGTTCTTTTCTAACTTTATTAGCGTTTCTTGCAATACCGATAGCACCTTCAGCTGCGGCAAATGATTCGTGACCTGCCAAGAAGCAGAAACATTTTGTTTCTTCTCTTAAAAGCATAGCACCTAAGTTACCGTGACCGATACCAACTTTTCTGCTGTCACCGACAGAACCAGGAACCGCAAATGCTTGTAATCCTAAACCGATAGCTTCAGCTGCATCCGCTGCATTAGTAATACCTTTTTTGATTGCGATTGCTACGCCTAAAGTGTATGCCCAAGATGCATTATCAAATGCGATAGGCTGAATACCTTTAACGATAGCATCAACATCAATACCTTTTGATAAACATAATTCACGAGCTTCGTCAAGATTTTTGAAACCATATTCAGGTAAAACTTTCTTCAACGTAGCTTCACGTCTATCTTGTCCTTCAAATTTTGCCATAATTTATTTCCTTCTTTTATTATCTTATCGTCTTAAACTACTCTTTTCTCGGGTCGATAGTCTTAACGGCATCAGCAAATCTGCCGTAAGTACCGATATTTTTCTTGAATGCTTCACCGGCATCTTCACCTTTTTTGATAGCATCCATAACTTTTCCGAGGTTAACGAATTTATATCCGATAACTTCGTTATTTTTATCAAGACCTAATTCAAGAATATAGCCTTCAGTTAATTGAAGATATCTTACACCCTTTTGTTTTGTAGAGTGGATAGTACCACACATAGAGCATAAGCCTTTACCTAAATCTTCAAGACCTGCACCAACCGGCAATCCGTTTTCAGAGAAAGCAGATTGAGTTCTGCCGTATACGATTTGCAAGAACAATTCTCTCATTGCAACGTTGATAGCATCACAAACAAGGTCTGTATTTAATGCTTCTAAAATTGTTTTTCCGGGAAGGATTTCACCTGCCATAGCAGCGGAGTGTGTCATACCGGAACAACCGATAGTTTCAACAAGAGCTTCTTGTATAATACCGTTTTTAACATTTAATGTTAATTTACAAGTACCTTGTTGAGGTGCGCAGCAACCGCAACCGTGAGTAAGACCTGAAATATCTTTTATTTCTTTGCATTTAGTCCATTCACCTTCTTGCGGAATAGGAGCCGGAACACCTTTAACGCCACGCTTTACGCAGCACATTTCTTCTACTTCTTTTGTTATTTGAATTCGATCCAACATGTTTTTTTAACTCCCTTCATGTTATATACAATTAAATTTTACTATGCTGAAAATCGCCTGTCAATTTGGCTATTCGTTTATTCTATATACTTGCCGAGCGGTTGCAAATCTAAAAAACATTTACTGACTTAATTCCTTAATGAACTTCATGCCTTACTGCACTATCTGCTGTAAAATTGTTCCGTATGTGTGTGTTATAATAATTCTATGAAAAGATGTTTTTGGGTAGATGAAAATTCACCTATATATGTAAAATACCACGATGAAGAATGGGGAGTTCCAAAATACGACGACAAAGAACTTTTTGAACTGCTCGTATTAGAATCGTTTCAGGCAGGACTAGCGTGGATTACCGTTTTAAAAAAGAGAGAAGCGTTTAGAATAGCGTTTGACAATTTTGATGTCAATAAAGTTGCAAATTACGGTGATAAAAAAGTTGAAGAGCTATTAAAAAATGAAAAAATTATCCGCAGCAGAAATAAAATAGAATCCGCTATATCTAACGCTAAAATTTTTAAAAGTATACAGAAAGAATTTGGAAGTTTCTCAAATTACATATGGAGATTTACAGACAACAAAGTTATTAAGAGGACTGATGATACACTCCCTGTTTCAACTCCCCTATCCGATAAAATTTCAAAAGACCTAAAAAAACGGGGAATGAAATACGTCGGAACGGTTATAATATACTCTTATCTTCAAGCCATCGGAGTAGTTAATGACCACGATAAAAATTGTTTTTGTTATTAGTCTGCATAACAATTGACAAACTGTATTTAAAGGTTTTAATAAAAATATGTTTAATGTAATAAAACGAGGAATAACAAAAGTAAAAGAAGATATTCGTGTAATTTACGATAAAGACCCTGCGGCAAATAATATTATTGAAGTGATATTGTGCTATCCGGGATTACACGCATTAATAGCATACAGATTAGCTCACAGATTATACAAATGGCATATACCGGTTATTCCGAGAATGATTTCATACTTAACCAGAATAATAACAGGAATAGAAATTCACCCTGCCGCTAAAATCGGAAGAAAGTTTTTTATCGACCATGGCGAAGGGGTTGTTATAGGTGAGACAACAGTAATCGGAGATAATGTACTTATATACCAGCAAGTAACACTAGGCGGAACAGGGAAAGAACACGGCAAACGTCACCCGACTTTAGGAAATAATGTGATTGTTGGGGCAGGAGCCAAGGTTTTAGGTAACATAACCTTAGGTGACAATGTACGTGTCGGAGCAGGTTCCGTTGTTATAGAAGATGTTCCGGCTAATTCTACCGTGGTAGGTATCCCCGGCAGAGTAGTCGTCAGGGATAATAATGATGAAAATGAAGAAGAAGTGTTAATGCATAATCACATTCCGGATCCGATTAGAATAGAACTCGATAAGCTTCGAACAGAAATCGAAAGCCTTAGAAAATAAGAAGAACATTTGGGTTAAACTACACATTTATTTACATAGCTGGAAATTATCGTGTATTTTAAATACAATGTTAGCACAGGAGAATAAATATGGAATTTATACTGGATTTATTATATATATTCGTTGCGGCGTATACTTTGTATTTTCTGGCACTTGCAATAAGAAATCTAAATGATAAGTCTTTCAAAAATGAATTAAAACATCTTTCTTATCAAGAAAAAGAAAATTTAGCAGTAATAGTATATGCACATAACAATAAAAAGACTCTTGCAAATCTTATGTCTGAATTAAAACAGCAAGATTATCCGCAAAATAAATATCGGGTTTTTGTATTGCTGGATAACTGTACGGATGATTCACAGTCGCTGTTTTCGGAAGAAAATTTTATACACGTAATTGATATTAACGGAGTAGGAACAATAGGTAAAGATCAGGCTGTTGCAACCTTGTTGGAAAAATTGTCTGAAAATGATTATATTGATTCGTACGTATTTTTAGATGCTGACAGAAGTATTGAACCTGACTTTTTGACTATTGTAAATGCTGCACTAAAAAAAGAATCCGTTATAAGCGGTGAAACCATAATTAATATTTCAAGCCTTGGTATTGTAGACAGAATTAAGGCAGCTTATCAGAAATACCATATGAATGTTTTAAGGAAAGCACGTTCACTGTTTGGGTTAGCTGCAATGGCCGATTCAGGGGTATTTATTATAAAAAGACAAATTGTTGACGAAATCGGCGATGTTGATTTTAAGGATGTAAATACCGAATTAAAATACAGTTTATTACTTTCTAAAATAAAATGCAGATGTACATATAATCCTAATATACAAACGGTTGTACATCCCGCAAACTATATATTCAGGAAACCAAAAATATCATATAGATTAGAGTTGTTTAGAAATTGTATACCGCAATTGTTCTCATCAAATTTTGTATTTACTGAACATGCTTGCTCTTTATTATATCCGAACATTTGGACATTATTGTTAATATACATTATTTTGTTCAATCATTCACTTACATATCATTTTATGGTTGATGTAAAGGTTGTTTCTCTGACATTCTTATTATTAGCAGTTGCATTCGGCTTAAGTCTAATTAATGCAAAGATGTCAATGAAAGAAATCGGATATTTATGTACTTATCCTATTTACCTTGTCGGACATATTATAAGGAACTTTCCGCCGATAAGATACATTGTTAACAAAGTATTTGATAAAGGTAACGAAGATTATGCATCAGAAAAATTTGTTGTTGACGTTGTAATTACAACTGCTAAGAAAAATAATCTTAATTATAAATTAGAATTTATACAGAAAGACGGGATGTCGAAAGTTAAACTTATCAGAAAAAATAAACATTTTGTAACAGCATCCCATATAAGAATGGTAGACGCATTACAAGAATTAAAACTAATTTTGGATGATCACGGGGCAATACTTAGAATATGCAGCTGCTGTACACATTTTACACCGAGTATTGACGGCACAACAAATATGCTGAAAGGGTACTGCAATAATCAATTCCCAAGCCCGTCAATAGGCGAAGAACAAAAACCGACTGTTGTATGGAATACTTGCTCGTCATTTTCACCTGCAAAACTTAATAATCTGATTACGGATATAATACAAGCAAGTAAAAATAATGAAGAATAACGTCCGGTTATTCATTTTACTTAACATTCACTTGTAAACGCTCAGGTGTTATGCTAGTATTCAGGTAACGTAGTCAAGCGGGGTATGTAAAATAATGAAAAGTTCAACTATTAGAAGATCAAATTTATCAAAGGAGAAAATAGCCGTGTTAGAAGCTCTATCTAAATTTAACGGTTCAAACGATAATGCGGCAAGCAGTAACGTTACGAACAATTCCGGTATAAATAATGCACCTGTTGAAGATGGGTCACCGGAAGTATATGTAAGACAAAATAAAGAAAAAGAGTTGGATATTCTTTGGAAAGATTTTAAACTTCCAAAAGGTGAAAGATCACCGATTGTATACTTAGGTATAGGCTTTGTAACAGGTGTTATTACAACTTTACTTGTATCGGCATTTATCGGAATGAGTTCAGGTGATTTTCATCCGAGTTTAGGTGCTAAAAAATCTGCAGAAGTTGCAGCAACAACATCAGTATCCGTTCCTGAAGAAACTTCAGTTACAGACAATTCAACTGTTGCAACCGACACTGAAGCGTCAAGTGAAACTTCAGCACCGGAAGAAAAGAGTTCAAAGAAATTCGGACTGTTTGGTTCTAAGAATGCTAACTCTGATGCAGCATCAGAAACCGTTGCCGCTCAACAACCATCTAAAGAGTATGAAGTTCAAAGCGGTGATACAATGGAAAAAATCGTTAGAAGTTTCTATGGCAGCTATTCTGAAGAAAAAGTTAACGCTGTCATGAAAGCAAACAATATGACTGATGCTAATAAACTGTCTATCGGTCAAAAATTAATTATTCCGAGTGAAGGTATCTCTTCCGCTGAATAATTCATATTCAAAAACTTTTTACAAAAAACTCCCAATTAATTTGGGAGTTTTTTGTATGGAATACTAAAACTAAACATTTAATGTAAACTTTTGTAAATATTATAAGCATAATAAGCAAATATGAATATTGAGGGTAATTAATAAAAATGAAAATACCCCAAATTTTACATTAAGTAAATAACACATATAACCATAACAATACTATAACATAACCAAAATAACCAACCTTGACCTCTTGATAAGAGGTCTTTTTTTTATTCGTAAAATTTGATAAAATAATAACTATGACAGAATTAAACGATAATATTACAAATTTACGGAAAGAATATCGCAGCATATTTAAAGATTCTGCAAATTCTATCAATGAATTAATTAACGAATATAAACCGCAAGATGTAAAGGGAGAATTATTTGATAAATATCCTAAAAATTCAAACGGTGAACAATGGCAGTTATTTGTAATTGAACTACTCAAAGGCGAAGTATCAAAAAATGTATATAGAAAATTAAATGAAATATTAGCATATCGTTCTCAATTCAAATGCAATGGTTGCGCAACATGCTGTAACTTAGCATGCAGTGAATTTTCACCTGAAGAGCTGAAACAGAAAGCCGACAACGGAGATAAATTTGCCACCCAATTTTTAAGTGTATTTATCCCGTACAACTCAAAAGAAGAAGCCAGAAAAATATACCCCGAATATATTGAACTGCTGGAAGAAAATGGGGAAAACGAAGTTTATTTCTATCATTGCCCAAAATTAACCGAAGATAAAAAATGTTCTGATTATGAAAACAGACCCCAAATATGCAGAGATTTTCCGGATAATCCACTGAGCATACTGCCTAAATCGTGCGGTTGGAAAGCGTGGAAAGATGAAATTGAACCAATAGCATTGATGCTTCATTCAATGATAGAACTTATTGATTTTTACACAGAAAAATTAAATTCTATTATAAACAACAAATAACCCGATAAAATGAATTATCGGGTTATTCAAATTATATTGTATATTATGACAAATCCCAACGGCCGCAAGTACCGCCCCAACGAGCAATAATATTACCTTTAATATCTTTTATCTTGTCATAATGCGGGACTTCCCCCTCACCTTCAATAATTGTAATAACTTCACAATTATTGGAACAACCGTTACAATCACAAGTAATTGAATGGAAATGCATATCACCGACTTCCCATCCCTTAAATTTTGTTTCCGCTTCGGTATATTGATGGTTTTCCATTGCCAAAAGCGCCGCACCGATTGCCCCCATTGTTTGGTGATGGTCAGGTACTACAACTTTTGTTTTTAATTCTTCCTCAAAAGCTTTTACCATACCTATATTACTAGCGACACCACCTTGGAAAGATACCGTCGGGAGCAATTCTTTACCCAATGCAAGATTGCTCAAATAATTTCTTACTAAAGCCTGACATAATCCGTATAACAAATCCTCAACAGGATATCCCAACTGCTGTTTGTGGATTAAATCACTTTCCGCAAAAACACCGCAACGACCGGCAATTCTTGCAGGATTAGTTGATTTCAAAGCAGTAGATCCAAATTCCTCTATCGGAACATTTAACCTTTGTGCCTGATGGTCTAAGAAACTTCCGGTACCTGCAGCGCAAACAGTATTCATCGCAAAATCGGTAACAATACCGTCACGAAGGATAATAATTTTACTGTCCTGACCGCCGATTTCCAGAATAGTTTGAACCCCCGGAACATAAGTACTTGCTGCAACAGCATGCGCAGTAATTTCATTTTTAATAACATCAGCGCCTGTCAGAGAACCTGCAAGAGCACGACCTGAACCTGTTGTACCTACTCCCATTACTTTATAATCGGTTAACTTCTTTTTATATAATTCCTTAAGACCTGTCTGTACTGCCAAAACAGGCTTACCGGCAGTTCTTAGCATATAACTGTCTACATATTTCCCGTTTTCATCAACCAAAGCCAGCTTTGTTGTTACAGAACCAACGTCTATACCTAAATATACGGTTAAACTCATTTCATATCCCTTTTAAATGTTTATATTTCTCTCGTGTCTACATAATAATGCTACCACAAAAACTAAAAGATTTCATCAGGACATAAAGAAATTTCACGTACTATAAAGTAATCTGTCGGTAAGATAAAAGTTATTTTATCAAAATCAGCTTTTTTATCCATCTTCATTGCGCTTAAAATTTTGTCTTTTGGTAATTCTTCAACGTGCTTAAAATTAAATTTATTCAACACATCTTCTGCCCAAAATTTATAATTTTTATCAATCAGTCCTCGCTTTTCAGCAAGCTTAAACACAAAGTAAATCCCGCTTACTACGGCTTCTCCGTGGGTATATTTTTTGTACTTGGTTACGTTTTCAACAGCATGCGCATATGTATGCCCGAAATTTAAAATTTTCCTCAAACCTTTTTCCTGCTCATCTTGTTCTACGACTGCAACTTTTAATTTTATGCACATCTCAATCAATTGCTCAAGTGTTTGCGGATTACGTAACAATATTCTGTCGGTATTTTCTGTTATAAAATTTGAAAGATTTAACTCTTCCTTGCACAGACAACTTTTTTCAATAAACATATATTTTACAACTTCACCTAAGCCTGTTTTATACTGACGTTCATCAAGCGTTTTTAAAAAATTTGTATTAATAAAAACAGCCTTCGGTTGATAAAAACATCCGACAAGATTTTTACCAAATTTACTGTTTATTGCAACTTTACCGCCGACAGAACTGTCTACACTTGCCAATAACGTTGTCGGAACCTGAATATAATCAATCCCCCTCATATAAGTAGAAGCGACAAAACCGGCCAAATCACCAACAACACCGCCACCGATTGCAATTATTGCATCTTTTCTTGTCAACTGCATTTTTAATGCAGTATTTAATACTTTTTTATAGTTAGTAAAATTTTTCTCTTTTTCCCCATCCTTTAAAACAAAAATTTCGTCTTTGCCAAACCCAAGGGTTTTACCATATAATTTATAAACCTTTTGAGACATTACGACCAAATACTTTTGCCCTCGAATAACTCCAAGAATCTTCTGCTTTAAATTTTCAATCTTATCTTGTTCAATAAGAATTGGATATTCTTTTTCAGACTGCGAAATTTTTACATCTAAATTTCTCATTTTATAACTCCTAAAATTTCTTTTGCAACTTCGGCAGGTTCTTTTCCATCAGTAACAATCACATAATCCGCTTTTTGATAATTTGATTCACGCTGCAACATAATATCAGAAATCCTTTCAACTGATGAATTTTTTGCCAATAAAGGACGATGAAATTCATTTTTTATTCTGCTGTGAATTTCTTCCGCAGATGTTTTCAGATATACAACATTTGAGTTTTCAATTATTATTTTCCTATTTTCAGCATTTTCAAAAGCTCCGCCTCCAAGAGATATTATCTGATTGTTATCGGAAAATATTTTTTTAATTTTTTGATTTTCAAGCATTCTGAAATGGGCTTCCCCAAATTTCAAAAAAATATCCGAAATTTTTTTACCGGAAGTTTTTTCTATTTCATTATCTACATCAACTAAAACAGCATCCGGCAGCAGCTTTAGCAATTCCGCCGCCACAGTAGTTTTACCGCACCCCATCATTCCTATTAATGCTAAATTCTTCATGGTAAAATTCTACAACAAATATTTATTATATAATAGTAATATGAAAATTTTTTCTTTAATATTCGTTATAACAGTTATTATACTTGGGATTTGGTCGGTATTAATCGAACCTAATATTTTAACTGTAAAACATCTTATAATAAAAAACAAAGAACTTGCCGGATTTAAAATCGTCTACGCTTCAGATTTTCACATAAAGCCATATGAAGGATACCGGCTAAAAAAGACCGTAAAACGCATTAACTCGGAAAATCCTGATGTAATATTATTAGGCGGAGATTTTGTAAACGGTCATGACGGAAGTTTTACAATGTCACCTGAAGACATAGCTCTGGGGTTAAAAGGACTTAAATCAAAATACGGGACAATAACTGTTATGGGGAATCACGACGGCTGGCAGGGTAAATACCGTATAATAAAGGCTCTTAACGCAAATGGGATTACAACACTTGAAAATAAAAATATAAAACTGGACAAACTAACTATTGCCGGGGTACAAGACATGCAAACAGGGAACCCCGATATAGAAAAAGCATTGAATAGAGCCGGAGAAAATGTAATACTCCTTTCTCATACTCCAGACATTTTCCCGCTTGTACCTGAAAATGTTATGCTCACAATATCAGGACACCTGCACTGCGGACAAATAAATATTCCGGGAATTCCTCCGCGCTACGTACCATCAAAGTATGGTACAAAATATTTATACGGTCTGATAAAAGAAAATAACAAAATGTTATATACATCACGAGGACTCGGAAACAGTATACTCCCACTAAGATTTAATTGTCCTCCTGAAATTGTAATTATTGAATTTGAATAATAAAAAAAGACTGCCGATATCGACAGTCTTTTTTAAACTTCTGAAAACCGATTTATTAACCGGCAATCAATTCTTTTACTTCAGCTGCAAAAACTTTCGGATCCAATTTTAATCCCGGTCCCATAGTAGTTGCAAGGTAAACAGATTTAACAAAAGTACCTTTTGCAGCAGACGGTTTTGCTCTTAAAATAGCGTCAGCCAATGTTGCATAGTTCTTGATTAAATCTTCTTCGCTAAATTCAGCTTTACCAATCGGGCAGTGAATCATACCTTGTTTGTCAGCTCTGAATTCAACTTTACCTGCTTTAGCATCTTTAACAGCCTTAGCTACATCCATTGTAACAGTTCCTGTTTTAGGGTTAGGCATTAAACCTTTAGGTCCTAATACACGACCTAACTTACCTAACATACCCATACAGTCAGGAGTTGCAATCAATGTATCAAATTCAAACCAACCGCCTGAAATTTTATCGATAATTTCTTCAGCACCTGCAAAATCAGCACCTGCTTCTTTTGCTTCGGTAGCTTTAGCACCTTTAGCGATAACACAAACTCTTACAGTTTTACCCAAACCTGCCGGAAGAACGACAGTTGAACGAATTTGTTGGTCAGCTTGTCTTACATCGATGCCTAATCTCATGTGGCATTCAACGGTTTCATTGAATTTAGATAATTCTTTAGATATTTCTTTTAATTTTTTAATAGAATCAACTGCAGTAGCCGGTTGAGTAAAATCAGCCAACATTTCCTGCATTTTCTTTTGTTTTTTAGTTAATTTTGCCATTTTAATTTTCCTTTCATGGTCGTAACGTGCTTATTATTGCACTTCCATTAATCTTTTACTGTAACACCCATTGCTCTGCAAGAACCTGCAATCATTTTAACTGCAGCATCCATTGTAGTTGCATTTAAATCGTTCATTTTAATTTTAGCGATTTCTTCCAATTGAGCTCTGGTAATTTCAGCAACTTTGTCTTTATTCGGAACAGCAGATCCTTTTGGAATATTCAACGCTTTTTTAATCAACACCGGTGCCGGTGGAGATTTAATAACGAATGAAAAACTTCTGTCTTCATACACATCAATAATAACAGGAATGATATAACCTGCTTGAGATTCTGTTTTTGCATTGAATTGCTTACAGAAATCCATGATGTTAACACCGTGCTGACCTAATGCCGGACCAACCGGTGGTGACGGATTTGCTTTTCCGGCTTCGATTTGAAGCTTAATTTTTCCTACTACTTTTTTTGCCATTTGTTTTTCTCCTTTTGTGGTGCTTGCGGGGCTTTTAAGTCCCTTCCACGTTTTTGTACTTTTGGTGCAATAAACTGCACCCTACTTTATTTACTATTAAAATTATAGTTTATTAATTTGTTTGTATTCCAATTCAACAGGTGTTTCACGGCCGAATATTGAAACATTTGCACGAAGTTTAGACTTATCAGGGTAAACCTCAATAATATCCGCAATAAAGTCTGCGAACGGACCTGAAACGATTCTAACCTTATCACCTGCTTTAACATCAAGTTCGATTTTTTGAGATTGAGAAGATGAGCGGTGAAGAATCTTTTTAATTTCACTTTCTCTTGCTGGGATAGGACGTTTTGCAGAACCTACAAACTTGGTAACCCCTGCGGTGTGTCTTACAACATACCAGCTGTCTTCGTCCATAATCATCTCAACGAGGACATAGCCGGGGAATATTTTTTCTTCACGTTCCTGTTTTTTACCACCTTTAATTTGAGTAACTGTTTTTTGCGGAACTTCTATACGGAAGATTTTTTCGCCCATATTCATATACTCAATACGTTTTTCAAGATTAACTTTAACCTTATTTTCGTGTCCTGAATACGTGTGAACGATATACCAACGTTTTTCGTTGTTTTTAGCTTTCTTAGCTTCTTCTTGAGCCTGAGCTTCAGCCTCAGCAGCCTGTTGTTCAGCCAATTTGTCTTCGTTCAATTCTTCTTCCATAGATTTTTGTTTCTTAGTCATAAGCCACCTTTATTCTTCGTTTATAATTAAAAATTAGATAATAACTTTGCAATTGCCGGTACGGAATATTTGAACAGTAAATCTGTTAAATATACTGCAACGGTAAATGCTGTGACAATCGCAATTACAAATATCGTTTCCATTACAACCTGATTTTTTTCAGGCCAAGTAATTTTACCCCATTCGGCACGAACACCGCGGAAGTATTTTTTTATTGAATCTATAATTGCGTTAAATGAATTATCCATTATTCTTTCCTTTGACTCTTTTATAAATCGCGCCCTGAAGGACTCGAACCCTCGACATCCGGTTTTGGAGACCGACGTTCTACCAACTGAACTAAGGACGCTTGTTTTAAAGTAAATAAGCAAATAAGGCAATAAGTAAATAAATCCATTATGTATTTATTACTTTAATTTTGAAATAAGAACCTATTACTTATTTCCCTATTCCTTATTCCTTTAACTATTTTGTTTCCTTGTGGTTGGTATGTTTCTTGCAAGTTGGGCAGTATTTGCTCAATTCAAGTCTGTCTTTAATATTTTTCTTGTTTTTTACTGTTGTGTAATTTCTTTCCTTGCAATCTTCACAAGCAAGAACTACCATTCTGTCGTTTTTACCTTTGATACCCATTGTATTCTTCCTTTTTGCTTAGTTATATTTGGTCTTTTTGTCCAGTTATAAGCCGTTTCGCCGTATATTATATTTAAAAATGTTTTGCTTTTTAAGAGAGAATGTGGGACATCACATTCTTCGTTTATCGGCTTATGGTTCAATTCTAAAACAAAAAATTTTAAAAATCAAATAAATGTTAAAAAACAATAAGCAATTCCGTTTTAACGGGCAATACACGCATTTAAGTAGTCTATTGTACTAACCTTTTCCTCATACAGATATTTTATAAACCGCAAATATGCTTCATCGTATGAAGTAACAGTCAAGTTTATTTCAAACCCGTCCGTGCAAAACGGTTCATAATCATATACAACATAGCTGTTGTATTTACTTTTCCACTCTTTTTTTTCTATTCTTCCGTTATTTTCTTCTATCACATCTTCTAACCAGCCGACAATATCTTTGTTGACATTTTTTAATTCCATGCGACTGTAATCGCAATCATACCAAGTGTTTTTATTAAACATAATAATATACTCCAAGAACTTCTATATTGAAATTGTAATTGTTTTATTGCTCGAAATAATCCCCCCTAAGATGAAAATTTAAATAGTAAAATTCGGTAATTTTATAATTCTATTAATTTGAATATTATACAAACAGCCTATTAACTAAACTTTATTTATGATAGAATATATTAAGAGAGCAAAGGTCATACAATGCAAATAAGCGCAATACATAATACCCCCGACAAGAGTAATATACATAGAAGCTATTTATCCCAACAAACGAGTTTTGAATCCGGCAATGGGACTGCATTTTGTGCAGATAATAAAAATACATCAAAATTCCAAAAAGAAAATGCCCTTGCTCTTGCCGGTTCAGTTACAGGTGTATGCATAGTTTTGGGAAGCATGATGAAAAAACAAAAGATTAAAAACCCTTTTAAACTAAATTATCGGGTTCAAGAAATGCTTGCAATGGCAGGATGTGCTGATATCGGAGGAATTTTACTAAGTTCAGTCGGTAAAAACAACAACGAAAAAAAGAAGAAATGGACAGAGGGAGCCTTTCAATTCGCTCTAACATCAACTCCTTTATTGTTTGTTGACACAATTTTAAAACTATGCAGCAAATCGAAAAAACATATAATAAACAATAATATTACCAAAATTGCAGCATCAGCGGCAGGAGTATATACGGGTTCTCATTTAGCATTAGCAATAGCGAACAAACTTAGAAAACACAGTGCAGAAAAACAACCTCAAAGGAAACTCCGTCCGATTGATATGATTGCAAATTTTGATGATGCAGTCGCAATCATGGTCTTGGCAAAAATTCCGTTTGCCGATAAAATTCAAATAAAAAGGCTGCTTCCGTTTATTTATTCCTTTTGCGGCTATCGTTCAGGCACAGGAAATACCAGAAGTTAATTCTTTTAAATTTAGTTTACAAATTTGCATGCTTTAACTAATACTGGTATAATAAAGGTATGAAAAAATATGTTTTATTAGGGTTATTAATGTTATTATCTGCAGGACATGTATTTGCTGAAGAAGCAGTTGATACAGCAAAAGTTCAGCCTGTAACAATTCCGCTTGCTAATCCTCTTGCGGAAAAACAGGTTGTCCTTGATAAAGATGTAAAAATCATTGATGAAATTCAATTAGCAGATCTTAGACCTGAAGCGAAAATTGATTCTACGGAAATATCAAAGGTCTCTGAAGTGGCAAACAAAGAACAAACCGTTAAGAAAGTCGAGACAGAAAACTTAAAAGAAGTTACTAAAGCTCCTCAAACAGAAGAAATTAAGCAAACCGAAGAAATGACGGAAAACATTAATACGGAAATTACACAATCTCAACAGGAAAATCAAGGAGAAAATGGTGACGTTCAAGAAGAAATTAACCCTGAAGATGTAATTGAACTTGATATAGGGAAAGAAGATTTATTTGTACCGAAAACCGAAAGAAAAGAAATTCCGGAAGAAAAAATAGACAGACCTAATGACGAAAAATATAAATTATTGCCACAGAATTTAAGAACAGAAACACCTCAAGATGAACATATGATGAAAACTAATGCTTTTGTGGAAGATAAGTCATTTAATAAAATTACAACTGGAGCCTTTGAAAATTCTGCAAAAGGAGAATACAAACTAAATCCTGAATTGTCAATAAAAAACCTCTCCGGCAACGAGACGAATAACAAAGTTTCTACAAATCTTGCACCGCTGAAAAGCACCGATGACGATATAAATACAAGCAAATTGGCACCTACAAAACTTCCGGCAACAAATCCTCGTCACAGTCAAATAAACTTTAACAGCAGCGTATTTAGATTTTAGAATATTACTACATTATGGCATCTATAAAGTGTTCGCCTTGCAGTTGCACCAATTCATTAATTGCTTTTGCACGCTCCCTGTCCTCTGCATCAATACTCTTATCTTTTGCCAGTTTAGAGGTTAGCTTTGCTATAAAGGTTAATATAGGTAAATTTTTTCTGTCAGACGGAGCAGTAAACATCAACGGATAACCGTTTACCTTAAAATTCAACGAAAAGGCGTATGAATCTTCTTGCTCAAGTATATATTTATTAACTTTTAAATCAAATGCATATGGATTTGAATCATTATTACAATAATTTCCGCTTCTTCTCATCGCATCATAAAAAGCCCCGAGATCTTGTCCGTTTTTATCAAATTCATCATCAGTCAGGGTACATTTTAAATGAATTTCAGAATTTAAACCCTGAGTGGTACCCATTCTACCATTCTCTGTCCTGTAATTTATATTTATCGGATGTACGCTGTCCGATGTATCTAAACTGTGTATTCCAGTAAATGCTATCTTCGAAATATTCATATTTAAAATAAATCAAAACAAAATATTTTTTGCGCATTTTTTACAAAACTTATAGTTTTATTCAAAGCGGCCGTCACATTGAACCCCGCAAAATCGACATTTGCCGCCTTTTAATAAATTATATTCCAATAACTGATATCCGTTACGCGTAATTATCTGTTTGCCGCATTTTTTACAATATGTTGTTGAAGTTTGAATATTAGTTAAATTCCCTGTATAAACATATTTCAATCCGGTATCTTTTGCTATATTATATGCATTTTGTAATATAGAAAAATCAGTTGACGGGATATCCCGCAACTTATAATTCGGGAAGAATGCACTGAAATGAATCGGTACAGAATCCCCAACATTATCCAATATCCAGTCACACTCAGCTTTTATAATATCACTGCTGTCATTTAAGCCTTTTATAAGCAATGTAGTAAGTTCTACATGACAATCGGTTTCATTACACACATATTTGATTGTATCCAAAACAGGCTGAAGATGTGCCATACAATACTTTGAATAAAATTCTTCACTAAAACCCTTTAAATCAATATTCGCAGCATCCATTAAATTAAAAAATTCTTTTGCAGGTTCAGGATTAATATATCCCGAAGTCACGGCAACCGTTTTAATCCCTGACTTCCTACACAATTTTGCAGTATCAAGAGCATATTCAAAAAATATTATCGGGTCATTATAAGTAAAAGCAACACTTTTGCAGCTATAATTTTTTGCAATTTGCACAATTTCTTCGGGTAATGTTTTATTACCGGACTTACAATCACTTCTGTTTTTGGTGGTTTGCCAATTCTGACAAAATCTGCATCCCATATTGCATCCGAAAGTTCCAAAAGATAATACTCCGCTTGTCGGATAAAATTGGTATAACGGTTTTTTCTCAATCGGATCTATTGCAAGTCCTGTATTATAGCCGTATGTGTCGAGAATTATTGCGCCATTTTCATTTTTCCTAACATGACAAAATCCTCTTTGCCCATTTTTAAGGCTGCATCGCCGAGGACAAATCTCACATTGGATGTTACCATTTGTTAATACATTTTGATATTTCATAAAATACATTATAATACTGTTAAGGAGAAAATAAAAGATATGGAAAAAGTAAAAGAACCCTCAGTTGCCGGAGCTTTTTATCCGAGCGATACTGTCGATTTAATTAAACAGTTAGAATTTATAAAAAAGACAAGCAGAAATTTTTATACAACAACTTCCAGAGCCGTAATTGTGCCGCATGCAGGACTTGCGTATTCAGGTAAACTTGCATATGAAGGCATAAGCGTACTTAATAAAGGGATAAAAAATATATTTATTATAGCACCCGCACACAGGGTAGCATTTGACGGACTTGCATTATCAAGTTTTGAGCAGTGGAAAACTCCTCTTGGAGAAATTCATGTTAACCAAGATATTAACAAAGAACTTATTGAAAAATTCGGAGCAGCATACAATGATGATGCAATGGCGCCCGAACATTCTTTAGAAGTACAAGTTCCGTTTGTTCAAGACGCATTTGAAGAAGTAAACATTATCCCTATTTTGGTCGGCAAGGCGCGCCCTGAAGAAATTGAAAAAATCATCAGCGAATATTACCCGAACCAAGAAAACGGCTTTATTATTTCTTCCGATTTGAGTCATTTTTTAGCTGAAGAAAATGCAAAACAAATGGATTACACCGCAGCAAATATGATTGAAACAGGAGACATCAGAAATTTCCAATATGAAATGGCATGCGGTGCTGTCGGGATTACCGGCTTAGTTGAATTTGCAAACAAAAACAGATTTTCACTTATAAGAGTAGGTATGGCGAATTCATCTAATGTAAATAATGATAAATCAAAAGTTGTCGGTTACGGTAGCTGGTTCTTATACGAAGGGGACAAAAATGAACTTATCGGTAAATATCATTCCGACTTTGTTTTAGGCTTATGTAAAACAGTTTTGGAAAGCGCCTTTAAGAAAACCGATGTTACTATTATTTATCCGCAAGTATTTGACGAACCCGGAGCAAGCTTTGTTACAATTGAAAAAAATGGTGAACTAAGAGGGTGCATAGGTTCAATACTTGCACATCGTCCGCTTGTAAATGATTTAATAGAAAACACAAAAAATGCTGCTTTTAAAGATTCGAGATTTCAGCCTGTTACAGCAGATGAACTTAATCAATTAAAAATTTCAGTATCGATTTTAACAACTCCAAGAAGAATATTCTTTAACGGAGAAGATGATTTGTTAAATCAAATTACACCAAACCTTGACGGTCTAATAATAAAAGACGGTGATAAACAAGCAGTTTACCTGCCGTCTGTTTGGGAAGTATTACCTGAGAAACAAGAATTCTTAAATACATTGAAAGTTAAAGCAGGGTTTACTCCCGATTATTTCTCAAATACACTTGAAGCATACAGATTTGAAACAATATATATTCAAGAAGAATAATTAAAATAAAATTATATTTCAAAAAGCCGCTGGTTAAAAACAGCGGCTTTTCTGTTCATTAAAACATTTTTAATCAAAGAATGTAACTACATGATTTGTTAAATACATGTGGGCATAAAATGCAAATAACACACCGAATAATGCACCAATAATAACTTCCAATGGGGTATGCCCGAGTAATTCTTTCAACTTTCCGCCAACAGCTTTCACATCGTGCTTGTAAAAATCATCCATCATCCTGTTAAGGCAAGCTGCCGTTTTCCCTGCCGCTCTTCTTATACCTGTCGCGTCATACATTGTTACCAGTGCATAACCAATTGCAACAGCAAATATAAGTGAATCAAATCCTGCAATCAAGCCAACCGATGTTGATAGTCCCATAACACCTGCCGAATGTGAACTTGGCATTCCGCCCGTTGTGGTAAATATTTTAAAATTTATCCGTCTTGACTTTATTATAAAGATACAAAACTTTATTACCTGCGCAAAAAAAGCTGCCATTATACCTATCGCTATTACTTCATAACTGTTATTTGACAAGGTAATCATTAAATGCCTACTCTCTTTTTAATACCTGATATAATCTCTAATAATACTTCTGATTTAGTGTCGAATGAATTTATCATATCACAGCACTCATCAAGAATGCAAGAGAGTTTACATTTTGATTTTTCTAAACCGTATAATGTCACATAAGTCAATTTATCTGCGTTTTCGTCTTTACCGATAGTTTTACCCATTTCTTCAAAAGTCGATATTACATCCAAAATATCGTCACTAATTTGAAAAGCTACACCAAGTTTTTGCGCAAGTTCAGTAATATTTTCCAAATCTTTATCACTAGCTCCGGCTATAATTGCCCCACATCTCAAAGGAAGCTTAAACAAGTCTGCTGTTTTGTGAGTATGAATAAAATCAAGCAATTTATCAGGTTCAAGCCCAAAAATATTATTTTTCCAATTCTTTTCAGCCTCAATATCTGCAACTTGTCCCGCAATAACTCCGTATGCCCCGGCATATTTAGTATATTCTTCCATTATACGTACGAGTTTTTCGCTCCCCAGATTTTTAGAATTTTTTAAAATTACTTGGGGGGCAAAACTTAAAAGAGCATCTCCTGCCAACACCGCATTTGCTTCACCAAAAACCTTATGATTAGTCGGTTTTCCTCTGCGGAAATCGTCATTATCCATACAAGGCAAATCATCGTGTATAAGGGTTTGTGCATGCAGCATCTCAATCGCACAGGCTGTCGGAATTGCATCTTCAATATTTCCGCCAAAAATTCGGCATGATTCCATACACATAATCGGACGTAATCTTTTTCCCGGAAGTGTTACTGTATATTTCATAGCCTTAAAAATATCTTGAGGAAAAATATCCTCAGGCATAAATTCATCTAATTTTTTGTTTATAAGTTCTATGTATTCATTTAAATTCATAATGTATTTTCTTCATCCTCAATTTCTCTGTATACTTTTTGTTTAAGGTTATTTCTTGCACTCATTCTTTTGCGCTCGGAAATTTTTGCAACTGATTTGTTGTTTATAAATTTCTTGTTATTTTCAACCTTTTTGCCTTCATATTTAACTTTTTCTTTGTATTCTTTCGCTTCTTTTACAAATTCCAAATAACTCTCGTATCTTGTATCATCTATTTGGGCAAAATGTTCTAAAACATTACAGCCATCTTCATTTATATGCAAACAATCACCGTATTTACAACCGTCACGCAAAGGAATCATTTCATCAAATAACAAATCTACATCTGCCGGCATAATAAAATCAAACTTTACATTGCTAAAACCGGGGGTATCAACGATAAATGAAGTTTCATCAAGCTGCATTATCTCACAGTGTCTTGTCGTATGAGTACCTCTTTGAAGTTTTTCACTGACAGCTTTTGTTCTTAAATTAAAATCAGGGTTTATCGCATTAACCAAACTTGATTTCCCGACACCTGAATTCCCGCATAATACACTTATTCTGCCTTTTAATAATTTTTCAAATGTTTTTATCCCTTGACGTTCCGTCGCAGAGGTAAATACTATATCAAAATTGAGCGGCTTATAAATTTCAACTATTTTGGTTATCAATTCATCTTCACACTCTAAATCTTCTTTATTAAAACACAGAACAGTGGGAATTTTATAATACTTTGCTAAAGCAATATATCTGTTTAGCTGGACAAAATTCAAATCAGGCTGTTTTAACGCTGAAACAATAATTATTTGATCAATATTTGCAACACTGGGTCGTGAAATAAAATTTTTACGAGGCAGAATTTTTTCTATATGACCGTTATTAAATTCTACAAAATCACCAACAAGAATTTTTTCTTTCTGTTTTTTTAAAACTTCACGTACTTTGCATTCAAAAGACCCCCCGTCATTTCTGACGTAGTAAAAATCCGAATGAATTTTATATATCTGTCCTCGTGCCATAGCAAGAAATATTTTACAAAAAATACACTCCCTTTGCAAATGCATTGTTATATTTCTATATCAATTTCCTGCCCTAATTTCGTAATTAACGGCTTTACTTTTTTTCGCAATTCAATCTCAGAAATTTGCGGATAACTCTTTCTTATTAATGCTATTTCATTTGCAGCCGACTCAATTGCAGGATATTTTTGCAATATTTTTGGGACGTATAATTGCGCCCTTTTCCAGTACCCAAAATGACCTGTTGCTCCTGTATAAAAATTTGAAACAAATTGTTTCGCATTTTCATATCTGCCAATTTTGGATAACGGTTCTCCGGAAACTATTTCCAAAATATTTTCAGTCTTATATTTAATACCAAAATTTGTTCTGCTATCATAACTGTTTATCTTCATATTGAGATAAAAATACGTAAATAAAAAATTTTGCTATTTTAAAGATGATATAGCTTTTTCAATATCGTCCGATTTGTAAATGTAATTTCCTGCAACAAGAGAATTTGCGCCATAACTTTTACATAATTTACCTGTGTCAGAGTTAATCCCGCCATCAACCTGTATTATTATATCAGAATTCTGTTCTCTTATTTGTTTAACTTTTTCGGCGCAATCTTCCATAAATTTTTGACCGCCAAACCCCGGCTCCACAGTCATAACAAGAAGCATATCAAGTTTATCCAAAAACTTAAAACACACATTAGCCTGTGTTTTTGGTTTTATTGACATGCCTGCCTTTACGCCGAAAGATTGTATGTATGAAATCAACTCTATAACATCTTCATCACTCTCAACAGCTTCATAATGAAAAGTTAAAATGTCTGCTCCGGCTTTTACAAACGGTTCAACGTACTTTTTAGGGTTTTCAATCATCAAATGTACATCAAGCGGAATAGCAGCTATTTTCTTTATAGATGCAGTAACAGGAACTCCTATCGTAATATTAGGTACGAAATGTCCATCCATAACATCAATATGGAGCCAATCAGCACCGGCAGCTTCCGCACGTTTAATATCTCTTTCAAGATTGGCAAAATCAGCCGACAATATTGAAGGTGAAATAATAACGTTATTCATGTTTTATCGCCCCCAATTTTTCACAAGCAGAATATGCCGCATGCTGTTCGGCTTCTTTTTTGGTCTTACCTTCTCCGGATGCAACAATTTGTCCTCTGTACGAAACTTCTACTAAAAATGTTTTATTATGTTCTGCACCCTTTTCGTCAACCAACTTATAAACAGGTGTTTCCTTTGTTAATCCTTGAGTATACTCTTGCAAAATAGCTTTAGCATTAAATTTTTCGAAATTATTATCTACATCTACTATGTATTCGTGCAATACTTTATCCAGAAACCCCATTACATCATTAAATTTGCCGTCAAAAAAATATGCCCCAAGCCCCGCTTAAAAAGCACAAGCCGTAACGGATTCTAACTTTTTTATACCTTGTTTCGAATCATGTACCCCCGCAATTATAAGTTCACTTAATCCTATTTTATTGGCAATTTTTGCTAATATATTATCCGATACAACAATTGAGCGAATTTTTGACATCTGCCCCTCAGAATATTTTGGATATTCTTTATACAGAATATTGGACACTGCAAGCTTCAAAACGGCATCACCTAAAAATTCCAATCTCTCGTAACACTCAGTATAAGGAAGATTATTGTCTTTTACGTACGACGGATGTGTCAAAGCATATCTGTAATTATCTTCAGATAATGTTTCAATTTGGAATATCTTTTCAATTTCCTTATACACCATTAAAATAAGCCTCTAAAGAAATTCATTATATCGGATAACAAATAATTGTTAAATATAAAATAGTAACAAAAATAATACATTACAGGTATTGTAAACACGAAGCTGTCACATCTGTCAAGAAATCCGCCGTGACCCGGAAGTGCATCCCCTGAATCCTTAACCCCTGCATCACGTTTAATTAATGATTCGGCCAAATCGCCAAGCTGCGCAAATACTGTACATAACAAGCCGCATATTAAAGCTAAATACCACTGTAACTCTATAAAATAACCTACTATAAGCGCACCGATTATTGCAAAGAAAATTCCGCCCATAGAACCTTCAATGGTTTTATTTGGGCTAATAACCTGCGCAAGTTTACGTTTGCCGAAATGTCTTCCGATATAGTATGCCCCGATATCAGTCAGCAAAATTGCAGTAAACATTAATACCACAAATCCGAGCCCGCTATCGTATTTTGAACAATTCAAATTTCTCAAAAATACTATATGCAACGGAAACCAACCGCAATAAATTATACCCAGCAAAGTTGTTGCAACATTTGCAATATATGGCTGACGACCGCAAAACAGCACCCACATAAATGATGCCATTGAGCACAAAGTTAAAACTAATGCAGCTAAATCTAATCGCTGAACGTATGCTACCCAAGCCAATATCAATTCTGACAATATCATTATTTTTATACTTGGGAAAAAGCCCTTATGCTTTAATATTTTTACATACTCTATTGATGCTAAAATAACTATCGTTAACACCATAGCAAGGATTGCAAAACCGCCAATCATTATACACAACATAACAACAGAGCCTAATGCAAACCCTATCAACATTCTTGTAGCGTTCTTATTTAACCCTTTAATTTCATCAGACATTATACCGTCATAACCTCTTTTTCTTTTTCAGATACCAAACTATCAATAATTCCAACATATTTGTCGGTTTGTTTTTGTATTTCATCCTGATTATCTTTTACTGCATCTTCAGGTAATTTTTCTTCTTTTTCAATTTTCTTCAAATCATCAGTCATATCACGGCGAATATTTCTTATAGCAACTTTAGAATCTTCACCCAATTTTTTAACGTCTTTAACGATTTCTCTTCTTCTTTCTTCAGTCAAAGGCGGAAATACCAAACGCAAACATACACCATCACTATTTGGTGCAATACCTAATTCAGCTTTTATAATAGCTTTTTCAATTTCTTTCATAACTGATTTGTCGTAAGGCGTAATAACCAAAGTAGTACCTTCCTGAACAGAAACTTGAGCCATTTGTCTGAGGGGAGTAGGAGCTCCGTAATATTCGACAATAACCTTATCCAAAATCATAGGATTTGCACGACCCGAACGGATAGAACCAAATTCTTTCTTCAGCTGATTAACAGCTTTTTCCATTTTTTCTTCACCAAATAAAAATAATTCTTCTAATGCTTCGCTTGAAAGTTCAGACATAATAACCTCTTTCCTGTTAATTAACTGATATATGTACCTAAATCTTTTGAGTTTAGTATTTGAGTAATACCATCGACAGTATCAAAATCAAATACAACAATAGGAATACGGTTTTGTTTGCATAGTGCGCAAGCTGCCGTATCCATAACTTTGAGACCATTTTTAATAATGTCATCATATGAAATTTTATCTAATTTTTTGGCATCAGGGTTTACTCTCGGATCGTCGGTATAAACCCCGTCGACACCGTTTTTCGCCATTAGCATAGCTTGGGCATTTATTTCAGATGCTCTAAGAGCAGCTGCCGTATCTGTTGTAAAGAACGGATTCCCTGTGCCTGCCGCAAAAATAACTACTCTGCCTTTTTCAAGGTGACGTATAGCTCTGTGGCGAATATAAGGTTCAGCAACCTGATTTATAGCTAAAGCACTCTGAACACGACAAGGAACTCCAATTTGATTAAACGCACTTTGCAATGCTATTGCATTCATAACTGTTGCAAGCATGCCTACATAATCACCGCTTGCTTGATCCATACCTAGTTTTGCACTGTTTTTCATCCCTCTGAAAATATTTCCGCCGCCGACAACTACTGCTATCTCTGCGCCTAAATCTCTGGCTTTTTTAATTTCTAAAGCAATTTTTTGGACAGGATTTTGGTCAATTCCAAACTGCTGTTCCCCTAAAAGAGCTTCTCCGCTAATCTTTATTAAAATTCTTTTATACTTTAAACCATTTTCCATAAAACATGTCCCTCTCTTACAAATAATAGCCTAAAACATAGTCATTGTAAAGAGGAAATTTGCATCAGACTAAAACAACAAAGAATGGGTCGAAAAAGTCTTCAACCCATCTTTTATCATTATATTTATTAAACGTTCTGATTTACATAATTATAATTTGTATTTAATTACCGTATTAGAACCTTGTGATGAAATAAACATTACTCCGTTTTTGATATGCAAACAATACGGTTTTTTTACATTACCCAAAAGTTGAGTAATTGTACCGTCAGGAGTAATTTTTACAATATTATCCGTATTGTAATTTGCCACATATATATTACCGGCATCATCACATTCAATATCAATCGGTCCGTTTAAGGTAGCACTCTTCACAAAATCACTTCTTGCACCGGAAGGAGTAATTTTTGTAATAGAATTATTACTAAAGCTGGCAACATATAAATTGCCTTGACTATCAGTTGTAATACCTGTGGGACTTGCTAAATTAGTATAATTAGCATTTGTTGGCTGGATTTTAACAGCATTTTCTTTTGCCTGCTCTTTTAATTCTTTTGATATTGTTTCAATATCAGTATCCATTGATGCTGCTAATGTCCTTGCTTTACTAATAACCGTACTGTTTTCCGGAATAATTGCAAGATATCTCTTAGCATTTTCAATTTGTCCCAGTTTGTAACTTAATGCAGCAGCATTGTATATAGCTTCATAGTCGTTAGGATTTCTGACAATTATTTGTTTAAAAACACTAAGCGCTTCCGCATTTTTATTTGTTTTTTGCAATGTAACTCCCAAATTATAATATGCATCAATATAATTTGGTTCCATGCTGATAGCATTTCTAAAAGCGTTTATAGCTTCTTCCATTTGACCTGCACGGTAATAATCCACACCTTCATTGTACTGTAATTTAGCCTGTGTACTAATATCCGCAAGCGCTGCAGAACAACTAAATACAGTTAATACAAATGCAGTTGTTAAAATTTTCTTCATCATACCTTTATATCTCACTTAATTCTTCTATAAGTTTACCGTTTTTCTTAGCAAACTTTTCTCCTCTTGCTATAATAGCAAGTTTTAAAATATTTGCAAGATTTATTGAATTTAAAGACTTGAAATTATCCGGTAAACGCAAACTCCAATTGGCATCTCCTGATGTTCCGGGTCTATTGTAAACATCATAAATATTGAAATAATCCGTAAAGAAAATTTGAATATTTTCTGCTTTAGATGCAAAAATTTCTACCAATTTCGTTTGAGCAAGGAACTCTGCATTTTTTGTCAATTCAACAATCAGAGCATCTTTATCATCCCAATCAGGAAAATCCAAATCTTCAACAAGATTTTTAACGTGCAAATATCCTTCATGAGAATTTATCATTGAATCTGCCCACATCTTAATAGGTTCATTATCGTGAGTGCCGACCATTGCCCAACATCTTTCGTTAATATTTTTGCAGCGATAAGGGTCTTCCGGTTTATCGGGTTCTGTAAATTGAGTTAGTTTCATACCTTGCAAGTCATAAGCCTTCATAACTGCTGCAACGGGATTTGTAAGAGTTCCTAAGTCTTCACAAACAATTGCATCTTTATCAAGACCTTCTTCCTTAGCTGCTGCTATAACAATTTTTTCAATAAGTCTGCCGTATAGTTTAATTTGTTTATCGGTTAGTTTTTTAACACGTTTTTCTTTATCGGCAGGAATTTCAGGGTCTAAATCGTCGATTGACGGAA
>ODAI014714388.1_pt1 | contig 32376 bp, 23 predicted proteins | sample 1539321 | NCBI WGS metagenome assembly ODAI01 (sample SAMN02144231, study PRJEB22623) | gut metagenome | biome: sheep rumen | host: Ovis aries | place: New Zealand
CGAGAACAAACGCGACGGTTCCGACTTCCGTGACGCTGCTACAGGCAAGGTGATTTTCCAGATAAAGAGCCCTATCGACGTAGGTCGTCGCATGGCTGCATATATCGACCCCACTCATCCCGGACTGGAGATGTGGAACAGCGACCGCCACGGCATACGTAACATCAAGGGCGAGGTGGTGGCCCCCAGGAGTAATATCAGAGACGAACTCGACAATTCCGACATCGAAGACAATACGGCTCTGTTTATACGCGGAATGCGGCTGCCTACGAACTTCGGCATCTGGTGGGACGGCGACCTGCTGCGCGAGATGCTCGACCATGAGACGGTGTCGAAGTACGACTGGCAGACGGGGCGCATGAACGAAATCGTAAAATTCGATGGCGTGAAGTTCAACAACGGAACCAAGTCGAATCCCTGTCTCAGCGGCGACATCCTTGGCGACTGGCGCGAAGAGGTGATAGCACGCGACCGTGACAGCCGTGAGTTGCGCATCTACATCACTACCATACCTACCGACTACCGCATCAACAGCCTGATGGAAGACATTCCATACCGCATAAGCATTGCCACAGAAAACGTGGGCTATAACCAACCGCCGGAAACAGGTTTCTATCTGGGTCCTGACAGGACAGAATATGTCAAGTGAAAATATTAAATAGAAAAAAAATCCCTTTTTCTTTCGTAAAACGGGAAATTTTGTTAATTTTGCACCGTATTATATATATGGTATGCCAGAAAGGAAAAATGATACTGACATAAAGCTTTTTGCCAATTATCTTGGTGAACGGCGTGAAGAGATATGGAAATACATCGAATCGTGTCTGGCGGAGTATAAGCAAACCGACAAGGAGATACTCCGTATGATGGGGCAGTCGATGTATGACGGTCTGCTCGAAGAACACTGGTCAATAGTGGAGGATTACCCCAGGCGCAAAGGCAAATACTTGCGTCCGGGGCTTGTTTTGTTAATGGCAGAGGCTCTCGGCGTAAAGAAGGAAAAAGCGCTGTGTACGGCCGCTGCCATGCAAACCAGCGAAGACTGGATTCTCGTTCACGACGACCTCGTTGACCGTTCGCTCGAACGTCGGGGAGAGAAAGCTCTGCACCGCATCGTGGGCGAGGAAATAGCCGTCAACGCCGGCGACACTCTCCATGAGTGTATGCACCGCATACTCAACCGCAACTATGGCATTCTCGACACTGCACTCGCCAGCCGCGTGCAGCAGGAGTTCTTCCGTATGCTCAGCCGTACATGCTTCGGACAGTATGCGGAAATAAAATGGATGCAGGAAGACAGGCAGGACATGACCGAAGCCGACGTCATCTTCACCATCAGCGGAAAGACCGTCTATTACACCATTGCCGGACCGTTGCGACTGGGGGCAATCCTTGCCGGTGCCAGCGATGAGCAGTTGCATAAGATATATGAATTCAGCTATCCCCTCGGTCTGTGTTTCCAGATTCGCGACGACGTGCTCGACCTGACCAGCGACTTTGAAGGGCTGAAGAAACAGGTGTGCAACGATATCTATGAAGGGAAACGCACGCTGATTCTGTTGCATCTGCTGCGAACGGCAAAGGGTGAAGAACTGGAGAAGATACAGTCGATACTGGCAAAGCCGCGCGAGCTGAAGACACTCGACGAGGTGCTTTATATTAAGAAGAAGATGCTCGACCACGGCAGCATTAGCTATGCTGACGGGCTGGCAGAGAAATATGCTGCCGAGGCAATGGCGAAGCTCGATAATATTGATTTCATCTGGGATGGGAAGTTTAAAGAGCTCTTCCGAAGTATGGTCGAATTTATCCTAAAGAGAGGAAAGTAGAATTGAAAGAGTTCGTAATATCAGAGGCAAAGGCCGAGACCGCTGTTCTCGTGGGTCTCATAACCAAAGACCAGGATGAGGCAAAGACGAAGGAATATCTGGACGAGCTGGAGTTTCTTGCCGATACTGCCGGAGCCAAAACCGTGAAGCGGTTTACTCAGCGCTGTGCAGGTCCGAGCATGGTGACTTACGTCGGTTCGGGAAAGCTGCTTGAGATAAAAGACTACATCAAGATGTGCGAGGACGAGGATGAACCCGTTGGAATGGTGATCTTCGACGACGAGCTGACGGCAAAGCAGCTTCGCAACATCGAGAAAGAACTGCAGGTGAAAATACTTGACCGCACCAGCCTGATACTCGACATATTTGCCATGCGTGCACAGACCGCCGAGGCAAAGGCACAGGTAGAACTTGCACAGCACAGGTATATGTTGCCGCGTCTGCAGCGCCTGTGGACCCACCTTGAGCGTCAGGGTGGAGGCTCCGGCGGCGGAGGCGGCAAGGGCACCGTGGGACTGCGCGGCCCCGGTGAGACGCAGCTTGAAATGGACCGCCGTATCATCCTGCAGCGCATAACGCTCCTGAAGCAGCGTCTTGCCGAGATCGACAAGCAGAAAACCACCCAGCGCAAGAACCGCGGACGTCTGATTCGTGTGGCACTCGTGGGATATACCAACGTGGGGAAATCCACAATAATGAATCTTTTGGCGAAGAGCGAGGTGTTTGCCGAGAACAAGCTCTTCGCAACACTCGACACCACAGTGCGCAAAATGGTCATCGGCAATCTGCCTTTTTTGCTTGCCGACACCGTGGGATTCATTCGCAAATTGCCGTCAGACCTTGTAGAATCGTTCAAATCAACACTCGACGAGGTGCGCGAGGCCGACCTGCTTGTGCATGTGGTGGATATCTCGCATCCTGATTTCGAAGAGCAGATACGCGTGGTGGAACAGACACTGGGCGAGCTGGGATGTGCCGAGAAACCGTCGATGATCGTGTTCAACAAGATTGATGCCTACACGTGGGTGGAGAAGGATGAAGACGACCTTACACCCATGACGAAAGAAAACATAACGCTCGGCGACCTGAAACGCACGTGGATGGCAAAGATGAACGACAACTGCATCTTTATCTCAGCACGGCAGAAAGAGAATGTCGAAGAGTTGCGTGACTTACTGTATGAAAGGGTGAGGGAACTGCATGTGCAGAAATACCCTTACAACGATTTCCTTTATACGGTGGATTAGAGTTGGCATAGAATTATTTAAACAGGTAACGAAATAATAATATGAGAGACTACAGAAATTTGCTAGACGAAGAGATTCAAGTATTGGAGAAAAACAACTGCTGGGCAGAGGACTGGGACCGCGTGATGGTGGCCGAGAATTTCAAACCGTATAGTTTCCATCGGGTGATGTTCTATGGCGACATCCGCCTTGGTGAGTTTGAGAAGATGGTCGAAGTGACCAAAGGATTTTTCAAGCACTCCGGCATCAACGATGCCACACTGCGCAACGTCACCGTGGGCGACAACTGCCTTATAGAGAAGATAGGCAACTACATAAACAACTATGTTATCGGCAACGACTGTCTGATACAGAATATCTGTACGCTTGAGACCACCGAGGGAGCTACTTTCGGCGAAGGCTCGGTAGTCTCTGTGCTCAACGAGGTGGGCGACGGCAATGTGATTATCTTCCGTGACTTGAATTCGCAGCTTGCCGCTTTCATGGTTAAGTATTTCGGTGACAAGGACCTGAAGGCGAAGATTACGGCTATGGTGAATGCCAAGGTGGAGGAAACCGTTCCGTCGTGCGGCACCATCGGCAACAACGTCAAGATTGTCAATGCCAAGGAAATAGTAAATACCGTGGTGAAGGACGATTGCGAGATATACGGTGCTTCGCGAATCAGCGAAAGCACTATTCTCTCGTCGCAGGATGCAAGCGTATATATAGGTACGGGCGTCATCTGCGAGAACTCGATTATCAGCAACGGGTGTTCCATTACCAATTCGGTGAAGATGCAAGACTGCTTCGTGGGCGAGGCATGTCAGATTACCAATGGATTCACTGCCGAAGCCAGCGTGTTCTTTGCCAACTCGTTTATGGCGAACGGCGAGGCGTGTGCAGCCTTCTGCGGACCATTCTCCGCCTCACACCACAAGAGTTCGTTGCTCATCGGCGGAATGTTCTCGTTCTATAATGCAGGTTCGAACACCAACTTCTCGAACCACGCATACAAGATGGGGCCGATGCACTACGGCTTTCTGGAGCGCGGTACCAAGACAGCAAGCGGAGCCTACCTGCTCATGCCTGCAAACATCGGGGCATTCTCGGTGTGTTTCGGAAAGCTGATGCACCATCCCGACACACGCTGTCTGCCGTTCGCCTATCTGATAGCCTATGGCGAGACGATGTATCTTGTGCCGGGGCGTAATATCACCACCGTGGGACTGTATCGCGACATCAAGAAATGGCCGAAGCGCGACAAACGCGCACAGAGCTGCCGCAAGAGCGTCATCAACTTCGACTGGCTCTCGCCATTCACCGTGGGAGAGATTCTTCGGGGAAAACAGATTCTTGAAAATCTGCGCGCTGCTTCGGGCAACGATGTGACAGCATACAACTATCATGAGTATGTGATTAATGCATCATCGCTGCGAAAGGGAATAAAATACTACGACATCGCCCTGCGCATATACATGGGAGCTGTGCTGAAGCGTGCCATCAAGGGCGGATGGCTGGCAGAGCCGAAGAGCTTAGTGGGAGAGGGTCAATGGAATGACCTTTCGGGACTGCTGCTGCCTGCAAGTGAGGAACAGCGGTTAGTGGAAGACATAAAGAGCGGTGAGATTACCGACATCGACGATGTCATCGAGCGCTTCTACGAGCTTGACCGCAACTACCGCGAATATCAGTGGACATGGACTTACAGCGTCATACTCGACTATTATAAGGTTGACAGCCTGACAGAAGAGGTGATGGAGCGTATCCACGACGACTATATCAATGCACGCCGTGCGTGGATTGCCGAGATTCGCAAGGATGCACATAAGGAGTATGAGATGGGCGACGTTGAGAAAGAGGTGTTCGACAACTTCGTTGAGCAGCTCGACAAGGAGATTGAATATGAGAACTAAGGAAAAGTAATCAAAACGCAGCTATATGAAAAATCGAATATGGTATATTTTACCATTATGTCTTTTATATGTTTTTTCTTTACATGCCCGTGACTATGAGACTGTAGAGGGCGACTTGATGAAAGCCCGCATATATACTCTCGACAACGGAATGAAAGTGTATATGTCGGTGAACAAGGAGAAACCGCGCCTGCAGACGTATATCGCCGTGCGCACCGGCTCGAAGAACGACCCAGCGGAGACCACGGGCCTGGCTCATTATCTGGAGCATCTGTTGTTTAAGGGGTCAACTCATTTCGGAACTTCTGATGCGGCGGCTGAGCGCCCTTATCTCGACAAGATAACGGCTCTGTATGAAGAGTACCGCACGTTGAGCGACCCTGCGGCGCGAAAGTTGAAATACCATGAGATAGACAGCATTTCACAGCTTGCCGCACAGTACAATATTCCCAATGAGTACGACAAGATGATGGCATTCATTGGAGCACGCGGTACAAATGCCCATACATGGCTCGACGAGACTATCTACAAGGAAGACATACCCTCAAACGAGCTGGAACGTTGGCTTATGATTGAAAGCGACCGTTTCCAGAACATGGTGATACGTGGGTTCCACACAGAGCTTGAAGCAGTATATGAGGAGTATAACCTCAACCTCACTGCCGATGTGAACAAGGTGTTGGATGCCATGCTGAACAAGCTCTATCCGACGCATCCCTACGGCACGCAGAACACCATCGGCACGCAGGCTCACCTAAAGAACCCGTCGATAGTCAACATCCAAAACTATTTCGACAAGTGGTATGTGCCTGCAAATATGGCTATCTGTCTTGCCGGCGACTTCGACCCCGACGACGCTATCCGTCTTGTTGATAAATATTTCGGTCAGTGGCGCAAGGGTGGCAGCGTAAGCCAACCGGTTTTCCCGGTTCAGAAACCGCTCACAGCCGACCTCGACACTACCGTGGTAGGGCAGGAGGCAGAACAGGTATGGGTGGCGTGGCAGGCCAAGAACGCCTCGTCGCTTTCCATCGACACGCTGACCGTTATCGACCACATGCTTTCCAACGGCAAGGCCGGACTTTTCGATCTTGACCTGAACCAGAAGATGCGTGTGCTCGGTTCATCCGGCGGACTGCTGGCATTCAAGGACTACTCGGCATTCTATCTTGTAGGAATGCCCAACCACGGACAGAGCCTGAAAGAGGTGCGCCAGCTGATGCTCGACGAGATTGGAAAACTCTGTCGCGGCGAATTCTCCGACGACTTGCTGCAATCAGTTATCAGCAATCTGAAACTGAGCGAGCACACAGCTATTGAGAGCAACCAATCGCGGGCAACGGCATTCTACAAGGCATTTATCAACGAGACTCCCTGGGAGCAGGAAGCTCACAGGCTCGACCGTCTGTCGAAACTGACGAAGAAAGATATCATGGAATTTGCCAGCCGTTTCTTCTCGGCCCACAATGCTTCTATTTATAAGATAACAGGCGAAGACTCAACCCAGAAGAAGATAGATAAGCCGCAGATTACCGCCATACCCACCAACAGGGATATGGTGAGCAGTTTTGTCAGCAATATACAAAGAATGAAAGTGGAGCCGATTCAGCCGCGCTTCGTTGATTTCAACCGCGATATGTTGAAAGGCTCGACGGCTGGAAAACTGCCGCTGCTCTACGTCAGGAACACCGAGAACGGGCGCTTCCAGCTGTATTTCTACTATAAGTTCGGTTCTGAAGCTTGCCTGCCACTATATTATGCCTCCGATTATCTCGGCTATGTGGGAACCGACAAGCTGACGGCGGAGCAGGTGCAGCAACAATTCTACAAACTGGCATGCAAAATGCATGTGGCCGTCAGCGACCGTACTATTACTGTCATGCTGAGCGGTTTGTCGGAGAATATGGGCGAGGCTCTGCGGCTGATGGATGAAGTGATGAACCACGCCAAGGGCAATCGCCAGTCGTGGGACAGCTACGTGGGACAGGTGATTAAAAACCGTGCAGACAAAAAACTGGAGCAGGAGCAAAACTTTGCGGCCCTTTCCGACTACGGCAAATACGGACGTTACAACAGTACGCGCAACATAATCTTGGAGGAGCAGTTGCGCAAACAGGACCCACAGCAGCTGCTCGACATGCTTAAATCGCTTTCCGGCTACGAGCAGACCGTGCTTTATTATGGTCCGTTGAGTGAAAAGGAACTCTCGAAAGCCATTGCTTCGGCATATAAGACACCAAAGAAACTGAAGCCTGTGCCAGAAAACAAGCATTACGTATTGCAGACAACACCCGAAAATGAGGTGCTCATAGCCCCTTACAAGGCTAAGAACATCTACATGACGATGTATAACGACGAGGAAAACCTTGTAAATGTTGAAGAGACTCCGATACAAGAACTGTTTAATGCCTACTTCGGAGGAGGCATGAACTCCATCGTGTTCCAGGAGATGCGCGAAGCACGTGGTTTGGCCTACTCGGCCTGGGCCTATTATTTTCAGCCCTCATATAAGGACATGAAGGAATACTTCCAGGCAAACATCATCACTCAGAACGACAAGATGATGGACTGCGTCAGACAGTTCCGTGCCATTCTCGACACTATACCGCAGAGCCAGGCTGCTTTCGACATTACCAAGGATGCGCTCATGAAGCGTCTTGCTTCGGCACGCACTACGAGGTTTAATATCATCAACAGCTGGCTTGAGGCAGAGGCCCTCGGTATCGACTACGATATCAGCGAGAAAGTTTACCGTGACGTTCCAGCGCTCACACTCGACGACCTAATCGCATTTGGAAAGAAGAAAATATCTCACCGCAATTTCCGCTATATTATCTTAGGCGATGAGGCTGAACTCGACATGGAGTCGCTCGGCAGGATTGGCTCCATAAAAAGAGTATCGACAGAGGAAATTTTCGGATATTAACAACAAATACTTTTATGGCAAACAATGTAGATTTCAAGTATGCTCCAATGTTCCAGCTGGGCAAGGATGATACCGAGTACCGCCTGCTCACGAAAGAAGGGGTAAGTGTAAGCGAGTTTGAGGGTCATAAGATCCTGAAAGTATCAAAGGAGGCACTGACGCTGTTGGCACAGCAGGCGTTTCATGACTGTGAGTTCATGCTACGCCGCGCCCATAACCTTCAGGTGGCTGCGATTCTAAGCGACCCAGAGGCATCAGAGAACGATAAGTATGTGGCTCTTCAGTTTCTGCGCAATGCCGAGACATCGGTGAAAGGGGTGCTTCCTTTCTGCCAAGACACCGGCACCGCCATCATTCACGGAGAGAAAGGCCAACAGGTGTGGACAGGCTTCGAGGATGAGGAGGCTCTCTCGCGCGGAGTATATAACACCTATACGCAGGACAACCTGCGCTATTCGCAGAACGCACCGCTCAACATGTACGACGAGGTGAACACTCGCTGCAATCTTCCGGCTCAGATTGACATCGAGGCTACAGAGGGTATGGAGTACCGCTTCGTAATGGTGGCAAAAGGCGGCGGTTCGGCAAACAAGACCTACTTCTATCCCATGACCAAGGCAACGATACAGAACGAAGGCACGCTGCTGCCATTCCTTGTAGAGAAGATGAAAACCCTCGGAACGGCTGCATGTCCTCCCTATCATATCGCTTTCGTCATCGGTGGCACGTCGGCAGAGAAAAATCTGCTTACGGTGAAGCTCGCCTCAATCAAATACTACGACTCGCTGCCTACTACCGGCGACGAGACCGGTCGTGCCTTCCGCGACATTGATTTGGAGAAGAAACTGCTGCACGAGGCACATAAGATAGGGCTGGGAGCACAGTTTGGAGGCAAGCATCTTGCCCACGACATACGCGTTGTCCGTCTGCCGCGACATGGAGCCAGCTGTCCCATCGGCATGGGCGTAAGCTGTTCGGCCGACCGTAACATCAAGGCGAAGATTAATGCCGACGGCATCTGGCTTGAGAAGATGGACGACAATCCCGGAGAGCTGATTCCTGCCGAGTATGCCAAGGCCGGCGAGGGTGGTAATCAGATAGTAATTGACCTCGACAAGGGTATCGATGCCGTTCGCAAAGAACTTACTAAGTATCCTGTTTCCACACGCGTGAACCTTAAAGGTACTATCATCGTAGCCCGCGACATCGCTCATGCTAAGTTGAAGGCACGGCTCGATGCCGGCGAAGGATTGCCACAATATTTTAAGGACTATCCTGTTTTATATGCAGGGCCGGCAAAGACTCCCGAAGGTTATCCATGTGGGTCGATGGGACCTACCACGGCTAATCGCATGGATCCATACGTTGACGAGTTCCAGTCTGAAGGCGCTTCGCTTGTGATGATTGCAAAGGGCAACCGCAGCGAGATTGTTACCGAGGCATGCAAGAAACATGGTGGATTCTATCTCGGAACAATCGGAGGCGTGGCTGCCGTTCTCTCGCAGTCGAGCATCAAGAGCATCGAGTGTGTGGAATATCCCGAGTTAGGTATGGAGGCGGTGTGGAAGATTCGTGTGGAAGATTTTCCTGCGTTCATCCTCGTTGACGACAAGGGCAACGACTTTTTCAAGCAGCTAAAGCCTTGGAAGTGCACCTGTTGACGGTAGAAATATAATAATAACATAACAACCAAACTTAATTAAACTTTATATTTATGCGAGTAATTATTGAACCAAATTATGATTTGATGTCTCAATGGGCAGCTAATCATGTAGTAGAGAGAATTAATGCGGCCAAGCCGACTGCTGAGAAACCTTTTGTGCTTGGACTTCCTACAGGATCGTCTCCAATTGGAATGTATCGTGCACTCGTGAAAGCCTACAACGACGGAAAGGTTTCGTTCAAGAACGTAGTCACTTTCAACATGGACGAGTATGTAGGACTTCCTGTAGAACACCCTGAGAGCTATCACTCGTTTATGTTCACCAACCTGTTCAACCACATCGACTGCCCGAAGGAGAATATCCATATCCTCAACGGCAACGCCGAAGACCTTGCTGCCGAGTGTGCCAACTATGAGAAAATGATTCGTGACTTCGGAGGTATCGACCTGTTCCTCGGAGGCATCGGTCCCGACGGACACATCGCCTTCAACGAGCCGGGGTCAAGTCTTACCAGCCGCACTCGCCAGAAGACACTGACCACCGATACTATCATAGCCAACAGCCGCTTCTTCGATAACGACATCAACAAGGTTCCTAAGACAGCCTTGACCGTCGGTGTAGGAACGGTGATGGATGCTCGCGAGGTGATGATTCTCGTAAACGGTCACAACAAAACCCGTGCTCTTCAGGCTGCCATCGAGGGAAGCGTGAACCACATGTGGACTATCTCTGCCCTTCAGATGCATCAGCACGGCATCATTGTATGCGACGAGGCTGCTTGCGACGAACTGAAGGTAAGCACATACAAGTATTTCAAGGATATCGAGAAGGCCAACCTGCTCTGATATACTGCGGGCTTTGCTTTTATAGGGCGGACTGTCATGTCCGCCCTTGTTTGTTGTATTATATTAATATATATCTCAGCGTGAATATTATTGCCAGTACTACAAGGGTGGCGTTCAGATTTTCAAACCTGCGGGCAATGGCATTGAAGAGCACGTAGGAGATTATGCCGATAAGGATTCCATCGCTGATGGAACTCGACATCACCATGAGAAAGATGGTGAAGAAACAGGGCAGGCCCTCCTCCCAGGCGTTGAAATCAATTTTTACAACGTTCATAAACATCATTACGCCAACAATTATCAGTACAGGCGAAGTGGCTGAAGCGGGAATGGCGAGAAACAGCGGTGCGAAGAACAGCGAAATGGCAAAGCAGACAGCGATGGTAAAAGCGGTCAGACCAGTACGTCCTCCCTCGCTTACGCCAGACGCCGACTCAACGTAAGTGGTGGTGGTCGATGTACCAACACATGCGCCAACGGTTGTTGCCACGGCATCGGCCATAAGAGCCCGACTAATGCCGGGGATGGTGCCGTCTTTCTTTATGCCGCCGGTGTTTGTGAGCACTCCCACCAGCGTGCCGATAGTGTCGAACATATCGATGAAGAGGAAGGTGAACACTATCATCATCATGTCGAAGCTCCAAATGTTGCTCCATTCAAACTGAAAGCAGATGGGACTTACGTCGGGAGGCATTCCCACGATGCCGTTAAGAGTGGTGATGCCCATTGGTATTCCGATGACGGTGGTCAGCAGGATGCCTATCAGCATGGCTCCCTTTATCCGATATATAAGAAGTGTAGCTGTGATTATAATGCCGATGATGCAGAGAAGGGCCGTTCCGCTGCTGATGTCGCCGAGTGTAATGAGCGTTGCGGGGTTGTCGATGATAATGCCGGAATTCTTCAGTCCTAAGCTGGCGATAAACAGTCCTATTCCCACGGATATCGATGCTTTGATGGGCATAGGAATGGAATCTACTATTACCTTCCGGATGTTTGTGATGCTCAGTATGATGAAAATAATGCCTTCGATAAGTATTGCTGTCAGTGCGAACTGCCAAGTGTAGCCCATTGTCAGGCATACGGTATATACGAAGAACGCGTTTAATCCCATTCCGGGTGCCAGTCCGAACGGCATCTTGGCATAGACAGACATGATTAAAGTTCCGACAACGCTGGCAATAACGGTAGCAGTGAATACTGCCGACGTGTCCATCCCCTGTTCTGCAAGGGCTGAGAAAATTGAAGGATTGACGGCAAGAATGTATGCCATTGTAAGAAACGACGTTATACCGGCCATCAGTTCGGTCTTCACTTTGTGCTTCGTAGGGTCGAAGCCGAAGAGAGTGTGTAATATCATTATTTTTGCGATTATATTGTTTGCAAAAGTACAAATACTTTCTAAAACCGCCAAACAAATACATGAAAAAACTAAAAGGGCTACCGGAAATTAATCCGGTAGCTCTCTGTAGGAATATTCTTTTTATCTCAGTTGCGGAACACAAGCCCTGTCCCGAACTCGTCGATGATGATAGGATGGTCGCGATGCACCTCGTCGGCAAGAATCTGTTTCGAGAGGTCGTTGAGTACATAATTCTGTATTGCCCTCTTTACTGGACGTGCACCGTACTCTGGGTCGTAGCCAACGTCACTGAGATATTTCACAGCCTGCGGTGTCCAGTCAATCTGTATGCCCTGTGGCTCCAGCATCTTCTTCAGTGAGTTGAGCTGCAGTTTCACTACGTCGGCAATCTCAGCCTGTGTGAGCTGCTTGAACTGTATAATCTCGTCGATGCGGTTGAGGAACTCGGGGCGCATTGACATGCGCAACTCATCCATCTTCAGGTTTGATGTCATGATGATGATGGTGTTCTTGAAGTTCGCTGTACGACCCTTATTGTCGGTCAGACGACCGTCGTCCAGCACTTGAAGCAGAATGTTGAACACATCGGGGTGGGCTTTCTCTATTTCGTCGAAGAGAACCACACTATATGGCTTGCGGCGCACTGCCTCGGTGAGCTGTCCGCCCTCGTCGTAGCCAACATATCCCGGAGGCGCACCGATGAGTCGGCTGACGCTGTATTTCTCTTGATATTCACTCATGTCGATACGTGTCATCATTGTCTCATCGTTGAACAGGTAGTCGGCGAGCGTCTTTGCCAGTTCGGTCTTTCCAACTCCGGTAGGTCCGAGGAAGATGAACGATGCGATAGGACGTTTGGGGTCTTGCAGTCCGGCCCGGCTTCTGCGCACGGCATCGCTGACGGCAGTGATAGCCTCTTCCTGTCCGATGACACGTTTGTGCAACTCCTCTTCAAGATGAAGTAGTTTCTCACGCTCGCTCTGCATCATTCGTGTAACGGGAATTCCTGTCCATCTGGAAACTACCTCGGCAATGTCGTCCTCGGTAACCTCCTCGCGTACCATTGCATCGCCACCCTGAGCGTTCTTCAACTGTTCCTGGATATTTTTTATATCGTCTTCAAGTGCTTTCAGACGTGAATAGCGTATCTCTGCCACGCGTTCGTAGTTGCCTTCGCGCTCGGCACGCTCGGCCTCGAAGCGCAACTGTTCCATCTGTTGCTTATCTTGCTGAATCTTGTTCACCAGATTGCGCTCACCTTCCCACTTGGCGCGGAATTCGCTCTCCTTCTGCTTCAGCTCGGCAATATCCTTATCCAACTGTGCTATCTTCTCTGTGTCGTTTTCACGCTTTATGGCCTCACGCTCAATCTCTAATTGTTTCAGCTGGCGAGTGATGTCGTCGAGCTCTTCTGGTACGGAGTCACGCTCCATGCGTAACTTGGCTGCCGCCTCGTCCATAAGGTCGATGGCCTTGTCGGGCAGGAAACGCTCACTGATATAGCGTTCCGAAAGTTTTACGGCAGCTATACAGGCATCATCCTGAATGCGCACCTTGTGGTGGTTCTCATAGCGTTCCTTTAATCCTCGGAGAATGCTGATGGCCGACAGTTCGTCGGGTTCATCTACTATAACCGTCTGGAAACGGCGCTCGAGAGCCTTGTCTTTCTCGAAGTATTTCTGATATTCGTTGAGGGTGGTGGCTCCAATAGAGCGCAACTCGCCACGAGCCAGTGCCGGCTTCAGAATGTTGGCTGCATCCATGGCTCCCTCGCCACCTCCAGCTCCCACGAGTGTGTGTATCTCATCGATGAACAGTATGATGCGTCCTTCGCTCTTCGTCACCTCGTTGATGACGCTCTTGAGACGTTCTTCGAATTCTCCCTTGTATTTCGCTCCTGCTACGAGGGCTCCCATGTCGAGTGAATAGAGCTGTTTGTCTTTTAGGTTCTCTGGAACGTCGCCTCTTACAATGCGTTGTGCCAGACCCTCGACGATGGCTGTCTTTCCTGTTCCCGGCTCTCCTATTAATATAGGATTGTTCTTAGTGCGACGTGAGAGAATCTGCAGCACACGTCGAATCTCGTCGTCGCGGCCGATTACCGGGTCGAGCTTCCCGGAACGAGCCTCTTCAACAAGGTTCTTGGCAAAGCGGCTCAGACTCTGATAGTTGTCGTCGGTGCTTTGCGATTGAACTTTCTGCCCTTGTCGCAGTTCGGTGATGGCTTTCTCGGTTTCCTTTCGGTTGATTCCTGCATCGTTGAGGATACGGCTTGCCGACGAGCTTACGTCGATTAAAGCAAGTAGAATAGGTTCGATGCTTACAAACTCGTCGCCCAGTTTCTTTGATATGTCTTGAGCACTGAGTAGGACGCGGTTAGAGTCGCTGCTGAGGTATGGTTCGCCTCCTGTAACCCTCGGCAGGTGTTGTATCTCAGAGTCAACGAGTTGAGTGATATGGTTCGCGTTGGCTCCGACTTTCTGGAAGATGAAGTTGCAAATGTCTCTTCCTTTCTCCATAACTCCCTTCAGAAGGTGAACAGGCTCGATAGTCTGCTGTCCATTGCGTTGAGCGGTGTTTACTGCCTCTTGCACTGCCTCCTGAGCCTTGATTGTGAATTTGTCTAACGTCATATTTTAATCTCCTTTCTTGTTTGTTCTGCGTATCAACCCGTTTTTCGCAAACATCTTGCCAGTATTTGTGGTACTGACATTCTGGCGCTTTCCTTGTGTCAAAATGTCGTATCGGTAATAGGCTGTCTAAGTTGCCTAATACTGAAAAATGCTGAAATGAAGTGAAAAGATTTGGAGGTTTCATAATTAATGATTACCTTTGTGGTTGATTAGTCATGAGCCTATGAGAAAGATATTAACAATCATTTTTACAATGATACCCTTGTTTATGTGCGGACAGACCTACGACGCATTGTGGCAACAGGTAGAGAAGGCTTCAAACGACGACCTGCCTAAAACTCGGATGGAAGTACTGGCCAAGATTAAGTTGAAGGCAGCAGCGGAACATGCCTACGGCCATCTGCTGAAGGCTTCGTTATGCTACGTCGAGGCGCAGGCATCTGTGGCTCCCGACTCTCTCCGTCCTGAAGTGGAGCGGCTTGAGGAACAGGAGAATGCTGCTTCCGACAAGGTGCTCAAGGCTGTGTATGACGCTCTGCTCTACAGAATATATACCTTCAACTTCAGTGCCGACAATGGCGAGGCTACTGCTGCCGCATACAGGGTAAAGGCTATGGAGAATCCGGAATTGCTGGCAACGGTTGCTGATGCGGCTTTCAAACCATTGGTTACTATAGGTAAAGACAACTCTGTGTTTGGCGGTGACATGCTCAGCGTGATTGCAGAAGTCACGGGCAACTATTCTGTCGCCCACGCATACTATGACCGCATGGGCAACCGGCGAGGTGCCTGCATTATGGCGCTGAACGTACTACGACAGCGTCCCTTTACGCGTAATGATAATGTTGCTTCGTCGAAATACATCGCATCACTCGATTCGCTCATAGGTCTCTATGGCGACCTTGACGAGGCGTGTGAGGCAGCCATTGAGCGCTACAATTATATGCGTGAATGCAAGGATGCTACTCCGAAAATGAGCTACGAATATCTGCGGCTTATGGAAGGACGGTGGCCAAACGCACCTCGCCATAATTTCTTCACAAACGAGTTGATGGAACTCACTGCTCCGCAATTCATTGCGAGAATGCCGATGGTAGTACGTCCAGGGGATCCGATTATGGTAGTGATGGATGTCCTGAGAAACGTTACGGGTATTAACATAAAAGTGATGCGAACAGGATTGAAGGGCAATGACACCCTCAGTCCTGACAATGAGACCGACATGATTGCCATAAAGAAGTCGGGCTTAAAGGAACAGCCTACACTGTCGCACTCGTTGACGTTTAATGGGGAATATGATGACTACGAGGTTTTCGCCGACTCAACGCAATTGATATTCAACGAGCCGGGAGTGTATCTTGTCGAGATAAGTTCCACGCCATCGTCAGAAATACAGCGGCAATTGATTTATGTAAGTAATATGTTTGTTGTTGCCCAGCATCTGCCGGGCAACAAACTGCGCATGGCTGCTCTCAATGCTACTACCGGTCTGCCCGTCGCTGGAGCCAGACTGCGCCTGGTGTTTCCACGCTGGGGCGCAAAACGTGCCGATATTATAGTGGATTGTGACGATAAAGGTGAGACAGTGTGGACATATGGCAACGAACGCCCAGAGAGCATTTTCCCATTCATTGCTGGCGATGAATACAGTTGTGGAGTGAGTGCATATGGCAACTATTACTATAATGCCAAGAATGAAAGCTACACTAATATCGAAATCTTCACTGATCGGGCTATCTACCGTCCCGGACAGTTAGTAGAAGTGGCTGCGATAGTATATCAGAACACAGACTATGTTAATAACCATGCACAAGTAGGGCTGGCAGTCAATGCTATACTGCTCGATGCTAACGGAAAGACCTTAGACGAAAAGCATCTCACTACCGACGGCTATGGAACTGTCCATACATCTTTTCTTCTGCCACGCAACATCTTGAGTGGCAATTTCTCGGTACGTATGAACAACACGACGAAGTTTTTCCGTGTCGAGGAGTACAAGCGTCCGACGTTCCATATAGAAGTGGAGAAACCTGGCGTGGATTATAAGGACGGTGACACACTTAGTGTGAAGGCTACGGCAATGTCCTTCAGTGGAGTGCCGGTACAGGGAGCCAAGGTAAAATACACAGTGCACCGAAATGTGGCACTATGGTGGCTCGGATATTCGCGCTATCTGAATAGCGGTATTCCCAGTCGCAACGCGATAAAGGAAGTGGTTTACAAGAGTGTGGCAGTAACAGAAGCCGACGGAACGTTCACTATGCAGATGCCGATGGTACTGCCTGATGATAGCGGCGACCGACCGATGTTCTACAGTTTTACTGCTGACTGCGATGTTACTAGCATTTCCGGAGAGACACATACTGGAAGTCTGACGCTACCTATGGGCAGTAAACCGGTGGCACTGTCTGTTGATTTAAAGGATAAGGTGCTTGACAGCGAACTGAAAAGTCTGACTTTCGGACTACACAACGCGGCTGGAACGGAAATAGCAGGCAATGTGCGCTACCGTTTCGATAATGGTGCGTGGAAAAGCGCTGCGTCAAATGAAAAACTCTCAATCTCCAGCTCCCAATTTAAGAGTGGCAAACATCTTCTTGAGGCAACGTATGGCGAAGTAGCCATGAAACATAGCTTCGTGGTATTCTCACTAAAGGACATACGTCCGGCAACCGACACGCATGACTGGTTCTATGTCTCCGCCGACAAGTTTGCAAACGACGGTAAACCCGTGATTGTCCAGGCAGGAGCATCCGACAACGACCTCTACATTATATATAGTATAACCGCTGGCGATAAGATTATAGAACAGGGAACTGCCTTGAGAAGCAATGCTCTCGTGAGACGTGAACTACGATATAAACCTGAATACGGCTCTGGTCTGCTACTCAACTATATATGGGTGAAAAACGGTAAGGCATATCAGCATCAGTCATTCATCAGTCGTCCGTTACCAGACAAGGCTCTGACAATGAAATGGACTACTTTCCGTGACCGACTTAAACCAGGACAGCAAGAGGAATGGCGCTTGAGTATCACAGATGCCAACGGCAAGCCGGTGACAGCACAACTTATGGCAACACTCTACGACAAGAGTCTTGATGCAATAAGTGAACACCAGTGGAATTTCGTACCATCCATGCGACTGCCCATCCCATCTTCGACACTGCTGTCGTATAACGACCGGCAACAGTTTTTTTCAGCCTCAAAGAGAATTGCCCTTAAAAGTGTTGGCAGCTACAGTTTCAGCCGTTTGAGCGATGACGTGAACTTCTACTTTGCTAACTTGCGGATAAGAGGTGGGGTAATGCGTCGCATTGCCACACGCAACTTGATGATGGCAAAGGCCGTAACTGCTTCCGCAAGAATGGAAAAGGATTCGTATGCTGCCCCCCTGACGGCCGCTGCCAGGACTGTCGTCGAGACGACAACATCACTGTCGGAAGATGAACAGCAGAGGGACATCGGTGAGCCGAGCGTCCGTGAGAATCTGCATGAGACTGCATTTTTTGTTACCAATGCGGAGACTGACGCTCAAGGCATTGTCACGTTGAAGTTCATGCTGCCCGAGAGTCTCACTACATGGAAATTCCTTGGCATTGCTCACACCAGCGACATGAGTTACGGAAGTATCGGGGCAGAGACAGTGGCTCGTAAGACTGTGATGGTGCAGCCCAACGTACCACGCTTCGTTCGCACAGGCGATGAGACCACTGTCACGGCAAGCATATATAATAACAGTGACGCAGCAGTCAGTGGCATTGCTGTGATAGAACTTCTCGACCCTGAAACAAATTCTATTATATATAAGGAAGAAAAGGCATTCAGCTCTGAAGGAAAAAGTACTTCGGTCGTGCCGTTCACATTTAGACCCGATGGTCGTAACGACCTGTTTGTATGCCGTATGTTGGCAAGTGGCAGTGATTTTAGCGACGGTGAGCAGCACTATCTGCCAGTACTTCCCGACAAGGAGTTTGTCACTGTGACTGTTCCTGTAACTCAGAATACACCGGGTGAGAGGATAGTGTCGCTTGAAAAGCTGTTCCCTGCCGGTGCTGACAAGCAGAAACTTACTGTAGAATACACCAACAACCCCGTATGGCTGATGGTTCAGGCGCTACCAAGTATCGGCATTCCTGATGGCGACAATGCTATTTCCCTTGCTGCTGCATACTATGCCAACACCCTTGCTAACCATCTTATACGCCATATACCGTCAATGAAGGGCATATTTGAGAAATGGAATCGTGAGTTGGGCTCAGAGACTTCGTTAATGTCGGCATTGGAGAAGAACCGGGAACTTAAAGATATTGTGCTCAGCGAAACACCGTGGTTAGGTGACGCTGACAGTGAGGACGAGCAGAAACACCGCCTCAGCGACTTCTTTGATTCTAACAATATAGGCAATCGTCTGATGACAACGCTGGACAAATTGAAAGCTTTGCAGCAAAGCGACGGCTCGTGGAGTTGGTGGAAGGGAATGCATGGAAGCTATTGTATGACTGTCGAAGTGGCTGAGATGCTTGTGCGCATGACTCTGCTTACCGGTGAAAAGACCCAGGCCGATGTTCTTCTTTCCAAGGCATATGCGTTTATCGATGCGAAGACTGTGGATATTGTTGAGCAGATGAAGCGTGATGAGAAGAAAGGCATTCGTCAGACATTCCCGAATCATACTGTTCTACAGTATCTTTACCTCCGCTCGTTAGACAACCGCAATCTGTCAGCGAGAACGAAGAGTGCTCATTCGTATCTCATCAGCTTACTGAAGAAAGACACAAAGCACCAGACGCTCTACGACAAGGCTCTCTCGGCGGTGGTGCTTCATAAGAATGGTGATAGGAAGAGAGCCTTAAAATACGTTAAGAGCCTGCATGAATACAGCATCTATACAGAGGAGATGGGACGCTATTACGATTCTCCCCGGGCAATCTATTCATGGTGTGACTATCGCATACCTACCGAGGTGATTGCTATCGAGGCAATCAGTATGATTACCCCTGCCGACCGTCAGACAATTGAAGAGATGTGTCGATGGTTGCTTCAAGAGAAACGCACTCAAGCTTGGAGCACTCCGATAAACAGCGTCAATGCTGTTTATGCGTTTCTCTTAAACAATGATGCAAGAGAATCGTTTAGGACGGTGGAAAACACTTCCATATCAATTGACGGTAAGACAGTTGACTTTCCACAGTCAACAGCCGGATTCGGATACGTGAAGACTTCAATAGATGCAAATACCGGTTTGTCGCTGACGTTTGCAAAAAGTTCTGAAGGAACATCGTGGGGGGCAGTCTATGCGCAGTTTGTTCAGAAAGCATCAGAGATTGATGCATCGGCAAGTGGAATAAGTATCAGCCGTGAGATAATCGGCGAACTAAAGGTGGGTGCGCGCATTAAGGTAAAACTTAAAATAAAGAGCGACCGCGACCTTGACTTTGTGCATGTAATAGACCGAAGAGCAGCTTGCATGGAACCAGTCAATCAACTTAGCGGCTATCATGGTGGAGCATACAGAGTACAGAAAGACTGTTCTGCTAACTATTACTTTGATCGATTGGCAAAAGGTACTCACGTGATAGAAACTGAGTATTTCATCGACCGTCAAGGAGTATATTACACCGGTACAGCCACTGTCGGGTGCGCATACTCTCCTGAGTTCCGTGCAACAGCTCCGGGGATTGAATTGAAAGTGAATAACTAAAATAGAAAATAACAGAAACGATACAGATGAACAGAAAAACAATAATAACTGCATTACTCATGCTTGTGTCACTTTCTGCTGATGCGCAGAAGCTAACGATTCAGAAAACAGAGATTGACATGGGTACAGTGGTCTATAACACTCCTGCAACGGCAGTGTTTGAACTGCGTAACAAAGGACTGCGCAAACTGAAGATAGAACAGGTTGACACCGGATGCGGCTGCATGAAAGCCGAATATCCGAATGGCGACATCGGCATGGGCGAGAAGTTTCAAATCAAGGTTATATTCGACGCTCGACAGCTCGGTCACTTCCAGCGAATGATAAAAGTGAAAAGTAATGGGTTGAAAGATGATCTCTGGCTGACGATAAAGGGCGTGGTAAAAACCAGCCTTGACGACTACAGCAACATATATCCCTATGGTATTGGCGACCTGTTACTCGACAACAATACTTTGGAGTTCGACGATATAAATAAAGGTAAGACGTATGAGCAGACCATCCATGTGATGAATAACGGTAAAAATGTGATGCAACCCAATATGATGCATCTGCCCCCATATCTTACTGCCTACTGCGTTCCCGATCGTCTGCAGCCTCGTCACGCAGGAGAGATTAAGGTAACGCTGAATCCCTCGAAACTGTCCGACTTCGGTCTGACACAGACGTCTATTTACTTGGCTCAGCAGTTAGGCGAGAAAGTAAGTCCCGACAAAGAAATTGTGGTGTCGGCAGTTGTTTTGCCATCGTTCGATGGCTTGTCGGATACCGATCGGGTTAATGCCCCCAAAATCAGTCTTTCTTCAGAGATTGTGAATATCGGTTTCGCTGGCAAGAAGAAACGCACCGAGGAAATTATCGTCACCAACGAAGGCCGTTCGGAACTACGTATTTCCTCACTTCAGATGTTTACCGGAGGGTTTACCATGACTCTTGGAAAGAAGAATCTGCAGCCAGGCGAGGCTACTAAGCTCAAGGTAACAGCCTTTGCCGATCAGATGTCAAAAGTGAAAGGTCATCCTCGTGTGCTTATGATTACCAACGACCCCACAAAGCCTAAGGTCGTCATTAGTGTTTTAACTCATTAACATTATATTATACAGTGGAGCATCCAGAGAACAGCAATGAATACGCAGGGCTGCAAGTGAACAACGGTGTTGAGCAGCCATCGATAATTAATCCGTATATGAACCGTAGCCGTTTCCGCCGTCGTGAAGTTAGTGCCGGCGAGATGGTTGAGGGCATACTTAAAGGCAACGTCACTATTCTGTCGCAGGCAGTAACGCTTGTAGAGAGTGTCAGTCCTGCCCATCAGCAGAAAGCACAGGAGGTTATCGAGAAGTGTCTTCCGTATAGTGGCAACAGCATCCGTGTAGGAATCAGCGGTGTGCCGGGAGCCGGAAAGTCAACAAGTATTGATGAATTTGGTATGCACGTACTAAATGAGAAAGGCGGAAAGCTGGCAGTCCTGGCCATCGACCCGTCGAGTGAGCGTACTAAGGGTTCTATCCTTGGTGACAAGACACGTATGGAAAAGCTGTCGCAGCATCCAGATTCGTTTATACGTCCTTCACCGACGGCAGGCAGTCTTGGTGGCGTGGCCCGAAAGACTCGCGAGACCATCATTCTGTGTGAGGCTGCAGGTTTTGACAAGATTTTTGTCGAGACAGTAGGTGTTGGACAGAGTGAAACTGCTTGTCACTCTATGGTTGATTTCTTCCTCCTAATACAACTTGCAGGGACAGGTGACGAACTTCAGGGAATAAAGCGTGGCATCATGGAGATAAGCGACGGTATTGTTATCAACAAGTGTGACGGTGAGAATGTCGAAAAATGCCAGATGGCAGCAACAAATTTCCGCAATGCACTTCATTTCTTCCCGATGCCCGAAAGCGGTTGGATGCCGAAGGTGCTGTGCTATAGTGGATTTTATGGCACAGGTATAAAGGATATATGGGATATGATTTATCAATATATTGATTTCGTCAAGGCAAACGGCTACTTCAGCCATCGCCGTAACGAACAGGCTAAATACTGGATGTATGAGAGCATCAACGAACATCTTCGTATGAGTTTCTACAACAACCCTGTTATCCAGCAGCGTCTTGCCGAAGCAGAACGCAATGTACTCGCTGGACAGAAAACATCATTTATGGCGGCAAACAACTTGTTGGAAACATATTTCTCTTTACTATGCAAATAGAGATTGATAGCGGTAGTGGTTTCTGTTTTGGCGTCACAACAGCCATAAAAAAAGCCGAGGAAGAACTGACAAAGGGTACAATACTTTACTGTCTTGGCGACATTGTACACAATTCGATGGAGTGTGAGCGGTTGCGTCGGCTCGGACTTGTAACTATTGGACATGATGAGATGAAGCAGCTGCACGACGTTAAGGTGCTGTTGCGTGCTCATGGAGAGCCTCCCTCGACCTACGAGCTTGCGCGAAGAAACAATATCGATATTATAGATGCCACATGTCCTGTTGTTCTCCAGCTTCAGAAGCGTATCAAGAAACAGTACGAAACGGGTGTTGCCCAGATTGTCATCTTTGGCAAGCGTGGACATGCTGAGGTGCTCGGTCTTGTGGGGCAGACCGACGGCAAGGCTATTGTCATTGAAAAGTTCGACGACGTGAAACAGCTTGATTTTACACGCGACATTTATCTATATTCGCAGACGACAAAGAGCCTTGACGAGTTTCACCGTATCATCGACTACATACAGGATCATATCTCTCCAGACTCAACATTCCGCAGCTTCGACACCATATGCCGCTCGGTAGCCAACCGTATGCCAGCAATCAGCGCTTTTGCGGCACGCCACGACCTTATACTCTTTGTATGTGGACGTAAGAGTTCCAATGGCAAGGTGCTTTTCAACGAGTGTCGCCGGGTAAATCCCAATACCCATCTCATTGAGGGCCCCGACGAGATTGACGGCAAATGGCTTTTTGACATCAGTACTGTGGGTATTTGCGGAGCCACCAGCACTCCGAAATGGCTCATGGAGCAGTGCGAGGAAAGAGTTACGAAGTTGAAAGATTGAATAATATGATTGTATGCATAGCTGAGAAGCCAAGTGTGGCTCGTGACATCGCTCGAATCATCGGTGCTACTGGTAGCCATGATGGATATATGGAAGGCAATGGGTATCAGGTGACATGGACTTTTGGTCATCTGTGTACTCTGAAAGAACCTCACGACTATACGCCGATGTGGAAATCGTGGAGTCTTACGGCCCTGCCGATGATTCCTCCGCGGTTCGGAATCAAGCTCATCGACGACAACGGCATAAAAAAACAGTTTGGCATCATTGAACGTCTGATGCAAGCTGCCGATAGCATAGTGAACTGCGGCGATGCCGGACAAGAAGGAGAGCTAATCCAGCGTTGGGTGATGCAGAAGGCCGGGGTTAAATGTCCTATAAAGCGTCTTTGGATTTCGTCAATGACTGATGAAGCTATTCGTGAAGGCTTTGCTAAGCTTAAAGACCAGCAAGACTACCAGCCTCTCTATCTCGCTGGTCTATCACGTGCTATTGGCGATTGGTTGTTGGGAATGAATGCCACGCGGCTTTACACTCTGAAGTATGGACAGAACCGTCAGGTGCTCAGCATAGGACGTGTTCAGACGCCTACGCTCGCTCTTATTGTCAAACGACAGAGAGAAATAGAGTCCTTCAAACCGGAGCCTTATTGGGTTCTTGCGACCATTTATCGTGACACTACCTTCACTGCCGTTATTGACGATGGGGAGGATAGGGACAAGGACAAGAAAAAATCTCCGAAGGGATTCTCTTCCAAGGAAGAGGGCGAAAAGGCCTTTGTGCTGATTGAAGGAAAGCCGTTCATGGTGACAGGCGTTGCAAAGAAGAATGGTACAGAGCAACCTCCACAGCTTTATGATTTGACATCACTTCAAGTGGATTGCAACCGCAAGTTCGGATATTCGGCAGAGCAGTCGCTCAATCTTATACAGTCGCTCTATGAACATAAGTTCACCACCTATCCTCGTGTAGATACTCAGTATCTTTCCGACGATATCTACTCAAAGTGTCCCCAGACGCTTAACGGACTCTATCAAGTGAAGTTTTTTGGCAAGGCTCCCTATGCCGATATCATAAGGAGTATTGGAGGTAAGCCTCTGAAGAAGTCGAAAAGGGTGTTTGATACATCGAAAGTGACCGACCACCATGCCATTATCCCTACTGGAGTGATTCCACAGGGGTTGTCGGATGCTGAACGCAATGTCTATGACCTCATTGCACGTCGTTTCATAGGCGTGTTCCTTCCAGACTGCCAGTTCTCTTCTACAACGGTTACAGGCGAGGTTGATAAGATTAAGTTCAAGGCAACGGGAAAGGAAATTATTAATCCCGGCTGGCGTATTGTCAAGGCCAAGGAGAGCGACGAGGAGAGGAATGGCAACGAAGAGTTAACGCTCCCCACGTTTGTTAAGGGCGAGAGTGGCAATCACTATCCAACGTTAACAGAGAAATGGACTACTCCGCCACCTTATTATACTGAGGCATCTTTGCTTCGAGCGATGGAGACGGCTGGACGCTTTGTTGACGACGAAACCCTTCGTGCAGCCCTAAAGGAAAATGGCATCGGACGTCCATCGAGCCGTGCCGGCATTATTGAGACGCTTTTCAAACGACGTTATATCAAGCGCGAGCGCAAGCGTCTTGTAGCAACGCCTACGGGGATAGAGCTTATCGACATCATTCACGAGGAACTGTTGAAGAGCTGCGAACTGACTGGTATTTGGGAGAAGAAGCTGCGTGACATCGAACACAAGACTTATGATGCTCAACAGTTTGTCAACGAATTGAAGCAACAGGTAACCGAGATTGTCAACGATGTGATGCGCGACAATAGCAATCGTCGTATTACTGTTATGACCGATGCAGACCTCAAGACAATGAAATCCACAAAGAAATGAGATACATAGATACACATACACACCTTGACGGCGAGGAATTCAATCCTGACCGCGACGAGGTGGTATCAAGAGCACGTGAGGCCGGAGTTTACAAGGTGTTTGTTCCCGCCATTGACCTTGCACACCTCGGTGATGTCGTCACTACTTGCCGTCGTTATCCGGGTTTTGCATATCCCATGATTGGTCTTCATCCCGAAGAGGTGAGAGCCGACTGGCGCGAGGTGCTCGACGAGATGAAAAGACAGCTTTCGCCAGCCTTTATAGCCATCGGCGAGGTCGGACTTGATTTCTATTGGAGCCGAGAGTTTGAGCTTGAACAGATGGAATGCTTTGAGCAGCAGGTGCAGTGGTCGGTGGAAACACGACTGCCGCTGATGATTCATTGCCGCAGGGCTCAGAACGAGATGGTGCGTATAATGCGCGGGTATGCAAAGGATCTCCCCGGTGGTGTCTTCCACTGTTTCACAGGAAATCAGCATGAAGCTGAGGAATTGCTTCAGTTTGAAAATTTCGCCCTTGGCATTGGTGGAGTGCTGACGTTTAAGAAATCGCATCTTCCTGAGATTGTTTCCCACATACCACTCGACCGTATCGTACTCGAGACAGATTCCCCCTATATGGCTCCTGTTCCCATGCGTGGCAGTCGCAATGAGAGTGCGTTCACTCTTTACGTTCTTCAGCGTCTTGCCGAGTCATTTGGTGTGAGTGCCGACGAGGTGTCCGAGCGTACCACCGCTACTGCTTTGAGCATTTTCCCGAAGGCAAACACTTAAAGAAATATAAAAATATTCTTTTTTTTACGTATTTTGAGATAATTTGAATACTTTTGCACCCGAAAATCATAGGGAGAGGTGCTCGAGTGGTTGAAGAGGCACGCCTGGAAAGCGTGTAACCCCCTAAAAGGGTTCGCAGGTTCGAATCCTGTTCTCTCCGCAGGAAAATGAGGAATTTAGTTATTTTATTTTCGCTTACGCTTGCCTTGCTTATGCCAAGCCTGACGGTAGTGGCTCAGGAAGGCAGTCTGTTTGATATTGTTATGGCCGACGATGACAGCTCAGCAGTAGAGACAGTGTCGGCCTCTGCAGATATACTCGACTCTTTAGCTGATGAAGAGATGCAGGATTCTGCCAGTTCTTCCGATAATTCGGGACTCCACATCCACAAGGTGTTGAAGACGAAGTTCATTGAGGGAAGTGCCGGCTATATGTCGCTTGTGGCTCTCGCCCTCGTCTTGGGACTTGCCTTCTGCATTGAACGTATCATCTATCTCACACTCTCCGAGATTGATGCCAAACGATTTATGGCCATCATTGACGAGAAAATAAACTCCGGCGACATTGATGGTGCAAAGACTATCTGCCGCAATACTCGTGGTCCCGTGGCCAGCATCTGCTATCAAGGACTGTTGCGCATAGGTGAGAAGATGGATAATATCGAGCGTTCAATATCGAGCTACGGTGGTGTACAGGTTTCAAACCTTGAAAAAGGTTGCTCGTGGATAAAGCTTTTCATTGCCATGGCTCCGTCGTTGGGATTTCTCGGTACAGTAATCGGCATGGTAATGGCATTCGACAATATCCAACATGCCGGCGACATCTCAACGAGTATTGTCGCCGAGGGTATGAAGGTGGCTCTCATCACTACCATTTTCGGAATTATCGTGGCTCTTATCCTGCAGTTGTTCTACAACTATATAATATCGAAAATCGAACACCTTACTGCCCAGATGGAGGAGTCGGCAATAACGCTGATGGACAGTATCGTGAAATACAAGTCGCAGACCAATGCCTGACGTTATTGGTAATAAAGCCACAGAACGCATCTCCCGTCGCGTGCTGCTTCCGCTAATCATTGCTGCGGTTGTGGTTTTTGTTGCTTTTTGGACTATAGGCTTCAATATATCGCTGGGTGACGGTAGCACTTATAGCACTCCGTTGCTTACCGACGTCCTGTTGGCTTTTATCTATATCGTATGCTGCTTGGCCGTTGTTACGATGTTCGTCGGGATGGTGTCAGGATGGCGAAAACGTAGTCGCGACCGTGGCATAGTCAACGGTATTCCGTCACGTCTCATAGGCTGGAGCGTTGCAGTGGGCTTACTGTTCATTCTCGTGCTGACTTTCATATCTGGTTCTTCCGAACCAATCCGCAGCAACGGTCGTCTGTTCGATTCATGGTTTTGGCTGCGTACGTCGGATATGTTTGTCAACTCGTCGCTGCTTCTCATGTTGGTTGCAGTGTTGCTCATAGGGTGGGGTAAAGTGAAACGATTTAGGAAAAAGTAATGTTTGGGAAAAAAGAACATAGGAGTGTTCCCGAATTGAACACAACTTCCACGGCAGATATTTCGTTCATGCTGTTGGTGTTCTTCCTTGTAACTACCTCTATGGACACTGATATGGGACTTCCTCGCCAAATGGCACCCATACAGAAAGAGCAGAAGCTGGAACACCGCGAGGTAACTAAGCGCAATGTTATGGAGATTGCCGTCAATGCCGATAACACTATTACCTGCAATGGCGAGATGGTGAACAGCTCACAGCTTCGCAGTCGTATCATCGATTTCGTGGAGAACATTGATAATTCCCCCGATAAAGCCGAAAAGACAGTCGTAATGTTGCCGATATTCGGCAAGGTGCCAGTGGCCAATAAGCATGTTCTCTGCATTATAGCTCATCCCGAAAGTTCTTATAATACATATTTTCTGATGCAGGAAGCCATCATAGGTGCTTATCACGACCTTCGCGACCGTTGCGCCCGACAGACGTTTGGTTGCAGCCTTGCCGACTGTACGCGTGAGGAGCTGGAGGCACTTGCCCTGCGCTATCCGCAACGCATCAGCGAATCATCGAAAGGAGGCCTGAAATGAGCATGTTTCGCAAGAGCGACCACAGCATACCTGCGCTTAATACAGCCTCTCTGCCCGACCTTATCTTTGTTGTGCTTTTTTTCTTTATGATTGTCACGCACATCCGCGAGGTGCCGGTAAAGGTAAAGTATCAGACTCCTTCGGGCCAACAGCTTGAGCGACTGACGAAGAAATCTACAGTCAGCTACATCTATATAGGTAAACCCCTCAACCCTTCACAGGGCAGCGGCTATTGTATTCAGCTGAACGACAAGCTGGCAGGCGTAGATGAGATCAAGCATTATATCGAGGATGAGCGTTCGCGGATGTCGGCAGCCGATGTGCAGTCGATGACTGTTAGTATCAAGGCCGACCGCGATGTTCCCATGGGTATTGTCACCGATGTCAAGCAGGCTCTCCGCGAGGCAGGTGCTCTCAATATCAACTATGCAGCCGTCCTTTCGGACAAAAAACGTTAAATAATTAAATCGTCAAATATTAAATTATATTCATGGCTCAGAAATTAGACAATTTAGACAAACAGATACTGAAAATGATATCTGGCGACGCACGTATTCCTTTTCTGGAGGTTGCCAGAGCATGTAATGTCAGCGGTGCTGCTATCCATCAACGCATCCAGAAGCTTACTGGCTTGGGAATCTTGAAAGGCTCGCAGTTTGTTATCGACCCAGAGAAGATAGGTTACGAGACATGTGCCTATATCGGTCTGAATCTTAAGAATCCCGAAGATTTTGACTATGTCGTTTCCGAACTGGAAAAGATTCCCGAGGTGGTAGAGTGCCACTACACAACCGGCAACTACGATTTGTTCATCAAGCTCTATGCCGTCAACAATCACCATTTGCTAACCATCATCCACGATAAGCTCCAACCATTGGGACTGTCATCGAGCGAGACTCTTATCTCGTTCCACACAGCCATCATCCGCCAGTTGCCTCTCAATGCAATTCTGGACTAATCGTTACCTAATTCATAATCCACAAAGGCATAGTCGTGCGAGTGACGCTCGTCGCGGCTATGTCTTTCCTCTTTTACTTTCGTCCAGCCGCTGTAGTCTGGGAAAAAAGTATCGGCATTCTCCGGTATGTCGTCGATTTCGGTAAGACATAGTCGGTCGGCAATTCCGATAGCCTGCTCATACACAGAGGCGCCGCCTATTATATATACGTCTTCATCTGGAGCGCAGCTGCCAAGTGCTTCATCGAGCGAAGCATAGACGTCGCATCCAGGCAATTCACTTACGTTGCGGCTTACTACCACGTTGCGGCGGTTGGGAAGTGCACCTTTGGGCAGACTATCATAGGTGTTTCTGCCCATGATGACAGTATTGCCGGTTGTCAGTGCCTTGAAACGTTTCAGGTCGTTGGGTAGCCAATAGATGAGTTTATTATTGTAACCTATGGCACGGTTTCGTGCCACAGCTGCTATAATGCTTATCATACGCTAACTGCTGCTTTGATGTGTGGATGTGGATTATATCCTACGAGTTCGAAGTCCTCATATTGGAAATCGAAGAGGCTCTTGACATCGGGATTGATTTTCATTACCGGCAACTGTCGCGGCTCACGGGTGAGCTGCAACCGAGCCTGTTCGATATGGTTCAGATATAGGTGGGTGTCGCCGGTGGTATGGATGAATTCGCCTGCACGAAGTCCCGTCACCTGAGCCATCATCTGTAACAGTAGAGCGTATGACGCAATATTGAATGGCACGCCCAGGAACGTATCGGCACTGCGCTGATAGAGCTGCAGTGACAGACGCCCGTCTGCGACATAGAACTGGAAGATGGTATGACATGGGGGAAGAGCCATCTTGTTGACCTCAGCCACATTCCATGCACTGACAATCATTCGTCGGGAGTTTGGGTTGTTCTTTATCTGATCAAGCACATACTGTATCTGGTCGATTGTTCCTCCGTCATAGTCGGGCCACGAACGCCACTGATGACCATATACCGGTCCGAGGTCGCCGTTGGCATCAGCCCACTCGTCCCAGATGCTGACACCGTGTTCCTTCAGATACTTAATGTTGGTATCGCCTTGAAGAAACCACAGCAGCTCATAGATAATAGACTTAAGATGTAGCTTCTTCGTCGTAAGAAGAGGGAATCCGTCGTCTAAGTTAAAACGCATTTGATGGCCGAAGATGCTTATTGTGCCGGTACCGGTGCGGTCGCCTTTCTCTACTCCTTCTGTCAGTATGCGGTCAAGTAAATTCAAGTATTGTTTCATATTCTTTAGGTATATGTGTACTCTTTATTTTCCATTCTTGGGGATATAGATTGTTTGCGCGGTTGCCGATATTCTTCGCAAACCCCAGGGGGAAGCCAAGAAACGTTACCACAACTATGCCACGTGGAGTGTCGGCAGGCACCGTAATCGCTTCCTTGCGAAGATATTGTATTGCCGTCGGGTATTCCAGTTCCACTGACGGGTATTTAGTGCGCTCTAATGACAGCGACAACGCCTCACCATGAGCTGGAATGAAATCGCGGCCTTTCACCGTGGGAGTCATTACACCATCGAGAACGACATTGAGTCTCTTTGCCGCCATTGAATGTAAAGCATCGTTGACCACGGTTGCCATTCCTTCGCCTGACTTGTGCAAAACTGCCATGAAGAGACCTTCGCTGCGAGTGATACCAGGGATGAAACGATATACGGGAGCATCGAATCCGGAAAGTAGCGACCCCGTGATATTCCATTCACACGGTACATCGAGGGCTACAATCTCGGCACCCAATTCACAGCATATCCACTTGACATTCTCCTCGTTTTCTTTGGTGTTTAACGTGCATGTGGAATAAATCATCATGCCGCCGTCACGCAGGCACGACCACGCCTCGCTCACTATCTCGCGCTGCAGCCTCTGGCAGCGTTCCACGTTCTGAACACTCCACTCTCTGATGGCACCTTCATCCTTACGGAACATCCCTTCGCCAGAACAGGGCACGTCGCAGAGAATAGCATCGAATGCGATTCCACTCTTGCGGTAATCTCGAGGATAGTTGTTTGTGACAACGACATCGGGATGCCCCCATTTCATAATGTTCTCAGACAGGATGTTGCAACGCCTGCGGTCGGGTTCGTTGGAGAAGAGCAGACTGCCTTCGGGCAAAGCTGCTCTCAATACCGTAGATTTACCGCCGGGAGCGGCACAGAGGTCGAGCACCAGCAGTGGCTTGTCGATATTGTCGGTGACAGCCTTTCTCATGACATAATCAACGAACATTGATGCGGCCTCCTGCACATAGTATGCACCGGCATGGAACAGCGGGTCGAATGTAAACGGCGGACGCCCCTCAAGATAGAATCCCGACTGACACCATGGTACAGCAGTTCCGCGACAAGAGAGCGCAGTCTTTGCCACATTCACACGTATGCTGGCAGGACTCTCGTCGTCAAGAGCAGAGATGAACTTGGAGAACAATTCCTCGCCCATCGTCGTCAAAGTAGAATCTATGAAGTCCTTTGGCAATTGCATAAGTGCTGCAAAGTTACGAAAAAAGTCTGTAACGAAAGACGGATTTTGGAGAATTAACGCAGAATGACCGTAAATAAAAGGCAAGACGGGGAAATTAACACATAGCTATTCTCCATTTCTATGGCTTTATGAGAGATAGGAAATGCCGCACGTCAGATTCCATATACTATAAACTTTGATGAAGTCATGGGAAAGAAAAATGCCCTTGCAAGAACTTTCTATGCAAAGGCATTGACCATTATTCTTCACTCTTCACTACTTTCTTCTTCCCATTTTGAGAATCGGCTTTCACGTTAAAGGACGTCACGCCCGTCGTATTCTTGGTCGGCGGTGTTAATGTAGTTGCTTCCAGACAGCAGAGGGTTTGTTTTGATGCCGATGACTGTTGCCTTGGGTGATATATATGCTTTTCTATTATTTTCCATGATGTGTTACTTTATGTAGATTTTCTTTCCATTTTTGATATATAGTCCGTGTGTAGGGTTTACTACTCGCTGTCCTGCCATATTGTAATAGGAATCGGTGGTTGGCGTGGAGGCGCTGACAGATTCTATGCCTGTCACGTCACCCCCAAATGAGAAAGTTATATGTCTTGCATTATTGCTTTGTGAGACAGGTATCTTTAAATAGGCTTTTCCTTTTGCAATTGTGGCAGAAGTGTTGTTGATGAGGTAAAAGCTTACGGAGGTATTGTCGTCATCCGCAGCCAGTACATATTTGTTGTAACCATCTTCCTTGCTTATAGTTGTCCCGTCACCTGCATACAGTAGATTTCCACTTACATCATCGGCATCGTTCGTTGTGAGGACGGGGATGATGTCTGCGTCAGTACCTTCCAAAAGAAGACCTGTACCAGCAGGTGCTTTCGTTACTTGTTGAAGATATACCTTGTCATTGTTTACATTTGTTGCGATATAAGCCTTAATGGAAGAATCGGTGAAATCAAGGGCGCAATCAGCAGCGAATGTCTGA
>ODAI012677241.1_pt1 | contig 32358 bp, 27 predicted proteins | sample 1539321 | NCBI WGS metagenome assembly ODAI01 (sample SAMN02144231, study PRJEB22623) | gut metagenome | biome: sheep rumen | host: Ovis aries | place: New Zealand
GTAGAAATATGTAAATACTTCAATGTGGTATATGTCTTTTTCTCTTGAAATAATTGTATCTTTAAGGGGTTTCTCTTTCCATCGTTCTTCCTCACTCATAAAAGAGTCTCCATACTTTTTCTTCTCATGGTATTTAATTGCAACATAGTTATCTTCCTTAATATATTCAAATTCATCTTTGCAATACTGAGTTCTCATAGGTTTCATATATCTCATAACAGTATATTCATCATTGTCCCACAAGAAGTAATATTCACCATCTTCTGCTTTATAGGTTTTAGAACCTTTTTCATTTGAAGGTTCACAAAGATGATAGCCTTCATCATTTAAACATAGAAGGATATCTCCATATAAATGCTCCCAACGCCTATAAGTATGCCTCCCGTTACCATCATCAACAGTATGAAACTTATCGTCTTTTATATAAAACCATATTCTATCATAGTCAACCGATAATGGAGCAAGATTCTTATATCCAAGATTTTCGAGAATACTTTGTTGAACGTTCGCTAAACTGAAAGCCAATTTAACTCTTGATGCCATCCATTTCTCAAGTTTCTGGTCAATAGAATAATCGTATCTAATTGTATCGGAAAAATCTTCTGTCATATGTATTTTTTATTAATAATAATAATGTTCAATCCATTTTAAGTAGGCACATATCATGTAATATGTGTATTAAAGTAAAATCATATCAATATGGTTTTATCTTTCTGTACTAATGCAATTGCAAATTCTGACAAATCTTCAAAATTAAAATCTTTAGAATTAAGGAAATTGTGAATCGTATCAGAACCCAAAAAACTAATCATTATTTCTTTGTCATGAAACGTTTGAGAAATAGCTTGTATGAATTTGTCTGCAATAGGAATGCATTCATGTAAAACCCTTTTCATTTGTGCAGAGTCTGCGATAGGTTTATTGCTTAAACACAAACCATGAACAAATTGTGACAGATAGCCTTGGAAATACTCTATAGACCTATTGTTGAAACCTATAACAGAATACATTTCTCCATATTTTAAACTTCTGGGATTCTTCAATGATTCATATTTCCAATTAGAATTTTGAATCAAGAACTTGGCTGTTGCTGTATCATGAGCATAGTAAATATGATTGTGCAGTTTCTCTTCAATCAGTTTTATTACATAGTCACAAGCATAATCCTCTTTATCTTTATACTCATTTTCTTCCAAAATTGTAATAACGCTCTTCTTATATTCTCGCCATCCAACCAAGGCATATAAATAATGACGAAACAGCATATCGTTTTCATCTTCTCTTTGATAAACGAAGTTATAGGCTGTAACACCATCCAAAATTCCACGGAGTATACATCTTGCAGACACTTCGTCGAATGTGTTCTTTGTTAATGATTCTAGAGAATGAAACATCCTCACTATCTTCGTTATTACAACTGTTTGATAATGCGTGGTGTCTTCTATAGAACTACTTTCGGGATACTTTTCAGAAAGATACTTCCCCAAAGAATCCATCATTGCCAGATAAAACTGGAATATCGTATTATTTGCTATTATCATATTTTTGTAATGTCATCTCCATACTTTTTCATTTTAGGTGACCCTATTCCGTATTGCCAAATTATAACCACAAAGATACGAATATTTTTCTAATGAAATGCACAATAATTAAAAAAAATTACTGCCACATGCCATGTGAAAGCTATTTTTGGGGAAAATTCGGATAAATTGCCTACTTTTGCTCAGAAAGAGTAGGAATATGGCTACATAAGAACAAATTGAAGTTTTGAAGATTATAGGTCATGACGTTCTTCAGTTCATCCTCTGTTAGATATTCCCTTTCCTTGCAGTTGGGGCTGATATGAAACTGCGCAAATGGATTCGGGGAATCTTGCCGTTATAATGCGCTCTAAGAACAACGCCTTTCAGCCACATACAACGCTGCCAGATTGTTCCGTTAGCAAGTCCTCTGTCCGTGCTGAGATAGGTAGCGAAGTCCTTGATGAACCCAGGGGTAAGCTCTAGCATGGATATGTCTGTACGGCGGAGATTAGACTGGAGAAACTCGGAAACGTCCTTCCGTGAACGCTGCATAGCCCACAGCGTACTTGCTACCCTGTCCTTTCCGACTCGCTTTTTTAGGCTGGCGATGTCTTTATCGAAGGCATTCAGCAGGGTCTCATACTCGCTGCCGAATCCCTGATAGGAGTTGCGTATCATCTCTGCCGTTACGAAAACCTCACGGTCTGAAAGGTGCTGGTAGTGCTTGATAATCTGAGCCTTGATATTTTCGAGGTCATGGTTAATCTGCAACGCCTCCTTTCTACGTCCCTTGGCACAGTTGCCTTTCACGTCCCACATAGCCAGCTGTATGCTGTGTTTGCATGAAAACTGGCACTGTGTTCCGTTGATGGTAATCCTGCCCATGATAGGAACCATCCCATCCATCTCCTTACCCTTGTTCGCATAGAACAAAATCTTGAATGTACTTCTCATTTCTAATTCCTTTTTAACTACAGGCTGCAAATATAATACCTTTTTTTGAAATGTTTTTTCGGCAATTCATTGCATATCGTTAAGTCGAAAACCAGTCAGTTTGAATTGCGTCATTCTGCCTTTTCCGTATCCTCGGAATTGGAAAAGTTTAACTGTCAGACAAGGCTCAAACGGGTTACGATTTAGAGACCTAACTCTTACGCCAATCCGCATCAAGTTGCATTTTCTCTTCGTCCTTTGATTCCCCCATTATTCCCCGTCTTGCCTTTTATTTACGGTCATTCTGCGTTAATCTTCGAAAATTGCTTCTTTGTTACAAGCTTTTTCCGTAACTTTGCACCCAATTCAATGAAATTCATCATGCAAGCGGATTGCAGGTTGCCTGATGAAACCATTTGTTTCTAAACGATACAGAGATTATGAACGAAATTGAACATAAGTACATCGTGGTGAGCTACGAGCTGCACACCACTGAGAATGGTGAAGACAAAGTGATTGAAACGGCAACGGAAGAACGCCCCTTCAGCTATCTGACGGGATTTGGCATGACGCTGGATGCCTTCGAGAAGGAAACGGAGAAGCTGCAGACGGGTGACGACTTCGAGTTTACCCTGCCCCAGGATCAAGCCTACGGCGAATATGTGGCTGAGCGGGTCATTGACATCGACAAGAGCATCTTCACCATCAACAACCACTTCGACCACGAGAACATCTTCAAGGGTGCCATCGTCCCCCTGCAGAACGAGGACGGCAACCATTTCTTAGGCAAAGTGGTCGAGGTCATGGACGACAAGGTGAAGATGGACCTCAACCACCCGCTGGCAGGCAAGGACCTGACGTTCAAGGGAAAGGTCATCGAGGCACGCCTGGCAAACGACAAAGAGGTAGAAGGCTTCATCAAGCACATAGAACAGCACCACTGCGGATGCGAGGACTGTGAGGGCGGATGCGGCGGTCACGACGGATGCGGCGGACACCACCACGACCATGTTGGTAGCTGCGGATGCGGACACTGTCACTAAAGGCTGAAGCCTCTCTCCCTACAGAAGCAGTGAGAGCTGAAGGGTTATTCACGCTATAAAGTCGAACGTTTATGAGCAATACATTCGGAAAGGTATTCACACTGACGACCTTCGGCGAAAGCCACGGGGAAGCTATCGGCGGCATCATCGACGGGATGCCGGCGGGGATTCGCATTGACGTGGACTTCATCCAACACGAACTGAACCGCAGAAGACCGGGGCAAAGCCACATCACGACAGGCAGAAAGGAAGACGACAAGGTGGAACTGCTCTCTGGCGTCTTTGAAGGCGTGTCAACGGGAACGCCTATCGGCTTTGTCGTCAGCAACACCAACCAGCACTCTCACGACTATGAGAACATGCGCAACGTGTTCAGACCGTCGCATGCCGACTATACCTACTACAGCAAATACGGCATCAGAGACCATCGGGGCGGCGGACGCTCGTCGGCAAGAATCACTATTGCCAGAGTGGTAGGAGGAGCGTTGGCTAAACTCGCTCTCAGACAACTCGGCATCAGCATCACGGCATATACATCGCAGGTGGGGGACATCAGCCTGGAGCGCGACTACAGCAAGTATGACCTGGAGGCTGCGGAAAGCAACATCGTCAGATGTCCCGACCAGCAGAAAGCAAAGGAGATGGAGGAGCTGATCGCTGCTGTAAAGGCGGAAGGAGACACCATCGGAGGCATCATCACCTGCGTGGTGAAAGGCTGCCCGGCAGGACTCGGCGAGCCGGAGTTCGGCAAGCTGCATGCCATGCTCGGTGCTGCCATGCTCGGCATCAATGCCGCCAAGGGATTTGAATACGGCGACGGCTTCGGGAGTGCTACCGCAAGAGGCAGCGAACAGAACGACATCTTCGTTAGCAGCGGACAGGCTGACGAAACCGGGAAACGCAAGATAACCACCCTGAGCAACCACAGCGGAGGCATACAAGGAGGCATCAGCAACGGACAGGACATCGTCTTCAGGGTAGCCTTCAAACCTGTTGCCACGCTGCTGCGCGAACAACAGACGGTAACCGTGGACGGAGAAGAAACGATACTGAAGGCTAAAGGGCGCCACGACCCGTGCGTCTTGCCACGAGCCGTACCCATCGTAGAAGCCATGACAGCCATGACTATTCTCGATGCATACATGCTCTGCAAGGCTAAAAAGAGTTAAAAAACGAGTCTAAAACTCGATTTTATCTATATTTCCATCCCAATTACAAATATATTCAGTATTTTTGCATTCGACAAATCGGCGTTTGTGAAAATACTGGTTTCGTTTAGTTAAGTCTAGTTTAGTTTTTGTGTTGGTTGAGGGCTGCCGATTGGTAGCCCTCAAATTTGTATATCAGTAAAACGGTTTCCATGTACCAAGACATGGAAACCGTATGAAATCAGCCCCGAAAAGAATGTCTATTGGCGAAGGGCACCAATGATTTCGGCAACCGACTTGCAACCATGACGGTCGAGCCAGTCGCTGATGCCGTCGCGAACCTTGAGCGTTACCGCCGGGTCGATGAAGTTGGCTGTACCAATCTCTATCGCCGTGGCTCCTGCCATCAGGAACTCGATGGCATCTTCAGCAGTACAGATACCCCCCAACCCCACAACAGGAATCTTCACCGCCTGAGCCACCTGCCACACCATACGCAAGGCTACGGGCTTGACGGCAGGACCGCTCAAGCCTCCTGTGCCGATGCTCAGACGTGAACATCGTTTCTCGATGTCGATAGACATGCCCATGAGCGTGTTGATGAGCGACACGCTGTCGGCTCCCTCAGCCTCACAAGCACGGGCTATGTCGGCGATATTGGTCACATTGGGCGACAGTTTGACAATCAACGTCTTGCCGTAACGGGCACGGACGGCACGGACAACGGAAGCTGCCCCTTCGCAGGTGACTCCGAAAGCCATACCTCCCTGCCTGACGTTAGGACAGGAGATGTTCAGCTCGATGGCAGGAATCTTCTCCAAGGCATTCACACGGGCTGCACATGCTGCATAGTCGTCTGGTGACGAACCACTCACATTCACCAGTACATTCGTGCCTATATCCTTGATTTCCGGATAGATATGCTCACAGAAATAGTCTACTCCCTTGTTCTGAAGCCCCACACAGTTCAACATTCCCTGTGCAGTTTCCACCATACGGGGATAGTCGTTGCCTTCGCGGGCATGAAGGGTGGTGCCCTTCACGATAATGCCTCCAAGTTGGTCGAGGGGTATGAAGTCGGCAAACTCTACGCCATAACCGAACGTACCCGATGCCGTCATCACTGGGTTCTTCAGTCTCAGATTATTGATTTTTACACTTAAATCAGCCATATTCACGTTGTTTAGTTGTTTTCATTTCCCCACATCAGTCGCCGGGTATCGAATACGGGACCGTCGGTACATACGCACAGGTTGCCGTCGGTAGTCTTCTCCACACAGCACAGGCAGGCACCCAAGCCACATGCCATCAGGTTCTCCAATGAGGCTTCGCAGGGGATGTCGGCATGAGCGGCATAGCGTGCCACGGCCATCATCATCGGTTTTGGACCGCATGTAGAGATGCGGGTGAACTGCTCTTGCTGCAGGATGGAATGGTCGGTGACAAAGCCGCGTTCACCCATCGAGCCGTCTTCTGTGGTGACGAAGACCCTGCCGAGCGCCTGGAACTGCTCCAACAACAGCAGGTCTTTGACTGAACGGGCACCCAACAGGAACGTGGGTACTGCTCCCACCGACTTCATCTGGGCACCGAAATAGAGCAACGGAGCCACACCGACGCCGCCACCAACCAAGAGAATGCGTTCATCCGAACTCATGGGCATCGTGAATCCATTGCCTAAAGGGAGGACACAGTTCAGCGTATCACCAGCAGAAAGTTGTGCCAAGCGGCGCGTGCCGTCTCCGACGGCTGCCACCAGAAGCCACAACTCATTGGCATTGCGGTCCACGAAATTGATGGAAATAGGGCGGCGAAGCATCGTTGAGGGTGAGCCGTCGACACGCACTTCGACAAATTGTCCGGGGCACATCTCTGGCAAAGGCTTCTCATCCGTCAACTTCAACAGCACATAACGGTCGTTCAAATGCTCTACAGAGCGCACTTGCAAGTCTAAAATATACTTCTTCATCTGATATTCATTATACTTTTGCTTGCAAAAATACATAAAAAAGCCGACTTTACAGCCGGCGATAAGAAAAAACATAGCTGCGCATCACCACATTATTATATATAGAGCACACTATATATTCCAGTAGGGGTACGCTCCATGTCAATATCAACAAGTAACGCTACTTCTTCGGCACGAACGTTTCCCAAGTCTGATCATTGAAGAATATACGAATCTCAGTTATCTGTCGCTTCGGTTTGTCAATAGTTTTCAACTCTTCATGATAGGCTTTCTTACCAGGTTGAGCTACACCATCAAACTGCAACGTTGCAGAAGTAGGGAACAGAGAAGGAGATTCTGGGGTACGGCCTTTCATACTTTCCTGTGGAGAGGATGATGATGCGCCTTCAGGTGAAGGCTGCTGATCCATGAACATCGGTCCGTTTCCATACATCAACCAGTCAAGGCTAATTTTTGAGAATTTGTTTCGGATGGCTTCAACAGTGTTCAGGGTTGGCTTGGTACGCCCGTTGAAGATGCTACTTAGCGATGCCGAAGAGATCCCAAGGAAGTCGGCGAAGGTTTGTTGAGTCATGTGCTGACTCTCCATGAGTTGCTTAATTCTGTCTTTCATATCACTTGCAAGTCCATTATTTAGGGAAAATCCCGCATTTTCATTGATTTTACAAAGGTAAAACAAAAATTTAAAACTACAAACTAAAATGAAAAGAATTTGCATCTATAAAGTTTACTTTTGCAAACTTAATAATTTTACATTTGCAAAACAAAAGATACGAAAGCCTACTTTACAGATACAAATGTAAAACAAGGGTAACAAAGGCTTACAAAGCCTTTATTTAGAGGAAATAGATAAATAACTGGTTATCTATGAGTTGTTTTACATTTACGAACCACTATCAGAGGTGTATATGCAATTTGGGGTGTAACAACAGGCGAAGATGTGTGGCTTTAATAAAACAAATAAATGTAATAGGTTGATTTTCAGTATAATACAAACATGATATTTGTTATGTATATTTATAGATGAGTTCTGTTCGGTCGTAAGATTTTGATTTGCAAATATAAAGATACAAACCAAAATACACAAAAATAAAACAGATAAGCGAGCTATTTACTTTAGGTTTGTGATTTATAGTTTAGAAATTAAAAGTAAAACCACTACAAATCAAAAACTAAAAGAACGTGAACTCTAAATTCGGAGGATCTTCTTTTTCCAAAAATCGCCGTCAGTTTAAAATTCCTGTACGAGGGGAAAAGAGTCCGAAAATACGCCATTCTCAGAGGAGTTATTTTGGGCTAAAGTGCTGATTTTACGGGATTTCAAGCCAAAAAAGAGGCTCTCAAAACTCGAAAAACAGCTCAAAATAGAATAAAAAGAGGGGATTTTTAATGCAAGATAAAGAAGATTAGCTCCTTCATCAGCTCACCTGCAGGGGTGTTTGGGTTATCCAAACCTTTACTTTTTGCATCTATTTCTCTCATCTTGGAAATGATGTCCATCGTCTTTCTGGCAGAGTAATATCTCATACCAGTTACATAATCCTTGGCACCCCATGCCGATCTCAACCCTAACGCAGCTGCTACCCCAGCCTCTGTTGACTTGTTGGGTGCATAGTGTACAATCATCAGATTCTGGAAATAGTTGAAGAGCAAAGGGAGTACAGAAAAGAGAGAACCAGCTTTAGGGTTTTTGTCGTAATAATTTACTATCTGGTTCGCCTTCAGAATTTGCTTGCTGATGATGGCATTCCGCAGTTCAAAGGTATTGAAGTCCTTGCTCACTCCTATCTTCCGCTCCACGATGTCGGGTGTCACCTTTCGTTCTCCCTCTTCCGGCATACCGATGAAGAGCTTATTGAGTTCCGACACCATGCGATGCAGATCAGAACCTACATGGTCGGCAATCATCTGGACAGACTTATTGTCGATGCTTACGCCATGTTCCTTCAGGTATCCTTCGATGAATTTCGGCAGTTCATAGTCGCGGAGCTTCTTCGATTCATAGACGACGCCGATACTGTCAGCCAGTGCGATGACCTTCTTACGAGCATCAATCTTGCCGTTTTTATGGCACCAGACCAAGATGGTCGACTTCACGGGAGCCTTCAGGTACTTCTCCAGAGCCTCCAACGACCGTATGTTCTGCGCCTCCTTGACGATAATCACCTGATATTCCGACATCATCGGGTAGCGACGTGCCATGTCAGCCACCTGCACAGCGGTGGTGTCAGCACCAAAGACGACGGTCTGGTTGAAGTCACGTTCCTCCGGAGCCAGCACATGTTCTGCTATATAGTCGGCAATCTGGTCGATATAATAGGCTTCCTCACCCATCAATATATAAATAGGTAAGAACTTCCGTGCTTCCAAATCGCGCATGATGCCCTGAAATGTTGCTGCCTTTGCTGCCATAACCAGATTTTTATTGTCGCTTTCTCTCTATGGTGCAAAAAAAAGAACAACTTCTTTTTCTTGTGCCTTCAATTTTGTATCTTTGCATGCAAAGGTACGATTAAGCGGGGAAAATACAAAACTAAAGCCTGCTTTTGTTTTTATTTTCGAGCGAAAGTACCTGATGAAAGTACAAAAAATGATTCCATTAAATCTGCCATCATACCCCATAAAAGTGCGAAAAGCAGGTCATCGCGACTATGTCTTAGACGTCCTGCGCAGGAAATACGTGGCACTGACACCGGAGGAGTGGGTACGCCAGCACTTCATCCACTACCTCATCAAGCAGAAGCACTACCCTGCCGCCCTACTCGCCAACGAAGTGAAGTTGCAAGTGGGCGACAAGGTGTTGCGTGCCGACAGCGTCCTCTACTCCACCTCGCTACAGCCTCGCATGATTATCGAATACAAGGCACCTCAGATACAGATTACGCAGAAGACCTTCGACCAGATCTGCGTCTACAACTTGCTGTTACATGCCGACTATTTAGTGGTATCTAACGGCTTGCAACACTATGTCTGCAAGATGGACTACGCACGACAGAGTTATGTCTTCTTAGAAGATATTCCAGACTATCAAAACATTTAACAAATAGACAGGCAGCAAATATAGACATATCACAAAAAAAATACATAACAGAAATATGGCATTAGGAAAGTGGATTGGCGGCTTCCTGGGTTGGATGACAACAGGCAGCATACTCGGAGCATTGGCAGGCTACGCCATCGGCAGCCTTTTAGACGATGCTTTCACCGGCTCTGACAACAACACTCAGCGCGAGACATACAACAACAATGGCAGTTACAACGAAGGCGAACGCAACTCCTTCCTCTTCTCCATGCTGGTATTGATGGCTTATATCATCCGTGCCGACGGCAAGGTGATGCACTCAGAGATGGAGGTCGTACGCAATTTTCTGCGCCAGAACTTCGGAGCTGAGGCTGAACGCGAAGGTGAAGCCATTATCCTGAAAATATTTGAAGAACAGAAACGGCAGGGGACAGCCGCTTTCCACGAGACCATCCGCAAGGCTTGCATCGAAATCAGGATGAACATGGAGTACAGCATACGCCTGCAACTGCTCGACTTCCTCGTGCTCATTGCCCAGGCCGACGGCCGTGTCACCAACGACGAGCTTGCTGCCCTGCGCGAAGTAGGTCAAGCCATGGGGCTCTCTGCCAACGACATCGAGTCGCTCCTGGCTATGGGCAGCTACAACAACCGCCGACGCTACGGCGGAGGCAACCGCCAGAACAGCTATGGCAGCAGTGGTGGTGGCTACCAGTCGCAAGACGAACTGGCAAATGCCTACAAGGTGTTGGGCATCTCCCCCACTGCTTCCGACGACGAGGTGAAGAAAGCCTACCGACAGATGGCGTTGAAACATCACCCCGACAAGGTGTCCACTCTCGGCGAAGACGTGAAGAAAGCCGCCGAGAAGAAGTTCCAGGAAATCAACAACGCCAAGGACATCATCTACAAGTCGCGCGGGTTGTAACTGCCAGCCCTTGCACACAGGGGGCGTGTTTTAACGTTGGACTTCATTCTTACACGCCACTTATCAGTCATAAAAATACCCATTTTTAAGTATTGACCAGTCTGCAAAATCCCAGTACCTTTGCAGCCTACACCACCATGACCGCATCTTACACATCTTTCTGCCGGTCTTGGCTGGGTTGTGTATTAGGATTTATCACACCTATTTATATAATTAGCAACAAGATGTCAACAAAGAAATTACTATTGATTTTCACGGCTGCACTCGCTCTGACGAGCTCCATGAACGCAGCAGAGGCTACTGATTCACTCACCATGAGCATCCAAGCGATGCACTGTGGCAAATGCGCCCACAAAGTAAGCAACATCCTGCGTGCCAACGAAGGTATCGAGAACTTCAACATCGATGAAGAGCGGCGCATGGTAAGTGTTGCGTACAATCCGCAAAAGACCTGCAAAGACTCTATCATGTCGCAGCTGGCAGCAACGAAGCGCTACATCCCCAAGGTGTATAGTGCCGACGAGGTGATGCCACGCACCATCAAACAGCGCATTGCCGACATGCACTGTCGCAAGTGTGAGCAGCGTATTACCACACGTCTCACCGCCATGAACGGCATCGACAGCCTGGCTACCGACCTCGCCGAGCATGATGTGCTGATACGCTACGATGCCAACAAGACGCGCAAGGACTCTATCCGCCAGTCGCTCATCGACCTTGGCTTCACTCCCGTCGACGTACTCCTCCACCATAATGAGACGGTCAAGGGCATCAGCTACGCCTATTTCAACATCCCGGAGAGTGCAGCCAACGATAATACCGTAGAGAAGCTGATGGCTATCGACGGTATCGCCGATGTCTGCGTGAACGCCAAGAAAAAGACGATGGCAGTCAGCTATGCTGACAAGTATTTCGCCACACCTGATGCCTTGCTCAAGCAGTTGCACGAAACGGGTGTAGAAGCAACCGTTCCTCCCGCTCACGAATGCAAGGAGAATTGACAATTGACAATTCATAATTCACAATTGACAATGAATCATTCATCATTAACAATTCATAATTCACACTTAACATGAAGAAAATCTCTACTTTATTATGGGTGCTCATGGCACTCTTGGCACTGCCCAAGGCGGCAGGTGCCGCTGAAGTCAGCAACACGTTCGACTTCGAAAACAATCCTCAGAACTGGCCTGTAGGCGAAGGAGAAAACATTGCCGACGGCAACCTGACCGCTCCCCTGACCGTTGGCGAGGTATCGATGACCGGCATTAACGGTAGTCAGCCGTGCCGACTGATGAAGCCCAACGACGGTGTGACAGCCCTTTATGTCTATGCAACAGGCGGTCTGAAGTTCAATGCCGCCGAAGGACGCGCCATCACGAAGGTCGAGGTGACGATGAAGTCGGGCAACTTCGACTTCGAGGCAACGACCGGCACCCTCTCCGGCACCAGCTGGACAGGCAACGCCACCGAGGTGACCTTCAACCGCACAGGTAGCGGCAACCGCCAGATGCTGAAAATCGTCGTCACCACCGATGCCAAGAATGAACAGACCGTTGAACCTACCGCGGAAACGTTCGACGTAGAGGCAGCGGATATCGCTGCATTCAATGCCGTTGAAGACGGAAAGGTGGTGAAACTGACACTGAACAACGCGCAAGTGAATGCCGTTGACAGCTGGTCAAACGTAGCATATATTGAGGATGGCACGGGCGCAACCACCCTTAGTGGTGCTACCCTCTCAACGGGCAACATTCTCAACGGCTATGTCATCGGCAAGAAAAGCAGCACCCCACTTGACTGGGCTAATGACAGCTTCGGTGCAGAAACGAAAATAACCACAGAGGACCCTGAGACCTTTGAAGCAACAGAAGGCACGCCCAAAGTCACCGCGACTACTCCTGAGGCCATCATCGCCGCTACCGACGGAGGCAACCATGGCCGTATGTTCAGCGTCGAAGATGTGACAATCACCAAGGTAGGCAGCGGCTATTACATCGTTCTCGACCCGGAAGACAACAGCAAACGTGTGCGTGTACGCGACAACTTTAGCGTCTTACCTCTCGATTTTGTATGGCCTGAGACCGCAAAACGCATCACCGGCTTGCTTACCTTCAACGGTTTTAACTGGCAGCTGAACCCTGTCACCGCTGATGCTATCGTCACCAATCAGCCGACCTCCGTCACCTTCGACTTTACCAGCGAAACCATCAGTGACCATATCGGAACTGCGTTGGGTGATGCCACAGGAAATATCTACAACGAGACCTTCACTGCCGACAACGTAACGCTTCAGGTAACAGCCGGTGCCGCAGCGTCAAAAATATACAAAGATGCCAACCGCGGACAGAATCTTGTTACCTATATGCAATATACTACGCTTACCTTCAAGGCTCCAGAAGGCTATGCCATTACCCAAATCAACTTTACTCCTGCCGGAAGCAGCAACATGGACAAAGTCACTGCAAGCAGCGGCAGCCTTACCAACATGGTATGGACCGGAAATGCCGAGGGTGTACGTTTCGCCCAAGGCGCTACCACCTACCTCTCCAATGCTATCGTAACCCTTGCTGCTAAGGATGCAGGGACATCAGCACTTCCTGCTATCAATTATGTAGAGTGCGCCAACATTGCTGAATTCAATGCACTGGAAGCCGGCACATACGCTAAGGTTACACTAACCGATGCAGAAGTAACAGGTATCTCAGCCGACGGTTATACAACCGTATTCATTCAGGATGCGACAGGCGGTTGCTGGATACAATATACCTCACAGAATGCCGTCTTGAAGGAGAAGACCAAGCTCAATGGCTACATCTATACCGTCATGCGCGCAACTAGCGGCAACAACCAGATGAAGGAAGCCGAAGACACACCTGAGAGCGACATCACTGCCACCGACATTACCGACTATACGATTGTAGAGGGCACGCTGGAAGAAATCAACGTTGCCGCCAACAAGAACAAGGTAGTGAAAATTACCGGTGCTACGCTGAAGAAGACCAGTGCCACAGCAGGAACGCTGACACAGGGAGGTGCAACCATCGATGTCAACAACGGAACTGAAACTGCCAACCAGCAACTGCACAAGATTTCAGAATGGACAAATGGTGAGGAAACAGAGAACGTCACTATCACAGCCATCCTGGTCGGCAAGAGCAACACAGCAAACCAGCTGCTACCTATCTCTATAGAGACTGTCACTACCGGCATCAACGACATCAAGGCTGCTGCCCAGATAGAGAATGCCGTCATCTACAACCTGCAGGGTGTCCGCCTAAGCAAGTTACAGAAGGGCATCTGCATCGTGAACGGACGTAAAATTGCAGTGAAGTAATCTTAAAGAGATGCAAAAGAAATAGTGCTGGGTTCTAAAGAACTCGGCACTTTTCTTTTTGCATTTTATTGCTGTCCGCTAAAACTATACCCATCAAGCCGATAAACAAATCGTTGAGAATGGGAAGATGCTTATCTCATACCGCTTTTTTATCCATACTAAAAACCTCACTTCCTCACAATCCCTTTGCATACGGGCTATTTCACGGTGAGGAAATGGTGAGGAAATAAGTATTTTCAAAAGTCAATTGGCAGTCGGAAGAAGCCTTACCACTGCGTGGTTGAAGCCTTTTCATTGCGTGGTTAGAAGCCTTTCACATAGCGAAAGGAGGATAACCAGTTGATGGTTAAAGGTTGAGGGATGATGGTTGATTTTCTTTCTGCCTTTTCTCGCCAAGGCAGAAATCAAGCAAGCTTGGTCTGCTCTTTTGGCTTAACGGAAACGTTCCTCGCTCGACAAAGTTGGAAAGCAAGCTTTCCACTTTGTCCTCACTTCCTCACCATTTCCTCACCGTGCCATTGCCGATGGGAAAGGGTTTGTGAGGAAGTGAGGAAATTGAGGTCTTCCACATTTTTCCGGGATGTGAGGGGGGGCAGACAGCAATCATTGTATATGGACAAGACGGAATGCTATTGTACGATATATTTCTTCCCACCTCTGATATACATTCCCTTCCGCGTCGGCTTGGCGGTCAGCTTGCGTCCGTCGAGAGAGTACCAAGCACCAACCTTTGGCTTGCCATCGGCAGCGATGCTGCTGACGGCAGTATCGTCGGCACTGACCTTCCTTATTTTCGGGCTGCTCCATATCTCTATCCAGCCCACGGGGGTGGCATAGGGTTTGCTCTCGGCTACGACGGCATAGATCTTGCGTGAGTTGTTCTCCTCGTTGGAGAGCGCATATTCGGTAGTATTCTCATCGCTCCACGGACTCCAGAAGGTCATGCCCACGATGGCAGAGGCATCGGCATTCTCAGCCAACAGATAGACATAACGGTGTCCGCCCTCCGTGCCTCCCCAGTAGAAGAACCCTTTCTCCAAGTAGTTGTCGCGCGGCTCAAGGAACTCCGCAGCGAAAGCCGGCTGCTGACTGTCGAGCACCCAGCCGAGCCTGTGCTTCCCTGCCCCGTCGTTCTCGACGAGTATGCGCCAGTCGGCAGCGTATGCCGTGCCCGTCTTGCTGTAGAAGTTGTCGGCATGACATTGCAGGTAGCTACCATCGGCCGACAGGGTGGCGGTGAAGTCGACTATATCGGTGCCGGCAGAGTAGATGCCGGGGGCTACCTCTACGCCGTTGTTGGCAGCAACGAACTGCCAGTTGCCCGACAGGTCGGACTGGGCAAAGGCAGGGGTGAGGAACAGGGGGAGGTTGGCATAAAATGCCAACATACAGAACAATGTGAAGATACGAGTTGTTTTAAACATGGTAAACTATGAACTATGAATTATGAACTATGAATTATGAACTATGAATTATGAACTATGAACTATCAAAAGTTACAGCCGAGGGTGACAATGGCCTGCGTACGGTCGCAACCGGGGCTGAGGACGTAGGTTTCGTTTGCCTTGCTGTGGGACAGGGACACCCTGGCGTGCGTCTTCAGGCGTGTTCCAGGAAAGATGAAAGCATACTGCACGCTTCCGCCTATGCGGTATTGCGCCGATGTAAGGTACTGATAGTCACTATAGAGGAAGGCATCCTCCGTGGCAGGAGCCTCCTGCTGCGCATCAGGGGTAATGTAGGTACCATCGACATACGGACTGCCGGAACCTTTCGCAAACGCTCCATCCAAGGAAAACGACCACACGCCACGGCGACAGACCCTGTTGTGCGTGGCACCCGCCGACCAGCAGCGGGTAATGAGGTCCTGATAGCGATAGAAGGGGAAGAGGTATCCCAGCTGTTGCTGCCGGCTCCACTGCCAACCTGCACGTAACTCCCATGCTGGTGTCTCACCCACGATGCCGAGCTGGGCGGTATACGTCAGGCTGAAGTCCTGCCACTGCTTGTCGGCAGTAGGCACGGGAGCATAGTATTCGTAGTAGTAGGCACCCGAAGCGTTAGACAGTTCGCGGAAGGTCTCAGCGCGGTTGGCAAGTTTCTCGTTGCGGAAAGAGAGGTCGAGGCGATGCCTCGACAGACGAGACGAACAGGGGGAGAGATCGGACTGGTCGGACCTGTCAGACTTGTCGGACAAAGCGACAGGAGTATAGATGAGCGAAAGGGCGGCGGTCGTGACGCGGCGGTCGTGCTGGGTATAGGTTGCCGTGTAGGGCGAACGCCGACCGTAGTAGCCATCACCCTTGCTGAAGCCGAAGCTACCTATAGCCGTCAGCTGGCGCATAGGGCGCAGTTCCACTTGGAAGTCGGCTCCGTGACTGTCTTCAAAGAGCGGCATCTCGCGCGACTTGTCGGTATATCCGCCGTTGCCGAACTGCTCTACCCTACCGAAAAACGCTCCATAGTTGATGAGCGAACGATAGACATCCTCGTTCTTTCCGTAGGTACTGAAGGTGAGACTCTCCGTGTTGCGATGGTATACATAGTCAGCGCCGAGACTGAGCCACGCCGTCAGGGGGGCATAGATGCCTGCCGAAAGGCTCAGGTCCATGAGCTTGTTCTTATGGCGCAGGTCTTTGTACTTGGCATAGTTGGCGGCCATATAGTCCAGGCGCACACCCAGGGCATAGCCCTTCCACACGTCGACACCAACGGCACCAGCCAGCCGGTAGGTATCACGATGCTTGCGACCGGCGTTGTCTCCGGTAGCCTCGGCAATGTCGAATGGCTTGCGGATGGGGTTGATCCATGCCGATCCGGTCATGTCGTCGCCCGAATAGTTGTCGTAGCTGATGTCGCCGTAGACTACCGTCCGGCGGCTGAGCCGATAGAAAGCCTCCACCGCCACGTCAGCCTGCAACACGCTGGGCGACTCGTAGTAACGGGTCAGCCCACCCTTTGCCAGCGACAAGGAGACCGATGCCTCTGCGATATTGGGGGTAGCAAAGCGGGTCAGCGCAGCCGCATTGCGGGTCGTCAGCCACGGGTCTGCATGCTTCACATACTGGTAGTTGCGCACGAGCAGCGAGTCCTGGGCTGAGCAAAGGCTAAGGGGTGAAAAGACGAAAAGATAAAGAAGGATATGCTTTCTCATTGTTCTATGTCTTATTTACGTAACGAGCAACTTTGCCGTTCGTGAAAATCAGTCGATGAATTATTGGAATCTTGGAAAACAATATGTGCACCGTTGCGCATAGATGCTTCGGCATCGATGCCAGAGGGATCGGTGGAGGTGCCTACACCCAGGGCATAGCCGTAGACCAGTTTGCCTTCGTTTTCGGGCAGTGCCTCGGTAGCCTCCTTGTCCACATTGCGGTAGAGAGTGTGTCCCTGATAGTTGGTCAGCCACACGTAGCCGGCATCAACGTCGGCAGTGAGCCGTTTCTTGCTGCTGTCCTTGTAGTTGGCAGAGAAGATTTCCACACCGTCTACAATCCATTCATTCGGCACCTTGGTGCAGAGACCGCTCTGCAGCACTCGCCCACCATCGTACCATTGGTTGGCAACATCGCTTGCATAAACAGCAGGGGTGGTATCCTTCACTTGGAACAACACCAACGCCGGAGCCGAAACACTCAGCGGCCAGGCGTTGCCCAAGGCTATGCGCACCGCCTTCAGATAGTGGCTGGTGGGGATGACACTTGCTGGTGTGGGATAGTAGGACGAGTTGACGTAGCCACTCTCCGGGTCATACATGCAGTAATAGTCTGCATTGGCGTAGTTCACCGAGTTGCTTATGGCCTGTGTGTTGTCGATGGCACCATGCACGTTGATGACCACCTGCGAGTAGGGGGCTATCTCCAATGTCTCAGGGAAGTACCAGATGCCGTTCCATACGGGGATGAACCCTTCGGCTTCATAGGTGAGTCGCCCGTCGGAGCCATAGTTATTGTTGTTGGAATGACCGTTGGATGGTGCACCCTCACCAATGCAGAGGTTGCTGACGGCTGCCGGTTGATCGCTGTTGTTGTAGAGGATGATGCACTTGTCAAACTGAAACTGCGTCGCGCCGTTGTCTGCCATGCAGCCGCCGTTGTAGATTTCCTTGATGATGACCTGGCTGACACGTGCCGTCTTCATGCTGATGGTTACCGGAAGCGACGCTTTGTCGCCTACTACCAACTCGCCGGCAGTGCCATTATAGGTATAGGCAATGCCTTCCTGGGCACGTCGCCCCGTAGCTGTGGCTTCATAAATGCCTGGTGTCACGGTGAAGAGCGCCTTGCCGTCGGCATCGGATGTCTGGGTGAAGATGCTGTTGGTCGACGTGTTGCGCAACTGTACCTTGATGCCGTCCAGACTGCCGTCGCCCGACAAGGTGACCACCACCTCCGAGGTCGTCATTCCGTTCTGAGGATGGCTGAAGATGTCATCCGAACACGACGACATGCCGAACAAAAGAGCAAGCAGGCAACAGGAGAGCAGAGTGTATCGTTTCATGTTCATAGTTTTAATCGTAATGAAAGTCCGTAATAGAAGCTGGGAATATAGCTACTGCCGAAAAGCGATGTGTCCAGCCCCGTCTGCGAGGAGTTTACCTTCTTCATGTTGTTGAAGAAGTTGTTGGCGTAGAACGAGATGCTGACATGGTCGCCAATCTCCTTCGTCACGCTCAGGTTGGCACTATAGTAGCTGCTGATGCGGTTAGGGTTCATGACATAAGGGTAGTTGGAACGCACGATCAGCTTCGCCAGGTCGCTGAAGAGTGCTGCATCGTTGTCCTTAGCCCATGCCAGTTTCTCGGCAAACGGCACCATCTCGGTGGGGTTGTCCCACGTAGAATAGTACTCCGGATAGACGGCAATCAGCTTGTCGCGGCTTGTTCCGTCGTAAGGTTCGCCGAAATAATCGGCACTGGTGTTGAGCACGTAGCCGCGAGTGGCACCATCCAACTCGCTCAACTGCCGGCTGTAGTTGTAGAGCGACGCTTCCAGACGCAGTGCCACGATGAGCCTGATCTTCGGAATATGCGTCGTGATAGTTGCGTTCATGTTGAGCTGACGCTTCAGCGTACCGTTGTTCACCGTAGCGTAGGCACTGCTGCCGGAGCCACTGACGCCGGTGCCGCGGTACCATCCCACATACTGATAGGGCTGACCGTCGGTCATCGTGGTGTTGACTCCCTGCGGAATATCGGCATAAAACGTATCGTCGAGACCCTTATAGTGATAGTAGCTACCGTCGATACGCAACGAGGTACGCAGGGCTTTGATCTGTGCAAAGTCTATCGCCCACTCCAGTCCGTAGCGTGTTACGGGACTGGCGTTGACATACTGGTTGACGACGGCGTAGGTATTGCGCTGGGTGTAGGCGAGTTGTCGCGCTGGATAGGCACCTGAGGCGTCGCTGACGGTGACCGCTCCCGACTGGCGGTCTATGGCGAACTGCCGGTCGCCGGCACTGATGGGCAGGGCGTCGAGTGACGAGGGGGGCGTGTAGAGATAGCTCATCGGCGTGTAGCGCGAGGCTGACATGTAGGGACGGTGGGTGCGGTGGTAGAATGCCGAGATGTTGATGCGCGTACCCTTGACGGTAGCCTCCACGCCGATGTCGGTCTGGTTGGTGTATTGCCAGCGCAAGGCGGGGTTGTAGATGGCTGTCGAAGAATAGGTGTGATAGGCATAATACGACTTGTTGTCGGCGGTAGAGGTAGAGGAGAACGCCAGACGGTCGGCATAGGAGGGCGACGGATAGAGCACCTGGAACGACGGCAGCTTCACCGACTTGCCCCATCCCGCATGGATGCTCAGGTCGCTGACCCACCGTTTGCGCTGGTGCCTCCAGAAGATGTGACGCCCATTGAAGCGCGGCGACAGGCTGCTCACCGTCCCGTAGTCGGAGCCGCTGATCAAGGTGATGTCGTCACGGAGTCCTGCTGTCAGTTCGAGTGTGGACCGCTTGCCCGTAGGAACGCTCACCTTATCCTCTACGTACAAGGCGAGGTTGTTCATGGCAGGCAGGGCGTTGTACCGGTATTCGCGCCAAGTGGGTGCATAGCGCATGTCCTCGTAATAGACTCCGCGCCCCGTGTTCTTCGATCCGGTATACTCTGCTCCCACCATGAGGTGGTTTCTGAATGGCAAGCTGGCGATATTGAACTGCAAGTTGTTCTCTGCCTTGAGGCGCAACGACCAGTTGACAGGCTTGCTGTCATGGTAGCGGCGCACATACCAGTAGCCTGTTGGTCCGAGAATGATGCCAGCCTGCGGATTCAGGTCGTAGTCTTCGGCAATATGGTAGCCTTCTTCCGTTGTGTGGATATAGGGTTGCGTAGAGGCACTGGTGGCGTGGGTGTAGCTCTCTGCCCGCTTGTCGGCAAGGGAGATGGAGCCTCGCAGGTTGAGACTCGACAGCCATCGCTTGTTCAGCAGCCAGTTGAGTTCGGTATGAATGCGCAGAGCATTGTCACGAGCCTTCGAGTAGTCGTCGAGCTGTTCGTCGGGGTCTGCTTCGGAGTTGTAGCCACCGATATTGCCCGTGAGCCCGAAGTTGAGCGTCAGGGGCATGGTCTGCTGCATGAAAACGTTCATGTAGTTGAGCGACAGGATGTTGCGCTGGTAGGCGGTGTGGGGTGATGCTGCATCACTGAACGACCGTGCATGCTCGAACGAAGCGTTGAGGATACCCCACCTGTGACCTAAGTCAAAACCTTTGTTCAGGGCTATCTGACGGGTGTGCTGATTGATCTTGCCCTCCAGGATAAACGGCGACTTACCCTTGCGTGTGTTCACCTTGACGATACCGTTGGAGAGGTCGCCATATTCCACCGACGGTATGCCGGTGACAATCTCGACACTCTCGATGTTAGACGTGCTGACGGCACGTGTCGACGACGCCAAAGTCTCGTCGGCAGCTGCATTGTTGTCAAGTCGCATGCCGTCGATTTCTATCGCCGTACCAAACGAGGCGTTGCCTTTCTCCTGACTGCCGCTGCGAAGAGCCATGCGGTTATCGTCCATGAGGGTGGCGTTCACCGTCTTACCACCTGGCAACAGAGTCTCTATATCCCCAATATTGATGAGTTGCTGCTGGTCAAGGGCAGCACGGTCTATGGTATAGCTGGTGGTAGCCTCGTCCTGCTTGCGCTTGGCAGTGACGGTGACCTCGTCCAACTGTAGGTTGTCTTGCTTCATTCGGATGCTGAGCTTCAGCATGTCTTGCTTGATGTCCAACGGGATAGTGCGTGTATTGAATCCTAAGCACTGCACCGTCAGCACGTCCTTTCCTACGGGAACGTTGCTCACCGTAAACCGGCCATCCTCACCGGTGACCGCCCAGAGACCGCTTTCCTTGAGCAAGACAGAGGCAAACTCAATGGGTTGGCGGCTATGGTCGTCAACGACCCTTCCGGAGAGTGTAACATGCTGAGCTACAGCCGACAGCATGTTTCCACACAAGAAGAGGAGAAACACGAAAATTCTGATATTTCTAAGCGTCATATATGGTATTAATAATGTGGGTGCAAAGGTATTGAAAACACCTTGCGGTGGCAATACCTACAAATGGTGATTTTATCAAATTAGTTCTGTCTTGCCAGCGGTTTTTATTCCGTTTCTTTATATCTTTGCACGGAAAAAATCGATAACATGATGAAAAGACTATTGACCAGCACGTTGGTGCTGATGATGGCGGTGATGACGTTTGCACAGTTGCCGCAAGACAGTGGTGTACGTAAAGGTACACTGAAAAACGGTATGACCTACTACATCGTTCACAATGCCAAGGAAGCCAACCTTGCCGACTTCTACATCGCACAGCGAGTAGGCTCCATCCTGGAGGAACCACGCCAGCGAGGACTCGCCCACTTCCTGGAACACATGGCATTCAACGGTACGAAGAACTTCCCCGGAAAGAATGGAAAACTGGGCATCGTGCCGTGGTGTGAGACCATCGGCGTGAAGTTCGGTGCCAACCTGAATGCCTATACCAGCGTAGACCAGACGGTATACCACATCGGTTCGGCTCCGATAGCCCGCGAGAGCGTCGTTGACTCCTGCCTGCTGGTGCTGCACGACTGGAGCCATTACCTGTTGCTGGAAGACAAGGAGATAGACAAGGAGCGCGGCGTGATACACGAGGAGTGGCGCACGCGACGTGCCGGTATGGCATTGCAGCGCATGATGGAGGATGTCATGCCTACTATATATAAAGGTAGTAAGTATGAAGACTGTCTGCCCATCGGCTCGATGGACATCGTTGACCACTTCCCTTACAAGGACCTGCGCGACTACTACGACAAGTGGTACCGTCCCGACCTGCAGGCTATCGTCGTCGTGGGCGACATAGACTATGACAAGGTGGAGAAGAAAATCAAGCACATCTTCGGCTCTATTCCCATGAAGAAGAATGCTGCCGAACGCATCTACTACCCTGTTCCCGACAACGAGAAGATGATTGTCGCCACCAAGCGCGACAAGGAACAGCCCATCGTCTTGGCTCACCTCTATATGAAGCGCGACGTTACACCCGACAAGGAGAAGGACAACATCAGCTACCTGCGACGCAAATATGCAGAGAGTCTGGTTGCATCGATGCTCAACAGCAGGCTTGCTGAGATGAAGCAGGTAGAGAATCCGCCGTTCATGAGTGCTACGGCACGTGCCGGCTCGTTCTTCGTCAGCCGCACCAAGGATGCCTTCTCGCTGAGCATCAGCTGCAAAGAAGACAACATCTCCGGCGGCATCATCGCTGCGGTGGCTGCTACGGAGCGTGCACGCCAGCACGGATTCACGCCGTCGGAACTGGAACGGGCGAAGAAGCTGCAGATGGCTGCTGCCGAAAGGCAGTATAACGAGCGCAACGACCGACGTAACTCGTGGCACGTGAACCGCTGCGTGAACAACTTCCTGAACGGAGAACCTCTCATCTCCAGCGACAGCCGCTATGAATATGCCAAGCAGTTCAACAAGGAGGTGACGCTGGACGAGGTGAACAAGGCTGCACGCAACCTTATCAGCGACAAGAACCAGGTATTCGTCATCTATGCACCGGAGAAGCAGGAGGTGGTCATTCCCGACAACAGCCAGATAGAACAGATCATCACAGCCACGCAACAACAGCAGTACAGTGCCTATGAAGAGGCTATTGTTGCTGACCAACTGCTGGACAAGAGCAAACTGAAAGACGGAACCATCGTCAGCGAGAAGCCGTACAAACACGGCTTTACCGAGCTGACGCTGAGCAACGGCATGAAAGTATACGTGAAGCCGACGACCTTCCAGGCGGATGAAGTACTGATGTCCATCCGCGGCGACGGCGGAACATCGCTCTACGGCAACGAAGATATTCCCAACTTCTCGCTCATCAGCAGTGCCGTCACAGAGGCTGGCGTGGGCGACCACGATGCCACGACGCTGCGTAAGATACTTACTGGCAAGGTCGTGAAGCTGCATCCGTCGGTAGGTATGAAGCGACAGTCGGTGAGCGGAGGCTGTGCCAAGAAGGACATCGAGACGATGTTGCAGCTGACTCACCTCTACTTCACCCAACCACGAAAGGACAGCGTGGCATTCAAGAGCCTGATGAACCGTACACGGTCGTTCCTGACCAACAGGAATGCATCGCCGAAAGTAGACTACAACGACTCTATCAGCGCCATCGTATATGGTCACCATCCGCGACTGGAGCCGGTGACTCAGGCTACACTCGACAAAGCCGACTATGACCGCATCCTGCACATCTACCGTGAGCGCTTTGCCGACGCCAGCAACTTCAAGGCGGTCATCATCGGCAGTGTGGACATGAATGCGCTCCGCCCGATGCTTTGCAAATACCTGGCTTCGCTGCCTGCCACCCACAAGGGCGAGAAGACCAACGAAAAGGTGGTACCGCAGATGGTGCAAGGCGACAAGGTTCACGTCTTCCGCAAGAAGATGGCAACGCCGCTTGCCAACGTCACCATACTGCATGCTGCCGACGTGGAGTTTACACCGAAGAACGACTTGGTATTAGACTTCCTGAAACGCGTGCTGCAAATAGCCTACACCGACTCCGTGCGCGAGGAGAAAGGTGGCACCTACGGCGTGAGGGTAGACTTCAGCCTGGAGCGCGACGACAAGCCGACGGCAACGTTGCGCATAGCCTACAATGCCGACCCGAACCGCTATGAGGAACTGAATCCCGTCGTCTACCAACAGTTAGAGACGATTGCCAAGCAGGGACCGTCGGCTTCCGCCATGCAGAAGATCAGCACCTACCTCACCAAGCAATATGACCAGTTTGCCATTACCAACGACTACTGGAGCTATATCATCTGGCACGAGCTGGACGATGATGCCGATTTCGACAAGGACTACAAGAAGCTGGTGGGAGAGGTGACGGCTCAGGACGTGCAGAACATGGCACGGAAATTGCTGGACAGCAAGTGCAGGATTGAGGTAACGATGCTGTCGGAGTAAGGATAGAGAACCTGAAAACAGTTATAACATAAGATAGAAATGAACATGAAGAAATCGACAGCCGCACTGCTGTTTGCGGCAATTACCATGATGAGCGCCATGCCTGCCGACCAGGTAATAACCAAAGAGGACGGCATGGACGTGGTCAACACCACGACACTGGGACAGAAGGTGACAGGATATATCGGCACCACACCGCTGAAAATATACATCAAGCGCAACAAGGTGGTGAAGATTGCTGCCCTGAGGAACCAGGAGACACCCAAGTACTTTGCCAAGGTGAAGAAAGGACTGCTCACGAAATGGAACGGCAAAAAGGTGAAGGAAACTTCGAAGATGAAGGTAGATGCCGTCACGGGTGCCACCTACTCATCAAAGGCGTTTATCAAGAACGTGCAGTTAGGACTGGATTATTACCAACATCATAAGCACTGAATTGCTGAAAAGGCTGCCATGAAGATGCAGTTGCAACAGGAACGCTATAACGAATAAAGCATTGAGGAATTGCCTCAATGCTTTATTTGTTTCTGATATCGTTGCTATCTATCTGATGCAGCTATAGCATCTGTAGGAAATGCAGGATTAATCCTCTGTAGCAGACTCGTCTTTCTTGACTGTCTTGCGGATGCTGCGCTTGCGCTTCGGCTTCTCTTCGGCAGCTGTAGCAACCTTTACACCAGCAAGTTCGGGGTCAATCATGATGCGTCCGCAGTACTCGCAGACGATGATCTTCTTGTGCATCTTGATGTCCAACTGGCGCTGGGGCGGAATCTTGTTGAAGCAACCGCCACAAGCATCACGCTGGACGTAGACGATGCCCAAGCCGTTACGGGCATTCTTACGGATGCGCTTGAAACTCGTGAGCAGTCGCGGCTCTATCTTCGTCTCCAAGTCGGCAGCCTTCTCCTTCAGTTTCTCTTCCTCTTCGCGCGTCTCCTGCATGATTTCGCTCAGTTCGCTCTTCTTCTCGGTGAGGTCTTTCTGACGCTCTTCCACCTGCTCCTGGGCAGCCTCCAAGTCCTTCTTCCGCTCTTCCACACGTGCAGAGGCTTCACGAATCTTCTTGTTACACAACTCAATCTCCAGAGTCTGGAATTCAATCTCCTTGCTCAGCATGTCGTATTCGCGGTTGTTCTTCACCTCGTTCAACTGAGCCTGATAGCGTTCTACGCTGGCTTTGGCGGTTTCGATGTCGCCCTTCTTGAGCACCACAGCATCCTGGAACTCCTTAATCTCGTTCTGAATCTTCTCGATACGGGTGTTCAGACCAGCAATCTCGTCTTCCAAGTCCTGTACCTCCAACGGCAGTTCGCCGCGCAGCGCCTTTTTGTCGTCGATGGCCGACAAGGTTGTTTGCAACTGGAACAGGTTTTTCAGCTTCTCCTCTACGGGTAAGTCTTTCGGATCTTTCTTTGCCATAAGCTTGATTTACAATTTACGATTTACGGATTTACAATTTATTTTTCAATCTTTCAATTCTTCACACATACACTATCGGATTGGTATTGGTCTGGGTGATATAAGTTGCCACACCCGGACAATGCTCTTCGATGATGGACTTGAAGACCTCGGTGGTGAACTGCTCACTCTGGTAGTGGCCGATGACAGCAAGCTGAATCTGCTGTTCACGGTCGAAGAACTCATGATAGTGCATCTCACCCGTAACGAAGGCATCGGCTCCTGCCCTGACCGCCTCGTCGACCATGAAGGCTCCTGAGCCTCCGCAGATGGCTACAGTCTCAATGTTGCGTTGCAAGAGCTGATTGGCTTGTACACAAGCCACCCCGAACGTCGTCTTCAACATGGCGATGAAGTCAGCCGCCGACAGGGGCACGGCAAGCCGTCCCATGACCCCCGAAGCACCTTCGACACCGTCAGCCACCTTGCGTTCGCCGATGAAGTCTACATCCGTCAGTCCCATCTTCTCTGCAATCTTGAAGTTCACCCCACCCCGTGCGTTGTCCATATTGGTATGCATCGAGACGATGGCTATACGATGCTCTATTGCCTTGAAGACGATGCGCTGTACGAAGTCCTCGCCTGCCACACGCGCCAGCTTGTGGAAGATGAGCGGATGGTGGCTCACGATGAGGTTGCACCCCATACGCGCTGCCTCGTCTACCACCTGCTCGGTCACGTCTAAACACAATAATGCCCCTGACACTTCCCACGCTTCTGTCAATCCAACCTGCAAGCCGGCATTGTCGAAGCCCTCTTGCAGAGGCAGAGGCGCGAATCGTTCAAGGGCGTCAATTACCTCTTTTACTTTCACGCTAAAATGTATTATCGGTTGCAAAGGTAATACTTTTACGTGTAGTAACCAAATTTTAAAGCAGAGAAGTTTGTTCCTTTATAGAATAATCACTATCTTTGCGCACGATATATGGCAAAAGACAATATCATTCACATACCTAATGTAGCTGAAGAAGCACGCATAGGAAGTAGCTTTAATTACATGATTAAAGTTATTACCGAGACTGACAAGACCATTGGAGATGTAATATGGGACTGCTTGCTAATGTGGGCTATTCCACAAAAAACTTGCCGAATGCCGAAAACCGAGGCTATGGTATTTCCACATCCAAACGCATGCTTGTAGAGGGATTAAACGGTTCTTTCTTTATGCTATCAGGAAGTGCGTTTCACAGATATGAGCGTCATCAGGAGAATTGCTATGTCAGCCTTAAAAAATTTTTCCGTTGGAACGGAACTATTATTTTATTACGAACACCCTTCAACGTTCCTGATGGATTCAACTATATTGACTATTTAGAATAAAAGGAGACTGAAGTATGAAACAGACAATTATATTCAAGGAGCTATTCAGTACTGAACTATATACAAGATCGAAAGCTACAGAACTGAAAGACCTCATCCGTGAAGATGTCGACGAGGTGGAATTCAATTTCTCCGATGTTACGTTTATGTCCCGTTCCTTTGCTGATGAGCTTTATAACATTACAGATAGCTTCAATAATAAGACTTTCATCTATCCCATAGAAATGATGTCGTTGAGACCATGATGACAAAAGTTTCAGAAGGACGTAGCCGTGAACGTGGCTTCAGTAATCCCAAGATGTTGGAGTTCAAAGACTTGAAAATTCTTGAAGACTATCTGGTTGCACTATAAACGGTTTTCATCCCATTCTGATAGCCGATGGGGGACTGGCTCGGAAACAGAAGTGCGTTACCAGGACTGGAGCATTGCTTGATAGTCTGACAGACATCTGCTTCGTAGCGTGTTGTGCCTGGAAACTCCTGCCGATACTCGAATTGCCGCAATGGTTATGGCTGTGGGCAGGAGTAATTGTTGCGATTAAAGTTGTGAATCTGCTTTCGACACTCGTGATGTACGGACGCTGTTGCTTCCCTCACACCTTCGCGAACAAGTGGGCGGGGTTCCTACTACTCATTGCAGTACCCATGACATTTTTGTCTATAGTCCCCATCACCATTGTAGCTTCCGTCGCCACGTTTGCAGCGGTTCAAGGAGGATATTTCATAAGACGGAACGCTTCCCGCCAAACGGAGAGGTGACTTCCGCTGGAGGGGCAATGAAACTATAATATATGAGAAAGATAGTAACACTGGTTTATGCATTGATTGCTACATCGTGTTTGGCACAAGAGCCAATAAGCGACAGTACCAGACTACCAAGAGAATCAATAAGGTATGGTGCGTGCATCATGCGTGATGGCACTATTGTTGGCACTAACGAAAACGAGCGTTTTGCCATGCATAGCGTGATGAAGTTTCCGCAAGCATTATGTGTTGCCAATTACCTGAGTCGGAAAGGGTTGAATCTTGATGACACTATCGTTGTCAAGAAAGCATACCTGATGCAAGACACATGGTCGCCAATGCTAAAGTTATTTGAAGACAAAAAGGCCTTTTCGTATGGTGAACTTCTGGAATTGTCTCTAAGACAGAGCGACAACAATGCCAGCGAACTCCTTTTCAAGTTTTGCGGCAAGCCTAAAGTAGTAGAGAAATACATGAGAAAACTTGGATTCCACGATATCCGTGTCCGCATGACAGAGGAACAGATGCACAAGAATCCAGAAAAGTCTATCGAAAACAGTTCCACCGCCGCCGAGATGGTTCGTTTGTTCGAGTGGTTTTATCGTCATAAAGACGACAACCAATATCTGACGTTCATCTGGAAGGCGATGGCAGACTGTTCAACAGGTCTGAAACGAATCCCTGCTGCGATACCTGAAGATGCTCATATCGTACATAAGACAGGAACAGGATTCCCATTACCTGAAGGAGTGCAAGACATGAACGATGCTGGTATCATTCTCATGCCTAATGGAAGCCTCGCCATCATCGCCGTTTTCACCACGCACTCACCATCTGAAGCTGTAATAGCAAATCTTGCCAGACAACTGTTAGAACAATAATATAAAAACAATGAAAAGATTACGACTCGGAGCGGTGCTCCACTTCCTTATAGCCATTGGTCACTTCGGTTGTCTGTTCGCTTTGGACGATGCTTTCGCAGCCTATGGCATCCGTGAAATCATGCATCATATGGTGCCTGGACATGCCTGGATGTTGTATGCTCTGACCATCGGTCTTGTCCTCGCCTTTTGTTTGGCAGGACTTTATGCCCTCTCTGCCACAGGAGACATCCGTCGCTTGCCCCTGACACGTATGGCAATCATCACCATCGTTGTACTCTATTGCCTTCGTGCTCTGGCTGGAAGTATTAGCTGTATCAATGACTTCACCTGGCTTCAATGTATATCATCCCTCATCCCCGCCATTATTGCATGGTGCTACTGGCCGGGAACTAAGGATTCATAACAAAACTACAAACAAATGAAAGAAAGATTCAAATTCAACACCGTAGGGCTTTTCACCCGGAACAATAAAGCGACTGTCGATTTTTACACGAAAACCTTTGGTTTTACCACCGATTGGGACGGCATCCAGCCCAATGTGGAGATGGTGCTAGGCGACATGCATGTCATCCTTTTCCCGCGTGACGCTTTCGAGCAGATGGTCTCTCGGAAATTTCAATATCCCGAGGGGTTCAATGGTACTGTAGAATTGGCATTCGACGTACCGACCTTCGCTGATGTCGATAAGGAATATCAGCATGCGCTCACAAACGGTGCTGCCTCAGTTCTCCCCCCCACCTCAGAACCTTGGGGTCAGCGCACCTGCTATGTGGCCGACCCAGACGGAAATCTGATAGAGATAGGGTCGTTTACGGAATAGTTCATGAACTCCGTTAGCGGAATTAAAAAGTAAGAAATATTTATAAAGAAAAGTTGCATTTATCGCAGATTATTAGTAATTTAGAGAAGCCAATCTTTAAGTTATTCAATCTCGTTATGTGAAACTTGTACAAAAAGTTTGTCGAATTGCATAATAATAGCTATTTTTGCAATTAAAACCACAACTTTATGATGATCACAAAACGGTTATTACTATTCCTTTTGCTGACAGCAACCACCCTTGCTACACAGGCACAACCGACATTACACAGGCTTATCGTAGATGCTACGCTCTATGATAATTACATCACGATTGTGGAGGTGCGCGATGTTGCGGCGGGCAATGCAGACGAGATGTATGTCAGCTACAATGCCCAAGTAGCGCTGAGCAAGGTCATCATGAAGGTGAGCGAGCGCGGCGACAACAATGATTACGAGCAGGTAGACAAATGGAACACTGCCCTACCCTCTGCCGAGAAAGCCCGTCATTGCGGCTATACGTTGACGCATGACGGCAGGATTGAACTACATTGGGGCATGATACCGCAAAGCCGCAAGCAGTACTTCGTGAGCTACGGCATCAGGAATGCCATGTACGCCACAGCCGATGCCGACGTGCTGGACTACCCGTTCATCAATCTGCCCGACGACATGCCTGCCGAGAAGATGGAGCTGCGCATACATCTGAGCGGCAGGAAGATAACAACGGACATGCTGAACTTGGATGATTGCGTTGCAGACGGCAAGCTGACGATAGAAGACGGCACCCTATACATCCGTCCTGAGAAGGGGAACACACGCTTAAACTATCAGCTGAAATTCAAGAAAGGACTTTTCCCCAACCTGCCAGCACAAGGTAGCTTCGCAACATCCGACCTACAAGGAGGCAGTTTCACGCCCTCCGAACTACAGTCCCCCATGATGTTGGAAAAGACACCAAAGACAGAACTCGGTTTCTACAACCTATGGAACCTGTGCTTGGAGTACCCCATCACCGCTATCCTCATCTTTTTTACAGCCTTGTATCTGCTGTTCCTTTTGATTAAATACGCCTATATGTTCATTTCATGAAACCTACCCTATACCAAACCAAACTACTTGCAACAACAGCATGGTTGTTGTTCCTGGCACTTCCTATTTCGGCACAACTGTCGGATGTCATCATCAACGTAGTCATCAATGACCTTGGGAATGCCCGTGTAGAGGAAATACACGATGTCATTATCCCGGAACACGCTACTGAAGGCTTCCTCACGATGAACAACCTGCAAGGTAGCGATGTTGGCGAATTGGCGGTGAGCGACGAGAGCGGCAAACCGTTCACAACCGTACAACCATGGAGAACCGACCTCAGCCGCGAAGAGAAAGCCTTCAAGTGTGGCATCAACAATACCAGCAAAGGCAAGGAACTATGCTGGGGCGTAGGCACACCAGGCCGACACTTGCACAACATCCACTATACCATCACCCGACTGGTGAAGTCGTACGAAGACTTCGATGGTTTTCTTTTCACCTTCTACGAGGCTTCCCACCCGTATGCCAGACATCTGAAGATGGTAATCAGCAAGGAGAACGGCAACTTCTCTCCCGACGACACGCGCGTGTGGGCGTTCAACTATTACGGCACCATCTTCGTGAAAGACGGGAAGATAGTCGTTGAGACCACCAGACCCTTCTCCATAGAGGGCGAGAAGATCAACGTCATGGTGGAGTTCAACAAGGGATTGTTCCGTCCTGCCACACAGGTGCTGACAACATTCTACAAGTCGGTGAAGCGCGAAGCCTTCAAGGGCAGCGACTACACTGACTTGGAGAAGGAGAAAGGTGCGCAACAGTCCTCGTTCTTTGGTTACGGCGTCGAAGATAGCAGTACCTTTGACACCATCCACGACTTGCTGCTTTTTGTCCTGTTGATTGCTCTTCCAGTAGCTGTCATCATCTTCTTCATCGCTATCTATGGCACCATTGGCTACACCAACGAGATGAAACGCTTGTTTGGTAACGGCAGAGGGAAGATGATGGACTGGTATCGTGACATTCCTTTCGACGGCGACATACAGAAGACGGCTAAGGTGCTCTGTACCGTTGACTCTAAATTATGTTCAAAAGACATCGTTCGTAATGCCTACATCCTGCGAATGCTTTACAACAAACAGTTGCACATCATCATTGAGCACAACGAAAAGGGCGAAATGGAAGAAGTGTTCCAGGTAGAAATACCACTGGAAAGAGAAATTGAAGATGATTATAACCATAACTATCCGTTGTTCTTGCAAACTTTCCTCTACGGTGCTGCGGGTGCTGACCATAAACTGCAACCCAAGGAACTGGATACATACGCCAAGAACAAGACGATAGAACTGCGACCGCTGGCTCGCAAGATGGTAAACAGCCTGCGCCCATTGGATGGCAAGCTGGAAGCCCTGACCAAGGAGGATGTAACCCAGGTTTTCGGCTTTCGCAAGTATCTTGAGGAATTTACGCTTACCGCTGAACGCGACCTCAAGGAGACAGGACTGTGGAAGGAGTTCATGGTGTACGCATACCTCTACGGTATAGCCGACAAGGTGGGTAACGAGTTGGGCAAGGTCTTCCCCGATGTTGCACAATTAGGTAGTATAGAGAGTACTCTGGCAGCCATCGAACACATATCAGGCTACGCCGGCATGTCCATCAACTACCTCGACACATACGAGACACCGGAAGAGCGACAAATATGGAAAGAACATATGCACAAATACTATTCGTCAAGCAGTTCGTCAAGTTCCAGCAA
>ODAI013363612.1_pt1 | contig 32356 bp, 24 predicted proteins | sample 1539321 | NCBI WGS metagenome assembly ODAI01 (sample SAMN02144231, study PRJEB22623) | gut metagenome | biome: sheep rumen | host: Ovis aries | place: New Zealand
AGGGCATGAATGGACTGAAGAGCATGAAGGCCAGAAACGCCTGAAGGAAAAGGAAGGTACTGAAATTATGAGAATTTTGATCGCTGAGGATGAACGAGACCTCAATCATATTGTCTCTGCCAAACTGTCGGAATCGGGATACAGTGTGGACAGCTGTTATGACGGAGAAGAAGCCATGGCGTATCTTTCGGCGGCCGGATATGATGTTGTCATTCTGGATATTATGATGCCGGGAGCGGACGGGTTTAAGGTCCTGGAGAAGATCCGCCGGGAGGGGAAGATCACACCGGTCCTGTTTCTGACAGCCCGCGACTCAATCCAGGACCGCGTGAAGGGACTGGACGCAGGAGCGAACGATTACCTGGTCAAGCCTTTTTCCCTGGACGAACTTCTGGCCAGGGTACGGGTACTGACAAGATCTGCCCATGGAAGCGCGCAGAATGTTCTCACAGCAGACGATCTCACGCTTGACATCGGTTCCCGGGAGGTGGCCCGGGCAGGGAAGCGGATCGAACTCTCTGCCAAGGAATACCAGCTTCTGGAATATCTTCTGTACAATAAAGGAATCGTTCTCAGCCGTGAAAAAATCGAGAACCATATCTGGAATTTTGACTATGAGGGCGGGACAAACGTGGTCGACGTCTATATCAGCTATCTGCGAAAGAAGATTGACGGACCGGGCATGAAAAAGCTGATCCGCACAGTCAGAGGGGTCGGATATGTGCTTCGGGAAGATTGAGACGGGGCGGCGGCATCAACTGAGAGATGTCCACTGAACATATTGCCCCATGCCGGCCTGTCGGACTGACGGGCATCCGCTGAAACGGCATACTTTTGTACGGATCAGACTTGTCCGGGCGAAAACATGCGAGGAAAAAAAGATGAAAAAAAGACAGGCCCGCAGGTCGATCACCACGAATATAACAATCTGGTTTTCAATCGTTCTGGTGGTGATCGTGGTTCTGACATTCCGCATATTCTGGTTTGTCAGCGCGTCCATCCTGCAGAAGACGATCAGGGAATATCTGTACAGTTCCGTAGAAGAGAACTGTGATAAGATCCGTTTTCTCTCATCGAGGGAGAATGCAGATCCCTATGATCTGGATGACTTCTACATCCGTTACGGCGAAGGTTGGATGGAAGTCGATGACGACTTTGTGGATACGATCAATGATGTGCACAGCGCGCTTTACACGACAGACGGAACCATGCTGTATGGCAAAAACCCCATTGCCAGGGACATCGGTCTGCAGCAATTCAAGGATTCCCGCATCTATGAGTACAGGACGGCATCTAATCAACGCTATTATGTCTATGACAGAAAACTCAACTCAAAGAATATGGAGGGGCTCTGGATCCGGGGGATTGTTTCTCTCTCTTCAGAGGAGAAGCAGCTGAATGACATTTTCAGGAGCGCTATGATCTATATTCCCATCCTTCTGACTGCGGGAGTGATCGTCAGCTATGTGACAGTCAGAGGGTCTATGGCGCCTATTCGCAGGATTGAACAGGTGACATCTGAGATCACCAGGGGGGATGACCTCAAGCGCAGGATTGATATCGGCGATGTAGCCAGAGAACTCTACGATCTTGCCGCTTCCTTCAACAATATGCTGGACAGACTTGGGCATTCCTTCGAAGCCGAACAGCAGTTCACCTCCGATGCTTCCCATGAACTCCGCACACCCACGTCAGTCATCATGGCACAGACGGAGTTTGCCCTCGACCGTGAAAGAACTGCAGAAGAATACCGCAGCGCGCTGATCGTCATCGCCCGTCAGGGCAGGCGCATGAACGCCCTGATCAAAGATATGCTTGATTATACCAGACTTGAACTCCGTCCCGAGAATTATCCGATGGAGAGACTGGACCTTTCCGGCCTGACTGAATCCACAGCAGAGGACATGGCCATGATCGGCCTTAAGAATATCCATATGAAAACCGAGATCGAGCAGGGAGTCTTTGTCCGGGGAAACCGGCTGCTTCTGGAACGAGTGGTTCAGAACCTGGTCGACAATGCCTATAAATACGGAAAAGAAAACGGCCATATCATGGTGCGCCTCATGCATCTGCCAAAGGATACAGACCATGCTGCCGCAAAGCCCCAGGGCTTCCTGATGGGCGGATTCCGTGAAATCCGGGAAGACAGCGGGGAGACTGAAAGAGATATAGTGCTGATGGTAGAGGACGACGGAAACGGCATACCGGAAGAGGAACAGGAGCGGATCTTTGAAAGATTCTACCGGGGCGACCCCTCCAGAAACGCTTCCGGCATAGCATATGGAACCGGCCTGGGCCTCTCCATGGTCAAAAAAATAGCGGAGATTCACGGAGCCGTGATAAAAGTCAAAAGCGCGGTGGGAGAGGGAACCATATTCTCTGTCTATTTCCGGACAGATACGCTGTGAAACCATTCCATCATCCGGATCAGTCATCGATTTCCGAAGAGAAATCAAGAATCTTTCCGGTCAAAGCGTCAATATCATATTCATATTCAACATTGTCTTTGAAAAACTCAATTTCATACTCAGGAGCTTCATCATCGTCATCATCATCTTTATCAAATTTTGCAGTGGAAAAAATAACCTCATTTTCAGAAAACCCTGCATCGTCCAGCGCAATCTGCTTAGCCCGCTCAACACCGATGTAATCGCCTGCAGCAGTTTTCTTCTTAGGTAATTCCCCGGAAACAGTATCTTTTTCCTGATGATTGGTGACAGAGGCATCCGCTTGCTGAAGAGAATCTGTTTGATCCGGTTTGTTCACAGCACTTTCAGCTCCGCCCTGTTCAGAGGAATGTTCAGAGGACTGTTCAGAGTAAGAGGAAACGGTTTTGTCAGAAGAATCCTTGCCGGGCCTTTCAACGGCCCCTGAACTGCTTTCCAATGGGACACTATGAGCTTCGGCTTTTCCTTTGGCGTTTTCTTCAGTCGACGATGAATCCACTGTGTTCGAAACTACGTTCGAAACGCTGCCATTATTTGCTGCTTCATTGTAAACATGCTTTTCAAGGATAGAACCATCCTGTGCCAGAACTTCATATTCATATTCGATATCACCGACATGAAATTCTACATCATAGACATACTTACCCTGATTCCGCTCAAGATACGAATGAAGACTGCTGACATCGTCTCTGCTGACACCTGCATCAACAATTGTAAAGTTTTCAGCGGCGTCCTGACTGATGAGATTATTCCTGGACACAACAGAACCCGCATAAGCAGCACCCGCGCTGATTGCAATAATTGCCAGAAGAACACCGATTACCTTGATCAAAACAGCTTTTTTCAAATCAAACATACATAACCCCCAAATGCATCAACATGCACTAACACAATTCCTTTGTTCTATGTACGAATGATAATACTCAAAAATAATTAGATGAGTATTAGTTGGCATCTTAAACGAATCAGTTGATTGCATTGAGCATCTTTAACGAATTAGTTGATTGCGGAGCAATCAACTATTCGTTAAAGATGCCTTTTGCGAATAAATACAGGTAACTCTCTGCGCTTCCGCGCCTTTCCCAGTGCCTGAACATGGATTGTCATATAATATCGATGATACAGATAAAACCGGGATTCCCCGCTCTTGTCAGAGTTCAGAATTCCGGTTTTATTTTTCTGCAGGATTGTCGGTACAGTCCTTTTACTATTTTCACAAAAACAGATTTTTTCTATTAGATCTTTTATTATTATACCGGATCGACATGATCAATCCTGTATAATGCGGGTCGCCCACACGGCGTCGCGGCCTCCGATCGATGTGGCGATAATACCGCGGTCCTCACTGAATGCCTCGATGGTCATACCATTTCCTGCATATAATGCGACATGGTAGATGTAGCCGTTTGAAGCAAAGAAAATGAGGTCTCCGGGAGCTGCGTCTGAAATCGGAATCTGGATTCCGAATCTGGCCTGGTCTTCTGCCACTCTGGGAAGGTTGTAGCCATAGAGGGCATACAGCTGTTTGACAAAGCCTGAGCAGTCGCATCCGCCTTTGAGGGAATTGCCGCCCCACTTGTAAGGGCTTCCGATACATTCGGCGGCTGTCTGCACGATGTCAGTGCGGGTGTTGCTGAGGATAGAACCTTCCTGTGTGGAATTGAGCGTGTAGTAAAGAGCCGCGTTGTCAGAAGGCAGTACCAGCTGCTGCGCTTTGGTCATGGTGGCTTCGCCGTTGCGCTGGACAATCTTTTTGGCGGCATTACCGGTCGTCAGACCGGAAATAGGCGTGAATCCGCGGACATTGCCGGATTCGACATAAGCCCAGTGATCATCAGCCTGAAGGAGCACGTAGCAAAGACCTCCCGAGGCAAGGCTTCCGACTGCGCGGGATGCTTCAGATGTTTCTTCCAGAATCGCGATGTTTCCGTTGGCAACAGCATATTGCTTGTCTACGACTGTGGATTTGGTGGTGCAGCGCCTGTATGTATAGGCACTGTTATCTCTCGCCGGGATGATCTCGTCGGCGAAGCTCAGACTGCTGACCAGGCCGGTGCCGTCTACTGCAGGTTCTCCGTTGTCTTGCGCTGCTGCCTGCAGATCTGCAAGCAGTGAATCGGCTTCTGTTCCGCGCACGACCTGTGCGGAGGGTATAAAACCGCGCACATTGCCGGATTCCACATAGAGCCAGCCGTTGTTTTCCTCGCTCAGCACATAGAGGGCGTCATTGTCTGTAAGCTGTCCGACCGGCCGCGAGGTGTCATTCATCTCCTCATAGACGGACTGTGTTGTCGGAGAGACAGCCAGTTCTTTTTCGACAGTATAGAATCTGAAGCCGTCGTTCAGCAGGGAAAGTCCCGATACAATATTCTGGCTGGCGATCAGCTGCTCATTTGTACCTGTGTAAGTGGAAGCCAACGAGTATCCGGCAGGATATTCATTGGGATTCAGCACTGTTCCAAGTCCATCGAGCAGTGTGGCATCGGCCCAGGAGGTATTTCCGGAAGCGTCAGGATCATAGGACGCGGGAGCTGAAGGAATCTGAGGCAATGATGTATCTGTCCCCAGGACTGATGGCGAAATCTGACCGAAAGGGTCAGTCGAAGGCACATCGAGGGTGGGCTCTGATACACCGCCCGCAAAAGGAATATTGGAGGAATCCGGCAGAATCGGCTGCCGCGTACCTTCTTCATCGGAAGCTCCGTCTCCGCTGTCATTTTTTTCGTCTGCGTCGGAAGTGTCTGCATCAGAAGCGCTGTCCGTGCCGGTCTTTCCTGTGCCGGGATTGCTGCCGGTGTCTGTTTTGCCGTCATCGGAAGAATCATCTGAGCCGGTCTTGCCGGTCTCTGAGCTGCTGTCCTTTGAAGAGTCTTTGCCGGACTCAGAATGCTCAGCCGTATTACTGTCCCCGGCGGAGTCATCCTCGGAAGCAGAATCGTTTCCGGAACCGCTGTTCCCGGCGGAATCATCCTTGGAATCATCCTTGGAATTATCCTTGGAATCATCCTTGGAATCAGAATCGTCTCCGGAATTGCTGTCCCCGGAGGAATCTTCTTTGGAATCAGAATCGTCTCCGGACTTGCTGTTTCCGGAGGAATCATCCTTGGAATCAGAATTGTCTCCGGAATTGCCGTCTCCGGCGGAGTCATCCTCGGAAGCAGAATCATCTCCGGAACCGCTGTTCCCGGAGGAATCTTCTTTGGAATCAGAATCGTCTCCGGACTTGCTGTCTTCGGCGGAATCATCTTCATCGCCGGAATCATCGCCGGAATTATTGTCTTTGGAGGAATCGCTTTCGGAATCAGAATCGTCCTCTGAGGCGTTGTCCTGTGTAGAGTCAGGGTCGGAAGTATCATCAGAAAGGCTGCCGTCTTCTCCGTCCTTGCTGTCTTCTCCGTCTTCTCCGTCTTCTCCGTCCTCCTGAGAACCGGCACTGCCGCCGGGATCGGGGTCGGTCCCGTTGTCATCTTCGGAATCCGTATCGTCGTCTGACTCAGTGCCGGCCGCTCCGGGAGGGATTTCCTCGGCAACTTCCGCAAAAGTGGCTCCCAGGGTGGGATCCGCAACGATATCCGGATCAGCTGCGTTGGCGGCGCTGACTATGGATGGACCCGATGCAGCAAGCAGTCCGGACAACATGATGGCGGTGATGCAGATTCCGGTTTTTTTGAATAATTCAATACGTCTCAATTGCTTTGCCTTTCCTTAAGAACGCTCTTGTTCAAAAACGTCGATAAGCTGAGTGAGCAGATGAACTGTACCATCTATACCAAGAAGGGAAGAATCTATGGTCATGTCGTATGTAGAAGAATGTTCCCATTTCCCGGAAGCATAATAGTTGTAATAGCTCTGGCGCTGTCTGTCGATCCTGGCCATGAAGTCAGTAATCCTCTTGCCCTTCTGAGCCTCTTCATTGTATTCGGGATAGCTCTTGACGCGGTTGATTCTGAATTCTTCAGAAGCATGGATAAAAATGTTGAGGACATCGTCGCGATCCGAAAGCGCTTCGTCCGCACAACGGCCGATAAAGACACAGGGCCCTTTTTCCGCCAGAGACTTGATCGTCTCGAACTGTGCGAGAAAAACCTTCTGGCTGAGGGGCATGTCTGTGAACGCAGCTGCCGCGCCGTGTCCGAAGGTATAGCTGTCCATTACGAGATTATACAAAAATGAACTGGTGGGACGTTCATCTTCTCTCTGGATGATTTCCTTGCAGAAGCCGCTCTCTTTTGCTACCAGGGCAAGGAGTTCCTTGTCATAAAACTTGATTCCGTAGTGGTCTGCAAGTTTCTGGCCGATCTCGCGGCCGCCGGAACCATATTGCCTTCCGATCGTTATGATAGTTTTCATAGAATTCTCTCCTGTCGAAAGTGTATTAATTCACGAATGTTACGCATCGATCAATAATCATGCAGTTGATCCGCCGGAACAATGACGGAAGAAGCAGGAAAAAAGTCCGGAGGACCGGGAAGAATACCTGATTTTCCGTTAACACACGACGTTCATTCTGATCATGCAGAATATCTGATAACGCAGAATACACCACAAAGTACTGTGGTGTATTTCGATAGTCCATTCTATTATAGTTGCTGAAGGGCAAAAAAGCAAACAAATGAAGAGAGCAATTTTAAGCCGAGCAATTTCAAGCCAAATTCAAGGCAATTTGCTGACCATTTGCTGAGGAATTGCCCGATTATTGATCATTGATCAACCGCAGTGATCACAGCCGCAACAAGCACAGCCGCAACAAGCACAGCCGCAACAAGCACAGCCGCAACAAGCACAACCTCAACGATCACAGCCTCAACGATTAACCTCAACGATCAGCCTGAATTATCAATTGCAATGACCAAGTGCTGTAATCAGCTGCTGTCCCTGCCCTGCTTCTGCTGGCGCAGTCTGTTCAGAATGTTCTGAAAATACTCGGGAAGAGGTGCTTCTGTCTCGATATATTCTCCGCTCACAGGATGTACAAAGCCCAGGATCTGCGCATGAAGACATTGGCCATGGGTCGTAAAAGGAGCTTTTTTGCGGCTGCCGTAGACAATATCCCCGAGAAGCGGATGACGGCACCATGAGAGATGCACGCGGATCTGATGCGTGCGCCCCGTCTCGAGCCGGCATTCAATATAGGTATAGTCGCCGAACCGCTCCAGGACTTTGACGTGGGTGACAGCGCTTTTGCCGTCCGGCCGGACTGCCATTTTTTTGCGGTCCGAGGGATCCCGGCCGATCGGGCGGGAAACCGTGAGGGTGTCCTCTTTGATGTTTCCAAGGACGATCGCGCGGTATCTGCGCACGATGGAATGATTTGCCAGCTGTTCTGCAATACTGCGGTGAGCTGTATCGTTTTTGCAGATGATGATGCTTCCGGTGGTATCTTTATCAATCCTGTGGACGATACCGGGCCGGAGAACTCCGTTGATTCCGGAGAGACTGTCTCCGCAATGAAAAAGGACCGCATTGACCAGGGTGCCGGTGTAATGACCGGCAGCGGGGTGTACCACCATGTCCTTGGGCTTATTGACTACGAGTACGTCGCTGTCTTCGTAGAGGATATCGAGAGGGATGTCTTCAGGAAGAATGTCCGGCAGCATGCGGACCGGCAGGTATACAGAAACCTTTTCACCCCCGGCCGCGCAGGTACTGGGCTTGAGAGCTTTTCCCTCCATATGGATATGCCCCTCTTTGATCAGCTTTTTGAGATAGCTTCTGGACTGTCCGGGAATACGGGATGCCAGAATCTTGTCGATCCGGTCCCCTGCTTCTTCCGCGGTAATAGTGAAAGAAAAAGCGTCTCCTGCAGAGCTTTCATCTCCTTCGCTCTCCTCTTCCGTCAGATCGTCCGCCGCTGACTCGGGGATTTCCTCTTCTGCCGGCTCATCTGCCGCTGACTCGGGGATTTCCTCTTCTGTCAGATCGTCTGCCGCTGACTCGGGGATTTCCTCTTCTGCCGGCTCATCCGCCGCCGTGTCAGGGGAGTCATAAGCTGTCCCTTGTGCATTGCAGGGGCAGACCTCCTCCGGACAATCCTGAACAGGAAGAGTATGATTGATATCTGCTGTGATGTCTTTTTTCATGTATCCCCCTGCTGTTTTTTGAGAAAATCAAAGTCCTGATCATCTTTGTAATAAAAAATCATAAGAAGCACCAGGGCAAAGGCGGAGCAGGTGATGTAGATATCTGCCACGTTGAAAATCGGAAAATCAATCAGGGAAAAATAGATGAAGTCACGCACGTAGGAAAGAAGAATCCGGTCAATCAGGTTTCCTGCCGCGCCCGCCGCGATAAAGTAAAGACAGATACGAAGGGGTGTGTAATAACTTGTGCGGGGGATACGGAAAAGAACATAACCGATCACACAGAAAGCCACCGCAGTGATGATAAAGAAGAAAATGCGGGCATCCTGGAGAATACCGAAAGCAGCGCCCCGGTTCCTGATGAAAGCCAGTTCGAGTACGCCGGGAATCAGCGGCACATGTTTTCCGTCTCCGAGACCCTTCACTGCGAGATGTTTGGTATACTGATCGAAAATGATCAGCAGGGCTGTGATCAGGAAGGCGGACAGACTTCTTCTAAAAGAAAATGTATGCTTTTTTTCTGTAGTATTCATGAAAAATGACCAAAATAGTAAGTGCCATGGCTGCTTTGCTGCCATGGCACAGAGTCTTTACAATAGAATCTGCTGAGCGCAGCCGCTTTTGGGTTGATGGCCGCGCGAAAAACACCCGGCGGAAACAATCCATTCCGGATGAACAAGATCCGGCAAATACTGTCATTCAGACAAAAGGTATATGCAGTATTTGCTCCCCGGCCTGTCTGTCAGCATAAATCTCAGATTTCAGCAAAATCACAGAGCTTAGCAAAATCACAGATTTCAGCAAAATCACAGAGCTTAGCAAAATCTCAGATTTCAGCATAAAACACAGACCTAAGCAAAATCACAGATTCCGGCAGTGATCAGAGATTACATGTTGGTGAAGGGCATGTCCAGAGCTGCGCTGCCGTCCTTGTCCGCGCCAACAGGAGTGGAAATATCTCCGCTGATATCTACAGTGGAAGGTGTGATGACAAAGATATAATGGGAGATCTTCATCACATTGCCCTGCACTGCATAGCAGGAACCGGATGTGAAATCAATGATACGCTGGGCGATATCAACATCCAGACCCTCAAGATTCAGGACTACAGTGTTGCCGGCCAGAATCAGATCGGTGACATCGCGGGCATCATTGACGGAAGTGGGCTTTGCGATACATACCTCCATACCTGATTCGGAATACTGGCGCTTTACGGAAGGCCTTTGGGAAGGAGCATTTTCACGTTCCGGAACATTGCGTCTGCGGGGACCTCTTCCTGCTGCATTGTTATCAATTTCTGCCATATCTTCATCCTCTTTATCGAATACCGGATCCTCTTTTTCGGGTTCCTCATCATAGTACGGGCTGTCTTCGGTTTCGTTTTCCTCATCGTAAGGATCGTCGTTAAATTTCATCGCGTTGATGAGTTTGTCCATTACACTCATATGTTTTCCTCCATTTATCTATCTTAACATTGCGGAAGCGTCAAATATCGTAATTTCTAGCTCCAAAGATGGCTGTTCCAACACGGATATGTGTGGCACCTTCCTCAATGGCAACCTCGAAATCGCCGGTCATACCCATGGAAAGGATGCGCATAGACACATTATCAATGGATTGCGAAGTGATGTCAACAGATAATTTTCGGAGTTTTTGGAAATACCCGCGGCTGGTTTCGGGATCCTCAGTATAGGGAGGAACAGTCATGAGACCGCAGATATGAATGCCGGGAAGGGGCGCGATCTCTCTGATCAGCGGGAGAACCTGGTCATATCCGAGACCGAATTTGCTCTCCTCTCCCGCTGCGTTGACTTCCAGCAGGATGTCCATGACTCGTCCGGCTTTGACGGCTTCTTTGCTGATGGTCTGAGCCAGCGCCGCGCTGTCTACGCTGTGGATCATGACAGCTCTGTCCATCAGGTATTTGACTTTGTTTCTCTGAAGGTGCCCGATCATATGCCACTGGATGTCGTCCGGAAGCTGCGGATATTTTTCGATGATTTCCTGTACGCGGTTTTCACCGAAAAAGCGCTGTCCGGCGTCGTAGGCCTGACGCAGGTCTTCGACGGGCTTAGTCTTTGTGACACAGATCAGAGTGACATCTTCCCTGGAGCGGCCTGCTCTGTCACAGGCTGCCTGAATACGCTCTTCCACAGAGCGGATATTATCGGCAATCATTATGTTCTCCTTTGATGGCTTAGTAATTGTTGAAACTGATCGAATCCGCATGAAGTACGATGTAATCATACTCCTGCAGACCGTAGAGTTCATTGGGCTTCACAATGGCGTATTCATCATTCTGCATCGAGACGGTGACCTGCACGAAATCAGGATATCCCTTGTTATTATAATAAACACCTATAAGTTTTTCTTTTCTGCCCAGAGTATATTGATCTATGGAATCGCGTTTCTCCAGGATCATTCCCTCTTTCAGGTAGGAATTGCTGAGGTAATAGCTGTCCTCTGTCTCGCTGTAAGGAGAAAGGGGAATGAACTGGGTACCGCTGCTTCCGGCGTTCCCCGCATCCGTATAGTAGCGGACGAGAACACCCTTCTGGTTGTTGGTGCCATCGATGACATAATCCTTGGGAACCAGGAAAAACTCTCCTTCCGTGATGGAGGAGACCGGAACCTTCAGGCCTTTTTTCTCATTTGACAGAATTTCTATATCCACGAAGCGGTCCATGCAGAAGTTTTCCATAGAGTTGGAAAAGGTCAGGTTGACAAACCAGTTTCCGTCCTTGTCTTTGCGCCTGGAGACGGAGGCCCAGGAGGTATGGCCGTTTTTCAGAAAACGGACTTCGACATACTTCTCTTTTTTCAGACGTCTGGCGGTGTCGGCGGAATCGACCATGACTGCCACAGACCAGTTTTCATCAGTGACAAGACGATAGGCAGGTTTTCCCTCGCTGACCCTGGCTCCGTTTACCAGCTGTGCCTTTTTGCAGGCTGAGCTGTCAAAGTCTTTCACAGACAGGGTTTTGAAGGTCATGCCGTTATAATTGTCATAGGAATAAACGATCGATCCGGTTTCGGCGGCTTTCACGGCATGCAGGGTCGTGGACTTGAGATCCTTGATACCCTTGAGGATGGCACGGTTGCTTATTTTCTGTGCCTGACTTGCCGAGGCACTTTTAAAATCATATACCGTGTAGAATTTGGAGGGACTGAAATCAGAGACGAAATTGATCACCTGGTTCCGGAACTGAGTGAAATCTCTGTCAGTGTAATAGTCCATGGCCTTAATATCGGGATCTGCGTAATCGGCAATCTCTCCGTTTTCATCCACAGAATACGCGAGACCGCCCACCCGTACGCGGTCTCCTTCCTTATTATAATAATTGATTGTTCCGGTATATCTGCTCTTCACCAGAGTCTCACTGCGGAGGGCGATTCCCCGGTAGATCTCATTCTGCGATAAGGTACCCATGCGTACTTCGTAGAGCTCTGTCTTGTCTGAAGTGACAAAGGAGATCACACTGAAGAGGACATAGACCAGGATGATAAAAAATATGAATATGCCGATGTTCATGCGCACCGGTATTTCAGGGCGTTTCAGGCGCCGTCTTTCTTTTTTTTCCATAGGTTTGCGCAGTCAGCCTGCTGATAAAAGCAGGCAGGGACGACTGTTTCCTGTCCCTGCCCGTTTGTACTTAATCATTACCGATCAATAAACGAATTTGTGAATAAACAGCGATGGGAGAGCTCACAGGAGCTGAACAGCGCGTCGTTTATTCATGAATAAATAAACAGCGGGCAAGCGGCCGCAAAGACGGTACCGGATGCCTGACCTGCCTGCGGCGGATTGCCGGGAGAGCCGGTCAAAGAGCAGCAGTGATGCAGTCCCTGAACTCTTCCGGGATATCATGCGCGTCGATGGAGAGACTCACGTAGAAATCAACACCGGAATCTTTGCTGATGCTCTGGAGCTTGCGGATGGGATATGTGATGTCAGTGCCCACGATATGGGCGATCCTGAGAAATCCATCAAAATACATCTGTTCAAGATCGTGATCCTGTGAAATGATACCGCTTACAAAGCCAAGGAACTGATCACAATTATCAATCTTGTAATCCGGGACGTTGACAAGGCGAATCTTGGTATTGAGCTCGTACATATGCTGCGAGCTTTTGTCAAGATAGCAGATGCTGCCCAGGGTAGTCTTAATCTCGCTGTTGGCTTTGTTCAGCATCCACGTCGTCTTTCCTTTGCCTTTGTTACCGGTAATCAGATGAACCATTTGACAAAACCTCCTAATTATTTATTGTCTATACCTGTAAATTTCGCTTCCCACCGGAAGAGGTGCATAGCGAATTACATAAATAACAGTTTGTTACCTTGAATCATTATAGTTGAAACGGGTGAAAAATACAACAAGTTACAATACTCTTTCAGGGCAGCCGCTCAGGCCTTGCCGAATACTCTTTCAGGGCAGCCGCTCAGGCCTTGCCGAATACTCTTTCAGGACAGCCGCTCAGGCCTGGCTCAAGCCCTGCCGGTAAGGGGCGCCGCTCAAAGTCAGTCGGCATAATCGCGCTCCTGTCTCAGGAGCTTATTCATGGATTCGTACAGAGCGGGCGAATCCTCTGCCCCCAGGACGACCGAGACAAATTCCCTGTTGCTGCTGTTATGGGACAGGATGATGAGACAGCTGCCCGCCTGGTTGGTCGTGCCGGTCTTTCCGCCGATGACTGTGATATTGGCCGGGGCTTTTGTTGTTCCGAGGAGATAATTATCTGTGGAAGGAACTTCGATTGCCCGGATATTGCCATCCTTGTCATGGAAAACAGTGCTGTAATAGTTCAGTTTGATCAGTTCGCGGAATTTTTCATATTTGAGGCATTCCTGGAAGATCAGGAAGAGATCATAAGCTGTTGTGTAGTGGTCCTTGTCGTGAAGGCCGTGGGGATTGACAAAATGAGTGCAGGTTGCGCCGAGTCTGGCAGCTTCTTGATTCATCATATCAATAAATTTGTCGTAGGTGCCCCCGATGTGTTCGGCGATCAGGATGGCAGCATCATTCGCGGAGTAGACCATCAGATAGTGCAGGGCCTGATCCAGGGTCATTTTGTCGCCCGGTTCGATTCCTATGCGCTGCGCCTCCCATTCCAGCCCTGCGACACTCGAGGATGCCTTGAGCATTGTGTCCATGTCGCCGTATTTGATGGCCAGAAGGGCAGTCATGATCTTAGTGGTGCTTGCGGGATATATGCGGTCGGTAATATTGTTCTCGATCACAGTGATACCGCCGTCAAGGTCAAACAGGGCCGAGGCATAGTTTTTGCCGATATTGAGGGCAGCTCCCTCTCCGGGAACACACATGTCTTTGGCGAAAAGCTCTGTGCGGCCGCTAAAATCAGCAGAAACAGCTGTCAGTGAAAAGCTGCTTCTGCTGATATTGTCATTGTATGAAGATATGTAACCGCGGCTGCATCCGGTCAGAGCAAAGATCAGGGCTGTGGACAAAACCGCGCAAAAAACTCTCCTGAACAGAAAACAGGGCTTTCCTCTCTTTCCTGAACAGGAAAAGTGTCTTAGCGTAGATAAATTCATCATAGGTACTTACTTATAAATTTCGCGCCATTCCATATCTCCCCGGTCAAGTGACTTGATCAGGAGTTCGGCGGTCGCAAGATTAGTGGCGAGGGGAATATTGTGCATGTCACAAAGTCTCACAACAATGTTGACATCAGGTTCATGGCGCTTGGCCGTGAGGGGATCACGCAGGAAAATAACCAGATCAATCTCGTTGTGCTCAATCTGGGCGCCGATCTGCTGCATCCCTCCGAGATGGCCTGCCAGAAGCTTATGGATCGAGAGGTTCGTCACTTCTTCAATCAGCCGGCCTGTTGTCCCGGTGGCGCAGACATCATTTTTGGCGAGTATCCCCCGGTACGCAATACAGAAGTTCTGCATCAGCTTTTTCTTCGCATCATGTGCTATCAAGGCAATTTTCATCTGAGTACCTCTGAGAAGAACGAATATCAGAGCAAAAGGGATGAGACGAAGGCACCGTCTCTCCTGATGGTCAGTGTTTTTCAAACCTGAGAGGACATGCAGACCTGCGCTGGAAACCGCATGTCGACTAATGTGACAACTGTCTGTGTCAATAATGATGACGGTCAATAATAACTGTCAATAATAACTGTCAATGTTAACTGTCTATTATGATGGCTGTTCAGTACCTGCCGGGCTGCTGCATTCGCACATTGAGGATCACTCCTATGCCGGCATACAGACATATCAGGCTGGTCAGACCATAACTTACAAAAGGAAGCGGAATACCTGTGTTCGGCAGGATCCCGGTGGCAACACCGATGTTGAGGAAGCTCTGGAGACCAATCCAGGCACCCATTCCGGCAGCTATGACCCTGCCCTGGGAATCGACAGCCCTTGCGGCAATGATGAAACACTTAAAGGTTATGATGAAGATGAGCAGAACGACCGCGCAGCAGCCGATAAAGCCGAATGTTTCGCCGATCACCGTAAAGATAAAGTCGGTCTGGGATTCCGAAATAAATCCTGTGTTGAGCAGAGAATTGATCTCCTTTCCCCTTCCTATGATCTGCCCCGATCCGATTGCTGTCATTGAATTGATCGTCTGATAGGCTGTGGAATCCGCATAGTTCTCGGGATGAAGCCAGGCCAGGATCCTGTTCTGCTGATACACCGACAGAAAACTGCCTGTTCCCTGGACGGCCTGTGAAATGACCCAGAAAAAGGAAGGAATCACAGCCACGAGCACAGCCGCAACGATCGGCCATTCCAGGCCTCCGACATAGATTATCACACTGAAGATCAGCAACAGCATCACGCTGGTTGAAAAATCAGGCTCTTTGAAGACCAGATAGACCGGCGGAAGAATCAGCAGAATACTGATCAGCAGATGCAGAGGACGGAACATTATTTCCCTGTAAGTTATTATGAACTCTGCAAAAAATAAAATCAACAGAATTTTTGCCGCCTCAGAAGGCTGGAAAGTGATTCCGAAAAGGTTGATCCAGCGCTGGGCGCCGCCGCCCGACGAGCCCACACGGAGCACAAGGGCCAGGAGTCCGATCGAGGCCGCGTAATACAGCCAGTGCAGCTTCAGAATATAGTGGTAATCAAATACTGAAACGAGGAGCATGAGGATAATTCCCAGAGTGAAGCCCAGCATCTGCCTGCGGTAGAGCTCGGGCGCAGCGTGCTGGATGGCAAGCAGCCCGCAGTAATTGAGGGCGCAAACCAGCGCTATCAGGAAGAAATCCATTTTTTTAAAAGAAAATTTTTTCAGCATGAGATTTACTCCAAAAGAATCCGGCGGTCAGTCCGCTTCTCTGTCAAGGACGACCTGATCTACGATCTGGTCGAGCTGATCGGGATAATAAAAATAGCGTATGATGTCCGCGCCGAGATTTGCCGCATAGGTGGAGGTGTATCCGTTGGGGATACGGACAGCCAGGGCGATCTTATCAACCTTTTCAAGGTCCGCTTCGTTCCAGGCACCGGGTTCATAGTAGGGGGCGTAACCTACAAACAGGGCGTTGTCAGGCATATTTTCCTGCTGGGCCGTACCTGTTTTTCCGGCTACGGGATATTCCCAGAGAACATTGAAGGCGTTATAACCGGTGGCTACACGACGCATGCCGCGGTGGATACTGTTCCACTGATCTTTTTCCAGAAGGACAGTGTGGGCGGTTTTTGATTCGTGCTTCTGGTCTGAACCGTCCTCACCCACTGTCTTCTTGATCAGTGTGAGTTCATAGTCTGTGCCTCTGTTAGCGACGGTGGAAACATATCTTGCCAGACTGGATGTCGAGAAGGCGTTTGTCTCCTGACCGATCGCGCCACGGATGGGATCTCTGGTCAGCAGACGGGGTTCAGACTCGGTGATTTCTACACCGGACAAGGAGTCCAGACCGTATTTGGCGGCGTACTTGCGGATCCTTTCGACGCCGTACTCATTGTCATAGGCCGGATCGGTCTTCCTGTCGTCGTTATCATCGTCGTCATCGTCATCATCGTATTCGGTTTCGTCTTCCTCATCGTGCAGTCCCAGCCTGTATCCCATCTCATAGAAATACATATTGCAGGAATTGGCGATGGCACCTTCGAGATTCTGTTTTTTGTGCCTGCCGGGATAGATCCAGCACTTGGGCGGATCAGGGTCTTCGGCAACTTTTTTGAAAGTCCCCTTCTTTTTGCACTCGACAGTGTCATTGATCGTAACGACTTCCTCGCTCAGCGCAGCGGTCGCGGTGACCATCTTGAAGGTGGATCCGGGGGCTGTGAGCTGCTGGGTCGCGTAGTTGAGGAGAGGTTTGGCAGGGTCATTGACAAGCTCATTGTAGTAGGACTCGTCATTGATCCTGTTGGCGTTGTATCCGGGATAGGATACCAGGGCGCGCACGTTTCCATTGCGGGGATCCGTCACAACGGCGGAAGCCGTGGAGGGATAAAGATGCAGCTGGGCGGGGGTCAGATCCATTTGCTCGATGCGGTTGCGCATGAACTGGTAGGCGGTTTCGCCCCACTCGTAATCAAAGCTCTCCTGTTCTTCGTCGTCGATCTCCACAATATCCTGATCCAGAAGGAGCTGGCAGACCTGGTCTCCGGTGACTTCCTGGTTGATGATCAGATATTTGTAGAAGGCGTTGCGCATATCTCTGTCATTGAGAGAGCCGCTGTCCGCACCGATCACATCGTCGAAGAAGGTGAGGATACCTTCAAAAATTTCATCATCGCCGGGGTGGTCTGACTCAAGCCTGAGGTACTGGCTGGAAGTGTCGATCCAGCCCTTGCGGATGTATTCCATGATCAGATCGTGGAAAGAAACATCGCCGTCCTTCCATTTCTTGAAGCCCTCGTTGTCCCCGCCGCTCTCCTGAATAGTGTTGGTGAGAACACCGTAGTCGTAGAGAGCCTGGCTAAGAAGATTCTGGTAATACCTTGTCTCCATTCCGACATATTTGAAGATATTGGACGGGTGTCTGATTTCCTCCAGGATCTCACCGCTGCGGCGCTCCCGGAAACTCTTGAATTTTTCGGCGACTTCCTTTTCGGTGTCGCTGGCCTCTTCGGAGGTGAAGTGCCTTGTGTCAAGGATATTGGTCAGACAGGATGTGTAAACATTGCTGATCGGAATACGGATCTTGTTGCCGTCCTCATTTTCCGATATCTCCTGATCCAGGATGGTGTCCTGCAGCTTTTCGAGTATGATGCTGCGGAGGTTGTCCTCTATGATCATGTAAGTGCTTTTCTGCAGATCATAGTCGATCGTGAGATAGACATCTCTCCCGTCCCGGGGCTGATAGCTCTGCTCCGCCGCGGAGACTTCCGAGTTGTCGACCGGCATGTCAGTGATTCGGCCGATGTTGTCGACATTGAAGGTCTCCTGACCGCTGACCGCGTGCAGGACTGCTTCCTGGGAGGCCTCTATGCCGGTCAGGCCGATCATGTCGCCCTCGTGATAAAGGGGATGTCCCTGCTCATCGGTCCCGGCATGCTCCTCTTCCTCCAGATAGCTCTCATCCGCTTCGCCGGTATAACCGATAATATTGCTGAAATAAATGATGCCGTCTGTATATCTGCGGACGAGTTCTTCTTCAATCTGAACGCCGTCCGTGGAGGAATTGAAGCGCGTCTCGATGGCTTTTTTGGTCTTCGCGGGCACGTTCTTGGCGAGCACGGTGGAAATATATTTCTGATAATAATTTAAAGAGAGATTGTAACGGGCAATGACCATATCGAGGACGACCTTCCGGTCGTTCTCCGTAGTACTGATCCCGTATCTGTCAGCGAGATCGCTGATGACATCCTCGGGGGACTTGTTCAGTTCCTCTTCGGACAGATCCGCCGGATCAGCGTATCCGTAGACGTCGGCCAGGAAGCGCTTTTTGGCAGTCGAGCCCATTTCCTTGAAATAATAGCTGCCGCCGTTGAGGACGATGTTAAAGTCGTTGTACATTTTCCCGCCGTTTTCATCGACGATCTCAATGACTTCTTTGATCGTGTTGTTCAGCACCGACTGGTCTGTAGAGGAATCCTCCGTGAGATCATTCATCGTGATGTTGTAGGAGGAGACAGTTTCGGCGAGAACTTTGCCTTTGGCATCGTAAATCTTGCCTCTTTTCCCCCGTGTCACAACTGTGCGGCGGATACTGGTCTCAAAATCGCTCAGATACCGTTCTCCGTTGACGATCTGAAGCCAGTGCAGACGGTAGATCAGGATTCCGGCCAGAGCGATGCAAAGGATTGCAAGAAAATAGGACCGGCGGCGGCCGGCTCTGGCAATCGCATCGGTCTTGCGTCTGTTATTATGTTTTTTATTTTTTTTGCCGAAAACCTTTCCGGCTTCTTTGTCAACCAAAATGAATCTCCCTGAAATAATCCGGTATCACTGCCTTATTTTCTGTGTCCTGCCGCCGTCAGTCATACCTCTTTGCTCCAAAACCGACTCCCGGCAACTTCTGAGCACTTCGGCTGTCCGTCACGGTGTACCGGCGCTTCTGTTTTTTACAGACCTTCTGCCTCAGAGACTTCTGTTCCGGCTTCCGGTGTCTGATCGGCATCGGTGATACAGCCGCACTCCCGCAGACTTGTATAGCACAGATCCCCGATCACCAGATGGTCAATGAGACGTATCCCCAGAAGGTTCCCGGCTCTGCAGATCCGACCGGTGATTTCCAGGTCCATTTTGCTGGGGGTGGGATCACCGCTGGGATGATTGTGAAGAAGCATGATATTCACCGCTCCCCATCTGAGGGCGCGCAGGAATATCTCCCTCGGGGACAGCAGGGTGCAGTTGACTGTTCCCAGTGAGAGGACTTCTTCTCGCAGGAGGGCCAGCCGGTTGTCCAGCATGACCAGAATGGCCGTCTCTGTGTCCAGATGCCGCAGCTCTTCCATATAGTAATCAGCTACCGAGGAAGGGGAGCTGAAGACGAGGTTCCTCGAGGCCTGCTCACGCACCAGCCGTCTGGATATCTCGGCCAGAGAGAGAATCTTGACTGCCTTGACCTCTCCTATTCCGGGGATGCTCATCAGGTCTTCCCTGGTCAGCTGATGAAGCGCTGACAGATCCGTGGCTCCGCTCTCAAAAAAACCCAGAATTTCCCTGCTGAGCTGCGTCGCGTTTTTTTCTTTAGTTCCGGTGCGCAGGATGATAGCCAGAAGCTCGGCGTTGGTCAGACTCCCGGCTCCGCAGGAAAGGAACCGCTCATAGGGCATCTCTTTGTGTCCCCGCAACTCCTCTCCCGCCGGAAATCCGGCTGATGGATCCCTGGTTTCGAGTGAGGGGGCAGCTGCCGGTCCGCAGGCTGTGGCGCCTGTACTGGTCTCTGACAAACCGCTGATATAGATATGATCTGCCGGATCAGTGTCCTTGGTTTTGTTGTAGTTGTTCCGTAATCTTTTCATGCAGTCTCCTTTCTGTTCTCCGGGCAGAAAAGGACATACACAAATTATTTTATATTTTTACAGGTATATGGTCAAGCAGATTCTGTTAAGATACCGGTGTCATTGCTGATGACGCCGGGTGCTGGTCACACCCGCACCAAATAATCCGCCGTTTGGCACGGACAAGATTATTCAAGACTCGCTCGTGAGTCTTGCGCGATGAATAGGGTAGAGGCGGCCCTGCCGCCCTCTGCCCCCCGACCGGCCCGTGTCATAAAAGAATAAAAAACCGCGGCAGAAAAACCGCGGTTTAGATCATTGTTTTTGTCCGATGGATTTACGGCTGGTCTATACAGATCCGTAACAAACACAGTCAAATGGATCGAACACAGTCAAATGGATCGAACGCAGTCAAATGGATCGAACGCAGTCAAATGGATACAAGCCCGCGGTCGACAAAATTCTGAACTGTGCGCAGAATGCCCAGCTTTGCATGGGGCCAGGTGAGACCGCCCTGGAAATAAACAGCATATGGAGGTTTAATGGGACCGTCCGCGCTGAGTTCTATAGAGGAGCCCGAGACGAAGGCGCCCGCAGCCATGATCACGTCGCTGTCGTAGCCGGGCATGGGCGCGGGGAAGGCATCAACAAAGCTGTCTACGGGGGAGGAAGCCTGGATTCCCTGGCAGAAGGCGATCACACCCTCGGGGTTTCCGAAAGTGATGGACTGGATGATGTCGTGGCGGGATTCCTGTCCGTCGGGGAGGACGGAAAAGCCCAGACGCTCATACAGGCTGGCGGCAAAGACAGCTCCCTTGAGAGCGGAGGCGGTCACAGTGGGGCCCAGGAAAAAGCCCTGGTACATAGAGGGAAGGACGTCCAGAGAGGGGCCGACTTCTTTGCCCAGTCCCGGAGAAGTCAGGCGGACGGCCGCGTTTTCCACGCACTCTCTGGTGCCCGCGATATAACCGCCGACCGGGGCCAGGCCGCCGCCGGGGTTCTTGATCAGGGAGCCGACCACCATATCCGCGCCGACGTGGGAAGGCTCGATCCGCTCGACGAATTCACCGTAGCAGTTGTCGGTCATACAGCGTACATCAGGCCGGATATTCTTGATAAAGGAAACGGCCTCCCCGATCTGGCTGACGGAAAGAGTCCGTCTGGTCTGATAACCTTTTGAGCGCTGGATGGTAACCAGGCGGATCCTGTGATCTGTGTCTTCCTGAAGAACCTTTCGTATCCCTTCAAAATCAAAATTGCCGTCGGGCAGCAGGTCCACCTGCCTGTATTGGATCCCGTACTCGGCCAGAGAACCGCGGGAGGGTCTGATTCCGATGACCTCTTCCAGTGTATCGTAGGGCTTTCCCGCCGCGGAAACGAGAATTTCCCCGGGGCGGAGGTTGCCCATCAGTGCCAGAGCAAGGGCGTGTGTGCCGCAGGTGATCTGCGGACGGACCAGGGCGTCCTCGGTGCCGAAATAGGAGGCGTAGCCCTTCTCGAGCGCGTCCCTGCCGATATCGTCATATCCATAGCCGGTCGTCCCTTTGAGGTGGGCTTCCCCCACATGGTTTTCCTGCATGGCGCGGATCACCCGCAGCTGGCAGTAATCGGCGGTCTCATCAATGGCGTCGAAGCGCCCGCGGAGTTCTCTGAGTATGGGGGCGGCAAAATCCAGGACTTTTGCGGAGATGCCGAAAGCGGCGTACTGTTCGGAGAGTGAGTGCTCCATGCCGGATCCTGAAAGTATTCCGGCTGAGGAGGAAGGTGAAATGTTCATAACTTTTTGACTGTTTCCTTTCTGAGTGATTCAGGCGGTCTGGCCGTCGGCCGTACTGTGCTTTCGCGGTACGGCAGTGAAGGGGCGGGCTTTTTCCCGGGTTACAGCTCAAGCCCGGCGCGGATGATGCCTTCCATGTGGTCCAGGAGGGATGCCTCATCCGGAAAGCTGTCGAGGTCGATCCACGTCACATCCTTCTCCCTTCTGAACCAGGTGAGCTGGCGCTTGGCAAAATGGCGGGAGTCGCGCTTGATCAGGCGCACTGCTTCCTCCATGGGATATTCGCCGTCCAGAGAGCGGAGGATCTGGCGGTATCCGATTCCCTGCATTGAGACATCGTCCGCTGTGAGGCCCAGGGAACGGAGGCGGCGGACTTCTTCTTCAAGCCCCTCTTCCATCATTTTATCCACGCGGGCATCGATTCTTTCATAGAGCTTCTGACGGTCCATGGTAAAAACAAAAAAGACCGCCCGATAGGCCGGGGACCGCATACGTTCATTCCGGTTGTGCTCGGAAATACGAAGCCCCCCGCTCATACTGGCAAATTCCAGGGCCCGGATAATTCGTTTGACGTTGTTGGGGTGAATTGTCTGCGCCGAGACAGGATCGACTTTCAGGAGCCTTTCGTAAAGGACCGCGGGACCCAGCGTCCGGGCTTCCTCCTCCAGATCGGCACGGCATTGTGTATCTGCCTCCATCTCCGTGAAATCGATGCCGTAGAGAAGTGCCTGGATGTAAAAGCCGGTTCCCCCGACGAGGAAAGGGAGCCGTCCCCGGGTGCGGATTTCGTCAATTGCCGCTCTGGCCTCCTTCTGGAAGCGGACGACATTCCAGTTTTCCGTCGGGTCTGCGACATCGATCAGGTAATGGGGGATTCCTCTTTTCTCCTCTTCGGTGACTTTTGCGGATCCGATGTCCATCCCCCGGTAGACCTGCATGGAGTCCGCGGAGATAATACTCCCGGACAGGCGGCCGGCCAGAGCCACTGAGGCGGATGTTTTTCCCGTCGCGGTGGGACCGGCGATGATCACGAGAGGAGGGGCTGTCCCCATATTCTTTTCTTTTGTTTGTTCTGACATTTTTTCTCCTGCTGCATCTTTCCCGGGCCGTTCCCTGCTGACAGACGGAATGTCGGGCCATCATGGATGCTGTTAAAAAGGGGTTGTCACCTGTGGACAGACGGAATGCCGGTCGGGTATGGACGGTTATAAGATGCGCTTGAATTTCCGGTCGACCTCATACTGGCTCATTACAATCATGGTAGGTCTGCCGTGGGGGCAGTGATAGGGATTGTCCAGTTCCAGCAGCTCAGCGATGAGGGCTCTTGCCTCTTTCTCGGAGAGGCGGCTGTTACCTTTGACCGCTGCCTTGCAGGACATGGAAGCAACCCTGGAAATAATGGCATGCGGGGTCCCGCTGATTCTTTCATTCATGATTTCTTCCAGAATACTTCTTAGAAGACTGTCCGCGGATTGCCCGAACAGTTCGGTGGGAACAGCCCGGATGGCATAGGAGCCTCCGCCAAAATCCTCGATTTCGTAGCCCATGGCCGCAAATACAGTTCTGTACTGAAGATAGGCTGATTCTTCTTTCCCGCTGAGACGGATGACGGCCGGCGGCAGAAGCTGCTGGGACGCCACAAATACCGGAGCCTCAGAGGAAGCCCCCTCGTCCTTTCCCGTGCCGGCAGTGCTGCTTTGGCCGTCCTGTTGAGGCAGAAGCCTTTCCAGAGAGAGGTAGTCCTCAGGATTTGCGCTTTTGATCTCGGGAGCGGAGTCGAGTCCGGGGTGTTCTCTTTGAATCCTGCGCATCATACGCTCATAGTTGACTTTTTCATGTGCGGCGTGCTGATCTATGATGAGAAGCTTTTTTTCGTATTCGATGATCCAATAGGTTCCGAAAACCTGACCTATGTATTTGAACTTCTCAGCTTTTTCATGGGTGAGAATATGCCCCTCTTCTCCCCCGGCCGGCTGTGTCAGCAGCCCCTGCAGGGTGAGCTGGCCGTTCTCCTCCTGAACAGGCTCCTGCGCCGGGTTGGCCTCTTCTGCTTCATGTACAGGGGAACGATCAGATTGTCCCTGCGGCTGTTGTACCCGGCTGTCCGTATTTCTTTCCTGCTTCTTGAAGCTTTCAGGACTTCCCTGCGGCTGCGGCATCAAGCTGTCCGCTTTCATTTCCCGGAAAGGTTTCTGCGTCGGACCGTCTGTTTTCTCTACTTGCTGTAAGGGGATTTGGGATTTCTCCTGAGGCGGCTCCTGAACAGGCCATGTGCGGTGGACCGGCGGCGAAAAAGTCTTCTCTGGTGTACTCCCGTAGGAACGCCGGTCGTCAAAGACAAAAGCATTGTCCGCAGAGGCATCTGCTGTGTCTGAGGATACCCGCGGGGAAACTTCAGGCCCGGATTGGGGACTGACGAAAGCACGGCCGGGAGCGGTGGGTGCTGAATCTGTGCCGGCCCCGGAAGGGGCGGACCCGGAGTTCCTGTCCCTGACGGGACTCTCTGTTTTATAGGAAACGGAAGGGGCGCCGGGAATCTGCGGTGTTCTGTCCGATTCAAAAGCTTCGGGCGCGTGGGCCTCACGAAGCTGCCGGGCTTTGAGATTTTTTTCTTTTCTGGCAAGAGCGCGCTCCTGCGCGGCCGTGTTCATGGTTGCCCTGGGGATCAGCTCTGTACTGTGCAGGGCGGCATGGACGCTTTCATTCAGGAACTGAAAGACAGCCCTGCGGTCTGTGAAGCGCACTTCCATTTTGGAGGGGTGGACATTTACATCCACATCCGCGGGATTCATTGTCAGATGAAGGACAGCGAAAGGAAAACGATGCTGCATGAGGTCAGTGCGGTATCCTTCTTCGAGGCCCGCGGAGAGCTCTTTGCTGCGAAGCATTCTTCCGTTGATAAAAAAAGTCTCGAAACTGCGGCTGGACCGGCTGACTTCGGGTCTGCCGAGAAAACCGTCCAGGACCATACCCTTTTCAGCGTCTTCCGCGTGTATGGAGATCACCGCTCCGGCTGTCTCCCTGCCGTAAATGCGGTAGATCAGTTCTTTCAGGCTTCCGTTCCCTGTCGTGTGCAGTTTGTCCTGACCGTTGACCCGATAGTGAAAAGAGATGTTGGGATGGGACAGCGCCTGCTTTTCGATCAGATCGGTGATGTAACCCGCTTCCGTCTGGGGCTGACGGAGAAATTTTTTTCTGACGGGGATACTGCCGAAAAGATTTCTCACAATGACAGTGGTTCCGTTGGGAGCGCCGATTTCCTCCAGATCGATGTTGACGGGCGCGTCGGGAGAATAGGAGGCCAGATGGTCGTTCAGGGCACGCGTGCCGGAAATGGCGCCGCGGACCTTGGTAATCATCTCGACCTGGGCGACGGAAGCGATACTGGCGAGGGCCTCACCTCTGAATCCCAGAGAAGAAAGACTTGACAGATCTTCCGCATCCCGGATCTTGCTTGTGGCGTGCCGCACGAATGCTTTGGCAATCTGGTCTTTTTCAATTCCGCATCCGTTGTCCGTGACCCGTATCATACTGATCCCGCCGTCTCTGATCTCGACAGTGACCGCGGTGGATCCGGCATCGATGGAATTTTCAACCAGCTCCTTCACGACATTGAGAGGCCGCTCGATGACCTCACCCGCCGCGATCCGGCTGATGGTTTCCTCGTTGAGAAGTCTGATTTCCATATCGTCTCCGTTTGCAAAATGCTTTTTATTCTTTTTCAGCGCAATATCCGGGGGTTAAGGTGTGGGATATAGGTGCAGAAAAAGAAACTTGCTTTATCGCGCAATACTCATGACTCCAGCCGCGGGAACTGCGCGGGAATATTAAACATAGACGTCTCTGTTACTCCGGCGCGTTCCACCGGTTCTTTAATCTGCTCTGAAGCCTGTAAAGTGTATTGAGGGCGTCGAGAGGGGTCAGGTTCTGGATGTCTACTTCCGCGAGGTCCTTGAGGACATCCTCATCAGAGGTGGTGTCGAAGAGGGACATCTGGGCCAGATCCACATCGTCGTAGTGGACAGGCTTGGAGGCCGGTTTGTTTGAGGATACATTTGTGCTGATACTCTGGAGCTTTTCAGTGATGTCATTATCTGTGAGCTGGGCGACGAGCTCGGTGGCCCTGTCGATCACGATGTCGGGAAGTCCCGCCAGGCGGGCGACCTGAATACCGTAGCTTTTGTCCGCTCCTCCGCGGATGATTTTGCGCAGGAAGATAATGTTCTCTCCGCTCTCCTTCACTGCGACACAGTAGTTTTTGACGCCGGGGATCTTGCCCTCGAGTTCGGTGAGTTCATGATAGTGGGTGGCGAAAAGTGTCTTGGCGCCCAGATAGTGTCTGTTGCTGATGTGTTCCACCACAGCCCAGGCTATGCTCATGCCGTCATAAGTGGACGTCCCGCGGCCGATCTCATCCAGAATCAGCAGGCTCCTGGAGGTGGCGTTTCTGAGAATATTGGAGACCTCGTTCATTTCGACCATGAATGTACTCTGGCCGCTTCCCAGGTCATCGGAGGCGCCTACCCGCGTGAAAATCCTGTCGACTACGCAGAGTTTTGCCTTCTCAGCGGGGACAAAACTTCCGATCTGCGCCATCAGAGTGATCAGGGCGACCTGCCTCATGTAGGTGGATTTACCTGCCATGTTGGGACCTGTGATGATACAGATGCAGTTCTTTTTGTTGTCCAGAACTGTGTCATTAGAGATGAAATCTCCCTTCTGCATCTGCTCGACCACAGGGTGTCTGCCCTCTGTGATCCGGATGCTTCCGCTCTCGTTGAAGGTGGGACGCACGTAGCGGTTTCGTTCCGCCACCAGGGAAAGGGAAGCGAAGACATCTATATGAGCCAGTGCTTTGGCAGCGCGCTGGAAGTCGGTGATCCTGGCGGCACATGCTTCGCGGATACTGCAGAAGGCATCGTATTCCAGTGTTCCCAGCTTATCCTCTGCATTGAGGATGCTGTCCTCGAGCTCTTTGAGACGGACTGTCGTGTAGCGCTCCGAACCGACCAGTGTCTGTTTGCGGATATAGTCGTCGGGCACCAGGTTTTTGAAGGAATTGGTGACTTCAAAGTAATAGCCGAAGACCTTGTTGTACTTGATTTTGAGATTTTTGATTCCGGTTCGCTCCCGGTCTTCTGTCTCCAGATCCATAAGCCACTGGCGTCCGTTGTTTCTGGCATCGCGCAGGTGATCGATGTCGGCGTCGAAACCGGGACGTATGATTCCGCCTTCGCGAACGGTAATGGGAGGCTCATCGACGATGGACTTTTCGAGAAGCTCGCGCAGATCAGTGAAATCCGCGATGGCATCGCGCAGAGCCGAAAGGCCGGCCTTTTTCCCGCTGCAGGAGGCAGGCTTTTTTCCCCGTGACTCCTCGTCTGAGGATTGTGAGACGGACAAATCCGCGCTGAGGGGATTCACGGGAGAATCCTCTTCTTCAAATGCTGCCAGCACGTTTTTGATGGGATCGAACATCCGAAGGGAATCGCGCAGGGCGATCATGTCCCTGGGATTGGCGGACTGGTAGGAAATGCGCGTCATCAGTCTCTCCAGATCGTAAATGGCGCTGAGGTATTCCCTGAGTTCATCCCTGTCCACACTCTGTCTGCAGAAGGATTCGACACAGTCCAGACGCTCCTCGATCTCCGCCCGGTCTGTGAGGGGCTGTTCAAGAAACTGATGAAGAAGCCTGGCCCCCATGGCAGTGCTGGTCTTGTCCAGGACCCAGAGCAGGGAGCCCTTCTTTTTTTTGTCCCGCAGTGTCCGGGTGAGCTCAAGATTCCTGCGCGTAGAGCTGTCCAAAAGCATGTATTTGCCGGAGGCATAGGCTCTGATCTGTGTGATGTTGGACAGGGCGTTCTTCTGGGTGTCATAGAGATACCTCAGAAGGGCTCCTGCCGCCAGGGTTCCAGAAGGAAAATCCTCAATGCCCAGGGAGAGCAGGGAGGAGACATGGAAATGTTCTTTCAGAAGGCTCACAGCCGAATGCTCTTCAAAACAGCTGCTGCCGATGGCGCTGATCTGAACAGAGAGACGGTCCCGGAGATCGGACAGATCCAGCCTGCTCATGAGGAGGGCGTCGTTGCAGACGAGTTCGGCAGGGCTGTAGCCGACGATTTCGTCGTAGAGCTTGGAGGTGTCCGGAACCTCGGATACCAGAAAATCGCCTGTGGAAATGTCCGCCGCGGCTATACCGATCTGGGCGGTAGTATAGAAGGCGCAGAAAATGTAGTTGTTCCTGGTCTCGTCCAGGGCATTCATGTCCAGATTTGTGCCCGGTGTGACGATGCGGACCACCTCGCGGCGGACGATTCCCTTGGCCGTGCGGGGGTCTTCCATCTGTTCGCAGACGGCGACCCGGTGTCCGTTTTCGACCAGCCTTGTCAGGTAGCCGTCCACTGCGTGAAAGGGGACACCGCACATGGGGGCACGCTCAGCGAGCCCGCAGCTCTTGCCGGTGAGTGTCAGCTCCAGTTCGCGCGAGACCGTAATGGCATCATCAAAAAACATCTCGTAAAAATCACCGAGACGGTAAAAGAGCAGGCAGTCCGGATTTTCGTGCTTGGTGCGCAGATAATGCTGCATCATGGGACTGAGCCGGCTCATGAAGCCTTCATCTTCCGCCATTTGGGCGGAGGAGGTATATTTTGTGTAATCGTATAACTTTTCTGGCATTAAGATTTCCTGTTCAACTATTCTCCGGATTTACACTTTTATGATTCGGATCATTCACTCCTGTATATTCCGGATCACTCATTCCTGTATGTTCCGGATCACTCATTCCTGTATGTTCCGGATCATTCATTCCCGTATGTTCCGGATCACTCATTCCCGGTCCGGGAACCATACTGTGGTCCGGTTATTTCGCTCTTGATCCGGCCTTACTCTTCTCTTACTCTTCTCTTACTCTTCTGCGATTGTCCCGAAGAAATAAAATCCCCTGCATTCGTCCAGCTTCACTTTGAACATCCTGCCGATCATGGAAGGATCCCCGGGAACGTGAACGAGCATGTTGTTGGAGAGTCTGGCCGTTATGTAGCGGCTGTCTCTGACATTGACCTCTTCGGCGAGAGCCTCCATGGTGCGGCCGGTCAGACGATCCGCACGGCCGTGGGCGGTCTCCTGCACTGCGGCGAGGACGCGGTCGAACATGCGGTTTTTTTCGGATTCCGGGACCTGGTCGGGCATCTTTGCCGCGGGAGTTCCCGCGCGCTTTGAGTAAATAAATGTGAAGGCATTGTCGAAGCCCACGCGGCGCACAACGTCGATGGTATCGTCGATGTCACTGTCATTTTCACCCGGGAATCCGACGATGATATCAGTGGTGATTGAAACATCGGGTATTTCCCGACGGATCTTCAGTGCCAGATCGATATACTGCTCTTTGGTATATTTTCTGTTCATCCGCTTGAGGATCCGGTCAGATCCCGACTGCAGAGGCAGGTGTATGTGCCGGGCAATCTTCTCATTGTCGCGCACCACCCGGATGACTTCGTCGGACAGATCCTTGGGGTGAGGCGTCATAAAGCGGATGCGTTTGAGGCCTTCGATTTTGCAGACCTCACTGAGAAGTTCCGCGAAAGTACAGGGGACCTCCAGATCTTTGCCGTAGGAGTTGACATTCTGACCCAGCAGCATGATTTCCACAACACCGTCGGCGGCGAGACGCTCGCACTCCCGCAGGATCTCAAGGGGCTGTCTGCTCCTCTCCCGCCCTCTCACATAGGGAACGATGCAGTAGCTGCAGAAATTGTTGCATCCGAAGGTGATATTGATGCCCGATTTAAAGGAATATTTGCGGGCAGTAGGAAGTGCTTCCACGATCCTGTCCGCCCTGTCCCAGATCTCGATGACCATGCCGTCGGATTCCAGGCAGTTGCAGAGATATTCGGGAAAGCGGTAGAGATTGTGCGTTCCGAAAACAAGGTCCACAAAACGGTAGCTCTTGCGGATCTTTTCCACGTTGGTCTTTTCCTGCACCATACATCCGCAAACCGCGATCTTCATTCCCTCGCGGTTTTTCTTGAGATGACCTGCCCTTCCCAGTCTGCCGAAAACACGCTGGTCGGCATTGTCGCGGACTGTACAGGTGTTATAAACAAGAAAATCAGCGTCTTCCGACGCTGCCTCTTCAAATCCGGCACTTTTGAGAATTCCGATGATCTTCTCAGAGTCCCGCGCGTTCATCTGGCACCCGAAAGTCTCGACGCGGCTGGTCAGTTTTCTTCCGGCCGTTTCCGAGCGTGCCTTCACGATTTCCCTTGCACGGGCCAGAAACCATGCCTGGCGGTCCGGCTCGGTTTCGGGGGCCGGGCTGTTCAGATCCGCGTTCAGGACCAGCTGTTCAAAAGTCTCATTCACTGTCATATATATGTCTCCATAGTAGTTGAAAGCATCGAAAATGAACTGCCCGGTGCAGGGGCAGTTTCAGATTATAAAAATATAAAAAAATTGTCTGTATGTAAAGAGCTTTTTTAAGAAGTACATATTTAAGAAGTACATATGCCGGGCTTCACAATATTGCTCCTGACTCCCAAATCCCGATTCACCACATTTGACTGACCACACCCGGCTGACCACTCCGGGCTCATCGCTTTGAGTCACCACTCCGGGCTCACCACATTTGGCTGGCCACTCCGGGCTCACCGCATTTGAGTCACCACTTGGGGCTCACAATATTTGATTTACCACTCCTGTGATACCCTGTAGAGCCAGAAATGTCCCTTTCTGCCGATTCTTTCCACAACGCCCATCTCCGTCAGGAGGAGCAGCACGGTGGAAAAGCCCTTCTTTTTAAAACCGGCGGCCCTGGCGAAATCGGCGGAAGTAAAGGGCTCATCAAGGTCTTCCGGCACAAGCTGCATGTAGTCCCGGGGACAGGTGAGCAGCATGCGGTCCTTGATGCGCAGGGGAATCCGGTCATAGCGATGGGAGCCGCGCTTTTTGTCCCGGCTCCACCCATCCAGAAGGCGGTATTCGTCCAGGTCGATCAGGAGCAGCTCGAAAGAGAGATTGGGATCCTGCAGATAGGGACGTATCTTGTAGAGCTCTCTGAAGGCATGGAAAAAGCTCCCCCGCAGGGGAGACCTGTTTTTGTTCAGAAGCTCACCGGTTTCCGGGTCGACCCAGATGATCCATTTTTCCGCAGGTATCGGATAGACCACACGCACCGGATACTGTGGAAGAAAACATGCCAGTTTGGCGCGCATGGCATTCATATTGGCGGTCTGGATCTCAATGATATGGTCCCGGACAAAAATGTCCGCGATATAGCGGTCGATGGGGATTTCCTGATGATCCTCATCGGGATCTATGTAGTTTTTGAGTACGGCATGCAGGGTCTTTTCGGACTGCATGCCGATTCCGTGTCTCTCTCTGGGGCTGAGGGTGATCACTTTCGCGCGCGCGGCATCGAAGCGCTTCCTGGCTTCCTCGAGAGAAAGATCCGCCGGCAGAGCGGACGGGTGAAAACTGTTTTCCAAACTCATGGCATAGTCTGATATCTTCCCGGTCTTATTTGGAAAGCTTGCTGCGGATGTAGGAAAAGGTATAGTCTTCTCCGTTTTCAGCCAGCATGCGCAGCAGCTTTTCCAGCAGGGCCGCAGTCTCGGGATGCATAAACTTGCGGGCTCTTCCGCCGTCAAAATATTTGAGAGGCGACTCGTCGGTATAGGAGTCTCCCAGATAGACCTTACTAGCCGCGATCCGGTCCATCAGCATTTCCACAACATAGCGTCCGGGCATTTTCACGGGGACCAGAGGTGATTCCCCATCTTTGCCCCGAAGATTGTAGTCCACCCAGAATTCGAAATGGTGGCGGTTAATGCCTTTGTGGTGCAGCCAGGAACTGGAGTAGCCGATATCTTCCCGCTCCGCGTTGTTGGGACTGCGGTTCCCCTGATAATAGCGCGCGCCGACAAGAAACTCGGTCGGGGAGAATTTGGAAAGATCATGCAGCAGTCCCTGCCGATAGAGCCCCACTTTAAAACATCCCTGCATGACCAGGATCTTGTGAAGGGTCACGGTCTGCAGATGTTTCATGAAATTCTCTCTGGTGATAGGCGGGCGGGAGTGATGATTCAGCCGTCCCGTGTACATTCTGACAAGAGCGTCCGCGGCAGGCGTTACCTCATAGTCAATATGCCGGGACCCGCTGTGCTCTTGACCCGCGGACGCAGGTGTCTTATGCCTCTCGGGAGCGTTTGTTTTATTCATGTTGTTTTGTTCTCCTGTTGGGTCAGACGCAGCCAGGGCAGTTTTTTCAGGAGTGACTGCAAAGGCAGGATGTTCAGGGCACGTAAAAGGACTGCTCAGATCAGTGAGCGGATTGAATCCGACAGCGCTGTCTGTGGGCGGAGGTGCTCAGACATCTGTGGAAAGCGGATTATTTTTTCGTGATTTTCATGATGCGAAGGACTCTGGCCGGAATTTTCGGGCCGAGGGAGGTCTCCGAGCCCCTGCTCCTTCTGAGATCCCGCAGAACAGCTCCGACAGGAGGCAGCTTTTCGAGTCTTTCCGCATTTCTCTCACGAGCGATGGAATCCATGTCGGGCACCGCGCGAAGAATTTTGATGGAACGGGGAGCCACTGACACCCTGTGCCGGTCAGGAGGGCAGACCGGACGGTCCAGGAAGCCTTCTTCCTTCTCCGTGTCCATAAAGACCTTCCC
>ODAI013420816.1_pt1 | contig 32353 bp, 22 predicted proteins | sample 1539321 | NCBI WGS metagenome assembly ODAI01 (sample SAMN02144231, study PRJEB22623) | gut metagenome | biome: sheep rumen | host: Ovis aries | place: New Zealand
CAGTATAACGCTGCGGATATCACCCTTATTAATAAGGGAAATGTGTCCGAATTCATGAAGAAGGAGGATGCAGCCGATGTTCCGTAAGCTTAAAGGCATTTCTCTTTCTTATAAAATGAGCGGTATCTTCATTCTTGCCAACCTCTTTATTTTCGTGGTTGATATAGCCCTTCTTTTCGGAATCAACAGAATGTCGGTTGAGATGGAGATGGCATATCAGAACAACCGCCAGTTGAACGCTCTCTCCATTGCCCTGGATTCCCTTCAGGATTCCACCACGGAATATCTCAAGGCCAAATCCACGGACTCTCTTTCCGATTACTATATCAGTGAGCAGAATTATACGAATCTGGTGGAGGAACTGGGAACAAAGGTTACGGATATTCCATACACCAGAATGGAAAGAAACATCAGAAACATGTCTTATGACTACATGGATCAGGTTTCCCAGACTATTGAGGCGAAGCGAGGCCGAAATGTAGAGAAGTACAGAGTTCTTTATGAGAATGCGACTAAACGATATGAGTATATAAAGGCATATATCAGGAGCCTTAACTCAGAGCAGTTCGTCAGTAACTCCGAAAAATATACAGAATTGGCTGTTTCCTTCAGAACCTTTGAGATCTTTGCCATGGGCGTTATGTTCTTCGTTCTGGTGGGAAGTGCTCTTGTAATCATAAGAATCACAGGTCGACTTATACATCCTCTTGAGTCTTTGGCAGCCAGTGCCGATGAAGTTGCCAACGGAAATTTGGAGGCCAAGCTTCCCGAGAGTACCAGCAGTGATGAGGTTGGTCGACTGACCATAGCATTCAGTAAGATGATGGTATCCATCAGAGAGTACATTGAGCGGGTTCGTGAAAGCATGGAGAAGGAACGCCTCATGCAGGAAAAAGAACTCATGATGGAAACCCACTTAAAGGACGCTCAGCTTAAGTATCTGCAGGCCCAGATCAACCCCCATTTCCTGTTTAATACGCTCAACAACATCTCGAGCCTCTGCCAGATTGATGCCGATGGTGCACAGGATGCCATCGCACAGCTCTCAGACCTTCTTCGCTATGCGATGTATGAGACGAATAAAAACACCGTACCTATCCAAGGCGAGGTAGAGTTCATGCGCAACTATATCGAATTGATGAAATTACGCTGTAATGAGAAGACGGAGGTAAAAACCACCTTCGACATCGAACAGAACATGGATATTGCCCCGCTGCTCTTCATCTCACTCATCGAGAACGCTTTCAAGCATGGCGTGAGCAGCAACCGTCCGTCGAAGATCGACATCCGTCTGGTAACGGAAGGCGACGACCTGGTCTTCACTTGCGACAATACAAACTATCCCAAAGACGATGCTGACCGTAGCGGATCGGGCATAGGCCTCGAGAACACCCGCCGCCGCCTCGACCTGATGTATCCTGACCACTACATCTGGCAACAGTGGCTTGAGAATGACATCTATCACGTACGGGTGACATTAAACATCAAAGATTAAACATTAAAAGATGAGTTTGAGCTGTATAATAGTCGATGACGAGCCACTGGCGGTGAAACTGCTGGAGTCGTTCGTAGCCAAGACACCTGATTTGGAGTTGCTGGGGTCGTTTACTGACTCCGTAGAAGCCATCAATGCCATCAGGGAGAAGCGGCCACAGCTGCTCTTCCTCGATATCCAGATGCCCGACCTCAACGGGATGGAACTGGCCCACATGCTGCCAGAGGGTACGAAGGTGATCTTCACCACCGCCTTCAAGGAGTATGCTTTTGAGAGCTACGAGGTGAGCGCACTCGACTTCCTGCTGAAGCCCATCCGCTATAACAAGTTCCTCGCTGCTGTGGAAAAAGCGAAGGAATGGTTTACGGTTTACAGTTTACAGTTTACAGGTGATTTGCAGGCAAACTCCTCTGAACCCTCAGAGTTATCATCTGTAAACCGTAAACCGTCAACTGTAAACCAAAGCTCAACCATCTTCCTGAAAGTCGACGGTGAATACCGACAGGTGGCACTCGACAAGATTATCTATGTCTGTGGTATGAAGGATTACGTGATGTTCTACCTCGAAGGCGAGCGGAAGGCTCTGATTACGCACCTGACGATGAAAGCGGTGGAGGAGATGCTGCCCCAGCAGCTCTTCATGCGCGTGAACCGTTCGTATATCGTGGCACTCGACAAGATCCGCAAGGTAGACCGCAACGACTGCATCTACATCGGCGAAGAAGGCACTTCTGCTGAGATTATCCGCGTCACAGAAGCCTACCGCGAGACATTCCTGCAGTATCTTCAGTCGAAATTCCCTGGTGCCTGATAATCACTGTACACGCCCCAGCATCTTCACACGGCGCTCGAAGCTCTCGCGATTGTCGAGGGCTCCGTTCTTGATGCGGGCACGATAATTATAGATGGTGTTTACGCTGTAGTGGAGGAACTCGGCTATCTTCGACGAGTCCTCGATGCCCAGACGGATGAGGGCAAAGATGCGGATTTCGGTGACCAGACGGTTGTCGTCTCTCTTCTGGAACCGCATTTCGGGCTGCAGGAGAGCATTGAACTCATCGACGAAATTGGGGTAAAGGTGCAAGAATACGGAGTCGAAGTTCTGCAGCAGCTCGTCGAGCTCGCGCTCTTTCAGCTCTGATGATTTCGAGAGGCGATAGAGCTCTTCCAACTCCTTGTTCTTCATCTTCTTATTAACCATCTTGCGGTAATCGTCGAGTTTGTCGATATATTGCGAGCAGAGGCTCATGAAGCGCCCGATATACTCCTCCTTCACCTGATTGCTCTCTGAGAGCTGTGAGTTGAGGGCCGAGAGCTGGGTGTTGAGTGTTGAGAGTTCTTCCGTCTGTGTAGCCAGCATACGATTGGCGCCCTCAAGTTCATCATTCGAGGTTTTCAAAGCCTGACGGGCGGCATCGAGCTGGCGATTACGGCGATGGAGGAAGAAGAGAACCCCCAGAAGCAGAATAGCCAGGACACTCACCACCACGACTGACGTCCAGAGCACCTTTGTGTTATGGTCGACGGCCTTCTGATAATTGTTCTCGATGACATTCAAGATGGGCGTAATCTGCCAAGAGCGCATACGGGTGTTGAAGCGGTTGTTGCAGTCCCACGTGAATCGGATATACTTATACGAGCGCTCCAGATCGCCCTTATCGTTCAGGATTTCTGCCAACTGCAGGAGCGATGCCTGATCCATCACCGCATGGCAGATATCGCTGAGAGCCGACTGTGCCAGCCAATACTGCTTTTCCTCAGCCGTCTCGCTACTCATCCATCGGTAATAGCAGACGATTGCATAATCACGGCTGTCGGGGGCTACCAGACGGAGCCACTTCTCACTGATGGCACGCGCTTCTGCCATACGGTTCTGCTCCTGCAGCTGATAGATCCTGTTCATATAATAATCAGGGCTGTCGTGACTGGCAATCGCAAAGAGCGAGTCGCGGTAGAGCGAACGGTTCTTATAGTAGCCACTCTGCATGGAAAGGATCTTCGAGTAATAGCCCAACTCGCCGTAGACATGCATCTGCGTCATGTAATAGTTTCTCAGGCCAACGCTGTCGAGCTCGTTTTTTTTGACGGATTTCAGGAAGGTAAGCGCCTCGCTGTAATAACCTACGGTAGAACACTGGAAGGCTCTGAGCACACGACAGTTGCCGACACGAGCGGGCTGATTCATACGGACCGCCCACTGTTCAGCCTCGTCGATATAGAAAAGAGCAGAATCGTTCATAAAGGACTTGTAGGACTCATACAACTGGAATGCCAGTTGATATTTCTCCTCAGGAGCTGACGCCTTGACGTATTTCAGACGCTTCCCCTCAATCTCCTTTTCGTATTCGGCCACATATTCGGGTGAGTGATCAATAGCCTCATCAATCTGCTTATAGATAGCCTGCAAATCATCATCATCCTTGGCATTGAGAGGCAGAACAGCCAGGAAAAGCAATATTAATAGTTGTAATTTCTTCATAAAAAGTTAGTTTCGGTGCAAAGATAAGCAAAATAATGATACGAACCAAATAATAATACATAAAAATGAAAAAGGACGAATACATCGCGTACTCGTCCTTCAAAAGGTAACAACTTTTTACTAACTACAACTACTAACTAAAATTACTCATAACTATATAGAAAACTATTGCAATTCGAAAGAAACCTTACCCGTCAGATTGTCGGAGGCCGTTCCCACCAGAGCCTCGAAGGTACCTGGCTCTGCGGTCCACTGCCCCTTAGCCTCGTTGTAGAAGCTGAGGGCGTCGCAACCAATTGTCAGCGTGACATCCTGACTCTCGCCTGGCTGGAGGAAGACTTTCTGGAAAGCCTTCAGCTCCTTTACAGGACGCTCTACAGAGCACTGCTTATCGCTGATGTAGAGTTGAACGGTCTCGCTACCAGCACGACTACCCGTATTGGTGACGCTGACGGTAAAGGAAATCTGACCACCAGCAGTCAGCTGCTTCTTATCAGCCACCAGCTTACCCAATTTGAAGGTGGTATAGCTCAGTCCATGTCCGAAGGCGAAAAGCGGGCGAATCTTCTGTTTGTCAGTCCAGCGATAGCCCACGAAGATACCCTCCTTATACTCCTCGTCGATAATCTTGTAGTCGTCGCGCCAAACACCAGGGAAGGCGTTCAGGGCATGGGCGCCACAATCATCAAGACGCTGATACCACGTGAAGGGGAGCTTACCTGAAGGATTGGCATCGCCCACGAGGACAGAAGCCAATGCCTCGCCAGCCTCTGAGCCGATGAACCATCCCTGCACAATAGCTGGTACGCTCTTCACCCAAGGCATAGCTACGCCATTACCAGAGATGTTCACATAGACCAGGTTCTTATTGACCTTTGCAAGTGCCTCTATCAGCTGATCCTGAGCATAGGGTAAGCCATACTGCTGGCGATCGTGCCCCTCGCAGTCCTGATAGTTGCTCTTGTTCAGACCGCCAAACACAATCACATAATCGGCACCCTTTGCTTTCTCCACAGCCTCAGCCAGCAGTTCCTCCGAGCTGCGGGTCTCAGCGATGCTACGACCTACGGTCACACCGTTATAGCTCTGAACCGTATCGCCGACATAGCCACGTGCGTAATCACACTGTACACCGTACTTTGCGCACTGGGCAGCCAGACCATCGAGAGGCAAGATCTCCTTCTGTACCTTCAGCGAAGAGGAACCTCCGCCAACGGTCATCATCTTGATGGCATTCTCGCCTACCACAAGGATGCGCTTGCCCTTCGAGAGACTGAGGGGGAGCAGGTTGCGCTCGTTCTTCAGCAGCACGATACCTTCCTGAGCAATCTTCAAAGCAGCATCGTAGTGACTCTCAGAGCAGAGGAAACCGAAGGGTTTCTCACGCTTCATCGTCGTACGATAGAACAAGCGCAAGATGCGGCGCACCTTCTCGTCGAGTTCCTTCGTTGAGTACTTGCCATCCTGAATCAGTCGCTTATAAGGCAGCGCCAGGAAATAATTGTCGTAGGCATTTGTGGCTCCCATCGTCAATCCGTCAGTCCATGAGCCAAACTCCAGATCGAGTCCATTCGTGATGGCTTCTTCCGTATCGTGACATCCTCCCCAGTCAGAAACGACTACACCATCGTATTTCCAGTCGCGCTTCAGGATCTGGTTCAGCAATATATTATTGTGGCAATTGTGTTGGTTCTTATAAAGATTGTAGGCACCCATGATGCCCCATGTGCCAGCCTCGGTGACTGCTGCCTTGAAAGCTGGCAGATAGATCTCGTGGAGCGCACGGTCGCTGATAACGACATTCACCTGATGACGATACTCCTCATCGTTGTTCAGAGCGTAGTGCTTCACACAGGCTGCGACGCCCTTTGACTGGAGCCCCTGAATATAAGGTACCACCATGCGCGAAGCCAGCCAAGGATCCTCGCCCATATACTCGAAGTTGCGGCCTCCGAGAGGGGTGCGATAGATGTTCACACCAGGCCCCAGGATCATACCTTTTCCACGATACAGAGCCTCTTCACCCAGACTCTCGCCATAGAGACGTGCCATCTGGGGATTCCACGTAGCTGCCAAACAGGTGAGCGCAGGGAAAGCCACACAGGAATCGTTGGTCTGTCCTGCCTGCTCCCACTCGTCCCAAAGCACATCAGGGCGCACGCCGTGAGGGCCGTCGTCCGTCCAGAAATCAGGGAATCCCAAGCGCTTTACTCCTGGACTGCTGAATTTACTCTGAGCATGTATGACGGCAATCTTCTCGTCGAGTGTCATGCGACTCAGGGCGTCGTCAATACGCTGCTCTACAGGTTTGCTCTCATCGAGATATACGGGCAAGTTTTGTGCCTCAGCTGATGCCGAAGCGCTGAAAAGGATGGCAGACATTAATATTTGTTTCATAACTTATGACTTAAAATAAGAGTATTTATTTCAACCCCATGCTCTGGATGTAGTCCGTCTGCGGGGTACAATTTTCAAAGCGGCTGTTCTCAGCAAACTGCTTGAGCAGCTGGCGGAACAGAGATTGGTCTGGACGTGCTTCGCGCCACTCCTGATACGTGTTACGTGAGGTCTCGGAATACTTCACCACGATGCTGTCCCAACCCTCGGGACGCTTGATGCCCACCATACAGGAATTGTCGACTTTCTTATAGGGCCAGAAGGTATAGCCGATATTGACATCCTTCAGCACCTTGACGAAATCGCTCTGCCACTCCATCGTGTTATGTCCGAACTCTCCCATATACATAGGACGATTGACGGAGTCGCGGAAATTGATGTAATGAGTGATAGCCTCCTTGGTGGCTGGACCGCCATAGCGATGACAAGTGTACATCAGCTTGTCGTCGTAGCTGGCATCGTCGAGCATCCAGAAGAAACTGTTCCAATGGGCACCGCCCAAAAGGATGATATGGTTTTGATCGACCTCGCGGATGCTCTTCACACAACGCTTATAGAGGGGCTGCAGCATCTGGTAAAGCGAATCCTTGTTCTCGAAATAATGGGCAATGGGCTCGTTCATCAGTTCATAGCCGAGAATGGTAGTCTCGTTCTTATAGCGATCAGCTATCTCACGCCATATCTGGCAGAACTGCTGTTGTGAGGATTCACTCTCATAGATCCAGGGATAGCCGTAGCTATCATCGATATTATCACCCGTCTGTCCACCTGGGCAGTCGTGCATATCGAGAATGAGAAAAAGATTGTTGGCGCGACACCAGCTAACGACACTATCAATGAGCTCATAACCGTCTTTCGCACCTGTCTGTCCCATATAGTCCTCGTCAGTGAAGAGTTTGTAATTGAAAGGCAGACGGATGGTGTTTGCTCCCTGGGAAGCAATAAAATCGATATCGGCACGAGTGACATAGTTATCCTTGAACAGTCGCCAGAACTCGGCTGTAGCCTCAGGACCCACAGCTTCCTTGAAGAGCAGGTCGATCATCCAAGCCGAGTTCGTGCGACCAAAGCCGAACATGTAGCCCTCGGGGTTCAGCCAGTTACCGAGGTTCGTTCCCTGAATAAACAATTTTTCACCATTAGGCTGAATAAGGTCAGCACCTTGTAGGGTGACAAAGCCTGAAGGCACCGGCTCGGAGCTGCCGGTACAGGCTGCCAACAGGAATATGGTTAAGGATAAGATACAATTTCTCATCGCTGTAGGTATATTTTATGATTATGAATATAGGCACCACGCTGTACGGGCTTGGGAATCAGTCGTCCACTTAAATCATAGTAACCGTCATCAGCTTTAGCGGCAGCAACAGGTGCAGGCGTGCTGAGTCCTGTAGAACCAGACTTCTGATATACCCGGACATAATCCACCAGCATCTCTGCAGGCAGCGCACTCTCATCGACGCCCTTTGCTCCACCCCAGTCGCCACCCCAGGCAAGATTGAGGATGATGTAGAAAGGATCGTCGTAGGGCCAGTCATCACGACCTAAGCCACGATTAGCATACTCGAGCTGCAACTTGCCGTCGACATAGGTTGTGATTTTCTCTGCCGTCCATTCGATACCATAGATGTGATAGTCGTCTTCTGCTCCCTCGCAGAGCATCTCGTGGGTTACCTGAGTGCCATTTGAATGAACATGCGCAATGGCATGAAGACTCGACGAAACGTAGTTGGGATGATAGCCCACTTCCTCCATAATGTCAATCTCGCCATCAGCAGGCCACGACCTGAAGTTTACAGGCATCATCCAGAAAGCTGGCCATGTGCCCTTTCCTTTCGGCAGTTTGATACGTCCTTCGATGTAGCCATAGGTCCAGCCTCTCTTGACTTTGGCATAGACACGACCAGAGAATACCTTATTGCCCTCCTTGATACAGCGAATGATCAGTGCATCATCCTTCACCTCAGTCACGAGGTTGCCTCCTGGGGTTGCGTGATTGACATAATATTGCAATTCGTTGTTCACCCAGCCCTTGCTCTTCATCTCGTGAGTCCAGTCGCCGCTGTTCAGCGTAGTCCCGCTATCAAACTCGTCGCTCCAATCAAGCACATAGCCTTCAGGCACGAATCCAGACGGCTCATGAGTTGGGGTCAAGGGAGCGCTCGTCTGAGCTGCAAGCTGAAGCATGACTGCCAAGCACCCTGATGTGAGAAAAAACCTAAGCATATTAATTAACTTTGTATAAAAGGTGGGTGAGCACCACAAGCAAGGGTACTCACCCTATAATCATTGTTTACTGTTCTGCGAGATACATCCCGATGATATTGACATGTGTACCAGCAGGTGTACCACCGAAGTCGAGGCAGAGGCGGAACTTGCCATCGAAGCCATCACGATCTGTGAAGACGATAGCTGTAGGAACGTTTGCAGCCACAGCGTGACGATCAGCAGAGAGGAATGTGTTGTCGTCGGCATCGTCCTGAGGCTTCACGGTAAGGCCAGGAACATTATTGTCAGCCAATACCACGATTGAGAAGTTGTACTTCTTTCCTGCACTCAGTTTCACATTGTCGAATGGGATATGTACCTGACCCTGCCACTGGTCGCCACCCATACCACTGGGGATAGTGAGTGAGAACATGGCTGGAGAGTCGCCTTCGTGCTCAGGATCTGCAATCTGACCCCATCCACCATCAGCAAACCAGAAGCGGAAGTCGGCTCCGAAGGGCTGATCCTTCAGCAGGTTCTTGCTGTCGTTATAGTCGAATGGTGCGATATTGGCATCATCGTGCTCTGTCAGATATGCACGCTTAACGGTAAACTCAGCCCCAGCAGGTGCGCCAGCAAAGTCGAGGGCAATCTTGAAAGGACCATCGAAACCAGCCTTATTGCTCAGAGCGATTGTATTAAGACCTTCATGGAGAGGATACTGAGCATCAGTGAAGAATGTGTTGTCATCACCTTCCATCTGAGGCTTCACAGTAGCCTTGATACCTCCAACAGGACTGATAATCACGATTGAGAAATCATAGTTCTTACCAGCACTCAGAGCAGGACCGTTGTGCTCGATGTGAACCTGAGCCTGCCACTGGTCACCACCAGTGCCTGCAGGGATGGTAAAGTTGAGACCATCAGTCAGGTTTCCTTCGATATTGGGATTCAAGCCACCTGACCAGTCAGAGGGTGAGAACCAATGATTATAGTCAGGCTGCCAGTCTGCCAGCAGGTTGGTACCTGCCGTGAAGCCCATCCATCCCTCGGGTTCATCGGCAGCATCAGGATCCTTCCAGTTCTCTGCGATAGAGTAAGAAGTGGTAATCATCTGCTGATCGCAAGCAGAGAAGGCATAGAGCTGAGCGGTGTAATCACCCTTCTTCTTGACGATCTGGGTGATAGAGTTGCCTGCAGCTGTCTCAATAAGCGACTTTCCGTCGAGGCTGATGTAATAGCGCACGCCACTCTGAGCCTGAGAACTGTTAGTAACGGTCACCACATTGTTCTGTCCAGTCTCGTCAGCGGAGACATTAGCACTGATAGAGAGTGCTGAAGTGTTGACGGGAGAACCGCCTAAGCTGTGATCATCGCTATCCACTGGGTTGCATGATGTAAGCCCAAAAGCGAACATGCCAGCCGCAATGACACTGAATAATATCTTTTTCATAATCATCTTGCTTTTTTATCTGTTAATGGATTAATAACCAGGATTCTGCTTCAGTTCGAACTCAGTACCCTTAGTGGCATCGATTTCTGCCTGTGGAATCGCAACGTACTTATCTGTTTCAGTCCAGTCGCGAGAGGTATTCAAACCAGGAACATTGTCAACGTGCAGTACATTGGTGATACCCCAGCGTACGACGTCATAGTAACGGTGTCCCTCACCTACGAACTCCAGGTGATTCTCCTTCTGGATATTCTCCAATGTCAGAGGTACACGATGGTCCTGATCGCCAAATGCACGATCGCGCACCTGATTCAGGCAGTCTGTACCACTCACGCCATCCACATCACCCGTGGTAAGTGTCAGCTCAGCATAGGCAAGCAGTGTCTCTGCATAGCGGAAGATGCGGAGGTTGTTGCACCAGTTCAAGTCGCCAGTACCAGTGGGCTTGTGATAGCTTGTGCGGGCTGCATACTTGCCCAGCCAGAGGCCGGTATCCTGGAAGCGCAGCACGTAGCTGGCACCCCATGCGGTGGTGTTCTTGTCGCCAACATTACCACCGGTACCATCACCACGGAGGTCGCGGATTGATGCATCACGGCGCTGGTCGCCATTCTCAAACATGTCATAAGCCTCAGGACGTACGGGACCGAATCCCCATCCGCCTTCAAATCCTGCATCACCACCCAGACCGTTGGGAGAGATGTATGAGGGCAGGTTGGTACCACCACTGTTCCATGATGTACCCCAGTCCTTAGTAAGTGGCAAGAGGTTTGCCTCAAAGATTGACTCACTGCAGAACTCATTAGGCTGCAGCCACATAGCCTCATAATCGGGCATCAGAGAGAACTTGCCACTCTTGATGATGGCAGCCAGGCCCTTGGCAGCTTCCTGGTACTTGGCCTGATCTTTCTGGTACATCACGACACGTGCCTTCAGCATATAGGCTGCAGCCAGACTGGCGCGACCATTATTAACACCATCATTGGTATTCATCTCAGCATCAGTGAAATTCTCGATAGAACCATCTACATCCTTAATGATCTGAGCATAAACCTCATCGGGAGAGAGTTGACGGCATACATAGGGAGGCTCGAAAAGTGTCTCCTGGAAAGGTACAGCGCCAAAGCTGCGCCAAAGCATATAGAGATAGTAGGCGCGAAGGAAGAGTCCCTCAGCCTTGTACTTCTTAATCAGAGCAACCTCTGCGGGGTTATCGGTAGTGGCTGTTTCCACCAGTCCGAGTGCACTGTTCACACGAGTAATACCAGAAGTATAGATGTTCCAAGTACCGCTCAGTGTCAAGTTACCACTAGTATTGAACATGGATACAGCCAGGTTCATACCATTCATACCGTCGTTGGCGTCACCACCACCCTTCCAGATATCATCCGACTGGATGTCACCTATGTAGGCAGACGACTCGTAAGAGCCATTGGCGTATGAGTCAAACATCAGAATCTGGTAAGAGGCAGCCAGACCAGAATTAATGTTCAGAGGGTCACCGGCAGCTCCGGAAGCACCCTGTGTAGTAGGTTCAGGCTCCAGGAAAGAGTCGCCACACGATGTGAGCACCATGCCTGATGACAAGACCGCTACTGCGATATATAATTTAAGATTTTTCATTGTCGTATATATTTTTGTGATTAGAATGTAACGTTAGCACCAACAGTGATAGTACGTGACTGTGGGTAAATACCCTTATCAACACCGAGTGTGGTGTAGCCACCAGAAGCAAGTTCCGGATCGAAGCCCTCGTAACCTGTGATGGTGAAGAGGTTCTCTGCACCAACATATACGCGCAGGCGCTGGATAGAAGCGTGACGTGTGAGGTGCTGAGGAAGAGTGTAACCAATCTGTGCATTCTTCAGACGGAGGTAAGAACCATTGTGGATATAGATATCCGATGATTTCCAGTTACCGTTTGGATTGGCTGATGTCATGCGGGGAATCGAATTAGACGTTCCCTCACCATGCCAGCGATCCATAATCCATGAAGGACGGTTCATTGCGGGAACGTCACCACGCTGTGCGAAGTCGAATACATCGTTACCGATGGTTCCCTGCCAAGCCATACTCAGGTCGAAGCCCTTCCACTCAGCACCAAGAGAGAAACCGAAGGTCCAGTCGGGCATACCCTTACCAATCTTGGTACGGTCTTCGTCTGTGATTCTACCATCACCATTGAAGTCTACGAAGCGTACGTCACCAGGCTGTGCAGAGGGCTGCAACTTCTCGCCCTGAGCGTTCACATAGCTATCAACCTCCTGCTGGTTCTGGAAGAGGCCATTGGTCTTGTAACCATAGAAGTAAGGCCAAACCTCACCATTCTTAGCATGTACATAGTCACCAACACCTGAAGCACCAGCACTCTCGTAGTTCTGCTCACCAGAAGCGTTACCCAGTTCAACCAGCTTGTTCTTAGCGTAAGAAGCATTGGCACTGAACCAGTAAGAGAAGTCCTTGATGCTATCCTTCCAGCCGAGTTCGAACTCAAGACCCCAGTTCTCCATTGTTCCGAGGTTGCCGTAAGGCTTGGATTGTCCGATATAGGTAGGTACGTTCAGCTCGAAGAGCATGTCTGTAGTCTTCTTAAAGTAGTAGTCGAATCCGAAATTCAGACGGCTGCTGAAGAAACGCATATCAACACCGATGTCAGTCTGTGTAGAAGTCTCCCACTTGATATCAGGATTAGCTGCACGGGCAGGAGATGTACCATAGACCATCTTACCAGCCTCTACACCAGGCTGTGTGGGATCAGGGTTCACATTGTAGCTACCACCGAAATAATAGTTCTGACCACCATTCATCAGAGCGCGATAGGTGAAGTCAGGAATCGCCTCATTACCATTCTGTCCCCAAGAGAAGCGCAACTTCAGGACATCCCACCAGCTGGGCTTAGCTTTCTGCATGTATGGTTCATTCCAAACGTTCCATCCAAGAGAGAATGAGGGGAAGGTACCCCACTTGTGGTTAGGACCGAAGTGAGAAGAACCGTCACGACGCATGGTAAACTGCACCATATAACGCTCTGCAAAGTTATAGTCGATACGACCGAAGTAAGAGGCCAAAGATGTGTGGGTCACACCACCATTACCACCCCACAAAGAGGACTCTGTCTCAGGAGCGATAGCAGAATCGATATGTGCATGGATAGGATTGTGGTCGAACAGCTGAGAGTCTCTGCCGCCGATGTTACGTGACTCATAGCGTGAAGCTGACTGTCCCAGCACGATTGAGAGGTTATGAGCTTCGCCAAACGTCTTGTTGTAAGTGAAGTAGTTTTCAGTTTGCCAACGCAGACCACGATTCATCTCACTCTGTACCCAGCTTTGGTCTGTGTGGGTCATCGTGCCAAGGAAATCCTCGTAGCCATAGCCATCGTAACCCCAGAAAGCGAGGTCAATTCCATAGCTGGTGCGGAACTTCAATCCAGGAAGAATATCGAGTTCTGCGTAGAATGAACCTACGATCTTATCAGAGTTGTTCTTGCCTGCATTGGGGCGATTCAGCTGAGCCAGTGGGTTGGTGAGCTCCTGGAATCCAGAAGGTGGCAAAGAGAATACGCGACCGTCCTTGGTTACTGCATTGGGATGTTCTGTCAGAATCTGAGCGCCCTCTTCCGCTGTAGCATAAGGGGCAACCAGTGGAGAGAATGAAATAGCACTACCCAGAATTGAACCATACTCTGAGTTGGTCTCAATACCAGTAGATGTATCACGTGTGTAACCAATATTCACACCCACCTTCAACTTATTCAGGAAGTTGCGGTCTGTAGCCTCAAATACGGTGTAGGTAGAATTGGTACGTGCGCTAAAACGCTCGTAGTTTGAACGACCATAGTTACCACCCACGATACCTTCCTGCTTGAAGTAACCAACAGAGAGGAAGTAGGTCATCTTATCATTACCACCATTGATGCTCAACTGATGCTGCTGTACAGGAGCGTTGTAGTTGAAGGTCTCATCCTGCCAGTCTGTATCAGGACCATTGTAGTTGTGGATGAAGTCGGCTGAGTAGCGAGGTGCGTTACCATCGTTCACCTGGGCCTCGTTCATGATAGTCATATACTCCTTCGCATTCAGCACAGCCTTCTTCTTCCAAGGATTCTGCCAACCAAAGCTGAAGTCGTAGTTGACGTTGGTCTTACCAGACTTACCACTTTTAGTAGTAACGAGTACAACACCATTGGCAGCACGCGAACCGTAGATAGCGGCAGAAGCGGCATCCTTCAGGATTTCAACAGACTCGATATCTGTCGGGTTCAGGTAGTTGATACCACCACCTACTTGCATACCGTCCACAATGTAAAGGGGGTCAGAACTGTTTACCGATCCGATACCACGAATACGAACCTTAGAATCTGAGTTTGGCTGACCAGAAGACTGTGTAATCTGTACACCGCTGACTTTACCCTTCAGAGCATCCTCAATACGTGAGGGCTTCATCAGGTTCAGGTCGTCACCATTCACTTTACTGATGGCTGCGGTAACAACACTCTTCTTCTGAACACCATAACCGATTACAACCACATCCTGAAGAGTCTGAGCGTCTTCCTTCAGTGAAATTGTCATACCATTGCGGGCGTTTACCTCGCGAGTGGTGTAACCGATATAACTAATAATAATAGGTGTACCCTCGTTCACCTTCAAGGCAAACTTACCATCAAAGTCGGTGATGGTTCCATTCTGAGGGTTACTCTTTTCTACGATCGACGCACCAATAATTGGTTCGCCCTGATCGTCAGTCACAGTGCCCTGAATTCCAGAGAACTCTTGGGCCCAAGATGCCATTGACACCATGAGTGCCAGTAACATCGTCATTAACCTGCTTTTTTTCATACGTTTTTGTTTTATTATTGTTAATTGAAAGTTAGGATTTACCCTTTCAAGGATTCTGGTGCAAAATTAGACAAAAAAGGCACTCAAAATTCGCAGATTAAACCAGAAAGTGGACGAATACAAATTCAATTTATAATCAAAACACTGTTTTTCAGGTATTTAGCAATTGTGTGTCTCAAAAAAAAAGTGGACGAAATATAGAGGTGTAAAAATTACATTTGTAATACTTTCTTTGCATTTTTCATGCTTTTAGAGGTGTTTATTCACAGGAAACTCCTCAATTCATGACGGAATGCTGAGCAAAACGTCATGAATAAAGGAGTGCTTCGTCAGGTCTTGCAACGGGTGTCAGGAACAACGAGTCCAAAGCCGTAAAGCCCAACGATGATGTAGCAAAGCATTGGAATGACAAATGGAATGACAAGGTTCGTAGCATCGGCAATGACTCCGACAAGTAGGAAACCACAACCACCTACAGGGGTCATCATCAGAATGGAGGAAGCTGTCTTTGTGAGCGAACCCAGTCCACGCAGTGCCAAAGAGAAGATCGTGGGGAACATGACGGCCTCGAAAAGATAAATGGCCAAAAGCCCGATCATAGAATACTCACCAAAGTTCATCAGAACGACCAATGTGGACAAGACACATCCACAACCACAGACAAGTAGCATCACCTCTGGACGTATGTAACGCATGATGAAACTACCACCAAAACGCCCCACCATGAAGAATCCAAGAGCACCCGTAAGTACAATTGACGCCATACTGTCATCCATCCACCCCTGCCCTGTAACGTAGTTGATGAAGTAGCTGTTGATGGAAATCTCAGCCACCTCATACGCCAACAGGGCTACCACGCCAAAGACGAAGAACTTGTACTGCCACACCTTGCGCAAAGGCTCACGCCCATATTTCGATGTCTCGTCAAGACCATCTTCATGTTTGATCTCAGGCAAGCTGACACGTGAAAATATGGCAGCAATGACAAGCACCACGATGCCAAGGATGACATAAGGCGTGGCCACACTTCCGCCCTCTCCATTGAAAAGGAACTGTCCAACAGCGAAAGTTGCGAAGAGACAGCCCATGCCATTGAACGACTGAGAGAGATTCAGACGACTGGAAGCAGTTTCCTTGGGACCAAGTTCTGTGACATAGGGATTAGCTGCGGTCTCTAAGAACACCAATCCAACACTGATAATAAACAGTGCAAAAAGGAAGGCGCTGAGTGTACCTGCTTCAGTACAAGGCACAAAGAGCAGTGAGCCGATGCCAAAGAGCAGCAGACCAAATACCACGCCTCGACGATAGCCAAAACGATTGATAAAGAGGCCTGCAGGTATTGCCATCAGGAAGTAGCCAAGATAGGTGGTGACCTGAATCATCGACGATTCGGTGATGGAGATATGCATCTCGTTCTGGAAGTGCTTGTTAAGCACATCGAGGATTGCTCTGGCGAAGCCCCAGAGGAAAAACAGGGTGGTTATAAGTATAAACGGCACCAAATACTGATTGGTGCCGTTTTTCATATTGTTACTTCTCATTCGTATCAATTAGTTTCCAAATACCTGCTGCACAAGCACCTCCCACAAACGGGCCAACGATGAAAATCCACAGGTTAGCAAGGGCTGTTCCTCCCTGGAAGATGGCTGGTGCCAAAGAGCGGGCTGGGTTGACAGATGTTCCTGTGTAACGGATACAAACCAGGTGAACAAGAATCAGCGACAGACCGATAGCCAGACCTGCAAAATTATTGGTGGCACCATTGGTCTTGGCTGTTGCACCAAGCACGACAAGTACGAATACACAGGTGAAGATAATTTCAGCAAGCAGACCACCCAGTACAGAGACATTTGCCTGAAGATCATTAGCACCAGTGCCCTCAAGACCTGGCACATTCTCTGTGAGCACATAAAGCAACAAAGAGCCGATGAAAGCGCCAATCACCTGGAACAACATATACATACCACAATCCTTGGCATTCATACGACCACTGAGGAAGCAACCTAAAGTGATGGCGGGGTTGATGTGGCAACCACTAATTCCACCAATCGTGTAAGCCATTGCCACCACAGACAGTCCGAAAGCAAAAGCTGTTCCTACAACTGCAGGGATGTTGTTAACAGGATCACATCCTAAACTTACTGCGACACCGCAGCCCATCAATACGAGCACCATCGTGCCTACCATTTCTGCTAAATACTTTTTCATAATGAATCTTTTTAATGGTTTATTGATAATGTCAAATGATTAAATACGTTCTCTTTATTTCGGAAGCTCAGCATCAAGCTGTTCGACAGCCCCTGAGATAGGGTGAAGTGTGAGATGCGTGGTGTAGCGCTTATTGAAGAGAGCACCACTGAGCAATTCAACATGTCCAAACTGTCCTGCTGGGAAATCTTCAGTAACCAGATCCTGAAGGCCGTCAGAAACGGAAACACGCATCTTACCAGGAATATTGACATAGATGCCAGACACTTGCTTGTTCTTTTTCTTTGGATCAACAGGCTCTGCTGGAGGAACGGTCTTCAGGTCCTTCACTATAATATAATAAGGTGTACCTGCAAGATCGTCGTTATCAAGCAGTCCGAGTTTCTGAGAGAAGCGGAAAAGCACGTCACGCTGAATATCAGCATCTGGCACGATCGTGAAGGTATATTCTGCCGTATCCTTGCTGACCGTACCAGCAAACAAAGAAGTCAGCACTTGATTTTGAAGATCGAGCTGACTGAGCATCAAACGAAGTTGCTCACCATCCTTGGGCATATTATCAGCTTGGCCTCGCACCAAGAGATTGCGACTCTCCCGGATCTCATAGATATCCTGCGCTGTAAGTTCAGCCATCTTCGCAGTGCTCCCCGCAGAGAGTATCTCCTCACTCATAAAGCTGCGTGGAGCAGGCAGAGGTGCACGAGGAGCTGAAACAAAGTGTTGCACATTAGCTTTTTCTATTGGTTCAGTATTGATGGCCAATAGGACTCCATCATCAGAGAGACGTACATTTGAAGCTGCAGTCTTGGGATCAAACTTCACGGCATAGCGTTTTGCCGTATCGGCTATTGCAACAGGGTGTTGTACAATACTGACAATCCTATAACTGACAGAGGGTTCGAGGGATACGTCACGCATACGCAGAAAACGCTCGGCATAGCGAGAGAACTCACCAGGCTGGTAAGAACTCTTCTCAACCAGCAGAGTAACGTTGACAGCTGTCTTTGGGAGAAAGTATACAGCTCCCTCACTCGTAACACCTGGCTGATAAGGACTAAGCGCAGTCTGAGCACTTAATAGCGTACTCAATAGTAGAAATACGAAAAGGTTTATTCTCCTCATAATCATTCGTTTAATCGTTTAAAGGCACGAGGCAGATACTGGATGAGGTCGCTGGCGATAACACTTTCCTCGCCCAGTTCGCGAGCAGCAATGTCGCCTGCCAGCCCGTGGAGATAGATTCCTACGAGACAAGCATCCTCTTGTTTATAGCCTCTGGCCAACAGACCAGTGATGATACCCGTGAGCACATCACCGCTACCAGCCGTAGCCATTCCTGCATTACCCGTGCTGTTGAAGACAATATGACCATCTGGCAGACAAAGCGACGTATGATGCCCCTTAAGCACGATATAAGCCTGTAGGCGCTGAGCAAGGTCGCGCGCCTTCATGAGACGCTCATAGCTATCGGTAGAACGTCCGACGAGGCGATCGAACTCTTTGGGATGTGGGGTCAAAATCAAGTCTTTTGGCAACTGTTGCAACCAAGCTGGATGGTTAGACAACACGTTGATTGCATCAGCATCGACCACTAAAGGACATTGTGTACGGCGCAACTGAGAGATGACAGCGATAGCAGTCTGCTCACTGGTTCCCAAACCAGGACCAATGCCCACCGCATTGAAGTCCTCTGTGTCAACAGCCTCAGAGAAAATAGTTTCCTCGCGATCGAACTGAATGATAGCTTCAGGTACACTGACTTGCAAGAGCAGACTATTTTGCCTTGGTGTATGGGTGGTACACTTACCCGCCCCTACTCTGAGGCATGCTTTTGTTGCCAATACGGAAGCGCCGCCCATGCCGTAACTGCCAGCAATAATGAGGGCATTGCCCATCTTTCCTTTATGGGCAAAGGGGTCACGAGGCAACAGTCTTGGACGTATATCATTCTCTTCAAGCAATGTAAAGTTAGCATCTGTTTTCGCAATACCTTCCTGACTAAGTCGTATATCGAGAACCTTCAAACGCCCGATGAAAATCTGAGACTCAGGAAACAAGAACGATAGCTTGGGCAACTGGAGGGTAAGAGTCAAATCGGCACGGACAATATTGGCCCGTATATTATAGGTATTGTCCTCTGTCATGAGACCTGAAGGTATATCGATGCTCACGACTTGAGCTGGCGAAGCGTTGATATACTTCACCAATGAAGCGAAACCACCTGCAAGGGGCTTGTTAAGACCTGAACCGAAAAGGCCGTCGACAACAAGCATCCCCGCCTCGAGCTGAGGAGGTTCAAACTCTTGTGTCACCTCTATGAAAACTTTGGGTCTCTTGTCGAGCAGTCGCTGACGGTTGACGCTACAATCAGCCGACAAATGGCCAGAAATATTAAAAAGGTATGCAGAAACATCGTAATTCCTGTCGCAGAGCATCCTGGCAACAGCCAAGGCGTCGCCACCATTATTGCCTGGTCCAGCGAAAACAACAACGCGCGTGGCACTGTTCCATTCGTCGGTGACGGCTTGGGTCAGGGCTTTTGCTGCACGCTCCATCAGATCAATGCTCTTGATGGGTTCGTGCTCTATGGTAAAACGATCTAATTCGCGGATCTGAGCACTCGTAAATATCTTCATTGGTGCAAAAATACGAAAAATATGCTAATGAATGTACGAGTTTGCGGATTTTTTTGTAAATTTGCACAAATTTTTAACTCTTTCAGTGTATGAGCATCGTCAAAATCAAGGACAAAACGTTTGAAACGTCAATTACTGAGGACGTGATTAAAGCTCGCGTCAAGGAGGTTGCACAACAGATCAGCAAGGACATGGCGGGCAAGACGCCACTCTTCCTTGGTGTACTTAACGGCTCATTTATCTTCGCAGCAGACTTAATGCGCGAGATGACTATCCCCTGCGAGATCACGTTTGTAAAACTCGCCTCGTATCAGGGAACCACCTCAACAGGAAAGATTAAAGAAGTATTAGGCATCAACGAAGACTTAACAGGACGGACTGTGATCATTGTGGAAGATATCGTGGAGAGTGGACAGACCATGAAACGCATGATTGAATCGCTTGGCACGAGGAATCCTGCCTCTGTACACATCTGTACCCTATTCTTTAAGCCCGAGAAACTGCAGGAAGAGTTGCAGCTTGATTACGTAGCTTTCAGCATTCCTGACGACTTCATCGTTGGCTACGGACTTGATTACGACCATCAGGGACGTGAGCTGAAAGACATCTATACGATTGTAAAAGATTAATAACAACAAAAAACAGGATAATGAAGAATATTGTAATATTCGGTGCTCCAGGCTCAGGCAAAGGCACACAAAGTGACATGATGATCGAGAAGTACGGACTGAACCATATCTCTACTGGAGATGTGCTACGTGCTGAAATCAAAAAAGGAACAGAGTTGGGAAAGACTGCTGCCAGTTTTATCGACAACGGACAGCTGATACCCGATGACTTAATGGTGAGCATCCTCGCCTCAGTATATGACTCTTTCGGAGACCATAAAGGGGTGATTTTCGACGGATTCCCCCGTACCATCCCACAGGCAGAGGCCCTGAAGAAGATGCTCGATGAGCGCGGTGACAAAGTGGCTGCGATGATTGAGCTCGACGTACCAGAGGACGAATTGATGAAGCGCTTGATACTGCGTGGACAGCAGAGCGGGCGTGCAGATGACAACGAGGAGACCATCAAAAAGCGCCTTGTAGTCTATCACTCTCAGACCCAGCCACTTATTGAGTGGTACAAGAAAGAAGGTGTGCATTATCATATCAATGGCTTAGGCGAGCTCGACCGCATTTTTGCAGACATCTGCGCTGTGATCGATAAGATCTAGGCAGACCTAGGCAGACCTAGGTAATCCTAGGATACCCCTATACAACAATAAAATATGGAGAGCAATTTTGTAGACTACGTGAAGATTTATTGCCGCTCTGGAAAGGGCGGCAAAGGCTCCATGCACCTACGACACGTAAAATACAATCCCAACGGCGGCCCTGATGGCGGCGATGGCGGCAAAGGCGGTAGCATCATCCTAAGAGGCAACCACAACTACTGGACACTGCTGCATTTGAAGTACGAGCGCCACATCTTTGCCGAACATGGAGGCAATGGAGGTCGTGACAAGTGCCATGGAACTGACGGCAAAGACGTATATATCGACGTGCCCTGCGGAACAGTGGTCTACAATGCCGAGACGGGAAAATACGTCTGTGATGTCACCTACGACGGACAAGAGGTGATGCTACTGAAAGGTGGACGTGGAGGACTCGGAAATTTCCAGTTCCGCACTGCCACAAACCAGGCACCAAGATATGCACAGCCAGGTGAACCGATGCAGGAAATGACCATCATCCTTGAATTGAAACTGTTGGCTGATGTAGGACTCGTAGGTTTCCCGAATGCGGGTAAGTCGACACTTGTATCTGCCCTTTCAAATGCTCGTCCGAAGATCGCCAACTACCCCTTTACCACGATGGAGCCATCTTTAGGCATTGTTGGCTATCGCGATGGGAAATCATTTGTGATGGCTGATATCCCTGGCATCATCGAGGGAGCAGCAGAAGGCAAGGGGCTTGGCCTGCGCTTCCTACGACATATCGAGCGCAACTCATTGCTGCTCTTTATGGTACCTGGAGATACTGATGACATCAAGCACGAGTATGAAATTCTACTGAACGAATTGAGACAATTCAACCCTGAAATGCTCGATAAGCACCGCGTACTGGCAGTAACGAAGTGCGATCTGCTCGACGAAGAACTCATTGAGATGCTTCGAGAGACACTGCCAGAGGATTTGCCCGTGGTATTTATCTCGGCTGTGACAGGCTTTGGACTTGAAGAGCTGAAAGATGTGCTCTGGCGAGAATTGAATGCAGAGAGCAACAAACTTGCTGTCATCACCTCAGAAGATACACTCGTACACCGTGATAAGGACATGAGTCGCTTTGCCCAGGAACTCGCTGAAGAAGGCGAGGACGAGGATATTGAATATATCGACGAGGAAGAGGTTGAAGACATTGAGGATCTCGACGACTTCGAATACGATGAAGAATACGAAAAAGAATGACCCCAGAACTTCACTATTACCACATTGCCGAGAATGTGACAGCATTCAGCACGACTCGCCACGGAGGCTATAGTCAGGGGAACTATGGCGAACTGAACGTGAACCTTTACTGTGGTGATCATCCAGAAGCCATCGCCAAGAACCGAAAGTTGCTTTGCAAGGCATTGGCTGTAGCTGAAGACCGCCTGGTAATGCCCCATCAGGTACACGATACTGGGGTTAGCCAGGTAGGAAAGACTTTTTTCTTGCTATCAGAGGATATCCGTAAACAGGTGCTGGAAGGCATCGATGCGCTGATAACAAACATGAGGCACATCTGTATCGGGGTGTCGACAGCTGATTGCATACCTATTATTATATATGACCCTGAGCATCACGCAGCAGGTGTGGTGCACAGCGGCTGGCGAGGAACGGTAGCCAACATCACAGGGCGCGTAGTCACCTCTATGCAAAGGGCTTATCAATCCAATCCTGAGATGCTGAAAGCCGTGATTGGACCAGGCATCTCTTTGAAGAACTTCGAGGTGGGCGACGAGGTCTATGAGGCTTTCTCAGACGCAGGCTACCCTATGGAGCAGATCAGCCGTAAGGAGCAGAAATGGCACATTGACTTGTGGGCATGCTGTCGCTTGCAACTGGAGGCGACAGGCATCAAAGCCGAGAATATCGAGGAATGTGGTATCTGCACCTATGATGAAGTGAAGGATTATTTTTCAGCCAGAAGGTTAGGAATTTCCTCTGGACGCATACTGACTGGCATCGTGCTAAGATAAATAGCGCAACAATTTTCACCGTTTTTAAAAAAAGTTGCCTTTTTATAACATTAATTCAAAATAAATTTTTTATCTTTGCAGCGAAATAACAAAGGAGGGATTCGTCCCCCCCTCATTTAATTAATTAAAACAGTTCTAATTTTATGCAGAAAAGATTATTCTTTCTGGTTGCTATGTTGTTAACAATGTCGTTAACAGCCTTAGCACAGGTAACTACATCAAGTTTGGCTGGTAAGGTGACTCTCGACGATGCAAACGGCGAGGAAGTCATCGGTGCAACTATTCAGGCCATCCATGAGCCTTCAGGTACCCGTTATGCTGCAGTGACCAACACTTCTGGTCGTTTCACCATTCAGGGTATGCGTACAGGAGGTCCGTACAGTGTGACGGTTTCCTACATTGGATTCCAGCCCAAGACCGTGAAGGGGGTAAACCTTCAGCTCGGTGAGACCTACAATTTGTCTGTATGGCTCTCAGAGGATGCTAATGAGCTGGCAGAGGTCATTGTAAGCGGTAAGGCTTCGAAGTTTGCCGCTGAAAAGACTGGTGCTTCTACAAACATTAACAGTTCACAGATCCAGAACCTGCCTACAGTAAGCCGTAGCATTACTGATGTGACACGTCTGTCGCCTTATGGTGGTAACGGCATGAGCTTCGCAGGATCTGATGGCCGAACCGCTAACTTCACAGTCGACGGTGCCAACTTCAACAACAACTTCGGTCTTTCCGACAAGTTGCCTGGTGGTGGTAATCCTATCTCACTCGATGCTATCGAGGAGTTGCAGGTGGTTATTTCTCCGTATGACGTTCGTCAGACCAACTTCATCGGTGGTGGTGTGAACGCTATCACGAAGTCAGGTACCAACACCTACAAGGCCAGCGCCTATATTTACCACAGAAATGAGAATATGCGTGGTGACGCTATCGACCGCGAGCAGATAGCAGGTGCACGAGCTAAGGACAGCCAGACGACTTATGGTTTCACCTTTGGTGGTCCGATCATCAAGGACAAGCTGTTTATCTTCGTAAACGGTGAAATGTCTAAGATTCCTACCATCGCTAACCGCTGGCAGGGTTCTGCAAACGGAGTAGCAGATGCCGACAACTACATCTCACGCACAAAACTCTCTGATCTCCAGACTGTTTCAAACCACGTCAAGAACAAGTACGGATACGACACTGGCTCGTGGACGGACTTCCCTGCTGATGAGAGCAACTATAAAATCCTGGCTCGCCTCGACTGGAACATCACAGACAGACATCATCTGGCTCTGCGCTACAACTTTACCAAGAATAACATCTGGAACGCGCCTAACGCCACTTCTATGGACGGTGGTACGCGTATGAGTGGTGCCCGTACATCACAGTACTCCATGTCGTTTGCCAACTCCATGTACTCTATGGAGAATATCGTACACTCATTCTCTATCGACTTGAACAGCCGTTTCACAGAGAACCTCTCCAACCAGTTCCTGGCAACTTTCTCAAAGCTCGATGATATCCGTGGTACCAACTCTTCAGAGTTCCCGTTCGTTGACATCCTCGATGGTGGCGACAACAACTACATGGCCCTTGGTTATGAGCTGTTTACTTACAACAACGCTGTTCACAACACGATTTGGAACATCAAGGACGACATCACCTATTATATGGGTGGGCACAAGCTTACCGCAGGTATCATGTTCGAGCATCAGATGGCCGACAACCAGTACATGCGTAACGGTACAGGTTACTATCGCTATAATAGCATAGAGGACTTCATCAACGGAGCTGCTCCTGAAATCTTCTGTCTGACCTATGGTTACGGTGGCGAGTCAAAGCCTGCTGCACGCGTACAGTTCAATCGCCCAGGTATCTATGCTCAGGACGATTGGAACATCACAGACAATCTGAAGATGACACTCGGTCTCCGTGTCGATGGCCTCTTCTTCAACAATAAAGACTTGATGACCAACAAGGCCATCCTCGACATCGACTACAACGGCCGTCATATCGACACTGGTAAGTGGCCTGGTAACAGCATTACCTTCTCTCCACGTTTCGGCTTTACCTACGACATCTTAGGCGACAAGAGCCTGAAGCTGCGTGGTGGTACTGGTCTCTTCTCTGGCCGTCTGCCTCTCGTATTCTTCACCAACATGCCTACCAACGGTGGTATGGTGCAGTATCAGGCACAGGTCAACGCCGCTAACGCCAAGAAGATGGGCTTCACAATGGATGAGTTCGCTGGTGGTATGATGACAGACATCGAAACCATGAAGAACAAGCTGCAGTCACTCGGCTATCCGATGGACATCACACCTGAGAAGGGAGCCGCTCCTTCATCTATCTGTGGTGTAGATCCCGATTTCAAAATGCCTCAGGTATGGAAGACCTCTCTGGCCGTTGACTATCAGCTGCCCGTATCCTTCCCGTTCACCGCTACTGTTGAGGGTATCTTCAATAAGACAATCAACGGCGTGAGCATCTCTGACTGGAGTATCCCCAACGTAGGTGGATTCGCACGCTTCAATGGTGCAGACAACCGTCCTATCTATCCTGCAGGTTTCCGCACAGGCACCAAGGCCTTCGTGCTCGAGAACACTCGTCGTGGCTACGGATGGTCGGGTAACGTGACGCTGACTGCACAGCCCGCTGAGTATATCAGCCTGATGGCAGCCTACACTCATACCGTTTCCAAGGAGGTTACTGGTATGCCTGGTTCTGCTGCTGAGTCTGCCTTTACATACGTTCCCACCTCTGAGGGTCCGAACAATATCAAGTTGCACAACTCACAGTACGTGACACCTGACCGTATCGTGGCTTCTGCTACGATCCACGACAAGAGTGGCAACCATTACAGTCTGATCTATGAGACCTGGCGAGGCGGTTACAACTACTCTTACATGATGGTGAACGATATCAACAGCGACGGTTACAACTACGACGCCATCTATGTTCCTACAGACGATGAGGTAGGTGTTGGCTCTGGCAAGTTCCGTTTCGTATCTGAGAGCGACAAGCAGCGCTTCATGGACTTTGTTCATCAGGACAGCTACCTGAAGAAGCATCAGGGCGAGTATGCCGAGGCCTACAGCGTTTACTCTCCATGGGTTCATCGCTTCGACTTCAGCTACAAGCACGACTTCAAGCTGAATATCTGCAAGGCCAAGCACACGCTGCAGCTCAGCCTGGATATCAAGAACCTGATGAACCTCTTCAAGTCAAGCTGGGGCGTGATGAAATATCTGAATCCTGCTATCGGCTCTGAGGCCCGTATCCTGAAGTACGAGGGTGTCGACTCAGATGGTTATGCAACCTTCTCTACACCTGCTGTTATCAACGGCAACACTGAGACTTGGGTTCCCAACCACGCTATCGGCCAGTGCTGGTATGCTTCTATTGGTGTTAAGTATATGTTCAACTAATTTAAAGGTCAAGACAATATGAAACTGAAATATATTATTCCGTCTCTCATGGCCATCGTAGCTGCAGTGTTTACAAGCTGCAACGACGATAAGAATCCTACTTATCTCCATGAGCTCCGCGTATCGCAGTCTTACGTATCGCTCAGCACCAGCGGTGGCTCTACCTCCATTGATATAGAGGCAGCCGGCAGTTGGTCTGTATCTGGTGCACCTGAGTGGCTGACCGTATCTCCTGCTTCTGGTAGCGGTAATGGCTCTATTTCCTTCTCTGCTGATGCAGCTGAGGGACGCACTGCCGAGGTTATTATTTCATGTGAGGGCCTGACACAGCGTATCAACGTCATTCAGGGGCTTGCCACCGTTTCGACGGCTACTTGTGCTGAGGTTCTTGCTGGTCCTGACTCAAAGACCTATCGCGTAACTGGTGCTGTGACCAAGATTGCCAACACCACCTATGGAAACTGGTATCTGAATGATGGTACTGGCGAGGTATATATCTATGGTACACTCGACAAGAGCGGTGCCGAGAAGAACTTCCTGAGCCTTGGAATCGAGGTAGGCGACGAGGTGACCGTTGAGGGTCCGAAGACTACCTATAACGGCACTGTGGAACTCGTAAATGTCAGCGTGATTAAGATTAACAAGTCACTGATCAAGGTCGACTCTCTGACCATCGGTGGTGTCACAGCCGCAGAACTGCCTCTCGAAGGTGGTGAGATCGTAGCCAACCTGACCTGCAAGGGCACAGGCGTGGCTGTCGAGATTCCTGCTGACGCACAGTCTTGGCTGGGTGTGGTCAACTCTACCGTAGGAGCTAATCCCACCGTAACCCTCCGTGCTGCCGCTAACGCAGGCGGTGAGCGCAGCGCTACAGTGACCTTTAAGACGACTGACGGCAAGAAGGAGTATTCCTCACAGGCAACGATCGTTCAGGCCGGTGCCATTGTTGACGTCTCTGTCGCCGAGTTCCTCGCAGCTCCGGTAGGCGATGCTTTGTATCGTGTATCTGGTGTTATCACAAAGGTTGACAATCCCACATACGGCAATGTCTATATCCACGACTATTCTGGTGATGCCTACATCTATGGCATCGGTGCCAAGGGTGATTTCGAGGCCAGTGGCCTCGCAGAAGGCGATGTCGTGACACTCGTAGGTAAGCGTGGCGAGTATAAGGGTACTGCTCAGATGACGAAAGCTCAGGCCGAGAGCAACATCAAGGTCTATGAGAAGACGTTAGCAGAGTTCCTGCAGGAGCCCGATGACTCACCGCTGTATTACAGAGTTACTGGTATTGTCGACGAGATTGCCAACGATACCTATGGAAATCTCTATCTGAAGGATGGCGACACCCGTCTCTATGTCTACGGTTGCTATCCAGGATGGGGTGCTACAGGCGATGCCCGCAAGGGTGCTGTCGAAGCTTTTGACATAGAAGTCGGCGACAAGCTGACAGTCATTGGCAAGAAGTCTGTCTACAAAGATGTGCCGCAGGTCAGCAATGGTGTCTTCTACTCATTAGTGAAGGCAAACTAACCCTGTCATTTATAATCATAAGCTCCCAGTATCGCAAGATGCTGGGAGTATTTTATTTAAATAATCAGCAGAAATAGTTGTTTATTTAAAATAAATGCGTACCTTTGCAGCAGATAAGGAAACTAACAATAACAGAATATGATGAAAAAGAGATTGTTCATGATGGTTGTGACATTGCTGACATTTGCAATGACCACCATCGCTCAGGTAACAACATCAGGAATCAATGGTATCGTAACCACTGGCGACGAAGAAGCCATTGGAGCTACAATTACCGCCAAGCACATTCCTTCGGGATCTGTCTATCGTGCCGTAACCAACATCGACGGCCGCTATACCATCACAGGTATGCGCGCAGGTGGGCCTTATGAGGTCGAAATATCCTACATCGGCTATCAGACAACGAAATTCACAGACATCCAACTCGCGCTGGGTCAGAGCACAGTGATCGACGCCAAGTTGTCTGAGGAAGGCGAATTGTTACAGGAGGTCGTAGTCGTTGCTGCAGCTCGTAACACGATGCGCAGCGACCGCTCTGGTGCAGTGACCAATCTGAATGCCAACCAGATGGCATCCATCCCGACAGTAGGTCGCTCGATGACCGACCTGATGAAGATGACCCCACAGAGTAGTTCTTCCAGTGGTATGGCCATTGGTGGTGGAAACTACCGCCAGTCGAGCGTCACCATCGACGGTGCCTCATTCAACAATGCCTTTGGCCTGGGTGCTTCTCCGCTGCCAGGCGGCGGCACCCCGATCTCACTCGATGCCCTCGATCAGATGACGGTATCGATTACACCATACGATGTACGTCAGAGCGGATTTACGGGTGGTGGCATCAATGCCGTTACGAAGAGTGGTACCAACCAGTTTAAGGGTTCACTCTATACCTACCTGACGAGCACGTCGCTGAAGGGTGCACGTGTGGCCACGACGACACTGCCCGTCGACGACGGTCATAGCAACACCTACGGACTGACCCTCGGTGGCCCGATCATCAAGGATAAGCTCTTCTTCTTCGTCAACGGTGAGATTGAAGACAATGTCACCACAGGCCCTGCAGCCCGTGCCGGCGATGGTTCTACACCTTATACCAGCACCAACCGCCGCCCGCAGATTGAGGAACTAGAGAGCCTGTCATCCTATATGCAGAACACCTACGGCCTGACCACAGGTCCATGGCAGGGCTACAACGTCAAAACACCTGCCTATCGTATCCTGGCCCGTTTAGACTGGAACATCCACGAGAACCATAAGTTCAACGTCCGTTTCACCAAGTCAAACCGCAAGAGCTCAAGCCCCGCTTCCGCTTCACGCTCCATCGGCAGCAACCAGGCCACCAAGATCTACGGTGGAAACCAGAACACATACGGCAGCAACACCAACTACGGTATGTCGTCGCTCTCCAGCCGCTACTATGCGGAGTACCGCTTCACCTCCATTGCAGCCGAGTTGAACAGTAAGTTCGGCAAAGTGCAGAACACCCTGCGCGGCACCTACTCCTTCCAGGATCAGCCCCGCTCAACGGAGTATGGCGATGCAGCACCAGTTGTCGAGATTGTCATGAACGACGGCCAGGACCACTACCCTACCTGGGCACTCACGGGCGATGTGTTCACCTACGGCAATCTGGCACAGACAAAGAATACGGTCATTACCGATGAAGTGAACCTCACACTGGGTAAGCACAACCTGTTTGCCGGTCTCCAGTTCGAGCACAATTATGCAGCCAACGGCTATGCTCAGGCTGCAGCAGGCTACTACGCCTTCGAGGCCACGCCCGAGGAAGTGACAGCAGGCAACTGGGGGGCCGTCTTCGGACGAGCACCACGCGTATTCGGCATCACATACGGCAACAACGAGGGCCACTCCATGTTCACTTCGAAGATGAAGACCAACCAGGGGTCGCTCTACGTGCAGGACAACATCAGCTGGAGCGAGCGCTTCCGCATGTCACTGGGTGTGCGCTTCGAACTGCCCTCCTACCCCAACCTTGAAAACAATTTCAACGAGGAATATTACAAGATCGACTTCGGGGGCCGCCATTTCCGCACAGACAACGTGCCCAGTGCCAGCGTCAGCGTCTCTCCGCGCGTAGGCTTCAACTGGGACATCACGGGCCAGCGTAACCTCATCCTCCGAGGAGGTACGGGTCTCTTCGTAGGCCGCATGCCCTTCGTATGGCTCGTTTCTGCCGTAGGTAACTCAGGTATGGGTCAGACCTCATACGTCGCCAACGGCGAGCAGGCACAGAACCTGCGCTTCACCACCAGCCAGGAAGAGATGCTCAAGCAGATCAATGCCAAGAGCTCAACCACCGTTCCTGGCAGCCCCACCATCCTGAGCGAAGATCTCCGCATGCCGAAGACGTGGAAGGCTTCACTGGCCTTCGATGCCAAGATTCCTGGTGATATCGACTTCACCCTTGAAGGTATCTTCAACAAGGATCTGAATCCTGTCGTTGTCTCCAATGCCGACATCTACTGGGACGGCACGTCAACGGTAGACCTCGGGCACGGCGACGTACGCCATAAGATGTCTTATTACGACGCCAACCACTCGGCCTATCTGCTCGAAAATGCAGGCAGCAAGGCATACTACTGGTCAGTGAGCGCCCAACTGCGCAAGTCGTTCGACTTCGGTCTCGACCTCTCAGCCAGCTATACCTTCTCGAAGGCCAAGAGCTATACCGAGGGTATCGGCGATCAGGTTTCGTCAGCCTATAACAACTATCGTAACTCTGTCCATGCCGTCAACGACAACGAGCTGGGTTATGCCACCTACGTAGCGCCAAACCGTCTGCTCCTCTCAGCCAGCTACACGCTGAAGGAGTCGAAGTACACCACCTCGCGTTTCAGCCTCGTCTACGACGGTTATCAGTATGGTTACCTCGGCAACTACGCCTACAGCCGCTACAGCTATATCTTCAGCAGCAACGTCAACAGCGACCCCTCTGCTCCAGGCAACCTCATCTATGTGCCTGCATCGCGCGAGGAACTCAACAGCTGGGACTTTGCCGAGAGCAGCTACGGCGACGCCAAGAACCCCTCGGTATATACAGCCGATATGCAGCGTGACGACTTCTGGGCATATATCAACCAGGACAACTATCTGAAGAACCGCAAGGGTCAGTATGCTGAGCGTGGCGGCGCCAAGATGCCCTGGCATCATCAGCTCGACTTCAAGTACCAGCGCGACATGACCCTTGAGATCGGAAAGACCAAGCACACCCTCCAGCTGGGTATCGACATTGAGAACCTGCCCAACTTCCTCTGCAAGGACTGGGGACTCTTCAAGCAGGTTACGGGCAACGCCTTGCTCTCCTACAATAAGGGAAAGTACACGTATAACACTGTTGACAATGCCCGCCACCTGAGTACCTCTCAGAACTACCTGAGCACAGCCTCCACCTATCAGATACTGTTCACCATCAGATATCTGTTCAATTAAATAATGACAATCCCCCGCTCGGTGTGTGAGCGGGGGATTTTTTATCTTTCGCTTAGCCCCCATTCTCCATTTTTGCGACATGCAAATGGGGCGTGCCAGACCTTGCCTCAGCCCTTTGTTCAGAGCCGTCGTCATGATGCTGTAGTTATCCCAATACTCCTTCTGGCTCTCGAAGTATTGGCGGCGCTCTGATTCTGAATAATGGGCTATAAAACAATTTTACCTGTAGCGACTACATTGAATTAATCCTCACCTTTACCGTAAGACTTCTTGATCCCGCGCTGACGGTGTATGTGCCTACCCTAACTATATCAAATACCATGTGATCACCATCTTGAACTCCCGCGACTTCTTCTCCATCTTCATGATACATATGAATCGCTTTTGGTTCATATAGCCCTTTTGGGCTTTTGTATGTCGCAATCAATTTCGCTGATTTTCCATCAGAAGGGAGTATGATATTTGTTTCGCTAACCTCTAACGTTCCCTCGGGATCATTTACATCTAAACTACTATTGTTCAGATTCTCTGTCGGGTCGTCTTCCTTCGAACAGGAAGCCATCATCACACTCGTCATGGCTATGCCCACTGCGAGAATTGCCATCATAAGAAAATGCCTTGTCTTCATAACCTTTATTGGTCCTATAATTCGTTAATACTTGATTTTGTTTGAAACTACGTGTGCAAATTTAAGAAGAATCCCCCATACCTACAAGTAAAACGACAAAAAAACATAAAATCTTTGGTGGTTTAGCTAACAGCGGGACGGTTCTTTTGTTATCCAGTCGGGATCCTGTTACCAAGATGAAACTTTACAGCCTCACTGCCCAGACGACGGGCAGTGAGGTTTTTCTTTATTTCAGAAAATTGTATTAATAGTAGAACTTTTTAGAATTAATAGTAGAAAGTTCTGGAATTAATAGTAAAAAGTTGTGGAATAAAATCCCGGGCCAGCCCCATACTCCAGGCTGCTTCTAACCTGCTTCTAGGCTGCTTCTAGGCTTACTCATGAGTATGCTTAGAG
>ODAI011255003.1_pt1 | contig 32341 bp, 21 predicted proteins | sample 1539321 | NCBI WGS metagenome assembly ODAI01 (sample SAMN02144231, study PRJEB22623) | gut metagenome | biome: sheep rumen | host: Ovis aries | place: New Zealand
ATCCAACATAAAAAATGCGCGGAAGCGGAAAAACGCCCGGGCTGCCATTTGCAAAGCGAAGCGTGCAACCGGCAGTCCGGGTGTTTTTCCGCTGGGAGCGCATTTTTGTTTTCATGCTGAATCCCTGAAAAGCGCCCTTGACGGCTAGCTATTTTCCGCGCCTTGTGTTATACTTATGTCTGGCTGTAATTCCTTTTGTGGTAATGCTTTGGCTTGCAGCGTAAGCCTTGCTGCGGGGGCGCGGTCTTTTTTCTTGGACGACAGAGAGTATGAACGATAAAGATATTTTTAGCTATGGCGAGGAAATCTTGCGCAGCATAAACAAAGCTGCCGAGACGGGAAATTTCTCAAACCTCAGCAATGACATACGGCGTTCCATCAGCGGGGCAGCGACAAACCTGACTTCCAGCCTCAGCTCGGAAATACGCAGCAGCGTGGAATCAGGGCTGAAAAACGCCTTTTCCCCCCGGAACGAGCAGCGGACGCCCTTCTTTGCCGTAAAGGTCAACAAATACTCCACCAACTTTTCCGGCATGATTAAAATCGTCATCGGATCCCTCATCGCCTTCATCATGGGAATACTGATTCTGGGATGCATCGTCTCGATTTCCGACGGAACGTCGAGCCTCAAGACGGACCTGGGCCCGCTCATTTTCGTTATCCTGGCTTTTGCAGGAGGAATAAGCCTCATCCTGTCCGGAAAAAAGAAACGCGCGCTCGTGAAGGACTTTTTTAACTTCGGCAGCATCATCGGAAACAAGTCGTATATCACCTTGCAGGAGCTTTCGGATAAAACGGGCAAGGCCGTTGACTACGTTCTCCGCCAGATACGGCAGATGAAAAAGCGCGGCTATCTGCCGTACGCCACGATGGACAAGGCCGAGACGACGCTCATGCTTACCGACGAGGTCTATAAGGAGTACGTCAGAAGCACCGTGTTCAGCGCAAAGCAGCGGGAGGCTGCCGCCACCGCACAGAGCGCGCCTGCGGGCGAAAAAGACGGAAAAGCCGCGAAGGTTGACTATTATACCATTGACGAGAGCCTGCCCAAAGACGTGCAGAGCATACTCAGGGAAGGAAACGACTACCTGCACAAAATCCGCTATTTCAACGACCTGATTCCCGATACGGAGTCTATGTCCGACAAGCTGTATACCCTTGAGGCGACCGCCCTCTCAATCTTCAAGAAGCTGAGGGAATCGCCGGATATCGCGGGCGACTTGCGGAAATTCATGTCGTATTACCTTCCTACCACGGAAAAGCTTTTGCAGAGCTATGTGAATCTGCGGAAGGAGTCGCAGGCGGTTGAGAACATCGCGAATGCGCAGAAGGAAATCGAAGAGGCGACCGATGTCATAAACGATGCCTTTGTAAAGCTTCTGAACCAGCTTTTCCAGAGCACGTCGTGGGACATCGCGTCGGATATCTCCGTGATGAAGACGATGATGCGGCAGGATGCGCTTTTGTAAGGGGCACGAGGGCGGCGCGGCCCGGTGGACAGTCCGGGCGGCGCCTGCAATAGATAGCGGCTGTTTCAAAAGCAGCAGGCTTTTGAGACTTGTTCGATAGAGGAGCAATGTATGGAACTGAAAACTGAAACCCCGGCACCGACCTTGGTTTTTGATGTGGCGCCAGCACCGGCAGGGACGGCGCTCCCTGTTGTGCAGCAGGAAAAACCAAAAGAAGAGATAGTGCTTTCAGAGGAGGAGAAGGCTCAGGTTGAGGCTTTCTCAAAGCAGATAGATTTGTCAAATTCCAACGCCATCCTGAACTATGGCGCCGGAACGCAGAAGAAGCTTTCGGACTTTTCGGAAAAAGCGCTTGAGGCCGTCCGCACCAAGGACATGGGCGAAGTGGGCGATATGATTACAAAGCTCATCGTCGAGCTGAAGGATTTTGATATCGAGGAGAAGGAAAAGGGGCTGAAGGCTATCTTCAAAAAAGGCGGCAACAAGCTGACGGCCATGAAGGCAAAGTATTCGAAGGTCGAGACCAATGTCAGCGTAATCACCACGGAGCTTGAGCGGCATGAGGCAACCCTGCTGAAGGATGTCGCGATGCTTGACCAGATGTATGCGGCCAACCTCGCGTATTTCAAAGAGCTCTCCATGTACATCGCTGCGGGAAAGAAAAAGCTTGAGGATACAAGGAGCGGGGAGCTTGTCGCGCTGCAGAACAAGGCGGCGGAGACAGGGCTTGCGGAGGATGCCCAGGCCGCCAAGGATCTGGCCGCCCTCTGCGACCGTTTTGAGAAGAAGATTTACGACTTGCAGCTTACCAGGACGATATCGCTCCAGACCGCCCCTCAGATCCGCATGGTGCAGGGTTCCGATACGATGATGGCGGAGAAAATCCAGTCCACCATCGTGAACACCATCCCGCTGTGGAAAAACCAGATGGTGATTGCCATCGGGGTCGAGCACTCCAATCAGGCGGCAAAGGCCCAGCGGGAAGTGTCGGACATGACGAACGAGCTGCTCAAGAAGAATGCCGATGCGCTGAAAGCCGCTACGATAGAGACGGTCAAAGAGTCTGAGCGCGGCATTGTGGACATTGAGACTATAAAGCACACGAACGAGCAGCTTATCAGCACGATGGACGAGGTGCTCAGAATTCAGGCTGAAGGCAAGGAGAAGCGCCGCACCGCTGAGCAGGAGCTTTCCCAGATTGAGCAGGAGCTGAAGACAAAGCTGCTGCAGGCTTCCCGCTCGTAAGCCTGGCTGGGTGGAATCCTGCCCAGCAGCCTTTTGGAATAATGTTAAGCCCCGGCCGGACGTTTGTGAACCCCGGCAGGGGCTTTTTTTTGCGGCCGAGCAGGGAGCTGGCGGCTTATTTTGCCCCCTGCGTCTGCACGGTACCGATAAAGAAGGTCTGCTTTATGGAGTCCAGCTGGAGCGTCAGCACCTGGCGCTTCTGCGTGGGCCTGCCGAAATCCGTGTAGACTTCCGCCTGCACGGTGACGGGCTGCAGGAGCTTCTGCTGGTGGCTGGCAAAATAATTCGCCTCGATTTTGAGCCCGCCTGCGGGAGCCTTCCTGATGCAGAATTCCTCCGGGCCGTAGCCCTGCGTAAAGTCCCGCGATATCCGCGCGCCGTTTGCGGTCAGCTTGTTGCCGTAGAAGCATTTTTCCCCGTCGCCGTCGGTTACCCACAGATCGACGTCGCAGTCGTCTGTATTCCACGTCAGCACGATGCGGACATCCATGTCGAAATTCTGGATGAGCTGCTTGTCGATTGCCTTTGTGTCCAGCCCGCCCCTGCCGCTTGCCGCGATGATGGCGTTCATGTCGTTCAGCGCAATCTGCTGCACCTCCGCAAAGCGGCTGTCCCATGAGCGCGATGCCACCTCATAGAGCGTGTCCACGGCCTTCTGCGCCTGCCCGTCGTAGTAATATGCCATGGCAAGATCGCGCCGGAACTGCGGGATTTCGCCCCGTATCTGCGTAAGCCGCTCAAAGACGGGGATTGCGAGCCCGTACAGACCGCGCTCCACGAGCTTGTTCCCCAGCGCGCGCAGAATGTCCGCGTTCTCAAGGTTCAGCTCCGCAAGGTTTGTCAGGATGCGCAGGCTTTCTTCCGCCAGTCCTTCTTGCGCAAAGTAGTCGGACACGTCCATGTAGAATGACGGTGAGCTCTCGTACTGCTCGCGGAGCTTGAGGTACGCGGCGTACATGCCCTCTGTGGGCGTGCGCTTGAGCGCCACCAGATAGTCCGCATCCGGGTTCCATGCCTGCAGCTGGATTTTCTGCGTGGTGGACGCGGATGCCTGCGCGCCCTTTGCCTGTTCCGTGCCGGGTGCCGCTGCCGCAGCTGCCGGGGCGGCGCTCATCATGCGGCTGCTGGAGCGCATCTGCACCGAGCGGTTGCTGCTGCCCGCTTCGGCCGCGGTGCTCGTTTCGGCAGGGGCTTCCTCCGTCACCATCGCCTCTGCCTCCATCATGACGGCATCGGGCACCGGGGCAGCGTCGTTGTACACTGCGCCGCCGAGCGGGCGGACAGGGCTGCCTTTCTTCTGCGGGTTCTTCCGCTTCCTGAATTCCTCCGGGGACGTGTTCCACCATTCACGGAACTGCTCAAAGTTGCGGTATACTTCCTGCGGAATGCCGCCGTCGCCGCTCCGCTTGCCCGTATTCTGGCGCGAGACAATGCGCTCGTATTCCTCTTTGAGCTCTTCCGGCGGATCTATTCCGTAGCGGACATAGTCCTGCACGCTGTCCAGCACGAGCAGCGACATGCCGCGCGTGACGATGGTGTGCTTTTTGGCGAGCGCCGTAATCTCTGCCTTATTCGCCTCGTAATCAGATGAGAGCGCGGCGATTTTTTTTGCGGCCCACTGCCTGATGACACGCTCCGACTGCATGTCGCTGGCGGCGTTGACAGTGAACGAGACTGTCTGGGAGACGGTGCTGCCGTAGCCGAGCCGGAGCGTCACGTCTGCCTTTTTGCGCCGCAGTATGCCCGACACGCTCAGGTTCTCCGTGACGGTGCTGCCGGGCAGCGGATAGATGTCCGTGATGCCGTCGCCGCATTCGGCGCTGATGATACGCAGCTGCTCCTCCGTCAGCAGGGGGAGCGCCTGGCTGGCGCTGAGCGCGCAGAGGTTCACGTATGCGCCGCCGTGCTGTGCCGCATACTGCGAGAGCGAGTCGTGGTCTGCGCGCGGGCTTGAGTTGATGACCGTCACGGGGCACGGTGCCTCCCCGCCGCCGGATATGCCCGTGCCCTTCCAGTTGGCTATGCCGTCCGTGAGCAACAGGATTTCGTCGGCCTGCACGGATGCAAGGCCAAGGTCAAAGCAGCTTGCGCCGTCATAGCTTTGCCCGCGCAGGAACTCGGCCAGCTGTGCGGCAAGCTCTTTGCCGCTGGCGGCGGAAAAAGTCTTTGTCTCGTGGATGCTGCTGCTGAACGTGCGGACGGTGACTTCCGGCGTGCACGTGGCAAAGTAGGCGGACAGCAGCGCGAGCTCCTCGTCAAGGGCGCGCTGCTTCATAGACGCGGATACGTCGTAGAACAGGGCAATCTTCTGCGGGGATTTTTTGCTCCGGCTTGCGCCGTCAATGCGGCGTGAGAATGTAAAGTACGTGTCCTTGCCCGCGTCCTGTATGAATACGCTGCCGTCCGCGGAAAACGATGATTCCGGCAGCGTAAAGGAAATCGGCGCGTCCAGGCGGTAGTGCTTGTGCTCCATGCTCGCCGTGTATCCGCTGTCCATGTCGTCAAAGCTGAGCCGCCGCGCGCTGGCGGGTGGCGTTTTCTTTGCGGCGGAGGAAAGCACGCTTATCCTGAAGGAGAACGCGTCCAGCTCGCCGTCGCTCAGCGCGGAATAGGTGTATGTCCTGCTGGCAGGAATCTCGGATTCGTAAGTCAGCTGCACGCGGCGGCTGCCCTTGGCGGGAATGGGGTACACGCGTGTCCTGAAATTGTTGCCCGCCGTCATCTCCACAAGGCCGGGGTCTATGCCCTGCCGCACGACGGCCTCAAAGACCTGCCGCCCCTTCTCCTTTTCCACGGCGACGCCCTGCCGCATCTTTCCGTTTATGTCGAGCGCGTATCCGGTGACGGTCTCTCCCGCACCAAGGGGGAATTCGAATTCGCCCTCAAGCACGCGGTCAGTGTCGTTCACGAACACCATGTCGAGCACCGTTACGGCGGATATTCCGGCGACCTGGACATCCGCATGCAGCTCGGAGAGCCGCACGGCTTTTTGTCCGGAAGCCGGGGCTCCTGCTATGCTCATCCTGATGCTTCCTTCCTGCTGGGCAAAAATCAGCTGCGCGGTCAGCAGCGAGGACAACAGCGTCGTTAGTTTCTTCATGGCGAACCTCTTGCAGTGGCATTCGGAAGCGGCGTGTATGGTGCCTGCTTCTGGATGGAAAACAAAGGAATCCGCCCTTTGTTACGCCGGAACGCCTGTATGCGGCGCAGTATGGCTTTCCGCGGGGCCCTCGGTTCTGCTTTTTACGGGGCAAGCCAGCGGGCGCGGCTCGTGTCCGTCTCAAAGACATCGACCGCGCAGAGATAGGCTTTGCCGCCGTCACGCTGCCCCAGCTGGGGCAGCTCCTCTATGATTTTGCCGGCTATGTAGCTTGCGATGCGCTCGGCGCTGGGGTTCTGCCCGAATTCCTCCCTGTCGTTGAGGTTCGTATGGTCAAGCTGGCCGCAGACCTGCCGCAGCGCCTTCTTGAATACCGAAAAATCGAGCAGCATGCCGCCCTCGTCCAGCTCGCTGCCCCTCGCGTGGGCGTAGACCTTGTAATTGTGCCCGTGCAGGCGCTCGCACTTGCCGTGATAGTCGCGTAGAAAATGTGCCGCGCTGAATGATGCCTCAACCCTGACTTCGTACATGGCGCAAGTATAGCATGTTGCCGTGCCGCTTGCAACTGAGCTGGCTGCGGAATCCGGGAAATCAGTTTTGTGCTCCGCGGGCGCAGAGTATGGATTCGATTCGCGCTTCCACCTCGCGGCGCGGCTTTGCCTGCACGTCCCGTATGTCCGCTTTTACGGTGAGCGGGGAGCCGTCCATGATGCTTATGCGGTCAGAGATTTCCACGGCTTCCCGGATGTCGTGGCTGACGCAGAGCACGGTGCGGGGCTCCTCGCGCAGCAGCTCGCGCAGGATTCCGCAGAGCTCCAGCTTTATCCGCAAATCCTGCGATTGGAAGGGCTCGTCCATGAGCAGGATGCGCGCGGGGTAGGCAAAGCTCCGTGCCACGGCCGCCCGCCGTAGCTCCCCGCCGCTCAGCTCGCCGGGCAGCGATTGCGCTTTCTGCTCCAGCTGCACGCGCCGCAAAAAATCCCGTGCCCTTGCTGCGGCTTTGTCCGGCGGCATGAGCGTGCTCAGCGGCAGCAGGACATTCTGCAGGACGCTCGCCGTCGGGATGAGCCGCGGCTCCTGAAAGAGAAAGGAGACGCTGCGCCCTTGCCCGCAGAGCCTTTGCGCGAGCCATGAGAGCAGGGTCGTCTTGCCGCTGCCGGAGGGCGCCATGATGCAGCTTACTTTTTTTTCTTCCGCGCGGAACGAGAAGTCCCGGAACAGCTCTCTGCTGCCCCGGCTCAGCGATACGGAACTGAGTGAAAGCGAAAAATCATCCTGCACGGCCGGTGATTCCTCCCAGCGCCCGCGCCGCACCGCGCTCCATGGCAAAGCAGATGCCTGCCGCCACCAGCGTGATGGCCGCCACATCCGCAGTCTCCAGATGAATCTGTGCGGTCTGCATGAGCGTGCCGGCGCCCGCGCGCGGCAGGCAGAGCACTTCCCCGGCGATGGTCGCCTTCCAGCTGAGCCCGAACGCAGATATGGCTCCCGCGCAGAAGGGCGGCAGCACGGCAGGAACCGTAATCCACCTGAGCTGCTGCCAGCGGCTGAGCCGGTAGACGCGTGCCATCTCCAGCAGCCCGGAGTCCATGCGGCGGATGCCTTCGCTCACGGCGCTTTCCATCACGGGAAAGGCTGCGAGCACGGACACAAAGACCGGGACAGTGCCTGACGTGAACCAGAAGAGCGCCATGAGGATGAACGAGACGACCGGCGCCGCCCTGACAAGCTCTATGGGGAACGCAAAGAATGCCCTGAGCCATGGCGAGCGCCCGCACAGCGCCCCAAGCACCGTGCCGGATACGACAGATATGCAGAAAGAAAGCATTGTGCGCAGGAATGTCATGGCGATTGCAATCCAGAAATCCGTTTGCCGCGCAAGTTTTGCGAGCGCGCGGGCGCTTGCCGCCGGGGATGGCAGGATGAGCGGCGCCCGCATGAGCCCCGCCGCGATTGTCCAGATGCCGATAAAGCAGAAAAGGGAGAGTATGCCCGGCAGCACGGCAGCGCTGTGTTTTGCTGCCGGGCGGCGTATGCTACTTGAAGTAGAACTGCTCATCGGGGAGTTTCCCTCCGATTGATTCCGGCGAGAAGTCAAGGAACAGCTGCATGTTCTTCTCTATTTCCTCGATGGATTCCTCCGCATTCTTCCAGACAAAATGGCTTGTGGGAATCGATGCCTCCACGACTTCCGCGGAAAGCGTCTTGATATACTTCTCTGTGTATGCCCCTGCCCGTGCGGGGTTGCTGTTTGTCCACTTGACCGCCGAGCTGAATTCCTTGATGAACTGCCGGACGCTTTCCGGGGACTGCTCCGCAAAGGCTTTGCGCACCACCATGACGGTAATCGGGTAGCTTGCGCCCTCGTCCCCCGTTGTCGCCGCGTAGAGCTCCTGTATGTCGAGCGCGCGCAGCGTCTTCTTGGATTTCAGTAGCGGGACGGTCGCAAAGGGCTCCGGCACCAGCGCGTAGCTTATTTTGTCCGAGACAAGCTGGGCGGGCAGCTCCTGCTGCGGAATAGAATAGTTGAGCGTCACGCCGTCCGCGCTGTTCACGGGAATGCCGTTCCGGGCAAGCAGCCACTGGAACAGGTATTCGGGCGTTGCCCCGTGCCCTGCCGAATGGACTTCCTTGCCGCGGAGGTCGGCGAGCCCGTGTATCCCGCTGTCCTTTGTAACGAGGAAGATGCAGCCCGTCTCCGTGATTCCCGCGCAGAGAATCGCGCCGCCGGTGCTGTTGTATGCTTTGAGCGCCACGTTTGGCGGGAGGAAGCTGATGTCGACTTCTCCTTTCAGCATTTTGGGCAGCATCGCCTGCGGCGAGGCGAAGCTGGTAAAATCGAGCGGCTTGCCGGCAACCTTGTGCTTGTGCATCAGGTAGGCGGCCGGAACCGAAGAGGGACCGTTCAGTATGCCGACAGAAATTTTCTCTTTTGCGCTGGCCGTCCAGACGGACAGCAGGCATGCTGCAGCCATAGGTATCAATCTGAAAAATTTCATGGCATAAGTATACATCCGCTTTCCCGGATGTGCAAGAGTGTGATTCGCCCCGGTCTGCTGCACGGAAAGGGACATGCGCCCCCGGTGGCGGCGATTTCATGCCGGAAAGCGCATGTCCGTTTCCGGCTTATGGCCTTGAGCGCCTAATCCCCGATCCGGTTCAGCGTAAAGTCGTCGAATGTGCCCCAGGCCGTTGCGTTGAGCTTTGCCCTCACGCCGAATCGCAGCGTTCCGTCGGTGACTTTGATGTCCTCAATCACCGGCTTTTTCCAGTCGCGCCAGCCCGTCAGCATGAACGGCGCCTGCTTCTCGCCGCCCGAGCTTTGCGCGAACAGTTCAATAGAAGATTCCAGCTTTACGTCCCCTCCCTGCGCGTAGAGGAAGAGGCGGTACGTGCCGTTTTCCAGCCCCGTAAGCTCCTGCTCAACGCTGAACGCAAAGTTTTCCGCCGCCCAGAAATGGAGCGAGACATCGCCCGAATGCGCGTCGTCCGCCTTCCGCTGGAAGTCCGCGGGGCAGGTTTTGCCGTCAAAGCTGATGTTCCAGACCGATGTGTCCTCGTCCTCAAAGCCCGGGTTCTTTACGAAATTCAGCAATCTTACGCTTACGTAGACCGTTGCCTTTGTTCCGTCTTGGAGCGTGCCGCTGATTGTGTAGTCGCCTTCCGTGCTGGTGTCTATGCGTGCGGCCGCCGCCTTGTCCCATTCCACGGCGACCTCCGTGTTCTTGGAGCGGTCGTTGTAGATTACCGCGACTTTTTGGGGGAGCGAGAGCGCCGAACCCACATTGCATGCCGCATGGACGTCGGGAACCGCGTCCACCCTGAGCGGGGCGGTGGAGCCGTACCTGAGGTACTTGAACACATTCAGCGAATCGAGCGGGTGGCCGTCAAAGCCGAACATCGCCTGATTGTCCCACGCGCAGCCGCCGTAATACAGCCCCGCGTCGGCGGGGTCGTATTCCCGCGAGAAGCTTGATGCCCAGCCGCTTCCGTATTTTTCCCAGAGAGGCTCGTTCTGCTCGCGGCCGCCCTTCCCCACGGGAATCCATGTACCTTCCCAATAAAAGAGCCCTGCGGCACCTGCCTCAAAGGCGTTTGCGGCAACATCGCGGACGCTCCATGCTTGCCCCTGCACGGTGGCCGGGTAGCCGGGAACGATGTCGCCGTTGCCCGATACGCTGTTCCCGAAGCCGTCGCCGTCTTGTGCCGTGTAGCAGTATGAGGTCTCAGCGATAATCACGGTTTTGTCGTATTTTTCCCGCAGGTTCCTGACCACGGCCTGCATGTTCTTGTACGAGCCGTGCCAGAAGGGGTAATAGGAAATGCCGAAGACGTCGTAATCCACCTTCATGTTGTTGAGGGTCGCCGCCGCCCGGTCGATTCCGGCCGCGTCTGTAATCTGCGTGTAGTGGACGGCAATCTTGATGTCCCGCCTGCTTTTCTTTGCGACATCGCGGACCGCCGTGCTGGCAGCGCGGAGCAGCTTCATGATATTGGTGATTTTTGTCTCGCCCGCAAGGCCGTAGTTGATTTCGTTCCCGATCTGGACCATTCCCACGTCCACGCCGGCCCTGATGATTTTTGTGAGGCTTTCCGTGGTGAAATCGGAGAGCGCCTGTGCCTTTTCGTCAATATCCATGCCGCTCCATGCCTTTGGGGCAAGCTGGCGCTTGGGGTCGGCCCAGAAGTCGGAGTAGTGGTAGTCGATAAAGACTTTCATGCCGTATGCGGTGGCGCGTCTGCCAAGCTCGATTGCGGTGCCGGTGTCGTTGTTCCCGCCGCCGTAGCCGTTTCCGTCCGCATCAAACGGATTGTTCCACACTCTGAGCCGGATGTAGTTCACGCCTGATTCCGCGAGCGTCTTGAAAACATCCTGCTTTTCGCCCGCAAAATTGTAGTAGGTGACGCCGCTTTTTTCTTCGGCCAGAACGGAAGATGCGTCCATGCCGCGGATAAAATCGTCGGGGAGGCCTTCGATGGGGTCAAGGAAGATGGCGGATTCTTCCCTCTGGCTGGGGAGCGGCACATGTGGCGCTTTTGCGGACGATTTGCCGCATCCGGAAAGGAGCATGGTGCATATTCCGGCGGAGAGGGAGAGCGCGTTTCTTACGAGCAAAGACTTTTTCATGCATACCTCACTGAGCTGCGTGTTGTGTAAACGTGTTGTCAACACGTGTTGTTAACTCCCATTATACATCGCTTTTTCCGTTTGTCAACAAAAGCTGGGGGCTTTTTGGGCGCCTGCTCTCAGAGGAATCAGGGTAAAAGCGGCTTTGAAGCGGGAGGGCGCGGGATGCCGTCAGCAGCTTTCAAGGATTTTGGCGATGGAGGTCTTCAGGAACATGTATTTCTCGTAGTAGGGGTCGCGCCGTTTGGTGCACAGGAATTCCACCGTTGTTCCGAGTGCGGAGGCAAGCTTGATTGCGTCCGATGCGCGGGGTTCCGTCCCCGACGTCCGCATGGAAGAGATAGTCGTCTCCGGAAGCCCTGTCTTCTGCGAGAGCCAGCGGTATGATGTGTGCTGTGCCGCCCGCAGCTCTTCCACGTTGTCCCAAAAAATCATGCCACGATTATACTACACAAAATCGTATAAAAAGACTTGAAAAATACGAATGCAAGTAGTAAACTCTGGGGAAATATACTTGGTTTCGTATAAAAAAACTGCTGTTTCTACGATATTGCGGATTTTTCCGGCGTGGCGCGGCAGGAATGGAGGAGGGGCGCAGTGCTCGGCGCAGTTGTTTTTGACATGCAGGGGACGCCCGTTCGCACAAAGAAAGATTGTGCCGCCACGCTGACTGCGGGGCACGGGGAGCGCTGCCCGTGAACAAAAAAATCATCGGTTACACCACGGGCGTGTTCGACCTCTTCCACGTGGGGCACCTGAACATTCTGAGGCAGGCGAAGGCCCGCTGCGACTACCTTATCGTGGGTGTGTGCACGGACGAGCTGACCCACCGGCTCAAGGGCAAGTGGCCGGTCGTTCCCTACGAGCAGCGGGCGCGGATAGTGGAGGCGCTGCGCTACGTGGACGAGGTTGTGCCGGAGACCAGCGCGGACAAGCTTGCCGCCTGGGAGCGCCTTGGCTACGACGTGCTTTTTAAGGGCGGCGACGCGCGTGAGAAGCCCGCCTACAAGGAATTCGAGAAAGAGCTGGCAAAACACGGCGCATATATTCAGTATTTCCCCTACACGGACGGCGTCTCGTCGTCCTTGTTCAGGGTGGAGAAGGACGGAAACATGAAGGTTGACAAGGAAAAATGCATGAGCCTGTATCTGGCGTTCAGGTATATCGAGGATCCGGACGTGCAGTTCGCGCCGGGAATCGTCCACCGTGACCACCAGATATTCCCCTACAGCAAGCGGCGTGCCGTGCGGAGCGCGGAGGATATAGACCGCGCGCTGCGGGAGGTGCTGGCTACGGTTGACCTCTCCAAGACGGGAATATGCCTGAGCGCGGGCATGGACAGCGCAATCCTTGCCTCCTACCTGCCCAAGGGCACAAAGGCCTACACCGCCCGCTGTGTGGCGGCGAGCGCGATAGACGAGACCGTGCAGGCGCACAAATACTGCGAGCTCTACGGCCTGGAGCACGTTGTCGTGGACGTGACATGGGACGACTACGTGCGCAGCATGGACGAGCTTGCCGCGCTAGACGGCTCCCCGATTGTGCCCAACGAGCCGCAGGCCTTTATGCTGGCAAAGCGCATGTGCGCCGATGGCTTGAATACCATTATTTTCGGATGCGCGGCAGACGAAGAATTCGGCGGCATGGACAGGCTGCTTTCCAAGGACTGGACTTTTGACGAATGGGTAGAGCGCTTTACCTTCCTCGATGCAAAAAAAGTCCTGAAGAATCCGGTGGATGTGTCCTATGTGTATGAACCGTATCGTTCCGGGCAGAATGGAATCGATTTCATCAAGTTCATAAAAGAAATTTATTCTATTTCGGCTGGAGCCGCATACACCAGCGGCTACAGCGCGTCCGGCCTGCAATATCTGGATCCCTACGAGCACGTAAAGCTGGACGCTCCCCTTGATCTGGCGCGCATCCGCGCGGGCGAGAGCAAGTACCTGCTGCGCGAGCTGTTCAAAATGCGCTATCCGGGCCTTGAGGTTCCCGAAAAGCTCCCCATGTCGCGACCTGCCGACGAATGGCTCAAAGGCTGGCAGGGACCGGAGCGCCCGGAGTTTATCCCCGGCTGCGTTGCCTGTCTTTCCGGCGAGCAGAAGCTTCTGGTGTACAGCCTTGAGCGCTTCCTGAACCTGCTGGACAGGCGGGAACGGGCATGAGCGCGTCACAATCAGGCGAGGAGCGCTACATACGGAAAAGGCTCCGGCGGGCGGCAGCGGTCTCGCTCGCATTCCGCTTGTGCCGCATCTTTCCCGTGCGGAAGGGCAAGGTTGTGCTCTGGACGCTGGAAGGCAAGGGCGGCTTTGCGTGCAGCCCCAAGTACATCGCGCTGGAGCTTCTGCGGCGTAACCGCGAGGAAGGTTCTGCGTGGAAGCTCTACTGGATAGCCGGTGGAACGGCCGCGTCCTCTGGGCGCGCTGAATTCCCCCCGGAAATCACGCTGGTCAGGGACACGTTCTGGAGCCGCGTCTGGCACCTTTCCACCGCGCAGTTCTGGGTGGGCAACACCCGCACCCCGCTGGGCACAAAGAAGCGGCGCGGCACCTGCTACCTGATGGCATGGCACGGAAGTATCGCCTTAAAGCCGATAGGGCTGTACCGGGGCGAAAAATTCTCTCGCATCGCCCGCTTGGTGAGCGAGGCGGACTCAAAGCTCATAGACATCGCGCTTTCCGGCAGCCGCTGGTGCACCCGGATGTGGCGCAAAGGCCTGCTGTACGACGGGCGCATCGAGGAGACGGGGAACCCGCGCTGCGACGTGCTGCTTGCGGGCGCAGCAGAAAAACGGCGGCAGCTGCGTGATGCCTACGGCATTCCTCAGGATGCTGAAATATGCCTGTATGCGCCCACGTTCCGGGGTGGCAGCCAGAGCACGCTGCGCAGCGTGGATGCCGCCCCCATCTCGCTTGACCTTGCGGGGCTGCTTGATGCGCTTGAGAAACGCTTCGGCGGCACCTGGTACCTGTTCCTGCGCCTGCATCCGCAGCTGGCCGCCGCGCTGGAGCACATGCCCCTGCCGGAAAAGCTCGGCGCCGCGGGCGGACTGCTTGCCGGGCGGATTGTGGATGTGACAGGCCGCCCCGACATGGCGGAAATCATGGCGGCGACGGACTGCCTTATCACCGACTATTCCACGGTGATTTTTGAAGGCTTTATGACGGGGCAGCCGGGCTTTATCTATGCCGACGACTTTGACGCGTACACCGCCGACCGCGGGACGCTCATGTTCGCGGCGGACGAGATTCCCTTTCCCGTCGCCCGCACGAACAGCGAGCTGTTCCGGCACATCCAGACCTTTGATGCCGGGCAGTACAAGACCCGCTGCGCCCAGTTCAAGGAGCGCATGGGCATGGTCGATGACGGCTCCGCCTCGCGCCGAGCGGCGGACATTATGGAAAAGATTGCGCGGGGAGAAAGTGTAGGATGAGAAAAGAAGAGCTGCTTTCCGCAGTTTGGGGCGAAGTGCGGGACATTGCCTTGTTTGGCTTCGGGCGGCAGGGCAGGGGCTATATAGCCGAGCTTGCGGGGCTCTACCGCGTCGCCGCCATCATCGACAACGGTAAGGCGGGCGGCGAGTATAACGGCATCCCTGTCTTGTCCTGGAAGGAATTCCGGCGGCGCGATTTTGCGGGGAAAATTGTCATAACGGCTTCCGGGCGGGCGCACAGGGAGATAACAGAAATCCTTATGGGAAGCGGACTGCTTGCCCTGCGCGATTTTATGGACGTGGATATGTTCCTTGCTTTTAGCAACTGGTACAAGGATAAGCGGCTTGTGCTGGGACGCGTCGCCATCCCCGTCACAGAGCGATGCACGTTCCGCTGCGAGAAGTGCATGGTGTCCGTTCCGTATATCAAGGCGCCCGTCCATTATTCCTGTGATTCCCTGTGTGCTGATGCAGATATGCTGTTCTCTAGGGCTGACTACGTGGGCGTCGTCCAGGTTTTTGGCGGGGAGCCGTATCTGAATAAAGATTTACCGCGCTACATCGCGTACCTTGAGCGCGAATATAAGGATAGAATCGGCATCATTCAGATTATATCCAATGCCAGCGTCCTCCCGTCTGAGGAGCTGCTAAAGGTCTTCCTGGAAAACGGCAACATCGATGTGCGTTTCAGCGATTACACGGCTCATGTCCCCTATCAGAAGCGCTTTGATGAAGTGCAGGCGCTCCTCCGTGCGCGGGGCATTGCCTGTACCGTGGAGCGCTTCGGCTGGCTGGACATGGGACATCCGCTGGCGGAAATCCGCATGGGCGCAAGCCCGGAGGAGATTGCCGCCCACATGGCCGACTGCTCCGGGCGTTGCCAGACATTCTCCGGAGGAAAGTATTACTTCTGCTCCCGTGCCTGGGGGGCTGAAAAAGCCTACGGCGTAAAGCTTGCGGAAGGCGGCGACTGGCTGGACTGTGCCGCTGCGTCAAAAGAGGATCTGATGCTTTTCCATGTGGGGCTCATGCGGCAAGGCTTCAGCCCGTTCTGCGGCTGCTGCCGGGGATTTGACTGCGGCATCCCCTTGGAGCCGGGGGTACAGATAGCGGCATCCCGAAAAGCCAGCGGAGGCGATGCTTCCGGTATGCCGGCAATTTCTCGGCCTCTATAAGAGCGCGGCTGAGAGCATCGCATTTTCAAGCTTGCCATAAATGGCAAAGAGGAGGAACAGGCATGGGCTATGCTGTATGGGGTGCGGGGCACCGCGGTGAGATTGTGCACAGGATTTTGGGCGGGGATGCGATAGCCTGCTTTATCGATTCCAGCCCTGACAAGCAGGAAAAGCCTTTCTGCGGAAAGCCGGTCGTATCCTATGCGGCGTGGAAAGCTATGGGAAGCCGGGATATTGTCGTCGTCAGCCCCTTTATGTCGGCGGATATAGAGAAAACGCTGGATTCCGATGGCGTCCCTTATTTTCTTCTGGATGAATGTCCGCCGGAGTTCATGGGCTTTGGGATTCAGAAGGCGGAACGCCATTGGGATTCCCTGCTGGCCAAAGTTTGCGACCATGCGGCGCTATACGGTGTCTCGCTGTATACTGTCTGGCTCCTTGATTGCCTGAAAGCCCGGGGGAAGGAAGATGTCGTCCTTGTCCGCCAGCCGCATGCCCAAAAAGCGCTGCTGGACAGGCTTTCCGGGCTGCCTGTGACCGACCTCGTTCGGGCTCGGAAAGAAGGACGGCAGCTGTATGTCTGTTTTTATGACGACTGTTTCAATGACCGGATTATGCCGCCTTCCTTTGTTGACCTTTTTGACCTGTCCAAGGGCATTGTTCCTCACCGGAATGAGCGAATCGAGAAATTCCGGGGCAGCCAGAAGGGACGGAGATGCTTTGTCGTGGCGACGGGGCCGAGCCTTCGGATGGAGGACTTGGATGTGCTAGGGAAGAACGGAGAGTTCTGCATAAGTATGAACTCGATATTCTATATGTTTGACAGGACTTCGTGGAGGCCTGACTGCTACTGCGTGTCTGACGGCCTGGGCATTGATATATGGAAGCAAAAGCTTCTGGAATTGCCCTTGAAGCATATTTTTATCGGGGATTCCGTTATCAGCCTCGATTATGATTCCCTTCCGGACAACTTTTATACCTTCCATGTTATGACGGGAAGATTCTGGCGGACAAGCCCCGGTGTCTCGGATGATTTTGCCGCAAGGGTGTACCCGGGGAACACCATCACGAGCGTATGCATACAGCTGGCGATGTATATGGGCTTTAGCGAGATATATCTGCTTGGGGTTGACTTTAACTATAAGCCGGGGAACCAGAACCACATTTCTTCCGGGGATGACCCGGATGAGCCGACTTTTTCAGCATCCTTTGTATCAGAGTCTGACCGCTGGGTGCTCGGATGCTACAAAGCGCTGCGGGGCTATGCCGGCAAGCGCGGCATCCATATCTACAACGCTACCCGCGGAGGCAAGCTGGAAGTGTTTGAGCGGGTGGATTTTGACGGGCTGTTCGGGCGTTTTGAGCCGCATGGCGCATAAAAAGATTCCCTTTGAAGAATCAACGCACCCCGCAGCAAGTTACGGGGTATGAATCTCTTATAAAAGAAAACTCCCTTGTATGAAAACCAAGGAGAGGTGCGTTGTTCTTAAAAGGTATTGCAGTCAGGGGCGCATCCCCTTATCTCGCCCGATGGGCGGGGGATGCACCCCTTCCGCGCGGATCAAAACGCGTTTTTTTGCTGTAATCGCAGGCTTTTTTTTTGCTCCCCGCAGGCTGGGGGAGCTTGCCTTTTTTGCCGATACATAGTAAGGTTCTTTTATCTTGAAGCTTACGTATATGGGGGGGGCTTATGAGTCGCAAACGGCACATGTCGCTGATGGCTGAGGTTTTGACGGGTTCTATCGGGACGATGCTGATTATCACGCTGTTCCTGTTCATTTCGATGGTAGTCCTGACGTTCTCCATTATCAAGCATTCGACGGTCACCGCCGTCGATACCGCTATGGAGACTTTGAACGAGGAGGTCGTCGGTATTCTGGGGGAATACAACGACCTGGTCAAGGATCTTGCGAACGTGATACCCGTCTTGGAGAACCGGGAGCAGATGAAGGCCGTCGTGCAGAGCATGGGCCAGAATATGATGGACGATACGCTGCTCTACTATGCCACGGCGGAACAGATTTGGGATGGCGGCACGCTTATCTCCCACACGGGCTGGGAGGCATCGCCCGATTTTGATATGCAGAGCCGCCTGTGGCACAAGAACGCGCGCAACGACAGGACGAAGGTCTGCTATACAGAGCCGTTTACCGACGTCAACACCGGCAAAATCATCGTTACCCTGAGTTACCGGGTGCTTGATGGCAACGGGAATTTCATCGGCGTTTCTGCGGCTGACATCGTGCTTGACGCGCTGACCGCGGCTGTAAAGGACATCAACCTGTCTCCGCACAGCGAGGTTCACATCATCACGAAGGACGGCCTGTTCATCACCAGCGACAATTTTTCCGCCATCATGAAGGACAATTACTTCGACGGCGCGAACTTCAGCACCTACACGAAGTCAAGCTACCTGAACGGCGAGGCGAAGTCGTTCATCGAGAAGGGCCGCTATTACGGCGTACATCCGATCCGCAACACCGACTGGTTCATCGTCGCCGAAGGTCCCGCCTCCGATTTTACGTCCTCATATACGATGATCCTGCGCAACATGTTCTTTGTCCTGCTCGTGCTCATCGTCGCGTTCATCATAATCGATGTTGCTATGTCGAAGCGCGTGGCGAGCCACTTTACCGAGCTGGTCGCGGGCTGTGAGTACATCGCGAAGGGCGACTTTACGCGCAAGTATCCCGACTACCTGACGACGGAGGCTTCCCAGCTTTCCAAGGGTTTCAACAGCTTCTCCGAGAGCATAGGTTCCCTCGTGAGCATCATCAGGGATTCTGCGTCGAACATTCAGGATGTGTCCAAGCGGCTGGCAGCCAATTCCTCGGAGATTCATGATTCCGTCTCTACCACGGAGGTTGCCATAAACGAGGTGAACGGCAGCATCGACAACCAGAGCCGGGCCATCGGGGCGGTCAACGAGGCCGTCTCCCAGGTTTCCCAGAAGACGAAGGGGCTTGACGGCGAGATTGCGACCCAGAACAAGCTCATCATCGCTTCTTCCGCGAACATAGAGGACATGATGAACCGCTTCTTTGACATCACTAAGACTGCGGAATCCATGTCGTCCAAGGTCGCCTCCATCGTGGATTCTTCCTCGGCGAATACCGACGCGCTCAAGAAGTCGGTCAGCCAGATTCAGGAGGTACAGGCCGAATCGGGAGCCCTGCTTGAGATGAACACGGTCATTTCCTCCGTCGCGAGCCAGACGAACCTGCTGGCCATGAACGCGGCTATCGAGGCCGCCCATGCCGGAGAGAGCGGCAAGGGATTTGCCGTCGTTGCCGATGAAATCCGCAAGCTTGCCGAAACGACGAGCAAGCAGGCAAAGGATTCGAGCGTCTCGCTCAAGTCCATCCAGAGCAAAATCAACGAGATTTCGTCTTCCTCTCTGGATGTGGAGAAGTCCTTTGAGGGGACGATTGGTGAGATTAAGAACTTTGAGCAGACGATGTCTTCGCTGTCACATACGGTGACCGAGCAGGGGGCAAAGGCAAAGGAGATTCTTTCTTCCCTTGAGGACATCAAGTCGAGCTGCGCGAACGTCAAGGAAAGTGCGAAGGTCATCAGCTCTGCGACCGCCGCCGTCGCGGAAAACTGTGCGTCGCTCTCGGAGATTCAGGCGGAAGTCGATTCTGGAATCCGCTCCTGCGAGGAAGCGTCAAAGTCGCTCAGCTCAACATCTCAGGCCATTGCCAGCATATCCGACACTGCCCAGCGCTCCGTCGGCTCCTTGTCTGAGGCGGTGAGCCGCTTTACGGTCTGAGCCTGCGTATGGTGATGTGCGCCTGCTGCTTGCGGCGGGCTGCGTTGTTCCCGCGCAGATAAAAGCGAAAGCCCCGGTATGCTGCCGGGGCTTTTTTGTGCGGCGCTGCTCCGCCGGGGGCTAGGGGTGCCGCGCTGGCAGGGGGCGTTCCGCAGCCAGGCGGAGCCTGCCTTATTTGTCCAGCTGGGTGACGTTCTGCTTGACCACCGTAAGCAGGGCGCCGCGCCCGGTTTCCTCCGGGAAATTCCGCCAGATTATGTATGCCGCGTCCGGGGCGACTTCCGCGAGCGGCTGTCCGACGGGGTTATGCACGTTGTCTATGATGAACGCGTAGCCGCCTGCCTGCGCGTCGGCAATCTGTGCTGACGTGACTGGGCCGGGGCCGAATGTCGCTGCGACGTCGAGCCCAAGGTCTTTCGCAAGGTAAATCTGGTTCTTGTTGCAGAGAACCCGTGCGCCTTTCAGCCCCTTCTTTTCTATATCGGCCGCTGCTGCCGCAATGTAATCCGTGTATTCGGCGAGCCGCTCCTTCATCTTTGCCTGCGTGCCGGTGACGGCGGCGATTTTTTCCGCGCTGGCGGTAACGGTTGCCACTGAGTTGTCGCAGGTAATCTGCACCATCTGCACCGAGGAAGTTCCCCCGTTGCTGCCAAGTGTCTGCATCATGCGCTCAAAGCCCGCGTAGATGAACACTTTGCTCTTGTTCACCGTCAGAATGTCGTCCACAGTGATTTCGTATTCCGGGGGATGGCGCATGCTTGCGGGCGCAATCGTGTTTACGGAATCTACGCCCGCTATGTCCGCGAAGGCCGCTGTCCATGAGGTCGAGGCGGTCACGCTGCTCTTGTTCTTCTTTTTTTTCCATCCGGCTGCGGATGCCATGCTTGCGGCGAGCGCAATCAGCAATAGGCTTATCGCCAGCTTCTTCTTTCCGTTCATCCCTGTGTCCTCCTGTCCTGCCGTCTGGTCTTTTTGTGCAGGATTGCGATGTATGTAGTATAGCTGATTCCCGCAAGGAGCGCAATACTTGCCCCCGGCGGCAAATCGGCTGCGACGGCGATGCAGTAGCCTGCGCAGGAAAAAAGAAGGCCGAACGCGCTGCCTGCGGCAAAGAGCCTGCGGACGCTTGTTCCCCGCCGCGAAAGGCGCAGGTGGGCGCTGGCGCATTGCACCGGCAGGATGAGCAGCGCGTCTATCAGGAAGGCGCCGAGCAGTTTCATCGCGAGCGCCACGGTGAGCGCCACGATTGCCACCATGAGCGTGTAATGGAACGTGACTTTGATGCCCATCGCGGCGGCGGTCTCACGGTTGAAAAACAGCGCAAGGATGTTCTGGAAGTTGAGGCCGATGTACAGGATGAGCATTGCGGCGAGCGCAATCAGTATGGCGATGTCCTGCACGGAAAGCGTGAACGGGCTGCCCCACAGGAGGCTGAGCGTGTCCTTTGCGGGCACGTCGCACACATGGGTGATGACGGATGCCAGCGCCATGCTGAGCACCATGGTGGCCGCGCTTGCGCCGCCAAAGCCCTGCATGCTTCCTTCCGAAAAAACGAGCATGATGCCTACCATCAGCGCGTTTACCGCGACGACAGCCGGAACCAGCGGCAGCCCGGCCGCAAGCGCAATGGCGCCGCCGAGGATGACGCCGTGCATCATCATGTAGCGGAGCGGAATAAGGTCGAGCCGCACGACCATGACCCCGCAGAGCGGAAATCCGGCGCCCGCAATCATCATTGCCACAAGCCCCCGTGCTACGGGTGCGAGCGTGAACAGCTGGAAGAGCTCTGCCATCAGTCCTGCTCCCCAAGCTTCAGGACTTCCCAGCCGCGCAGCGCGGCCAGCTCCCTGTCATGCGTCACCGTGATGATGGTCGGAATCTCTGTTACCGTGAGCGAGCGCAGTATGTCCGTCACCATGCGCCGGTTCTCCTCGTCGAGCGCGGAGGTCGGCTCGTCAAGCAGCAGCAGCCTCGCGTGCTGGGCAAGGCAGCGCGAGATGGAGACTTTCTGCTTTTCGCCGCCGCTCAGGCTCGCGAAGCTCCTGTCCAGCAGGTGCAGGCTGGATGTGCGCTCCAGCGCGCTTTTTACGAGCTCCTTGCGCTCGGAGGCAGGGGTGCCCGGAGGAATGCCGAGCCCCGCCACTTCTTCCGTGGAAAGACTTACGCCCACGGTGTCCGTCTGCTGGGGAATGTAGCCGATGGTGTATTTGGGAAGTTCCCGGATTTGTTTTCCGCCTATCGTTATGCTGCCGGATCGCGGCTCCGTTATGCCCGCGAGCATCCTGAGCAGCGTCGTTTTTCCCGCTCCGTTCTCTCCCAGCACCATAAGATGGGCGCCCGGCTTAAGGCTGAACGAGAGATTGTGTATCTTGCCGAATGGCGCGCTCAGGTTCTGCACGCAGACGTCTGTCCCGCAGACCAGCTGGGCGCGCTGCCGCAGCAAAAAGTACATTGTGTCGCTGTCGCTCAGGGGGGCAAGCTGCGCTTCCGTCGCGCACAGGAGCCTGTCCACAAGGTGCGTGTAGGAGAATTCTGCCTGTCCGCCGGGAGGAAGCAGTTTGTTTGTGTCCTGAATATAGGAGACGGCAAGGCTGCTCGCGAGGTCTGTGTGAATCCGGCGTATGCCCATGCGCAGGATGAGCACTGCCGCAGCCTTGCCGATTGCCGAGTCATGCAGGGAAAGCTCCGCTGCTGGCGGGAGCGTTCCTTTGCGCATCTCCTGCTCAAGCTCAAAGAGCGGATGCAGCCATTTGCCGCTGCTCGTAAAGACAGAAGTTCTGCCTTTGTAAACGGCCAGCGTCGTGGCGGGTGGCAGCGGCATGCGGTAGGCGTCCTGGCTGCTTGTCTGTTCTGTCACTGTAAGCTCCTTTGGGGCGGCTCCCGGATTGTGGCGTAAGGAAGCGGCCTTGCTTGCAGCATAGCGTATTCGGGATAAAAAATCGAGTGCATCGGAGGAACCGGGCACAGGAATCTGTTTTGCGCGGGGAGGGAAGGAACAGGCGGCTGAAGCCCGCATAGCTTGAGACTGTCTTGCGGCTACGGCGCGGTACGGGCACACTGTGCTGCTGGCTTGTCTGCTGTGCGCCTCTGCCGCCATCGGCATCAGCAGGCAAAGCGGCGCACCCCGCCGCAGACCGCCTGGAGCCTGCTGCACGGGGTGCATGTTTTCCGCGCGAATCAGATTTTTTCGAATACCGGCATCGCGTCAAGGGGCGCGTTTGTGCGGATGGTGCAGCCGCCCTTGTATTCCTTGCCGTCGCGGGTATCGCGCCAGCTGCCTTGCGGCAGGTAGACGTCGCGCTCGGACTGGTTCAGGGCAAAAATCGGCGCCACAAGGTACTTGCTGCCGAACATGTACTGATCCTGCAGCTCCCAGCACTTGCTGTCCTCAGGGAATTCGTAGAACATCGTGCGGATAAGCGGCGAGCCGTTTGCGGATGCTTCCTCGTACAATTCCTTGATGTAACTGCGGAGCGACACGCGGATGTCGTAATATTTCTTCATGATGCGGTAGTTGTCCTCTCCGTAGCTCCACAGCTCGTTCGGCTGCCCTGTGTGCAGGTAGCCGCCGCCCCAGTCGCGGTCGTCCAGAGCGGGAATATTGTACGGGCCGCGGTCGCCGTGCATGCGGAGCACCGGCGAATACACGGAGAATTCGTACCAGCGGATAAGCAGCTGGCGGAAGTCGGGGTCGTTCACGTCGTCGGTCATGAATCCGCCGGTGTCGGTCGTCCACCAGGGAATGCCCGCGAGCCCCATGTTCAGCCCTGCCTGCAGCTGGTCGTAGAATGCCTCAAAGGTGCTGGGCACATCGCCCGACCAGACCACGTTGCCGTACTTCTGGCTGCCAGCCCACGCGCAGCGCAGCAGGTTCACCACCGTGCCGTCGCCCTGCTTCTTCATCTCGTCAAAGAAGATGCGGCTGTAGAGCTGCGGGTAGATGTTGCTGCATGTCAGCGCCGGGCCTTCCATGTAGCGGTACTGCTCAAAGTCGTAGACGCCGTAGTCCGGCTCGGAGTTGTCCAGCCAGAACGCGTCTATGCCAAAGTCATAGTAGTTTTTCTTGCAGACTTCCCAGACATATTTGCGTGTCTCCGGGTTGAAGGGGTCGATTTCCACGCAGTCGCCCTGATAGTCGTAGGTCTGCGCCGCGCCGCGCTCCGTGCGAATCAGCAGCCCGCGCTCCATCATCGGGTAGAAGTTCTCGCTCTTGCGGTCAACAGACGGCCACACCGACACGATAACCTTGATTCCCATGGAATGCAGCTCTTCCACCATTGCCTTGGGGTCAGGCCAGTATTTCTTGTCGAATTTCCAGTCTCCCTGCACCGTCCAGTGGAAGAAGTCTATGACAATCTGGTCTATTTTGATTCCTTCTTTTTTGTACTGCCTCGCCACGGAGAGCACCTCGTCCTGCGTGCGGTAGCGCAGCTTGCACTGCCACAGACCCATCCTGTCTTCCGGGAACTGCGGCGCCCGCCCCGTCACTGCGGTATAATTCTGCAGAATCTGCTTGGGGCCGTCCGCCACCGTGACCCAGTAGTCCATCTGCCGTGTGGCGCGGGCAATCCATTCCGTGTAATTCTTTCCGAACGTCACCTGCCCCACCGCGGGGTTGTTCCACAGAAAGCCGTAGCCTAGGCTTGATACCGCAAAGGGCACGGAAATCTGGGAATTCCGCTGGGCAAGCTCCAGCTCGCAGCCCTTCAAGTCCATGTACGGCTGCTGGTACTGCCCCATGCCAAAGATTTTTTCGCCGTCGTTGCTCTCGAACTTCATGTTCAGGCTGTACTCGCTGCCACCGATGACACCCTTCCATTCGCGGTTGATGATTTTGAGGCAGCGGCTCTCGCGGCTCAGCGTACCGTCGTAACAGCGGAAATACTCGCGCAGGAATTGCGTGCCGTCGCGGTAGAATGTGATGATGCCGCGGAAATTCACCGTCGCGCGGATGCGGCCGTTCGTGATGGAGGCAATCGGCCGGCTGTCGATGCTGCCGTCACCAACCCAATGTTTTTCTTCGTCTATAGAGACCGTGGCCTTTGATGCCGCCACTTTTTCTGTGAGCGCCCAGTCCCTGTCCGTAAACGAAGGGTGCATTGTCGCCCTGACGCGGAGGGAATCGCTTCCCCATGCTTCGATGCGGAGCGTCTCCCCGCTGCTGCGCACGACGAGCGCGCCGTTGTGTACCATAAATTCCATCAGCTTCCTCCTTAAAAGCGGGTGACCTGAAGGCGGTTCCCCTTTGCATTCCTGCTTAATTGTACTATATTACACTATGCTAGGAAATGCTAGCACAGTTTTGACCGTTTCTAACATAATTTTGACGGAATGCCGGGAGGCCGCATGGAGCTCAGCGATTATGCGATGACAAGGGAACCCGTACCGCACGGGGATATCAGTTTTCATCTGAAAGTGCACGAATTCCGCACGGATGTGTCCCGGCCGGAACGGGTAAGCTCCCATTGGCATGACGAATACGAGCTGCTCGCCATCACCGCCGGCTGCGGGAGCGTGCGGGTGAACGGCAGCGTATTCCCTGCCGCGGAGGGCGATATTTTTTTCCTGGATTCCGGCAGCATGCATTCGCTTTCCGCGGGGCTGGGACAGCGGCTGGATATCTGCGCCGTGGTCTTTGGGCTGGAGATGCTGAGCAGCTACGGCAGCGACCTTATCCAGCAGCAGTACGTGGACAGCCACAGGAACGGGACGCTCCGCTTCCGCACAGTATTCCGCCGCGGGGACGAGGTATGGCCCTGCCTGCACTGTACCGTGGAGGAGATACGGGGGCTTGCGCGGCAGGGGCACAACGAGCTGCTCATTAAATCCGATATCCTGCGGGTCTGGCACTATCTGTGCTGCTGCCCGGAGACTGACTGCGCCGCCATGCCCGCGCCGGACAGCCGCCCGCTCCTTCTGACAAAGCAGATACTCCAGTATATCCATGCGCATTACATGGAGGATATTTCGCTTGCGGCGCTTTCTTCCCGCTTCAACATGAGCGGCGGGCAGTTCTGCCGCTTTTTCAAGTCCCACGTGAACATGACGGCCGTGGAATACCTGAACTATTACCGTATCGGTGCGTCGTGCAGCCTGCTGCGGCAGCCGGACATGGCGGTGGGCGATGCCGCTGTTCGTGTCGGCTACAGCAACATCAGCTATTTCAACCGGATGTTCCGCCGCTACATGCACTGCACGCCGCGGGAGTACAAGCGGGACAGCTGCCTGCCTTGATTCCGCGCTATTTCAGAAAGAATTTCTGGATGTATCCTGCAATCCAGATGATGATGACGATGAACGGCAGAATCCAGGTCAGGTAGACGCGGAGCTTCTGGGGAAATTTCAGCCCCTGCCCGGCGTTTGCCTCCGCGATAAAATGCCTGAACCCCCAGCCGTAGCGGCTCGTGCAGAACAGGAGGTATACGAGCGAGCCGAGCGGAAGCAGGTTGTTCGAGACGATGAAATCCTCCGCGTCCTGGATGTTCCCGATGCCGGGAATCTGCACGGAACTCCAGATATTGAAGCCCAGCGTGCAGGGGAGCGAAAGCAGGAATAGCGCGGCGGCGTTCACGAGCACGGCTTTCCGGCGGCTCCAGCCGAGCATGTCGATTGCAAATGCGATGATATTCTCAAATACGGCGATGACCGTCGAGATTGCGGCAAAACTCATGAACACAAAGAAGAGCGTGCCCCACAATCTGCCGAGCGGCATGGCGTTGAAGATGTTCGGGAGCGTCGTAAAGATAAGACCGGGACCCTGACCGGGATTCTCTCCGAATGCGAAACATGACGGAAAGATGATGAATCCTGCCATAATCGCGACAAAGGTGTCCAGCGCGATAATGCTTATCGCCTCTCCGCTGAGCGCCTTCTCTTTGCCGATGTAGCTCCCGAAAATCGCGAGCGAGCCGATACCGAGCGAAAGGGTAAAGAACGATTGCCCCATGGCGGCAAAGATTACTTCCCCGATGCCGTTCTCCACCATTTTGGAGAAATCGGGCTTCAGGTAGAATGCCAGCCCCTTTCCTGCGCCCGGAAGCGTGATTGCGCGGATAGTGAGCACAATCATCAGGAAGAGGAGGCTTGTCATGATGACTGTGGAAGCTTTTTCGACCCCGTTCTTTAAGCCTCGCAGGCAGATTGCAAAGCCGATAAAGACTGCGGCTGCCATCCACGCGACCTGTTCGGCAGGGTTCGCGAGCATCTGCGAAAAGACACCGCGTATTTCTTCGGGGCTGCTCCCGCTGAAGACTCCGCCGGCGCTTTTGAAGATATACGAAAGCATCCAGCCTGCGACGGTCGTGTAGAACATCATGAGGATGTAGTTTCCCGCTGCGGCAAAATAACCGAAGATGTGCCACTTTGTGCCGGCCGGCTCAAGCGCGTTGAATGAGCGGATGACGCTCTTCCCGCTCGCGCGGCCCACTGAAAATTCGCACACCATAATCGGCGCGCCCAGAAGCACAAGAAAGATAAGATAGAAGAGGACGAACGCCGCTCCTCCGTACTGTCCGGTTATGAACGGAAAGCGCCATACATTCCCTAAGCCGATGGCGCATCCGGCAGATGTCATGATGAACCCAATCCTTGATTTGAACGTTTCTCTGTTTCCCATAAGCATACAGTATAGCGCGCTTTCCCCATAAAAACTAGCCGTGCCGGGGAATTTCGCAAGGTTTCACCATAATATGCTGCGGATACAAGGAGGCAACATGAGAAATGCGCGGAGGCGGTACCGGGCGATTTTTCGCCGGGAGCGCATTTTTTGTTTCATGCAGCCTCCTCGTTTTTTTTATGTTGCCTCTTGCATAATTTTTGTCTTTTCGTATATACTGTTCTTGTCCGACAAAGACGTCGGGCTGCACGGTTCGTTGTGCCCAGTGAACCGTGCAGCCCGACGTCTTTTTTTGTCCGCATCGTTATCGTTCCGGCGCAAAGATGCCCGGCGCTAGTGCATGCGTGCAGCAAGTCGCTCTGATGGCGCGGCTTATAAGATTTCGTTTTCAAAGGTGCCGCTAAAAACTGCAGTTCTGGCGGCTCCCTATAGAATAACAAGTAAGGGGGTTATTTCTATGCAAGAGAATACTGAAAGAAGCGATGGCGGGAACCTCGGCACCCGTTGTCCGGCGACATTGTATGACCCGTCTTTTGAACACGATTCCTGTGGTATCGGGCTGGTCGTCAATATCGATGGTTCCGCGGAGCGTAAGATCGTGGACAACGCATTGTCTATCGTGGAAAAACTGGAGCACCGTGCCGGCAAAGACGCTGCGGGAGAGACCGGCGACGGGGTAGGAATACTCCTGCAGGTCTCACATGATTTTTTTAAGCTTGCCGCGGCAAAAATCGGCATTGCGCTGGGTGGCGCCCGCGACTATGGCGTCGGCATGTTCTTTTTCCCGCAGGACGCGTATATCCGTGCCCAGGCGCAGAAAATGATAGAATTCCTTGCCAAAAAGGAAGGGCTGCCCTTCCTTGGCTGGCGCGATGTCCCTGTGCATGCCGACGTGCTGGGCAAGCGGGCGCGGGACTGCATGCCTGTCATCATGCAGTGCTTCATCGCCCGTCCGGCAGAAGTCGCGCAAGGGCTTGACTTTGACCGCCGCCTCTATGTGCTCCGGCGGCAGTTCGAGCATTCACAGCTGGCAAGTTACGTGGCATCGCTCAGCTCCCGCACGATTGTGTATAAAGGCATGTTCCTTGTAAAGCAGCTGCGCGAATTCTACGATGACCTTCAGTCTGAGCTGTATACAAGTGCGCTCGCCATCGTCCATTCCCGCTTCAGCACCAACACGCAGCCAAGCTGGGAGCGCGCGCATCCCAACCGCTTTATCGCGCACAACGGCGAGATAAATACCATCCGCGGGAACGCAGACCGTATGATTGCCCGTGAGGAGACGCTTTCTTCTCCGTGCCTGTCCCCGGAGGATATCCGCAAGGTTTTCCCCGCCGTCAACACGAACGGCTCCGATTCTTCCATTCTGGACAATACCTTGGAATTCCTTGTGATGAACGGCATGCCTTTGCCGCTTGCGATTATGGTCTGTATTCCCGAACCGTGGCGCAATGACGGCAGCATGTCGCAGGCAAAACAGGATTTCTACCATTATTGGGCTACGATGATGGAGCCGTGGGACGGGCCGGCGGCAATCATTTTCAGCGACGGCGACACGGTCGGCGCGATGCTGGACAGGAACGGTCTGCGCCCCAGCCGCTATTATACTACGACAGACGGCATGCTGATACTGTCGTCAGAGGTCGGCGTGCTGGATATTCCTGAGGAGCGGATTGAAAAGAAGAGCCGCCTTATGCCGGGTCGTATTCTTCTTGTCGATACGGTGAACAAGCGGATTGTCAGCGATGAGGAATGCAAGGAGCATTTTGCCCGTCTCTATCCCTACGGCGAATGGCTTGACCAGAATCTGCTGCGCCTGAAGGATTTGCCTATCCCGAACAAGAAGATTCCGGTCGCCAGCCAGAAAGAGCGCGATGTGCTGTACAAGGCGTTCGGCTGGACGTATGAGGACGTGCACGAGATGATTCTTCCGATGGCAAAGAACGGCATTGAGCCGACCGCCAGCATGGGTGTCGATACGCCGCTCGCCGTCCTGAGCGAACGGCATCCGCCCCTCTACTCGTATTTCAAGCAGCTCTTTGCCCAGGTGACCAATCCCCCTATCGATTCGCTCCGGGAGAAAATCGTGACGGACACGACCGTCTATCTGGGAAGCGATGGCAATATGCTGCAGCCGCAGGGAAAAAGCTGCGCGGTGCTGGAGATAAACCATCCGATTCTTACCGGCGTCGATGTGCTCAAAATCAAGAATATGAACCGTCCCGGCGTCAAGTCGGCGACGGTGTCGCTCCTGTATTATTCGAACACCTCGTTGAAGTCCGCGCTTGACGAGCTTTTTGTCAGCATTGACCGCGAGTATCACGCCGGAAAGAATATTATCATCCTGAGCGACAGAGGTGTTGATGAGAACCATGTCGCGATTCCTTCGCTGCTGGCGGTAAGCGCCGTGGAGCAATACCTTATCCGTACCAAAAAGCGCACCGCCATCTCCATTATCCTTGAGAGCGCGGAAGTCCGGGATGTGCATCAGGCGGCGATGGTGCTTGGTTACGGAGCCCGCGCGGTGAACCCCTATCTTGCCCATGAATGCATCGCGGAGCTTATCGACAAGAAGATTCTGGACAAAGATTACCACACCGCGATTGACGACTACAATGCCGCGCTGCTTGGCGGTATCGTAAAAATCGCCGCAAAGATGGGCATCAGCACGATTCAGTCCTATCAGTCCGCGCAGATTTTTGAGGCCGTCGGCATCAGCCGCGAGGTGACGGACGCATACTTTACCAACACGGTGAGCCGCATCGGCGGTATCGGGCTGAAGGAAATAGAGGAGGATATCGCCTGGCATCATAACCGTGCCTTTGACCCGCTGGGGCTTACGGTGGACACAAGACTTGATAGCGTCGGCAAGCATAAGTTCCGCAGGGGGCAGGACTGCGAGGATCATCTGTATAATCCGGAGACAATCACCGCCTTGCAGGAATCGACGCAGCACGGCGATTACGAGCGCTTCAAGGAATACACCGATATGGTGGATGACGACAAGCGCCCGCATACATTGCGCTCCCTGCTCAAGCTGAACTACGATGCCGCAAAGGCAATTCCTATCGAGGAAGTTGAGAGCGTCGAAAGTATTGTGCGACGCTTCAAGACCGGCGCCATGAGCTATGGCTCCATCAGCGAGGAAGCACATACGTGCATGGCGGTGGCGATGAACCGCCTGCATGGAAAGTCGAATTCCGGCGAAGGAGGGGAGAAGCCTGAGCGTCTTGGTACGGAATACAACAGCGCCATCAAGCAGGTCGCTTCGGGACGCTTTGGTGTAACGGAGGAATATCTGCTCTCTGCGCAGGAAATCCAGATAAAGATGGCGCAGGGCGCAAAGCCGGGCGAAGGCGGACATCTGCCGGGCAAGAAAGTCTATCCGTGGATTGCAAAGACCCGCCATGCAACTCCAGGTGTGGCGCTTATCTCGCCGCCGCCGCATCACGATATCTATTCTATAGAAGATTTGGCGCAGCTTATCTACGACCTGAAGAACGCAAACCGCAAGGCCCGTATCTCGGTAAAGCTGGTAAGTGAGGCCGGCGTCGGGACTATTGCCGCCGGTGTCGCTAAGGCCGGCGCCCAGGTCATCCTGATAAGCGGTCATGATGGCGGTACCGGCGCAGCCCCGCTCAGTTCGATTCACCATGCCGGCTTGCCGTGGGAGCTGGGGCTTGCGGAAACCCACCAGACGCTTATCAGAAACGGGCTCCGCAGCCGCGTGGTCATAGAGACTGACGGAAAGCTTATGAGCGGCCGCGATGTCGCAATCGCATGTTTGCTCGGCGCGGAGGAATTTGGTTTTGCGACCGCCCCACTCATCAGCATGGGGTGCCGTATGATGCGCGTGTGCCAGAAGGATACGTGTCCGTTCGGCGTTGCCACGCAGAACGAAAAACTGCGGGCGCGTTTCCCCGGCAAGCCAGAGTACGTGGAGAATTTTATGCGCTTTGTCGCGCAGAACCTCCGTGAGCACATGGCGCGCCTTGGCGTGCGGACAGTCGCAGAAATGGTCGGCAGAACGGATTTGCTTTCCCTCAAGGAAGAGCCGCCGGCAAGCCGCGCCCATCTGATTGATATGAGCGGCATCATCGGCTGGAAGTCTGATGGCGGGGCAAAGTCCCACTTTGAGGCGCAGGATGTGTACGACTTCATGCTGGAGCGTAGCGTCGATGAGGGCATCCTTCTGAAAAAACTGTCGCAATCTCTAGCAAAGGGCAAAGCCGCCTCGGTGGATATTTCCGTCTCCTCAACGAACCGCACGGTCGGCACCATACTCGGCTCCGAAATCCAAGGCCGCTTCGGCTCCACCTTGGAAAGCGATACGTTTACCGTACATTGTACGGGAGGCGGCGGCCAGAGCTTTGGGGCTTTTATTCCTAAGGGACTGAGCTTGCGGCTGGAAGGAGACGCAAACGATTATCTGGGAAAAGGTTTGTCCGGCGGTAAAATCGTGGTGCGTCCTCCGAGGAATGCAAGCTACAAGGCCGAGGAGAACATTATTGTTGGCAATGTCGCGTTGTATGGCGCCACAAGCGGCGAGGCTTTTATCAATGGCATTGCGGGCGAGCGTTTCTGCGTAAGGAATTCAGGGGCGACCGCCGTCGTGGAAGGTTGTGGCGACCATGGACTTGAGTATATGACCGGCGGTGTCGTCGCCATCCTTGGTGCTACCGGACGCAACCTTGCGGCAGGTATGAGCGGTGGCATCGCCTATGTGCTTGATACAGATCATACGCTGTATCAGCGCGTGAACAAACAGCTTGTCTCTATGTGCGAGGTGAGCGACCGGCATGACGAAGCTATTCTGCGGGATCTTGTCGAGCGCCATGTAAAAGAGACGGAAAGCCCCCTAGGAAAACGCATCCTTGCGGACTTTGCCTCCTACCTTCCTCATTTTAAGAAAATTGTCCCGAACGACTACCAGCGCATGCTTACGGAGATAAGCCGTGCGGAGGAACGGGGGCTTTTGCATGAAGAAGCTGTGCTGGAGGCATTCAAAAAAATAACTGCCTGACCGTAGTCCTTTTCCATACTATGCGTTCTGTGCCCTCTGGTGGTCTTCCCTTACGGATTGCCGGGGGGCTTTTTCTTGCAGCTCTGTTGGATTGGCGCACGGCGGATTCCGCTTTAGCATACGCAGTTGCATGCTGCGTGAATCAGCTGCGCAATCAGGGCGTCCGCCGTATCGGGAATCAGGTAGTCTTTGCTGTTGAGCGCCCATGATATAAGCTTTAAGTAGTTGCAGAACAGCTTCCAGTCTGGAATCTCTTTCGGTTTGGATAAAAAAGAGATAATCCATTGTGCCGTCGTTTCATCATTCTCTTCGTTCTCATGATAGCGCGCCGGACATATTGACACCAGCCACTTTGTCTCCTGAGCCGTAAGGGCGGAGAAA